>Ga0335075_10002419_pt1 | contig 30104 bp, 26 predicted proteins | sample Lox_Sample_24_FD_206723 | JGI IMG/M metagenome (GOLD analysis project Ga0335075, IMG submission 206723) | Soil microbial communities from Loxahatchee National Wildlife Refuge, Florida, United States - Lox_Sample_2.4 | ecosystem: Environmental > Terrestrial > Soil > Wetlands | place: USA...
CTCCAGGCCGCCTTCGGCACCTACGTCGACCCCGCCCTCGCAGCGCGGCTGCTCGAGCAGGGTGACGACGTCTTTACCGGTGAGCGCCGCCAGGTCACCGTAATGTTCGTCGACGTCCGCGACTTCACCCCCTTCGCCGAGGCCAACACCGCCGAGGACACGGTGGCCCGCCTCAGCGCGCTGTTCGAGATCGTCGTTCCGGCAGTCGTCGATGCTGGCGGCCATGTCAACAAGTTCCTCGGCGATGGGGCGCTGGCGGTGTTCGGTGCACCCAACGATCTTGCGGATCATGCCGACGCCGCGGTGACCGCCGGTGTGCTGATCCACCGCATCGTGGCTGAGCGATTCGGCGGAGCTCTTCGAATCGGTATCGGGATCAATACCGGTCTGGTGATCGCCGGCACCATCGGCGGTGCAGGCAAGCTCGAGTTCACCCTGATCGGTGACACCGTCAACGTCGCAGCCCGCGTCGAGCAGCTCACCAAGACCACCGGTGACGCGATCCTTCTCACCCAACAGACAGTCGATGCCCTGGCTTCTCGACCAGGCGGACTGAGCGACAGGGGTTTTCACGCTGTGAAGGGAAAGTCTGCTGCCGTGCAGGTTTTCGGCCTGGCCCCGGGTACGACGCATGTACCACGCCCCGGCTGAGCGCCGAACATTGACCGCTCGTCGGGACCGAACCAACGTGATATAGGGCTGCGATCCAGCACCACCGAGACCGCGGTGGTCGACGGGCCCGGCCGTACAACTTACGGGCATTTGATCTTGAGCTCGAAAGGTTTTTGGGCGCTGGAGTCTTGCTTGTCCTTCGGGACGGCCTCGCCGGTGATGTCATACGTGCCGTCTTGTTCGAGCGAGACTTTCGCGTCAGCTCCGACGAGTGACTTTCCCGTCGAGGTGCCGAGCTCGAGCTCCTCAATTCCGGAGGCCTCTGGCGCGATGTGAACGTAGATGCCGTCAGGCAAATTGCCGACCTTGATGGCATCACCGGCAGAGTGAGAGCTGCACGAAACCGCACCTCTGACTGCCTGCTTCTTGCCGTCGATGGTGAGGCTGACGCCGTTGGCCAGCGGGCCGAGGGAGGCGCAACCAGCCGCCCACAGCAGGGTGGCCGCAGAGATCGACAACGCCGTGGATCGTTGCACTGGCTCCTCCGGTGCGCGCCGGAATCGTAAGTCAATCCACCGAAAAGTGATGGAGCGCCAAACCGGCTGGAGGCGTTTCTCGCGGCACCGTCGTCCGCTACACCGTCAACCGCAGCGCACCGGGCGCCGACTGCGGGACGGCCGGCAGCTTCGGCATCACCGGTTCCAGACGCCGGTACGGCTCGCCCAACGCCGGACGTGAGTCCGCGTCGCCCTTGTTCGGCCAGAACGACATTGCCCGCTCGGCCTGGGCGGTGATGGTCAGCGACGGGTTGACGCCCAGGTTGGCGGTAATCGCCGAGCCGTCCGCGACGTGAAGACCCGGGTAGCCGAACACCCGCTGATAGGGGTCGACGACGCCCTCTTCCGGCGAGGTGCCGATGACACAGCCGCCGATGTAGTGCGCCGTGCCCGGAACGTTGAACGGGTCGGCGAATGAGCCGTGCGCGTCGCCGTCGATCTTCTTCGCGAACCGTCTCGCGATGTCGTGGGCGATCGGGATCCAGGTGGGGTTCGGTTCGCCGATGCCCTGCCTGGTAAGCAGCCGTCCACGTCGGCGGTAGGACGTGAGGGAATTGTCTAGGGACTGCATGAACAGCAGGCTTACGCCGCGCTCCGAGGCGTGCCGGACGTTGAGCGAGCGCAGGAACACCACCGGGTGCAGCACGATCGCGCTCAGGAAGCGCACCGACCGGAACGCTCCGCCGTCAACCATCGGCATCGTCATCATGAACATCGCATTCTGGCCCTTGCCGTAATGGCAGACCTCGAGGTGCGTGTTGGGCTCGGGGTGGATCGACGACGTGATCGCGACGCCCTGGGCGAAGTCGATCCCGCGCTTCTTCGCCACGGCGGCCAGGACCGCCTCGGAGTTGCTGCGGGTGAGCTCGCCCAGCCGCGGCGACAGCGCCGGCAGTGTGCCGTTGTCCTTCAGCTTGTGCAGTAGCTTTTGCGTGCCGAGCGCCGCGGCGGCGAAAACGACCTGCTCGGCGGTGTACGTCTGCTTGCCGCGGCGCAGCGTGCCGTTCGCCCGCACCGTCTCGACCTGGTAGCCACCGCCGGCGAGGGAACGCACCGAAGTGACCGTCGTGAGCTGGTGCACCCGGGCACCCGCGTGTTCGGCCAGGTACAGGTAGTTCGTCAGCGTCGTATTCTTCGCGTTGTGCGGGCAACCGGTCATGCAGCGGGCACAGTGGATACATCCGGCCCGGCGCGGCCCGGCGCCGCCGAAGTACGGGTCATCGACCTCCTGGCCCTCCTGGCCCTCGTTGAAGTAGACACCGACGTCGGTTGCGTGAAACGTGTGGCCGACGCCGAGGTCGTCGGCGATCTGCTTGACCACCTCGTCGGCCGGCGTCATGCGCGGGTTGGGGTTGACGCCGAGCATCCGCTTGGCCTGGTCGTAGTACGGTGCGAGCTCGGCTTTCCAGTCGGTGATGTGCGCCCACTGCCTGTCGCGGTAGAACGGCTCGAGCGGCTGGTACAGCGTGTTGCCGTAGATGATCGAGCCACCGCCGACCGCGGCGCTGCTGACCACCATGCAGTTGCCGAGGAAACTGATGCGCTGCGGTCCGGTGAGCCCGAGCTTCGGCGCCCAGATCGACTTGCGCGCGTTCCAGTTCGACTTCGGCAGGGACTCCGCGTCCCAGCGCCGGCCGGACTCGAACACGCCGACCCGATAACCCTTCTCGGTCAGCCGTAATGCGGTGACGCTGCCGCCGAAGCCGGACCCGATCACCAGCACGTCGTAGTCGTAGTCACCCATCGTTCACACCGTTTCAATAGTGGTCGTCGACAACTTCGTCCGGTGCCGGTGCTGGGCGCAGCGCAGAGGCCAATGAATCTTAATGCCGCGCACCGGTAGTTGATAGGGGCGCAGCCGGATAATCTCGATGTCCGACGTCGAAGTCACCCAACTCCCGCCGACACCGAATGGAAACGACGCATGAGCATGGCATACCTGGCGCAACCGGAGCAGCAGCAGCAATTGGAATGGCTCGACGGCGGCACGCTGGCGATCTTGCTGGACGGCAAGGCCACAAATGGCCAGTTGATGGTCGGACGCTTCGATGTGAGCGAGGGCGAAGCGCCCCCGTTTCACAAACACACGCGTGAGGATGAGGTCTTCATGCTCATCAAGGGGACCGCGTTGCTCTGGTGCGACGACCAGGAGATGGAGCTATCGGAAGGCGGTATTGTGTTCTTGCCCAAGAATATTCCGCACGCATACCGCATCACATCAAAGAAGGCGGATCTGCTGATGATCAATACTCCCGCAGGAATCGAAGGCATGTTCCGCTACGCCGGCCGCGACAAAGCAACGCCGCGCCCGGACGGTTTCGAAATCTCGCCTGCACGAATGGCCGAGGGAGCGGACAAGTTCGGACAGGTCATTCTCGGCCCCCCGCGGTGACCGCGGCGGGCGGCATCGTGTTTCGTTCTGCGCCTTGGGCATTCACCAGCAGGTGTAGCCGCCGTCGATCACGACGTCCGAACCGGTCATGTAGCTCGACGCGTCGCTGGCGAGATAGAGGTAGATGCCGACGAGTTCCTCCGGCCGGCCCAAGCGTCCGAGCGGGATCTTCGGTTCCCACAACGGTTGGTAGTCGGTGTAAGGCTCGACCAGTTCGGTGCGGATGTAGCCCGGGCTTACGCTGTTGACCCGGACGTTGTGTGGTGCGAACTCCACGGCCATGGCCTTGGTCAGATGGATGACGGCTGCCTTCGACGCGCAGTAGTGGCCGACCTGCTGCGGGGTGTTGACGATGTGGCCCGACATCGACGCCGTCGTGATGATGGTTCCGGCGCGCTGCTGGGCGACCATGGCCCTCGCCGCGGCCTGTGCGGTGAGGAAGACGCCGTTGACATTGGTGTTCTGGATACGCTGGAAATCTTCTAACGGCATGTCCAGCAGGCTCTCGAAGGCGATGATCCCGGCGTTGCACACCGCGATGTCGATGCCGCCCAACTCGTCGTTGACCCCGTCTAGCATGGCTGCCACTTGCTCGGGTTGGGTGACGTCGCAGGTGACCGGCACCGCGGTCCCACCACAGGCAACGATTTCTTCGGCCAACTCCTGCAGCGGCTCACGATGTCGCGCCGCGATCGCCACCGCCGCTCCGGCTTGCGCGTACGCCAGCGCCACTTGCTTGCCGATACCGCTGGAGGCGCCCGTCACGAGAGCCGTCTTGCCCTGCAGCTCAAACAGACTCGTCACGTCCACGGTCGCCTACCACCCTTCCCGGCAGCCCCCGGGGAACTCTAACGCGACAGGCCAAGCGGCCCAGCGAGTTCGGACAATGTCGGCAACACCTTGTCAGGCCCGCCGGCGACGGGCTGGGCGGCCGCCGTCCAGATATGGACGATGCCGGTGGCCACCTTCAACGTGGTGGTCGACTCCAAAAGTGTTCTCGGGTTTCATCAGCGATCCATGGTCGACCTTCGTACCGACCGAAAGCTGGCGAGCCGAGCAGACGCAAAAGCCCCCGACACGCCGTGCGTGCGGGGTTTTTTGCGTCTGCTCGCCCGACTTAGGCGCTGCGGCGGATAGTGCGGGTCACCCGGATCTCGCGCTTGAGCAGCAGCTCGCGTTCGGTCTCCGACAGGCCGCCCCAGATGCCGTACGGCTCGCCGACTTCCAGGGCATGTGCGCGGCACTGCGCCATGACCGGGCACTGGCGGCACATCTCCTTGGCGCGCCGCTCACGCTGCAAGCGGGCTCGGCCGCGCTCGCCGTCCGGGTGGAAGAACACCGACGAGTCCACCCCGCGGCAAAGGCCTTGTAATTGCCATTCCCAAATATCGGCGTTGGGGCCTGGTAGCTGCTCCGGCTGTGGCATTGAAGTCCCCTCTCTACACGCCCATGTTCAGGCCAGTTTGCGAACAGGTAAGTCGTCAACTGAATCGAGCGGGTCGTCGGTGACAAACTCGTCAGAGTTAAAGGTAGGGGTGCTATGGAAATTTCGTCAACACCGGTTGATCTGCCGAATGCGCCACTGGGGCTTGACAATTTACGCTGAGTTCATCGACGCGATGGCTCTGGCTGGTTGCGCGGGCATGGTGAGGCGGTGACATCGGGGAACGTCCCAGTTCGCGACCGGTCGAGCAGTGCGCACAATAAATATAATCTGCGTCAGATTTAATACCGTTGTAACTCAGAAACCACGAAGTTTTAACTGGTGCCACAGTGATCTATATCCCAGATAGTCCGACAAACGAGTCGGACCTGACTGCCACCGCCTTTGGAAATCAGCCTGGGCGCTGGCCGCTACCGTCGGCGCGCACACCGCGTGAGCTATGGCTCCGCGCGGTGGGAGCCGGGGGGCAGGGACGTTATGGCAGCGCTCGCAACGACCTCGCGACGCTGCTGCGCGCTGCGCGGGCCGGTCGGCTTGTCTCGCTGGCGCACAGTACGCAGGCCGCGTTCCTGCGCCAGCTGGGCTGGCACCGGCTGGCCCGCGGCTGGGACGGCCGCGCGTTGGCGCTGGCCGGCGCCGATCCCGAGGCCACCGCCGACGCGTTGATCGGGCTGGCGGCCGACGCGCTCGGCGTCGGTCGCCTGGCGGCCGCGGCCACGTTGTTGAGCCGGGCAGAGCCGTTCGTGACGGAAGCGCCACAGCACCGGCTGTCGGTGCGCCGAGCCTGGGTTGCCGCTGAGCTGGCGATGGCGGCCGGCGACGGTGCCGCCGCGGTGCGCAACGCCGAGCTGGGTGTCGCGTTGGCTGCCGAGAAGCCAGGCGATCAGCAAGTGTCCGCCCGGCACACCGCCAAGAGCGACGTGGTGTTTGCGGCGGCGCTGTGCAGCGCCGGCGCCGTCGACCGGGCCCGGACCGTCGCAGAGGCGGCGCTGGAGCTGACCGGCCGGTTGGGCCTGGTGCCGCTGCGCTGGGCGGTGGCCTGCCTGCTGGTCGACCTTTTCGATACGGCAAGCTCGACCCGCCCGGAGGCAGAGCTGCGCGACATTCGCGACGACTGCGCCCGCCAGGTGCGGAACTGGGGAGGAGCCTGGGCCCAGCGCTAAATACCGCAGCCGCAGCGACAGGTCATTATTGTTTTGATGTGTGCCGCCGCGCCGGGCGATGCCCGGTTCGTAACGTTGGAGATGTTGCCGCCGATGACAACCCAGGAGGGACGTCTCGACGCTGTTGTAGCCGAGGCCGTAGCAGGTGATCGGGACGCACTTCGAGAGGTGCTGGAGACGATCCGCCCGATCGTGATCCGATACTGCCGCGCACGCGTCGGCGCAATCGAGCGGAGCGGGCTTTCGGCTGATGACGTGGCACAGGAGGTGTGCTTGGCCGCCGTCATGGCGCTGCCGCGCTACCGCGATCGCGGGCGCCCGTTCCTAGCCTTTGTGTACGGCATCGCCGCACACAAAGTCGCCGATGCCTATCGGGCAGCCGGCCGCGACCTCTCGTATCCCTCCGACGCCGTTCCCGACCGCAGGTCAACAGAAGCCGGTCCAGAGCAGGTGGCCATCGAAGCCGACGCCGTCTCCAGGATGAGCGAGCTGCTCAAGGTTCTGCCCGAGAAGCAACGCGAAATCCTGATCTTGCGGGTAGTGGTCGGTTTGAGCGCTGAGGAGACCGCCAGCGCCGTCGGCAGCACCGCCGGAGCGGTACGTGTAGCCCAACACCGCGCCCTGGCGCGGCTGAAATCCGAGATAGTTGCAGCGGGGCAAGATTATGTCTGAGCAAACTCACATACCAGCTGATCAGCCCGATCCGGGCGCGGTGGCGCGCTCCCAGCGATTGGTCGACGCGCTGGCGAGAGGTGAGCCGATCGAGTTCGGCGATGTCGCGGACCAGCGCGACACCGGCGACAGGGCGCTGATCGAGCTACTGGCGGACTGGCGCGACGAGTTGCGGGTCCCGGAGCGGCCCGGGTGCCGCCCGGAGCGGGATGTCGTCGCGGCGTTGGATCGCGGGCTGGCGCATCGTCGTCGTTTCCGCCGCCGGATGGCGCTGGTGGGGACGCTGGCCGCGGCCGTGCTGAGCGTCGGCGGATTCGTAGCCTTGATGGGCGAGGCTCAGCCCGGCGACTCGCTGTACGGCGTCCACACGCGGGTGCTCGGCGAACCGGCTTGGGCGCATGATGAGCGGATCGCGTCGTCCGCCCAGACCGACCTGGACACCGTTGAGCAAATGATCTCGCTGGGCCAATGGGATCAGGCGCAGGACAAGCTCGCCGCGGTCAGCGACCGGGTGCAGGCCGTCAAAGACAACGATCGCAAGCAGGGCCTGGTCGAGCGGGTGAACCGGCTGAACGCGCAGGTCGCCAACCGCGATCCCAATGCGACGGCGGTGCCCAGCCCGTTACCGAACGGTGCCAGGGTGGGCGGCTGAGGCGAGACGCCTGGTCAGCGGCGGCCGTGAAATCCTTCGGTGTCCGAGGTCGCCTCGTTGAGTGAGGCGTCGGCGTATCCGCGGCAGTAATCCCAGGTGACGTAGGCGTCCGGCTCGGGGTCATAGGCCGGCTCGTGCGGACGGACGGTGCCGTCGACCAACAGCTGCAGCAGGTTGGCGCGCAGCATGTCCCAGTCGTGATAGTGGTCCTGCTGGCACTCGTCGCAACACACCACCAGCCCGCGAACACCTTTGTGCGCCAGAAGGGCTTCATACACCGCGAGGTCGGCCAGGTCGGCTTCGACCGCCATCCGCTCCTGGGGGTCGAGCGGTTGGCCGGGCTCGACGGCGTCCAGCGCCGCCGACGGATCACACGGGTCGTCGGCAAAGGGATCGGGCGGCAAACCCGGCGGGAGGTAGTCGCGCACGGGTCCACATTACGCAGCCGGGCGGGTATCACGCCAGCGCTGCCCCGCAGACCAGCCGCCATGTCGATCCCTCTCGCGCCGCCCCCGGCGCGCGTCGTCGCCACGTCACAGGAAGCCGATAGGATGAGGTCCTCACTCCGCATGCGTATGGGAGGGCCCCGGCAATGTCAATTGGGTCATCGGGCTTGTCCCGTCTTGAAGGCGGCGGCGACCTGATTGTCGAACCGTACGTCCGCGTCGGCGGCCTCGCCGACGACCCGGTCCCCACCGGAGGCGACGATCCGCACAAGGTCGCGATGCTGGGACTGACCTTCGACGACGTCCTGCTGTTGCCGGCCGCCTCAGATGTGGTGCCCGCCAGTGCGGATACTTCCAGCCAGCTCACCAAGAAGATCCGGCTCAAGGTGCCGTTGGTCAGCTCGGCGATGGACACCGTCACCGAGTCGCGGATGGCCATCGCGATGGCCCGGGCCGGCGGCATGGGTGTGCTGCACCGCAACTTGGCGGTGGGCGAACAAGCGGGCCAGGTCGAGATGGTGAAGCGGTCGGAGGCGGGCATGGTCACCGATCCGGTCACCTGCCGGCCGGACAACACACTGGCCGAAGTCGACGCGATGTGCGCGAAATTCCGGATCTCCGGGCTGCCGGTGGTCGACCCGTCGGGCTCACTTGTCGGGATCATCACCAACCGCGACATGCGCTTTGAGGTCGACCAGTCCAAGCCGGTGGCGGAAGTGATGACCAAGGCCCCGCTGATCACCGCCCAGGAAGGCGTCAGCGCCGACGCGGCGCTGGGCCTGTTGCGCCGCAACAAGATCGAGAAACTGCCGATCGTCGACGGTCACGGCCGGCTGACCGGGTTGATCACCGTCAAGGACTTCGTCAAGACCGAGCAGCACCCGCTCGCCACCAAGGACAGCGACGGCCGGTTGCTGGTCGGGGCCGCCGTCGGGATCGGCGACGACGCCTGGGTGCGGGCCATGACTCTGGTCGATGCAGGGGTCGACGTGCTCGTTGTCGACACCGCGCACGCTCACAATCGGCTGGTGCTCGACATGGTCGGCAAGCTCAAGGCCGAAGTCGGCGACCGCATCGAGGTGGTCGGCGGCAACGTGGCGACCAGGTCGGCAGCCGTGGCGCTGGTCGAGGCCGGCGCGGATGCGGTCAAAGTCGGTGTGGGCCCGGGTTCGATCTGCACCACCCGGGTGGTTGCTGGCGTCGGGGCGCCGCAGATCACCGCGATTCTCGAGGCGGTCGCGGTGTGCGGCCCGGCAGGTGTGCCGGTGATCGCCGACGGCGGCTTGCAGTACTCCGGCGACATCGCCAAAGCCCTTGCCGCGGGTGCCTCGACGGCGATGCTGGGCTCGCTGCTGGCCGGCACCGCCGAGGCGCCCGGCGAGTTGATCTTCGTCAACGGCAAGCAATACAAGAGCTACCGCGGCATGGGATCACTGGGCGCCATGCAGGGTCGGGGAGAGGGCAAGTCGTACTCGAAAGACCGCTATTTCCAAGACGACGCGCTCTCTGAGGACAAGCTGGTGCCCGAGGGCATCGAGGGCCGGGTTCCGTTCCGCGGGCCGTTGTCGTCGGTGATCCATCAGCTCACCGGCGGGTTGCGCGCAGCGATGGGCTACACCGGGTCCAATACCATCGAGGCGCTTCAGCAGGCCCAGTTCGTCCGGATCACGGCGGCGGGCTTGAAAGAAAGCCATCCGCACGACATCACCATGACCGCCGAAGCGCCCAACTACTACGTGCGGTGATGCCAGGCTTATCCGATGACGCCGAGATCGACGTTGTGTAGGTCGCTTCTCGGTGTTTTACCGCTAAACGTCGATCTCGACAAAGAAAGAGGCTGACCGCTCATGCGTGACATGGTCGAGATCGGCATGGGCCGAACGGCAAGGCGCACTTACGAACTCGAAGACATCAACATCGTGCCGTCACGGCGCACGCGCTCCTCGCAGGACGTGTCGACGGCGTGGCAGCTCGACGCGTACCGGTTTGAGATCCCCGTCATCGCCCATCCGACCGACGCGCTGGTGTCGCCGGAATTCGCCATCGAGCTCGGCCAGCTCGGCGGTCTGGGAGTGCTCAACGGCGAAGGGCTGATCGGCCGGCACCCGGACGTGGCCGCCAAGATCGCTCAGGTGCTCGAGGCAGCTGCGAAGGAGCCCGAGCCCTCGGCGGCGATCCGGCTGTTGCAGCAACTGCACGCTGCGCCGCTGGATCCCGAGTTGCTGGCCACCGCGGTGGCCCGCATCCGCGACGCCGGGGTGACGACGGCGGTGCGGGTGAGCCCGCAGAACGCCCAGGCATTGACGCCGGGTTTGGTGGCCGCGGGCGTCGACCTACTGGTCATCCAGGGCACGATCATCTCCGCCGAGCGTGTCGCCAGCGACGGCGAGCCGCTGAACCTCAAGACGTTCATCTCCGAACTCGACGTCCCGGTTGTGGCCGGCGGCGTGCTCGACCATCGCACCGCGCTGCACCTGATGCGGACCGGGGCGGCGGGCGTCATCGTCGGGTACGGGTCCACCAGGGGCGTGACCACCAGCGACGAGGTACTCGGGATCAGTGTGCCGATGGCCACCGCGATCGCCGATGCCGCTGCCGCCCGGCGCGAATACCTTGACGAAACGGGCGGCCGCTATGTGCACGTGCTCGCGGACGGGGACATTCACACCTCCGGTGAACTGGCCAAAGCCATTGCCTGCGGCGCCGACGCGGTGGTGCTGGGCACACCGCTCGCCGAGGCGGCCGAGGCGCTCGGTGACGGCTGGTTCTGGCCGAGTGCCGCCGCCCACCCGTCGCTGCCGCGGGGCGCGTTACTGCAGATCGCCGTGGGGGAGCGGCCGTCGCTGCGACAGGTGCTCGACGGCCCCTCCGACGACCCATTCGGCTCGCTGAACCTGGTCGGCGGGTTGCGCCGTTCGATGGCCAAGGCCGGCTACTGCGACCTGAAGGAATTCCAAAAGGTCGGCCTCGCCGTTGGAAGCTGACGCCGGCCGTTTCGAGATACCCGATCCGCCGGCTCGCTAGATCGTTACCGGCGGGTAAGTCCATACTGGTGCGATGGAACCGGATTACGACGTCCTGATCATCGGCTCGGGCTTCGGAGGCAGCATCACCGCGCTGCGGCTGACCGAAAAGGGTTACCGCGTCGGCGTGCTCGAGGCCGGCCGTCGCTTCGCCGACGAGGACTTCGCCAAGACTTCGTGGGACCTGCGTAAGTTCTTGTGGGCACCCCAACTGGGCTGCTACGGCATCCAGCGCATCCACCTGCTGCAGAATTGCATGATCCTGGCCGGCGCCGGCGTCGGCGGCGGATCGCTGAACTACGCCAACACGCTCTATGTACCGCCGGATCCGTTCTTCAACGACCGGCAGTGGTCGCACATCACCGATTGGCGCGCCGAGTTGATGCCGCACTACCAGCAGGCGCAGCGGATGCTCGGCGTGGTCGAGAACCCGACCTTCACCGACGCCGACCGGATCATGAAAGAGGTCGCCGACGAGATTGGTGTCGGCGACACATTCGTGCCGACGCCGGTCGGGGTGTTCTTCGGTCCGAACGGAACCAAGACACCCGGTGAGACGGTTCCCGACCCGTACTTCGGCGGTGCGGGCCCGGCCCGGACCGGCTGCCTGGAATGCGGATCCTGTATGACCGGCTGCCGCTACGGTGCCAAGAACACATTGCTGAAGAACTATCTCGGCCTGGCGGAATCGGCTGGGGCGCAGATACATCCGATGACGACGGTCACCAAGTTCGCACAGCGGCCTGACGGATTGTGGGAGGTCCGAACCAAGCACACCGGCCGCATGCTGCGCCGCAAGAAGCGGACGTTCACCGCGAATCATGTAGTGCTGGCGGCCGGCACGTACAACACGCAGAAGCTGCTGTTCAAGATGCGCGACACGGGCACGTTGCCCGGCCTGTCCGATCGGCTGGGCGTGCTGACCCGCACCAACTCCGAGTCGATCGTCGGTGCCGCGACGCTGAAGGTCTCGCCGGACCTGGACTTGACCCATGGGGTCGCGATCACGTCGTCGATTCACCCGACGCCCGACACGCATGTCGAACCGGTCCGCTACGGCAAGGGTTCCAACGCGATGGGGCTGTTGCAGACGTTGATGACCGACGGGTCGGGTCCCGAGGGCACCGATGTGCCGCGCTGGAAGCAGTTGTTGGATCAAGCCGGCGAAGATCCGCGCGGCATCCTCCGAATGCTCAATCCGCGTCAGTGGAGCGAGCGCACGGTGATCGCGCTGGTGATGCAGCATCTGGACAACTCGATCACCACGTTCACCAAACGCGGACGGCTGGGCCGCCGCCGTTACGTCAGCAAGCAGGGCCACGGCGAGCCGAACCCGACCTGGATCCCGGTCGGCAACGAAGTCACCCGTCGCATCGCCGCCAAGATCGACGGGGTGGCCGGCGGCACCTGGGGCGAATTGTTCAACATCCCGCTGACCGCCCACTTCCTCGGCGGCGCGGTGATCGGCGACAGCGCCGACCATGGCGTGATCGACCCGTATCACCGGGTGTACGGCTACCCGACGTTGTCGGTGGTCGACGGTGCGGCGATCTCGGCCAACCTCGGCGTCAACCCTTCGCTGTCGATTTCAGCCCAGGCCGAGCGGGCTGCTTCGCTATGGCCGAACAAGGGGGAGAACGATCTGCGGCCACGTCAAGGCGAGCCGTATCGTCGGCTGGACCCGATCGCGCCGCAACATCCGGTGGTGCCGGCCGACGCGCCCGGCGCGCTGCGCTGGCAGCCTTCCCCCGACCACGATGCAGAGCACGGCGATGCGCAGGAGCGGCGTATTCGGCCGGGACCGATCAGCTCGGCCGGCTGACCTGCTTTTGCGCCCGCCCCGTTTGAAGACAGCGATTCCCGGGCAACGCTGAATGCATGCTCTGGGTTGCCCTGGTGTGCGCCGTCCTCGGCGCAGCCCTATTTGTGCTCGGACTCGTGCTCTACACAAACGGCGCCGGGGTGGCGCCGGCCGCCCGGACAGCGGATGATCCCACCGGATTCAAACGGGCCACGTCGCGGCTGGAATGGGGTGACCTGTTTCGCCGCGCACCGCGAGTCGTCGGAGTCATGATGAATCAACATTCGGACCGCAGCGACAAGTTGATGGCACTGGGCTCGTTGTGCGTGATGGTCGGCTTGATGGCTGGGTTTGTCGCCGGGCTGGCCTTCATCACCGCGATTGCATAGCTTCCGGTGCCGGTCAGTTCGACTGGCTGACCGGGGCTTTTGCTGCCACGACGCTGCCGCGTCGGTGCATTGGCTCGCGGCCCGGCGGCTGCGGTGGTTGCGGCAGCAGCGGCTGCCGTTCCTGCAGCGGGACGGTCGTGGGCTCGCTGGTGCTCAGCAGTAAATCCTCGCCGGCGTGACGGATCTTCAGCTCACCGTCGGGCCCGTCGCGCAGCGTATAGGTCACCTCGTTCTGGGTGGCCGAGACGGTCAACCGGTAGCCCTGCCACATCAACCTGAAGCAGAGGCGCGCGAAGCTGTCCGGCAGCTGCGGGTCCAGCGAGAGCACGCCCTCGTCGTCGCGCAGGCCGCCGAAGCCGTTGACCAACGCCATCCACGCGCCGGCCAGCGAGGCCATGTGCAAGCCGTCGCGGGTGTTCGAATGCAGGTCGCGCAGGTCAATCAGCGCCGCCTCGAAGGCGTAGTCGTGCGCGAGCTCCAGGTGCCCGACCTCGGCGCACATCACCGCCTGGGTGCACGCCGAAAGCGACGAGTCGCGCGTCGTACGCCGCTCGTAGTAGTCGACGTTGCGCGCCTTCTGCTCGGGCGTGAACGCGTGGCTTTGCAACTGCATCGCCAAAACCAGGTCGGCCTGCTTGACAACCTGCGCGGGGTAGAGCCGCACGTAGGGCTCGTGCAGCAGCAACGGATAGTTGTTTCTTTTTTCGAAGTCCCACTCCGCAAAAGTGGTGAAACCTTCGCACTGCTGGTGCACGCCCAGCTCTTCGTCGTAGGGGATGTTTGCGGCGTTGGCCGCATCGCGCCAGGCAGCGGTCTCCTCGGTGGTGACACCCATCGCCCGCGCCTGCTCGGGATGTCGCGCGCACGCCGCGGCGGCTACCTGAAGGTTGTGTGCCGCCATCAGATTCGTGAAGACATTGTCACGGACGATCGCGGTGTACTCGTCGGGGCCGGTCACCCCGTCGATGTGCCAGACGCCGTGCCGGTCATGGTGTCCGAGTGAGCGCCAGAGTCGAGCAGTTTCGATCAGGACTTCGAGCCCGCAGTCCTTCTCGAGCGAGTGGTCGCCGGTCACGATGCGGTACCGCTCGAACGCCATCGCGATGTCGGCGTTGATGTGGAAGGCCGCCGTGCCGGCCGGCCAGTAGCCCGAGCACTCCTGCCCGCGAATCGTCCGCCACGGAAACGCTGCACCTTCCAGGCCCAGCTCGGCCGCGCGCTCCTTGGCCAGGTCAAGTGTCGACGCCCGCCACCGCAGCGCGTCGGCGGCCGCGTGCGGCGCCGTGTACGTGAGGACCGGTAGCACGTATCCTTCGCTGTCCCAGAAGATGTGGCCGTCGTAGCCGGTGCCGGTGAGTCCTTTGCTAGGGATCCCGCGCCGTTCGGCCCGCGCGCTGGATTGCAAGATGTGGAAGAGCCCGAACCGCACTGCCTGCTGGATGACCGGATCGCCTTCGACCTCGACATCTGCGGTGTCCCAGAACTTGTCGAGGTATTCCCGCTGGACATCCAGCAGGCCCTGCCAGCCCGAGTAGCGGGCACCAGCCAGCGCACCGGCGGCTTGATCGCGCAAGGCGGGGCGGGAGCGCAGGCTCGACCAGCCGTACGCCAGGTACTTCACGATTCGCAGTTTCTGCCCCGGGCGCAGTCCGCAGATCACCGTGGTGCGGGCCAGGTCCGCGCGAGCTTCGGTGTGCACCTCGACCCGTCCGGGGACGTCGATCTCGTGATCGATCGCGGCCGACATCATCAGCCCGCTGGCCCGGGTGCGGTGCATCAGCACTGCCCGGTTTTCGGTGACCTCGTGGTCGACGGCCTCCAGTGGTTGGTCCAACACCGCCGCGACCCGCGGATCACTCGAGGTTTCCGGCTGGTCTTCGTTGCTGACAAGCTCGGATTGCACAGTGATGCGGACGAATTCGTCGATCGCCTCGACCACATATTCGATCGCCGCGACGCTGCGATGGGCCAGCGACACCAGCCGAGTCGACACCAACTTCACCTGTCTGCCCGCGGGCGAACGCCAGTGCACGCGGCGGACCAGTGTGCCTGCGCGCAGGTCGAGGATCCGCTCATGGTCGATCAGTTGGCCGTAGCGGACGTCGAACAGCTCGTCGTTGACCATCAGGCGCAACACCTTGCCATTGCTGACGTCGACGACCGTCTGGCCGGCTTCCGGATAGCCGAAACCTGCCTCGGCATAGGGCAGCGGTCGGACTTCGTAGAACGAGTTGAGGTAGGTGCCGGGCAGGCCGTGCGGCTCACCTTCGTCGAAGTTGCCGCGCAGTCCGATGTGTCCGTTGGACAGGGCGAATAGCGACTCGGATTGGGCCAGCATGTTGAGGTCGAGGCGGGTTTCGCGGACCTGCCAGGGTTCGACGGGGAAGGCGTCTTCGGTGAGCATGTTGCGTCCTATAGCAGTTCGGCGAGGTCGGTCACGACGACGTCAGCGCCGTGTTCGCGCAGCGCATCGGCCTGGCCTACCCGGTCCACGCCGACGACGCAGCCGAAGTGGCCGGCGTGGCCGGCCTGCACCCCGGACAGCGCGTCTTCGAACACCGCGGCCGCGGCCGGTTCCACCTGCAGTAGTTCGGCGGCCCGCAGGAAAGAGTCGGGAGCCGGCTTGCCCGCGATGTGCTCCTCGCGGAGCGTCACGCCGTCGACCCGCTGCTGGACGAACCGCTCGAGGCCGGTGATCTGCAGGACGTCGCGGGTGTTGGCGCTGGACGACACGACAGCGATGCCCATCCCGGCGTCGGCAACGGCCTGCAGGTAGCGCCGCGACCCTTCGAACACCTTTACGCCGTCTTCGTGCAACGTCTTCTGAAACGCATCGTTCTTGCGGTTGCCCAGCCCGTACACCGTCTCAGCGGTGGGCGGGTCATCGGGGTCGCCGTCCGGCAGTTCGATCCCGCGGCTGGACAAAAACGAGCGGACGCCGTCTTCGCGCTTCTTGCCGTCAACGTATTGCTGATAGTCGGCAACCGGATCGAATGGAACAAACGGCTCGCCGGTCTGCTTGGAGCGCTGCGACAGGTACTGGTCGAACATCGTTTTCCAAGCCTTGGTGTGCACACTCGCGGTGTCGGTGAGGACACCGTCGAGGTCGAACAGACAGGCATGCACAGTCTCGGGCAGACCCAGCACGACGGACCTCGCTTCCTTCGGCGATCGGGCCACGGAGTTGGCCTTTACACTTCACCACGCGCGCTGCCGGGCCGACAGGTTTTCCCGCGGCTGGGCCGGTGATCATCTGTTTGTCCGGGCATTCCGGCGGACACGTCGCCCATCACGGTAACCCGTGTGCGTGAGCTGACGCCCGGGGGCAAAAGCAAATTGGCTGTAAACCGCTAATTGGCTGGGTGCTTCAGGTTGGCGGTGCGTCGGTGAACACACTTTCGGCCAGCCGGAGCCACGCTTCGCGGAACCGCTCAGGGTCGACGCCGCCGGGCGTTCGCCTGATCAGAATTCGCACGATGGGCAAGTATGCGAGCGCGGCCAACAACACAGCGCTCGTGGCTTCGGGGTCGTTGACGTCCGATGAGCCGGCTGTGGTGGCGCCGCTCAGCGCCGTACCCATGCTGTCGTAGGTGGTGAACGTCACCGCGGACCACAGTTCGTCGGCGAGGTCGCCAATCGCCTCGGGTTCACGGAACATCACCCGAAGCAGGTCTGCGTTGGTCTCGATGGTGTCGCAGATCCGCGTGGCGGCCGAGCGCAGCGCTTCGCGGGTGTCGGCGGGACGCGTCCGGTCCTGCGCTGCGCGCGTGGCGACCATCCGGTTCAGCTGCCGCTGCGTCGCTTCACGCAGCAGCGCGCCCTTGGACTCGAAGTGCTTGTATAGCGCGCCCGAGCCGGGTGACAGGCCGCATGCCCGCTGTATTTCGGCGACCGACGTCGAGGCATAACCCTGACGGGCAAACAGCGCGATCGCCGCGTCCAGCAGGCGGTCGCGGGTGTTAACGTCACCGGTCGTCATTTGCCAGACGGTACCGCTACCGCCCTCACCGGGCTGCTCTACGGCCGTAGAGAAGAGCACCCACCATCAGCTCGCCGCCGTTTGCAGGGCCTGCAGCGGAGCGCCGCTGATCACCCGGCTGTGTCGACCGTGCACGTCGATGGGAACATCACCCAGCACGGTAACTCGGTGCATCAACCGATACTGGTCGTCATAGTCGTCGACCGCACGGTGCTGGGTTGCCCGGTTATCCCAGATAGCCACGTCACCGGCCGTCCAGTTCCACCGGATCGTGTTCTCCGGCATGGTGATTCGTCGTTGCAGTAACTCCAAAAGCACTTGTGACTCGTAGTTGTCCATGCCGACGAAGCTGCGGACGAAATCCCCAGCCACCAAGGTTCGCTCGCCGGTCTCGGGATGGACCCGCACCACCGGGTGGACGGTGCGGAAGTCCGCCTTTTCGAACCCGATCCGATGCGCCCTCTGCTTGTCGGTCGGCGGCGGGCAAGCTGCGACGTAGTCGAAGCGATTGCTGTGCAAGGCCCACAGATTCTCGGTGAGGTGTTTGAGCGGCTCGGGCAGCTGTCGGTAAGCCGCGGCGGTGGACGCCCACAGCGTCGATCCGCCATAGCTCGGCAGGGTGACGGCGCGCAGGATCGACGCGGCGGGGTAGTTCGCGACGAAGGTGACGTCGGTGTGCCAGCGGTTGGCCTTGCCGTAGTCGGAGTTGATCGGCGTGATGATCGGCGCGCTGTCGTGCTGGACCGCGGGGTGGGCGATCGGAGTACCCAGGCGCGCGGCGAAAGCCTGCTGCTCCGCATCGTCGAGGTGGTGCTGGCCGGGGAAGAAGATCACCTTGTGGCGCAGCAGCGCCGCCCGGATCTGGTCGACCGTGCCGGCGTCTAGATCGCCGGCCAGTTGTACGCCGTCGATGCGGGCGCCGATACGGCTGCCCAACTGCGTCACGGTCAGCGTGGATGTTGACGGAATCGTCATTGCGCTAGTCCTCTCGTTGGTGTAGTCAATTGACTACACTTGTCTGCTCCTTACTGTAGCCACTTGACTACACGGCGTCAAGCATGCAATCTGTCGCTGATGGCCGACCGCCGCCGGCCACTAGACTGTGCCGGTGCAGTCAGCATCGCCCCGTCCCGTGCTGGTCGTCGATTTCGGTGCGCAGTACGCGCAATTGATCGCCCGCCGGGTGCGCGAGGCCCGGGTGTTCTCCGAAGTGATTCCGCACACCGCATCGGTCGACGAGATCAAGGCTCGCGACCCGCAGGCGGTGGTGCTCTCCGGCGGCCCGGCCAGCGTGTACGCCGAGGGCGCGCCACAGTTAGATCCGGCGTTGTTCGACCTGGGTGTGCCGGTGTTCGGTATCTGCTATGGGTTCCAGGCGATGGCGCAGGCCCTCGGCGGTACCGTCGCGCGCACCGGCACCAGTGAGTATGGCCGGACCGAACTGAAAGTCGTTGGCGGTGAGCTGCATTCGGATCTGCCCGAGACGCAGCCGGTATGGATGAGTCACGGTGACGCCGTGACCTCGGCCCCAGACGGGTTCGAGGTTGCGGCCACCAGCGCGGGCTCGCCGGTGGCCGCTTTCGAGGACCGGTCCCGCCGGTTGGCCGGTGTGCAGTACCACCCCGAAGTCCTGCACACCCCGCACGGGCAGCAGGTGCTGGGCCGGTTCCTGCACGAGTTCGCCGGCATCGCGGCGGATTGGACACCGGCCGGCATCGCCAGTGCACTGGTTGAGCAGGTGCGCAACCAGGTTGGTGACGGCCACGCGATCTGCGGGTTGTCCGGCGGGGTGGATTCCGCGGTGGCCGCCGCGTTAGTGCAACGTGCCATCGGGGATCGGCTGACCTGCGTGTTCGTCGACCACGGGCTGCTACGGGCCGGCGAACGCACGCAGGTGCAGCGTGACTTCGTCGCCGCTACCGGGGCCAACCTGGTGACTGTCGACGCGGCCGCGACCTTTCTCGAGGCGCTTTCCGGCGTGACCAACCCGGAGGGCAAGCGCAAGATCATCGGGCGGCAGTTCATCCGCGCCTTTGAAGGCGCCGTGCGGGACGCGCAGGGGGGCAACGATATTGAGTACCTGGTGCAGGGCACACTGTATCCCGACGTGGTGGAGTCGGGTGGCGGCACCGGTGCAGCGAATATCAAGAGCCACCACAATGTCGGCGGACTGCCCGGCGACCTGAAGTTCAAACTCGTCGAACCACTGCGGCTGCTGTTCAAAGACGAGGTGCGCGCAGTAGGGCGTGAGTTGGGCTTGCCAGAGGAAATTGTTGCGCGGCAACCCTTTCCCGGCCCGGGTTTGGCGATCCGGATCGTCGGTGAGGTCAACGCGGCACGGCTCGACACGCTGCGGCGTGCAGACTTGATCGCGCGTGAGGAGTTGACAGCGGCCGGTTTGGATCACCAGATCTGGCAATGCCCGGTAGTGCTGCTGGCCGACATCCGTTCGGTTGGTGTGCAAGGCGACGGCCGCACGTACGGGCACCCGATCGTGTTGCGGCCGGTGTCGAGTGAAGACGCCATGACCGCCGACTGGACGCGGGTGCCCTACGAGGTGCTGGAGCGGATGTCGACCCGGATCACCAACGAAGTCGCCGAAGTCAACCGGGTGGTGCTGGACGTCACCAGCAAGCCGCCCGGCACCATCGAGTGGGAGTGACGGGCTCGTCGATTTCATCAAGATTGCGTCCAACGCTCGACGCAACTGGCCGGCTTGAGCCGGATTTTCTGACCCCTGCCGCCACAGTGTTTGCTGGCTGGTGAGCCGCTTGACGTTTGTCGGTGGGCGGGTGTTGACTGGCCTTATCGAACATACATTCGAACATCAGTGGTAACACCCGTTACATCAGGAGGTGGTGATGACGGCGATCCTCGCCTCCGATCAGCCCCATCGCAACCGTGCTGAGCAGCTAAAACAGCTGCGCCGCCAGATGGCGGCAGTGTCCGGGAAGGTCGGTTCTTCTCGGCTTAGCCAGCTTCAAAGCCCTTCGCGCAGCCATCCCGGCCCGGATGGCCTGCTACCGGATTCGGAAACCAGCCTGCCCGTCCCGCAACTGCTGACGAAGTTGTTGCCGGCGTTGCCGGACGCGTTGCCACGGGGAACGGTGGCGGTGCTGTCGGGAGCTCGATCGCTGTCGCTGAGCATGGTGGCCGCGGTGACGGCCGCAGGCGGGAACGCGGCCATCGTCGGCCAGCCGGATATCGGCCTGCTGGCAGCCGTGGAAATGGGAGCGGACCTGAGCCGGCTCGCGGTAATCCCGGATCCCGGGGCCGACCCGGTGGAAGTTGCTGCGGTGCTCATAGACGGAATGGATCTGGTGGTGCTGTCTCTGGGCGGGCGCTCGGTGCCACTGACACGGGCGCGGGCGGTAGTGGCCCGCGCTCACCATAAGGGCTGCACCCTGCTGGTCACCGATGGCGACTGGCAGGGAGCATCGATACGACTTCAGGCTCGGGTCTGCGGCTATGAGACCACGTCGGGGACGCCCGGTTTCGGACGGATCAGCAAGGTGCGGCTTCAGATCGGCGAGGTGTGCGCACGGGGACGGCCAATCGGCCGGGGGCGAGCCGGGTAGTTCACGTGGCCTCCCGGGTACTGGCGATTTGGTGCATGGACTGGCCTGCGGTCGCCGCGGCGGCCGCCGCAGGTCTGCCCGCGACGGCCCCGGTCGCCGTCACGCTGGCCAACCGGGTGATCGCCTGCTCATCGGCTGCCCGTTCGGCGGGGGTGCGGCGAGGATTGCGGCGACGCGAGGCGGCGGCCCGCTGTCCGAAACTGCACGTCGTGACCGCCGACTCCGACCGCGACGCCCGCTTCTTCGAAGGGGTTATCGCGGCCGTGGACGACATGGTGCCTCGCGCCGAGGTGCTGCGGCCCGGGCTGTTGGTGTTGCCGGTGCGTGGGGCGGCCCGCTTTTTCGGTTCCGAACAGCAGGCTGCCGAACGGCTGACCGACGCAGTGGCTGTGAGTTCAGTGGCCGGCGCAGAGTGTCAGGTGGGGATCGCCGACCAGCTGCCCACCGCAGTCTTCGCCGCCCGTGCCGGTCGTGTCGTCGAACCGGGAAAAGACGCGCGGTTCCTGTCGGCGCTGTCGATTCGGCAACTCGCCACCGAGCCTAGCCTGTCCGGCCCAGGACGAGACGATCTAGTGGATCTGCTGTGGCGGATGGGGATTCGCACCATCGGTCAGTTCGCCGCATTGCCGCGCACCGACGTGGCTTCCCGGTTCGGCGCCGACGCGATGAGCGCGCACCGGTTCGCCCGCGGCGAGCCGCAACGCGGACCGTCCGGGCGTGAGCCGCCGGCCGAACTCGACGCCGTGCTGCACTGCGATCCGCCGATTGACCGGGTTGACGCCGCGGCATTTGCCGGCCGCTCACTGGCCAGCGCGTTGCATCAGACGTTGATGGCCGCGGGGGTGGGATGCACCCGGCTGGCCATTCACGCCGTCACCGCCAATGGCGAAGAGCTGACCAGGGTGTGGCGATGCGCCGAGCCGCTGACCGAGGATGCCACCGCCGACCGGGTGCGCTGGCAGCTGGACGGATGGTTGAACACCCGAACCGCGGGAGGGCGAGTGGGTCGGCCCACCGCGCCGGTGACGCTGTTGCGGCTGCAGGCAGTGGAGGTGGTGTCGGCCGGGGCGCTGCAGTTACCGCTGTGGGGTGGCCTGGGTGACGAGGACAGGATGCGGGCCCGTCGGGCGCTGGTGCGGGTGCAGGGTCTGCTCGGTGCTGAGGCAGTGCAGGTGCCGGTACTGTCCGGCGGTCGTGGGCCTGCCGAGCGCATCACGTTGACGCCGCTGGGTGACGAGCCGGTACCGCGGGCCGATCCAGACCTGCCGTGGCCGGGTCAACTGCCTGAGCCGGCGCCGACGGTGCTGCTCGATGATCCGGTGGAATTGCTTGATGCCCAGGGTAACTCGATCCGCGTGACCAACCGCGGGCTGTTTTCCGCCGACCCGTCACGGCTGACCTCCCGTGGTCGCGATGAGCGGTTGCGCTGGTGGGCCGGGCCATGGCCGGTCGACGAACGCTGGTGGGATCCGGATCAGGCCGGTCCGGGTGGCCGTACCGCCCGTGCCCAGGTGCTGCTGGAAGGCGGGCATGCGTCCGACCCGGGTACCGCGATGCTGCTGTGCTATCGCCAAAGGAGGTGGTACCTGGAGGGAATCTATGAGTGAGGTCCAAGGCAGTCAGGCCGATAAAATTCCGCGTCGCCAGCCTGCTGCGCGATAGTACGATCGCGTAAATTCGCCAGTGCCAGGGGGACGACGCGTCGTGTCTGATATCGAAAAGGAACAACGAAGTGTCTGGCAACGTCTCTCGCTGAAACAACTGCGCTGGACCGCTGTTGCGATAGTCCTGGTGGTTACGGCGGCATTCGGCGGCTTGCAGACCGCTCACCATGTCACGTCCATTTCGTTCGGTCAGACGTACAACGCCGGCCCGGTGCGGATCACCCCGCATTCGGCGTCGCTCACCGATCGCGTGGCCGGATTGTCCGAGCTGTCGCCGGAATGCCGCTATCTGGTGTTAACTGCGACGATCCAAAGCACCGCCAATGAATCCATACCGTTCCCACTACCTGGCGCACTGACCGGCACCGCCGAATGCGCACCACGCACGGCCAGGGACACCGAGATGTTCGGAATCACCGGTATTGCCGGTCGATTCGAGGCGACCTTCCGCGGTCACGAATCCATCAACGCCCCGACCATCGAACCCGGATTCACAAATGAGTATTCGATGGTGTGGGCGGTGTCCCAACCGGGATTGAGCTTCCACCCTCAAATCGACATCCTCATCTACAAGATGTTTCGATTCATCTCAACATTCCTGATTGCCCACCGCTGGGTCGGCGACCCGGACCACTACGCCGAGCTTGCGATCCCCAACCAGGAGTTGTCATGACCGCGTGGAAGGCGCTGCTGCCGACGGGTCGCGTAGTGCTGGCCGCCGCACTGCTGGCGACCGCGGGCCTGATGTGGTCATGGCTGCCGACGAAGTTGCAGTCCTGGGCTCCAATAGACGTACACGGCACAGTCGGCCAACGAGTCACCGGCCGCAACCTGGCCGTCACCGTCCATAGCACGTACCTGGCTCATGAGGTGACCGCCAAGGGCATTCAGGGACTGAATCGCTTCCCGTCAAAGGGCGTCTGGCTCGTCATGGTGCTCAGCTACGCGCCGTTGCTCAAACCGGAAGTACCGCGCTTCGCAGTCCAAGCCGAGGGAAAAACCTTCACTACCAACCTCTCCGGATTCGGCTCGTTCGTGCAACCCGAGATGCCGACGCGTGGCCCGCTGGCCTTCGAATTACCCACAGCCCCGCCAAGTGCCACCTTGCTGGTTGTCAACAAGCGCACCGACAGCGGCGGATTCGATATGGACTCCGCCCCACTCGATTCCCAAGTCGCAATTACCATGCCGCTTGCTGGCTGCGTACCACGAGCTTCACTGAATCTGAATGAGCTGAGCCACGGATGAAAACGTGGATCCGCCGCAACTGTCGAGCTCTGCTGGTCAGTGTCCTGATGGTCGTTTTGATCGCAATCACCATCACCCGTCCGGCCTGGCAAGACAACATCGGATATTTGCGGCCCAGGCTGACTGTGCCCTACGGGCACTCGACGGTTCTCGGTGGCGTTCGCTGGCAACTCATTTCGGTGAAGCCACCCGATAAACGGGAGTTGGAAAAGTATATGGTCATCCCGGAAGACGTTGGCGATGAGCCACCGAACACCCGGCTGGTGACCTACCTGATGAGGCGAGATAAGGCCGGCAAACCGGCGGGGGTCCCCGCAGGCTATTCGGGCTGTGATTCGGCTGCCATGGCCGGCAACCGGCGATGGACGAAGACATCCTCGTCAATGGCTGTGGTGAATTGGGCCATGCAGCAGGGCTACACCACGATCTGTTCGTCCAAGTTCCCGGGGCCGCTGCTGTTGGCTCTGATCGTTCCTGCCGATGTCCACATCAGCTCGATCAACATCGAATTCGTACCGGACTCATGGGGCGACCAGACGCAGATGTCAAAATCGACCGACTTATTGGTGGTCGGCTTCCACACCAACTAATTCACGGCCGGCGTGCTCCGCGCGAACCCGGTCGACGCAGAACCAATACGCCGCCGCCACCAGCGTGATACGAAGCGGGTCGACAACCGCGCCAACCAGCGCGCGGATGAGCTGATCGTAGGTCTGCCACCAGGGCCAGTCGTGGGGGCCGATCAGCAACGCCGCACCGCGCCACACATAGCCGTCGGTCACCGCTTGGTTGAAGTAGGCGCCGTTAGGCGCTAACAGCACCAATGCAGTATAAGCCAGCACAAAAAACGCAATCGGAAGCGCGCCACCATGCAGGATCAGCCGCCACGCATCCGCAATCGGTCCGAATCGGCCTAACTGCGAGCGGGCGAACTCGGTTACCCGCCTGCGGATCTCGACTGGCAATCGCTGCCAGCGGGGCTGTGCAGCTTGCCGGCCGCGTTCGATGACAGTCCCGACGGCAGTGCCGGCTCGCTCGCCCAGCAGCACACGCCGGGCGCCGGCCCAGGTCGGAGTGAACGGGGTGCCGTACACCACCGAACCGATGGCCAGCCAGGCCAGTGCTAACGCCACCACTGACACCACCGAGCCCAAAACGCTGCCCGTTAGGTTCCACGGTTGCTCGAGCCAGTGCACATGCGAGAATGCTGCGTCGCGAACACCGGCTAACCACACCATGATTCGCCGCTCCCGAATCCATCTGGGAGAACCGAACAGAACAACAAATGACGCTTTGATCGCCAGATACAACCACAAGACCTCAAGATAGGCGGCGATAATCATCGTCCAACGCGGTAAGCGCTCACGGGAGCGGGTCATCAGTTGACGCAAGGTGAAAGCGACTAGAACCGCGATCCACAACTTTGGCCCGATGTCAGAGTTCGATAACTGTTGAGCTGCGGCCATCTTCCAGTCGGCGACCAGTCGGTGACCCAGGCTGGTGATGTAGACGTAGTAATCCTCAACGATCAACTTCCACGCTGCGTAGATCACCAGGAAGGGCAGGATCGCCGTCATCACCACGTCGAAGACACCCTTGGCTTGCTGCCCGTCGGTCTCGACCCCCTGCAATCCTGGTGCCACAGAACGGATTACCAAGAACATGGCCAAATAGGTCAACAGTCGGATCAACGGCGCGAGCGGCAAGATCAGGCTGCCGAGGAAGTCGCCGTGAGTCAGGCCTATGTGGATGGCCAGGTGTAGCGCCCAGTAGCGCAGGAACCAGCCGATCAGGTAGATCGCAACAAGCCAGGGCCAGGTCTGCCACCACAGGCTGACTGTCCGCCGCAGGATCGTGAGCACCGCACCTCCCCGAGGCTAACCATAGCGCCGATCCGCCTGACGCCGTCGCTTTCAGCCGAGCCGAGCAGCGAACGGCCCGACCAGGTCGACGAACCGGTCGAAGAACGCTGCCGGATCAACTCCGACACCGATCAGCGCATTAGGCTTTCGACCCCAACGCCCCGACCAGTCGGTCACCGTCATGCCGCGGGTCAGGGTCCCCGTCAGCTCGACGTCGACCGTCGCCGGCCGGGTGGCGAGCAGCTGCGGGTCCAGCGCGGCCGCCGCGGCCAACGGATCGTGCAGGTGCGCCTGGTAACCGTGGCCGAGGCGGTGGTAAGACTCCAGGTAGAATCGCGTCGCGTCTTCTATCACCCGAATCAACGGGTTGGACGCTGAGGACTTGGCACCCGGCTCATCATCGACGCTCATCGCGGTCGTCGTCGTGTCCGCAGCAGCCGCCAGCCTGACCAGTATCTCCGGCGTTATCGAGATGTTCCCGGTCACGTCTAGGCCGCATAGAATCGGAAGCGATTGCGGCTCGGCAGCATCTGCTTCGTTTGGTGACCACGCGGCGAACACTTCGGCCGCCGCCTCCGGGTCGACGCCAATGTTCCACTCCGCCACCGGATTGATGTTGCCGCGGTAGTCGTAGGCGCCCCCCATGATCACCAGCCGGCGCAACAGCGTTGGTAACGCAGGTTCCTTGCGCAACGCCAATGCGAGGTTGGTCAGCGGGCCGGTCGCCAGACCGATCAGCTCTCCCGGATAGGCACGTGCCGCCTCGACCCATGCCGTGGCCGCATCATCGCCGTTGAGCTGACGATCGGTCGGTGGCAGCTCCGCGTAGCCCAGACCCCTTGGCCCATGGACTTTCCCGACAGGAAGTTCGGGGGAGTTCAACGGGTGATCGAGACCCTTGAATACCGGCACGCCGTCGATCCGGCACAGCTCGAGCAGGCCGAGGTTATTCTCGCAGACTTGATCCACGCCGACGTTCCCGCCCGTCGAGGCGATGCCGACCAGGTCAGCTTCGGGGCTGGCCAGCAGGTAGACCAACGCGATGGCGTCGTCGACCCCGGTGTCGACATCAGCGAAAACTGGTGCGGCGGCCACTGCGGCAACGATACCGGCAGGGACTACCAGTGCACTCCGGGCACCAGGCGCACGGCCCGCTTGACCGGTCCGGGGACTCGCATCCGCGCCACGGCGACACGGGCCGGGCGCCTCGGCCGACGTGAGGACTCCCGCTGCACAACGGGTTTCGGGGCGGCCTCGCCCCGCGCTGCTGCTGAATCGGGATACCCGAGGTAGAGCTGATGAAGGATTCGTCGCGACAGCTTCGGAGTGAAGTAGTTACCAGCCTCGGCAATGGTGCCCAGCGGGGTGTCGATGCGGGCCGGCTTGTCGATCAACCCGCGCACCACCATCGCCGCGGCGTGCTCGGCGCTGATCGGCGGAACCGGGTTGAGCCGCCGCGACGGCACGATCATCGGCGTCGCCACCAACGGCATATGGATGTTGGTGAACGTGATGTGATCGGAAAGCGTCTCGGAGGACACCACTTCGGAGAAGGCGTCGAGTGCGGCCTTGGTGGGCAGGTACGAACTGTACTTGGGGTTGCGTGCCTGCACGCCAGCGCTGGAGACGTTGACGACGTGACCGAACCGGCGTTCACGCCAGTGCGGCAGCAGCGCCAGCACCATCCGCACTGCGCCGAAGTAGTTGACCGCCATCACCCGTTCGTAATCGTGCAACCGGTCGGTGGAGTTGACCACCGAGCGGCGGATAGAGCGGCCGGCGTTGTTCACCAAGTAGTCGACGTGGTCGAAGCGGCCCAAGATGTCCTTGACCGTGTGCTCCACCGACGCGGAGTCGGTGACATCGCAGGTAAACCCATAAGCCTGGCCACCGTCGGCGCGGATGTCGGCGACCAGGTCGTCGAGCGCCCCACCGTTACGCGCCAGCGCGAACACCGTTGCGCCGCGTTCGGCGACGGCGATCGCCGCGGCCCGTCCGATGCCGCTGGATGCGCCGGTGATGATCACGTGGCGTCCGACCAGTGCTCCGCGCGGATCGTCACGGCGGGCCCGGTCCGGGTCCAGATGCTCGGCCCAATACCGAAACAGCTTGGGCGCGTACTCGGCGAACTCGGGAACCTCGATCCCCGTGCCGTGCAATGCTTTGCGCGTTTCGTCGGAGATGAACGTGGGAGCCAGGTCGACGACGTCGAGAATCTCGGCGGGAATACCCAGTTGCGTGGCCACCATGTTGCGCCACACCTTGGCCCGCCCGCGCACCTTGGTCACCGGTGCGGCAATCGACCCGGGCAGCGACCCGCGCAGCGGCGGCAGCCCGGCCGCGTCGGCGATCCCACGGTAAATGCCACGCAGACCAGTGGTTTTCGGTGCGGTCAGATGGAATGCCTGGCCGTCGCGACCGTCGGCGTGCATCAGTGCGACCAGCGCGTCGACGACGTAGTCGACTGGCACGATGTTGGTGCGGCCGGTGTCGGGCAGCATGATCGGGGTGAACCGCGGCAACACCGCCAGCTTGGCCAGCACGCCGAAGAAGTAATACGGTCCGTCGATCTTGTCCATCTCGCCGGTGCGCGAATCGCCCACTACCACCGCCGGCCGGTAGATCCGATGACGCACGCCGGCCGCCTCGCGCACCAGCAGCTCGGCCTCGAACTTCGTCTGGTGATACGGCGTCGGCAACTGCTGACCGACGTCGAAGTCGGACTCGGTGTACTCACCGCGGAATTCCCCGGCCACCGCGATCGACGACACGTGATGCAACGTCGCGTCGAGCCGGCGCGCGAGTTCGATCACGGCGCGGGTGCCCTCGACGTTGGCGATGCGCTGATCGGCTTCGGGGGCGGTGATGTCGTAGATCGCCGCACAGTGCACCACATGCTCGACGTTGCCCAGCTCGGCGATCGCTGCGTCGGTCAACCCGAGATCGGGCTCGCCTAAGTCGCCGACCAGCGGTTTTACTCGTTCACCCCACTGCTCGGCCCGGCGTTCGAACCGTCCCAACGACGGGCGGCGAACCATCACCCACACTTCGGCATCCGGCCGTTCGTCCAGCAGGCGCGACACAACGCGGCGCCCAATAAACCCGGTACCGCCGGTAACGACATAACGCATGCAACACATGGTGCGCTTGGCGCCGCTCGCACGTCAACGCAGTGTGACGCGATCGTGAAATGCGGTTCGTCGGCTACCGGGAGGTAACCGCCGTGTCGGCCTCATCCGGGTCGTCCCACAGCAGCAGTTGCCGGACCGCGGGGCGCGGACCGTACGGCCGAAGCATCTGACTGGCCGGCCGGGGGCGAACCCGCTGCGGCCACCAGAACCAGCGTCCCAGCAGCGTGGCGATCGAGGGCGTCATGAAGGACCGGACGATCAGGGTGTCGAAGAGCAGTCCGAGACCGATGGTGGTGCCGATCTGGCCGAGAGTCTGTAAGCCGCTGAACACGAACCCGCACATGGTGACGGCGAACACCAGACCGGCGGCCGTCACCACCGACCCGGAGCCGGCCATCGCGCGGATGATGCCGGTCTTCAATCCCGCGCCGATTTCCTCCTTGAACCGGGAAATCAGCAGCAGGTTGTAGTCGGATCCGACCGCCAACAGCAGGATGACAGCCAAAGCCAGTACGACCCAATACAATTCGATGCCAAGGAGGTACTGCCACACCAGCACGGAGAGTCCGAACGAGGCGCCCAGCGACACCACGACCGTGCCCACGATCACGATTGCGGCGACCAGGCTCCGCGTGATGATCATCATGATCAGCAAGATCAGGCTCAGCGAGGCAATAGCGACGATCATCAGGTCGTACTCCGCCATGTCCTGGATGTCTTTGTAGGTCGACGCGGTGCCCCCGAGATAAATGCTGGAACCCGCCAACGGGGTGTTCTTCACGGCCTCGTGCGCGGCGAGCTTGATCGGTTCCACACGAGAGATGGCTTGGGGCCTGGCCGGGTCGCCTTCATGCGTGATGATCAGCCGAGCCGCCTTGCCGTCGGGTGATAAAAACAGTTTCAGGCCCCGCTGGAAATCGGGATTGCTGAACACTTCCGGCGGCAGGTAGAACAGGTCGTCGTTCTTGGCCTTGTCGAAGGCCTGCCCCAGCGCGGCCGGGTTGTCGTTCGCGGTGGCCGACTGCTTGTCTATCCCGGAATTGGTGGCAAAACTTTTCAGCGTCAGTTCCTGGTTGACCTCTTGGCTGGCGATCTGCTGTGGTATCAGCCCCACCAGTTGCGGTTGGATCGCATCGAGCTTGTCCAAGCTTGCCGTCAGGTCTTCGAATTTCTCAGTCAGCTGATCGATGCTGTCAAGTGTCTCAAAGGTATTCCGCAAGGCGAAGCAGACCGGGATGTCGTAGCAATGCTTTTCCCAGTACAGATAGCTGTGTATCGGTCGGAAGAAGTCATCGAAATTCGCCAGCTTGTCTCGTACTTCGGAGATGATCGCCAGGGTTTCGTGAAATTTCTGGGTCTCGCTATGCGTGGCCGACGCGAGTTGCTGCTGCAATGCGTACTGCTGCTGCAAAATACCGATCGTCTTGCTCAACTCATCAGACTGCCTGAGCAAGTCGCGTGCGCGATCCAACTGATACTTGAGGTTCTGAA
>Ga0335075_10002420_pt1 | contig 30100 bp, 24 predicted proteins | sample Lox_Sample_24_FD_206723 | JGI IMG/M metagenome (GOLD analysis project Ga0335075, IMG submission 206723) | Soil microbial communities from Loxahatchee National Wildlife Refuge, Florida, United States - Lox_Sample_2.4 | ecosystem: Environmental > Terrestrial > Soil > Wetlands | place: USA...
CACGAAGGAAATCAAGGACACGAGCAAGCCAAGAACGACTTGGGCAGTCAACCACCTTCGACCAACCGAGAGAGTGACCATGACCATTCTCCACATACAGAATTCACGGCTTGGGTTTGGCGAGCGTTTCTTTCAGGAAGTCAGGGATTTCCTTGAACCTGAATATGGTGTAAACGCCCTCGTGCTCGACCAAGACTTCCCTCATCGTTTTGCTTTCTTCCGACCAGACCTGTTTATCCCGGTGCCGCAGCCGCACTTCCTCTATATGGACCATGCGAGTGGCCGCGAACTGCCAGCGGGCACTGGACGCGCTTTTCCCACGAGCCTCGATTAGCAGAAACATCTCCGGATCCGTTCCTTCCACGAAAGCGAACAGCGCGCCGTTGAGGACCCCCTGGGTCGGAGCGGCGTAGCGGTGAATCGGCTGGGGGAGCAGTCGCACTTGTGTTTCGCTGCCGCGGGGCTTCTTCTTGCTGCCGGTGAAATCCTTCGCCAGTCGTTTCAGCTGCAAGAGCCGCTGGGCCTCGCTGGCGGCAGGGGCGGCGGCCCCAGGCACATCCACGAACCGTAACCCGGCCTTGCTTGTCTTCCAGACCGGCGCTCCGTGAAATGTGGCGCGGAGCGGCTTTTCCGCGAGCGACTGGAATTCATGGGACATGTGTGTAAACGGCGAGAACCATTTGAACAGCGAGCCGACCACCAAAGGCCGACCATCCCGCGTCCACACGAAGACGTTCCCGTGAACTTCGCCCTGCACAGGGTTCGACCAACGCAGCACCGGCTCGCGCCGCAATTCGAGCGGTTTGTCGTCGCCGGCCACGCGGATTTCATATTCCGCCGTGGCCGCCTGCGTGAGCTTGAGAGCCGCCTTGATGTTCTCGCGGTTGGCAGGGGTCTCGGCCGGCTTCTCGGCGCCGCGGCCCGTCTGGACGACGACCAGCGAGCCGACCGCCAGCACTGCGACAGGCAACCATCCTCCGTTCATGGAAACTCCTGGTAAAAAGACCCTATTTGTCCCCGTCAAGCTGATGCGACGCATTCAGGTACGATTTGGGGGGTACGCGGTCAGGGAGCGCTTTGTAGGCGGCGACTTCCCTCCCGTCGAGCGCGACGCTCGATTTCGCCGAGGTCATCCGCAGGGTACCATAGAGCCAGTGGTTCCCGTCGGTCTCGAAGACGACGCTCAGCTCCGGATTGGTGCTGTTGACATAGACGAAGATAGCGCCATCGACGATCTTGTCCGCGGCCGACTGATAGCGATCGATCGGTTGCGGCAACAGCCGGCATTCGATGTCCTCCTTCCGGAAGTGCTCCGTGGCCGTGAAGCGCCGCGCCTGTCGCCGCATTTGCACGAGGCGCGCGGGGGCGGTAGCGGCCGGCTTCGGGGCGCCGGGCAGCTCCTTCAAGGTAAGCCCCGACGCTGTAGGTTCCCAACGACGAATCTTCGCCATCTTGTGCGTCAGCGCGAATTTCGCCTTGGACAGCGACACAAACTCATACGACATCAGACGCGGGGCGCCTGGAATTTTATAAATCTCGATCGCCACCAGGGCGGTCGGCCGCCCCTCCGTGCCCAAACGCCAAACCGTGGCGTCGTTTTGCCTGCGGATCATCCTCCGCCGCCACGGAGCAAATCAAGGACACGAGCAAGCCAAGAACGAACGCAGAGGCCCGCCACCTTCGACCACCTAGGAGAGCAACCATGACCTTTCTCCACCTACAGAGTGTCTCGAACCTAACGATCCCTTCACTTGCTCAAAGACAGTAAGATGAGTGCGGCAAGCCGGCCGTCGCGGTGTCGGGGTGGATTCTTTTTCTTCCCCGGCGGCGCGCCGCCTTGCTCCTCCGGCAAGTACGCGCTCTGAAGCTCGTGACCGACGCGGTCGCCGTCATCGTCGAGCTGCTGATGCTCCGTCGCCAGCTGCTCGGCGCTGGCATAGTTCTGGGCGATCTCTTTCGCCACCACCACATACAGGTCGAACAGAGACAATTTGCCGTCCTTGTCCACGTCATGATCGGCGAGCTTCAGCCCGTTCGCGAGGAATTGGGCGAGCACATGGGGGAACGTCGTCTCGTTGGTTTCCGCGTCGGCCTCCGTCGCGGCGATGACAACGCGGCCCGGTCGGGAAAGCGGGGCCACGAAGAAGCCGCTTAGTGAGGTCGTCATCACGAAGACCTGCTCTCGGCAGCTGAGATCGGCGAAGAGCTTTCCGAACGCCGCCGCGTTGATGTCCGGTCCCGGCAAGTTCCACCACGCCTGGCGCCCGTCATGATGGCAATGGCCCAGGCAGATGACCCACAGGCCGTCCTCCGGTTGGACGGCCTTGCGGACTTCGGCGATTTTGGCGGCCACGGCTTCTCGCGTCGCCGGCCCCGTCGCGCCCGGCAGGTCTTTCGGGCGGTCGGCGCCGAAGAGGATGTATTGTCTTTCCGGCGGAATCCCAAGGGTGTTAGCCAGACCATCGCCGAGCTTGCGGACCGTCTCGGTGAAGGACTTTTCGTGCTCGGCGTCACCCGGATGGCCGCAAAGGATGAGGGCGTGCCGCTTCTTCGGAGGAGTAAGCTCCTTGTTTGCGGGGTCTACGGGGACAACGCGGGGAGCGGGGCGCTCCCGAACCGGCGGTGCCGGCGGGGGCGTCTGCGCCTGGGCGACCGCGGCCCAGATCAATGGTACGAAGTACATCATGGTTACTTGTCCTTCACGGGAACGATTTCCCCCCAGGGAACATGCGGGTTTTTTGGCCGAATCCGGGCCAGCAGCTTGCCCTCCAGCGTAACGACCTTTTCCTGGTAGAGACGGTAAAGATGGAGCGGGTCGTGGGCAAAAGGATTGCTCTCGCTCGGTATGGATGCGAAGACCTCCTTGTCCTTGCGCTGCACATGCAGCTCCCAGTCCGAGAAGCGACCGCAGGCATACTGCCAATGCAGGTTGCCGTCAACTTTCTTGACCTCGAGGAGCAGCAGGACTTCCGGGTCGGTGCCGGCGCTGGACATCAGCGCGAACAGGGCGCCGTCCACGATGCCGCTCTTGGCCGCGGGGTAGCGATACAGCGGCGTCGGCAGCAGACGCAGCTGCCAGCGCTTGCCGTCCCGGTCGAGACTGTGGCCGCCGAACTCCTGTGCCAGCCGCCGCATCTGTAGCAGCCGTGCCCCGCGTGCCGCAGCCGGCGGAGTGGCATCGGAGAGCTGTTTGCGGGCCAGTCCTGCTTGCGGCTTCCATTGGTTGTATTGATCCCGCTTCACCACAAGTTTCTCTACATCGAGCGCGTGCAGCTCGTGGTTGATGTTCCGGCCGGGCAGTCTGCGGTTCGGGGCAGAGAAGATGCAAGCCAGGGCCGCGGGTCGGCCGTTCCGCAGCCACAAGAAAATCGTCCCCTGCTGGGCGTTGCGGGCTGGGTTCAGCCACTCGAACACAGGTTCCTTCTTAAGCTCAAGCGCTTGCTTGGGCGCGGACTTGACGGTCAGGGAGTATGTCTCGACCTCCTTGACGTAGATCGGCAGCATCTTCTTCGAAAGACGGTCGTCCGCGTCGGCCGCGGCCAGCACCAGCAACAAGCTGAAAAGGACCATGTTCGCCCCTCCGTTTCCTCCGGGATGTCACTTCGGATTCACGCGTATATTGACTTCCCCGCTCGGGGTCAGGCGGGTGCGGGCGAGCAGCTTGCCTTCCCGGGTCACGACCTTCGTCGGGTAGGTGCGGTAAAGATGCAGCGGGTCATGGTACCCGGTGTTTGTATCGCTGTGGATGGAGGAGAAGACCTCCTTGTCCTTGCGCTGCACGTGCAGCTCCCAGTCGGAGAAGCGGCCGCAGGCATACTCCCAGTGTGTCTTTCCTTGCGCTTTCTTGGCCTCGAGGAGCAACAGGACTTCCGGGTCGGTGCCGGCGCTGGACATCAGCGCGAACAGGGCGCCGTCCACCACCTCGCTCTTGGACGCCGGGTAGCGGTATAACGGCGTCGGCAGCAGGCGCAGCTGCCAGCGCTTGCCGTCCCCATCGACGCTGTGGCCGGTGAGCTCCTTAGCGATCCGCCGCATCTGCAACAACCGTGCGCCGCGCGCCGCGGACGGCGGAGCGGCGTCGGCCAGCTCTTTGCGGATCAGGCCCGCTTGCGGCTTCCACTGGTTGTACCCGTCGCGCTTCACCACTAGTTTTTCAGCATCGAGCGCGTGCAGCTCGTGCCGGATTTGCCGGCCGGGTAAGCGGTTGTGCGGGTGGGAGAAAATGTTGCCCAGGGCCGCGGGCCGCCCGTCTCGCAGCCAGAGGAAGACCGCCCCCTGGGTATCGCCGCGGGCCGCGTTCAACCACTCGAAGACCGGCTCCTTTTTCAGCTCCAGCGGCCGGTCGGGCGCGGACTCGACGGCTAACGTGTATGCCTCGACCTCTTTGGCGTAGATCGGCAGCATCTTCTTGGCCGGGCCGTCGGCCGGATTGTCCGCAGCCAGCAGCAAGAGCAAACCCAAGAACCCCATGATCGCTCCTCCGTTTCCGCTGAGGCATCACTTCTTATCCGCGGGGATAACTTCTCCCCCCGGCATCCGGGGAGTCTGTCGGATATTGGCGAGCACCTTCCCGTCCTGCGTTACGATCTTGTCGTGGTAATTGCGGTAGAGGTGAAGCGGATCATGGTAAAAGGTGTTGGTGTCGTTGTTGAGGATGGAGGACCAAACCTCCTTGTCCTTTCGCCGCACGTACAGATCGCGGGAAGCAAATCGACCGCAGGCGTATTCCCAACGTCTCTTGCCGTCTTCCTCGCGGACCTCCAGGATCAGCAAGACTTCGGGATCCGTACCCTCCGTGCTAACGAGCGCGAACAGCGCGCCGTCCAGGATGCCGGTCTTGGCCGGCGGGTAGCGGTACAGCGGTGCGGGCAGCAGCCGGAGATCCCAGCGCTTCTCCTTCCGGTCTTCCTCGTAGCCGGTGAACTCCCGCGCGAGCCGCATCTGCAACACGCGCGCTCCAGCAGTCGCGGCCGGCGGAGCGGCGTCGGCCAATTCCTTCCGCTTCAGTCCCGCCCGCGGCTTCCACTGATTGCTCCCTTCGGGCCGGCTCACCAAGAGCTTCTCGCGGTCCAACGCCAACAGCTCGTGGATGACCCGTCGAGTCTTCGGCTGGGACCCCCGTTGCGAGAAGATGCAACCGAGCGCTGCCGGCCGCCCCTCCCGTAGCCACAGGAAGACTACTCCCTGCGACTGCGTTGGCCGAACCGGGTTGGACCACTCGAGGACCGGCTCTTTCCTCAGCTCCAGCTTCCTCTTCGGGGCACTTTCGACCGCCAGCGAATACGCGGAGATTTCCTTCTGGTAGATCGGCAGCATCTTCTTCGCCAGGCTGTCGCCCGCATCATCCGCGGCCAGCACCAGTAACAAGCTGAAAAGAACCATGATCGCTCCTTTGTTCCAGTGTCACTTCTCGTTCACCGGGATGACTTCGCCGCCCCAGACTCCGCGCTTTTCCCGCACACGGGCCAGCATTGTGCCATCCACGCTCACGATCTTGTCGCCGTAGACACGGTAGAGATGTAGCGGGTCGTGATAGAAGGTGTTGGTCTTACTGCGAACCGACGACCAAATCTCCTTATCGTTGCGTTGCACGTGCAGATCAAAATTGGAAAAGCGGCCGCAGGCGTATTCCCAGCGGGTTTTGGCGCCCTCCTGACGGGCCTCAAGGAGTAGCAGAACCTCGGGGTCCGTCCCGATGGTGGAAACCAACGCGAACAGCGCGCCGTCCACCACACCCCGCCGGGCGACCGGATACCGGTAGAGTGGTGTCGGCAACAGACGCAGCTCCCAGCGTTTGCCGTCCCCGTCCCTGTTCATTTCGTGGCCGGTGAATTCCCGTGCCAGCCGCCGCATCTGCACCAGGCGCGCTCCGGCGGTCGCGGCCGGCGCTCCGGAGCCGGGCAGTTCTTTGCGGGTCAGACCCGCCTGCGGCTTCCACTCGTTAAACGCTTTGGGGCGGCTCACCAGCAGCTTGTCCCGGTCCAGCGCATGGAATTCATGAATGATCCGTCGTCCAGGCAGTTTCGCCTCCGGCTGAGAGAAGATACAGCCGAGGGCCGCAGGCCGTCCGTCCCGCAGCCACAGGAAGATCACTCCCTGCTGGAGCCTTTCCCGGATCGGGTTGGACCACTCGAAGACCGGCTCTTTCTTCCGCTCCAGCTTCTTCTTGGGGGCACACTCGATGGCGATGGAATACTCGGCGGCTTCCTTGACGTAAACCGGCAGCATTTTTTTCGCCAAGCTGTCGGCGGGATCATCGGCGGCAAGCACCAATAACAAGCTGAAAAAGACCATGAGTGCTCCTCTGCTTCGGTAGTGGGATCACTTCTCCTGAACAGGAATGACTACTTCACCCTCCTTCGAGGTCAGACGCATCCGGGCGAGGAGCTTGCCCTCCAGCGTCACGACCTTGTCCGGGTAGCTGCGGTAGAGGTGCAGGGGGTCATGCCTGCGGGTGTTGGTCGCACTCCGAATTAACGACCACACCTCTTTGCCCTTGTGCTGCACGTACAGACTGCAATCGGAGAATCGGCCGCAGGCATACTGCCACCGGAGCTTGCCGCCCTTCTCGCGAGCCTCGATGAGCAACAGCAGCTCCGGATCCGTCCCATCCGTGGAGACCAGCGCGAAGAGGGCGCCATCGATGACGCCGCTCTTGGCCTCCGGATAGCGGTAGAGCGGCGCCGGCAGCAGACGCAGCTCGCAACGCTTCCCTTTATCGATTTCCTGAGCAGTGAACTGCCGCGCCAGCCGCCGCATCTGCACGAGCCGTGTCCCCCGGCTCGCGACCGGTGTTCCGGCGTCGGGAATGTCCTTCCGCTCCAGTCCCTCCTGCGGTTTCCATTCATTGAGCGCATTGGGGCGACTCACCAGGAGCTTCTCGGTGTCGAGCGCGTGGAACTCGTGGATGACCCGCCGGCCGGGCAGCCTGGGATCAGGCCAGGAAAAGATGCAGCCGAGGGCCGCAGGCCGGCCGTCCCGCAGCCACAGGAAGATCACCCCTTGCTGCAACCTTTGCCGCACCGGATTGGACCACTCGAAAACCGGCTCTTTCCGGAGATCCAGCTTCTTCTTGGGGGCGCTCTCGACCGCCAGCGAATACGCGGCGATTTCCTTGCGGTAGATCGGCAGCATCTTCTTCGCCAGGCTGTCGGCGGGATCCTCGGCGGCCAACAGCAAGATCAAGCCCAGGAATCCCATGAATCGATCCTCCTATGGGACATCTCTCGGTTGGGGGAGAGAGCTGAAACCATGCAACAGCTCGGGCACCATCTGCGATGGGGGCGCGGGCGGCGGAGGCGGCGCGGGGGGCGGATCGACAGGAAGTGTCCCGGCGTCGGGCGAGAACGCGGCGGCCGCCACCAAGCCTTTGGGTAATTGGCGCTCGGCGATCAGGTCTCCATCTGGGACGGTGCGCCAGGTCAGTAACCCGTCCCAGCCGCCGAGGACCAGTGTACCTCCATCGGGTCCAAATCGGGCCGCTCCGACCGGCGCGGACGCACTGTAGCTGGCCAGTTTCCGCCGTTCGTCGATCGACCAGCATTCCACCCAGCCCGTCTCGTCTTTGAGCCAGGAGCCGAACGCCACGGCGACGGTGTCGCTGTCGGGACCGCAGGCAATGCTGTTGGCCGTGCCTTTGACGGTCCACTCGGCCACGAGGGCCAGACTGCTCGGGTCGAGTATTGAGATGCCTCCTTTCGCGTCCAGGACCAGGAGCCGCGCTCCGTCCGGCGTATAGGCGATGCTCCGTGCCGCGTTCGGGACGCGGGTTTCGGCCACGAGGTTGCCCGCATAGTCCCACGCCCGCACCAGCGTCGCGGGACCGGCGGTAGCGAGCCGTTCCTTGTTCGGTGCGAACGCCAGGGAAAGCGGTTTGCCTGGCCCGAGTACACGAACCGATCCGTCCGATCGTCGCAGTACGACCTCCTTGTCTCGCGCTATCGCGGTGATCGCACCACCTGGGCCCGGTGCGGTGGTCCAGGCGCGCGGCTCAGCGAGCTTGGGACGCGCTCGAACCCTCGGCGAAGGTGGGAGCGAGGTTTCGCCGAGGACGGGGGCGAGGACGGGCACGGAGGGAGGCTCGACGACCTCCTCTGGCGAGGCAGCCCTCAGCACCGGATGAACCAGTAACACGGCCACGGCTGCCGCGCGAACCAAGACGCCGCTACGGAGGCGGCGAGGGCTTTCGGCGTGGACAATCTGGGTCAGCCGGTGGTGCAGCAACTGGGCGCCTCGGTTGGCCGGGCAGGCTCCCGGCGGCAGGCAGGGCCGACGCAGCTCGGCGACGAAATCGATGGTCGCGAGCAGGGCTTCGGCGTATCGCCGCGGCGAAGCCGCCAGCTCGCCGACGACCCATGCGTCACAGCACTCTTCCTCGGCCGCCTCGATTCCCATCCGGGCAAGCCAGACCGCGGGGTGCCACCAGTAAAGCCCCGTGGCAACGAACTCGAGCACGCGCACCCAGTGGTCGCGCCGCACGAAGTGGGCCAGCTCGTGGGCCAGCAGCGTGTCGCGCGCTTCCGGAGCCAGGCGTGCCAGCAATTCGCGGGGGAACAGGATAACGGTATGTCTACCCCAGCTCCACAGCATCGGCGATCCGATCCCGATTGCAACCTTCACCGCGGGCGGCCGGCGAATCCCAAGCGCCCGAGCGATGCAGCCCGCCGCCTCGGCAACCCCCGGCCCGGCATCTGCTGCACAGGCGACCCAACGGCGGAAGCGGACGATCTGCCGGCCCTGCCAGAGGAACCACCCGGCTGCGCCGGCCATCCATACGGCCAGCGCCCAGTGGTCGGTCCCCGTTAGATAGAAATCCGAAATCCGAAATCCGAAATCCGAAGGATTTTCAAAGGAGGAATCCCCAAAATCGGAGACGGCCTCACTCGATTGTTTCGTTTTTTCTTTTTCCGCACTGCGATTTCTTTCGGATTTCGGATTTCGGATTTCGGATTTGTACGTGGCGGAGGCCGGCGGCGCGGCCCAGGAGGCCGGCAGAACGGCCAGCGGAACGTGGAAGAGAGGAGGCGTGACGAGCTTCAGAAGCACCAACACCCACAGGATGTGCCGCACCGCCGGCGAGCGACAGACGCGCCCAACAGCCAGGGCGAGTAAGGCGAGCACGGCAGCGACCGCCGCATTGCCGAGCATCGCGTGCAGCATGGGCATGACGGACCCCCTTCTCCGCTCACTTACTCTTTCCGGTGTCTTTTCTGTCCAGCTCGTCGAACAATTTGCGCAGCTCTTCGCGGTCTTTCGCGGTCAGCTTCTGGGAGCGGACCAGGTGCGTCAAGAGCGGCGCGAGGTCGCCGTCGAAGAATTCATCGGCGGTGGCCTGCAAGCGGTTGCTGGCAAGCTCCTCGCGCTTCACGGCGGCGATGTAGTGATGCGGCCACCGGCTTCGGTCGCGGGAGACGCAGCCTTTCGCCTCCAGACGGTCGAGCAGCTTGCGGACCGTCGCCAGCAACGCGGGCTGGTTGTTGCCGTACAGGGCCTCTGTCAGCTCCGGCACCGTCGCCGAGGGTCGTTGCCACAATTCATTGAGCAACGACAGCTCGGTGTCCGTAATCTCGCGCGGCGCCCTTCCCATTCGGTTTCTCTCCTTTTTCTTCGCCAATAAGTAGGATGGATTTCAAATCCGTCCTACGGATTCACTTCTTGGACGCAGATTCCCAAAAGTGCGTCCACGTTGATTTTGTATCCCGCCCCGTGAACACTTCCGCCTTGTCGAGTGTCACGGAGAGACGATTGGCGGTCATACGGACGACACTGTACCGCCACGATGGCGGCGCGTCTTTGCCCTCCGGCGGGCTCACCGCTTCCAGGATGACAATCGCGGCGGGATTAGTGCCGTTAGTGGTAAAGCCGCACAAGACGCCCTGGATAACGCCGCGCTTGGGCGAGGCGTACTCGTGCAACGGCCGAGCGAGCGGGCGAAGCGCCTCGGTCGTCTTCTGCGAATTGTCCCAGATAATGGCCGAAAAGCGACGGAAAAGCGCCTTCATCTGTCGCCGTCGGCCAGCGGCTGTCTCCTGGGGAACGGAGCCTTTGATCGCGCTCCATTTAATCCCAACCTCGCGGGCTTGAAAGCGGCGACCGCCCGGCCACTTAGCGTCTACCAGCCCGGTCGAGGTGGATGCGAAGCAGTACAACCACTTCGTCCCTCCCTCCCGCTTATAAGCCTCCACTTTCCCCAGCGCCACCGGGCAGCCTTCGTCCTGCCAGACCCACAAGGTCGCCATGTCGATCAGCCGCGGAACGTCGGTGTATTTCATAACTGGGATGGAGTGGAGCTTCGCCTTCATTTTCCGGCCGCCAGCCACCACACTCACCTGGATGCCCTCCGCGCGCGAGCGAGACTCGTCAGACAGCTTTTGCAGCTTCGCGTCCGCCGGCTCCTCGCCGCGCGAAAGGGCGGCCATCCCTAGGAGGCAACAACTACCGCAGTATAGCTGGAGAAACAAGAGAATGCGACACATGCCCATGCCCCATTTTGTGTGTAGTACAGACGCCGATTCTCGTGGTGTTGCCTTTTTCGTTAGCCCAGCCCTTTAGGGCTGGGAATGATAGCAGGGTGGGACGCGTTCGGGGCTTCAGCCCCTCCTGCTTGTCTGCCAGCCGCTGAGGGCCTGAAGGCCCGAAGAACACGTTTTCGCTCCTGCGATCTCCCAGCCCTGAAGGGCTGGGCTAACGAAAAAAACCAACACTCAAAACGATCCAGACATCCTTCCTAGAATAGCAATCGCCGACGATTCCCTTCCCGTCGCGCTCAAGCCAGCCCAAGCCACCGCCGCCAAAACCATTCGGCCGCCAACAGAGCCAACAACCCAACCAGGATCCACGCACGGCTCCAGAGCGGGGTGCGGCGAACCGTCTCCGGCCCTTTCGAGACCGGCAGCTCCATCAGCACCTCCGCAAGCGCTTTCGCATCCGTGATCTCGCGGCCGCCTGTCTCACGAGCGAGCGCGGACAGGAATTCTCGGTTGGGCAGCGGATTCTGCTGTTCGTGCGGGTCGCTCAGGATCTGCACGTCGAGCGAGCTGCTGTCGATCTGGGTTTGCCCTTCGTAGGCGGTCAGCTCCAGCTTGAACGCCTGGCCCGCCGATCCGTGAGCGAGCGCCTCGACGAGCGGCAGGGCCAGGGTGTGGCCCTTGGTCTCTGGATCGAGGTGCAGCTCGATCTCCTCGCCCCAGCCGACGAGCGACCCAGACTCTCCGGGAGACCGCGGCCGTCCCAGCGGCCATTTTACCGGACAGGGCGGCAGCTCGGCGCTATCCAGCTGCCGCGGCTCCAGCATGGCGACCACGCGGTAACGGCTGGTGCGGTTGGCCGACTCGTCGAAAGTGTGGGCCGCGATCGCGACGGTTTCGCCGGGGCGGTAGAAGCGCTTGTCGGTGCTCGCCACCAATCGGCGCCGGCCGATCGCGGAGTTTTCGGTTAGCCAATAGGTCAAATTGCGCGCGAACTTGGCAAAGTGCCGATTGTCCTCTTCGCCCCACTGGCGCGTGAAGCGCGGCGACCAGGACGCCGACAGCGGCGTGGCCAGCGCCGCCGTCCGGCCGCGGCCATAGGCGCCGATCGCCAGCAGCGGCGGCGACCCGTTCGTAGGACGGATTTGCAATCCGTCCAAAGGCCGGACGGATTGCAAATCCGTCCTACGAACGGTCCCGCCTTTCTGGGCGCCGAGGAGCGTGCCGGACTGAGGCTTCACCCGCACCCAGTTGTTTCGGCCGAGGGACTCCGGGAGAGCTTGAATCGCCGCCCGCGTGGCTCGTTCGTCCTCGAACAAGCGCCATACGGGATGCAGATCGGCGCCGGTCGGCTCCAGGATGGCCGGAGCGAGAACCCAATCGGCCGAGCCGAGAATCTCGACCGGCAGCATGCGCTCGATCGCCGTGCCCGTCCAGCCGCCGGCGCCGAAGCTTCTCGGCCCGCCGGCCATCAGCAGTCCGCCGCCGCGCTTGCCGACCCACTCGTCCACCCAGCCGAGGACCTCGTCGCTCAACGCCGTGCGCGGCACGTTGGACAGCACGATCGCGTCGTAGGCCAGCAGCTCGGCGGCCGTCTGGTAGAATGCCCTGGGAAGGAAGGCCGTCTCCTTCGTCGGGATCCGCAGAGGCGCTCCGCCGCCGGGCGGCACGGTGAATACGGTACACTGGATGTCCGGATCGGCGAGCAAGGCGTCGCGGAACGGAGCGTAGGGCGCGTCCGAATCGTCGCCCGGCTCTCCGTTTCCCCTGACAAACCGGAAGAAGCTGCTTTGCAGAGAGCCTTCGAGCATGAGGACGCGGATCTTCGTGCGGTCGATCTCGATCTCCAGAGGGAAATCGTTGTTCGCCGGGGCGAGGTCGCGGGGCAGCGGCTGGAGGTGCAAGCGTAGCCGCTTCAGGTCCGGCTCCGTGCGGAAGGCCACCGTCACGGGCTGCATGCCGTCTTGCAGGGTGATCGGCAGCGTTGTCAAGGTCCGGCGGACCTTGCCGGCTTCATCGAGAGCCTGGAGCCGCAGCTCCGTGCGCCGGCCGGCAAAGCCGAAGGAGCGCAGGAACACGTCCACCTCGACCTGCGCCTGCTTCCGCGCCTTGGCGGGTGCGACGGCGGCGACGATCGCGGCATCACCCCCCTCGGCAGTGCGGCCAATCGGGACGACGTGTACCGGCACGCGCAGCCTGTGCCAGGGGCTTACCATCTCATCCACCTTTTCCGGGTAGCGCACGCGACCGTCCGAAACCACGACCACCGCTGCCGCTCCGTCACGGCCGAGACGACCGGCCAGCTGCCCAAACGCGGCGGCCAGCTCGGTGTCGGCGTCGTCCGGAGGAGACAGCTGGCCGCCCGCCAGGAACGCCTCCGCTTCCACGGCGACGAGCCGCTGGCCGAAACGGTGGATGCGTACGTCCGCGTGCCCCTGTTGGCGGTCGAGGGCGTCGCGGAGCAGGGACGTGCCCTGCTGCCAGCGAGAGTCCGAGCCACCCAGCAGCATGCTCTGGGAAGCGTCGAGCAGGACATGGACCTCGGGCCGGCGGACGGAGCCGGGAGTCACGGCGACGCGCACCGGGTTCAGGCCGATTATCACAAGGGCGCCCAGCGCGCCGATCCGGGAGACCCACAGCAGCCAGTGTCCGGAGCGAGCTATCGCCGGCCCGCTCCATCGCCTTACCCACCAGAGCGCCAGGAGGGCGGCCGCCAGCCACGGGAGCACCGCCCAATCGGAGCTGTAATCGAAGGTCATGAGACTCTCCGCATCCGAGCCGCTTGCGGCTTAGCGAGTTTGCAGGCGCTAAGCCGCAAGCGGCTTTCGCAACAGATTCTCACTTCGTTCTACCCGCCGACAACGCGCGGAGGTATCGGTCCACCAGATCCTTGTACTCCGGCGGCACGGCCTCATTGCCTGTAGTGAATCGGTCGCCGGCAACGAACTCCTGCAGCTTCGCGGCCAGCCGCGCGTGGGTGGCCGTTATCCCCCGGCTGAACAGCTCCTTGCCGGCCTCAAGGGCGGCGGTTCGCAGCGCGCCTCGAAGGTCTTTGTTGGCCAGGTCGCCCAGGCCGGCGCCTTCCAGACGTTCAACGAGCTGCGCTCCCTGCTGTCGCAGCCGCCGCCAGCTTGTGGCGTCATCCGCGGCCGCGGCACGCTGCTCCAGCTCGTTCGCCTCACGCTCCAGCCGAGCGATCTCCTCCAGCCGCGGTGCGATCGTCTCACGGTAAACCTGGTCGAGCTTCTGGCCCAGCGCGGCGAATCGCTCGGCCAGATCCTGCCGCTCGCCGCAGTCTTTCCCGGCACCGGGCTTCTCCATCCGCTTGATGGCGGCCGCGAGGTCTTCCTGCTTCAGAAGGGCAGCGACCTTCCGGGACGCCTCCGCCGATCCTTCGGACCCCGAGCCGGCAATCTGCTCCAGCACGTCCTTGAGTGTTTTGGTCTGCTCGGCAGCGTCCCCCAGGCCGAGCACCTTCTTCTTGTCTTCCTCGCTCTTGCCGGCACCGACGCTCTTCGTGCCGTCCGTCGGGGCCGTCTCGAGCGCCACGTCGTTGGCGAGGTCGCGGGCCGCCGCGATCTGCTGGGCCACCTCTTCCGCAGCCAGGGCCGCTACCTGCTTCGCCGCCAAGCGGAAGTTTTCTCGGGCGCGATCGACTTCCTTGCGGGCGGTGGGCCGGTCGCGCTGTCCCAGCGCATCGGCGCCGGCGTTCGCTTCCTTGGCGGCATCCGCGATGCGCTTTTTGGCCAGATCTGTCAACCCCTTGGCGGTGACAGCCTCTTTGTCGATGGCCGTCGCTCGCCCAGCGATGTCGTCCTGACGTTCCTGGAGGGGATCTTCGCCGCCCTTGCCGTTCTTGTCCGCCATCTTTCGACCCGCCCCCGGATCTTTTTTCATCGGATCGTCCGGATCATTTTTGTCCGGTGCGGTCGGTTTCTTCTTCGGATCGTCGGGTTTTCCACCCCCGCTGCCCTCGGTACTTTCACCCTTCTTCCCCGGGATGGCGAGCATGCGCGCGACCTCGTCCTCCTCGCCGGCGAGCTTGGCCAGCTCTTCGGCGATTTGCGGAAGGGTCTCGGCTTTCTCGTTTTTGCGGCGGAGCTTCTGTCGCTGGAGCCGGTCGAAGGCCCGTGCCTTTGCCCGAACCGCTCGCGATTGTTTGGGCAACGCCTGTTGCACGGTTTCCCGCGCCTCCATCAGGAAGCGCAGCGCGTCGCGTTCCTGGTTGATGGCGGTGTCGAACTTCGCCTCTCGCAGCGAATCGACAGCGGACAACATGGCTTCCTCCGCCTGCGAAAGGATAGCGGCCCCGTCCACCCCGAGACCGATCAGGAAGTCCGCCAGGTCATGCGTTTGGGTGGCCAGCTTGTTCTCGAAGGCCGCGATCCGGTCCACCTGGGCCACGTCGATGCGGACCCTGGAGCGCGTCTCCAGCCGGATCGTCTGGTTCAAGTTGAACCGCTGCCGGGCGATCACCTCGTCGAGGAAGATCAGGTCCCTTTGCGGACCAGGCATCCCTCCTTCCGGTGCGTCGAACAGCCGGTAGATGCGCTGGAACGGGCGGATGTCGATGAAGCGCAGGTCGGTCGTCGTCCGCTGCGGCGCGTCGGGGCGATTGTCCTCGGCGAAGGCATAGTAGGCGACACAATCTTTCTGGGTGAGCAAGAATTGCTCCAGCATCAAGATCTCTTCAGCGAGTGCCTCGCGCTGGTGTGGCTGATCGACCTCCTCAAGCACCAGGCTTCGCTCTTCCTCATTGTTGATCTGAAAGGCGATGCCGATCCGGGTAACGCCGAAGTCATCGCGAGCGCGGGCCCGCATCAGCAATTCGGCCAGCGTGTGGACTTCCATGCTCTCAGAGGGAGCGTCGAACCAGACCGTCGGCGGCTGGTCGGTGGTGACGCGCACGCGATGCCGGTTGGCGACCGCCGGCACGCCGTCGGCATCGTGCGCCTCAACCGTGTATTCGACATCGGCCGTCAGCAACAGCTCGGCCCAGACGCGCTGCTTTTCCACCGTCATCTCGATGCGGCGGGGCGGGGCGGCCGGCTTGGCCCGATCTTTCACCACCAGCGTCGCGGCAACGGGATTGCGGTCGAAATCGATCTGAATTCGTGCCGTGCTGCCCTGGACCGCGGAGAAGCTGCCGTCGTCATGCGTCGCCACTGCCAGGCCGGTGTACGCCGGGGCCGTCACCTCGACGCGCGTGGCAACGAGCTTCAGGGGATGACGGACGACGATCTGCTGCACCGAGGTGCGCTCCGGGCCGGCGGAGACGAAGAACTCGGTAGTCTCCCGGAGCTTGAACAGCTGGGCCGTGTATTCACCGTCGGCCGCGTCCATGGTTTGCGTACTCCATCCTGAATCGCCGGTTTCGCGCACGTGCAGAACCAGCTCCGGGCGAGCGCGGCCGAATAGGGTGGCGCGAATCTCGACGTTGGCCCCTTCGTAGACCTGGTCGGCGCTGGCCGACGCCGAGAGACTTGTATAGGCGGCAGGCGCGAGCGTCATCCGCCGCATCGCGATTTGCCACTCGGGGTCGTGCATGGCGAGCACGGCGAGGACAGCGACGCAGCAGAGGGCCGTGCCGGCCCAGACGAGCGCGGGACGCACCGGGAGAGCGGCCTCGTACGGCAGCGGCTTGAACTTCTCCGCGGTTTCTTCTTCGAGCGCGGCAACCATGCCGGGAGCGACACCGTCGCGGATCAGCTCGTTGTCAGGGCGTCCCCCATGCTGCGTGGCCGTTCGCAGACGCTGGCCGAGGCGGGGGAACAGCCCTTCCAGCTCGCTCGCTACCCGTGCCCGGTTCCAGGCTCGCGCCGGACGAACGATCCAGCGCACGGCCAGCACCGCCACGATGGCCGCACAGACCACGAGCAGGGCTGCTCGAATCGGCCAGGACAGCTCCAGGAAGTAATCGACGGCGGCCGTCGCCGCCAGCAAGGAAGCCGCGACAGCGGTCGTCCGCCCAACTCCACGGCCGACGTGGAGCGACCAGACCTGCCGCGTCACCGCGCGAAACCGCCGACGAAACGCTGGACGAATCTCGATTGTGGACATGGATCGTCTCCGTTACTGGGTCCCGCATGGGAAAAGCGCTGCTTCTCGGTTAGCGACGCTTCGCAGAAGCGTCGGGCGGCGGCGACGCTTCTGCGAAGCGTCGCTAACCGAGATCTTTTCCTCTGCGGAACGCATTAAGCAACCGTGCGGTTGGCGAGCACGCCTTCCGCCAGCCAGAACAGCACCACTCCCAGCCATAGCCACGGCCAAAGCTCCCCGGTCCGCAGCTCGTTGCCATCTCCTTGCGTCGCGGCCGGCGACAGCTCGCCGGCATTCTCCGCCAGCTTCACTCCCAGACGCTGAGCAAGCTCCTCGGGCGTACATCGCTCCAGCTCCGACTCCTGCGGCTCCAGGTTGCGGACCTCCCAGACCTCACCCTGTTGCCGCACGCCGAGCGTCTCTCCCGCTCCCGGCAGCTCGCGCACCGGCCCCGCTCCTACCTGACCCGCCGCGCCGCGCACCAGCTGATGGACCAGGGGCAAGAACAGACGGCTGCGGCTCCATTCGCCGTGCTCGCGACCGACCGACGCGGCACACCACACGACCCGCGACCGTCCCGCCGATCGCTCCAGCACCAGCGGTGTGCCGTCGCGGAAGCGGGCGAGCACCTGGACCCCGTCGCCGGGTACGATCCGCGTACAGCCGGAGAACGCCAGTCGATGCAGGTCGCCGTGCTGCGGGTCGGCGAACGGCTTCAGGATGGCATTGTCCCTGGCAAATGCCGCGATCCGGAACGGCACGTCGCGGGCGAGGTAGGTGCCGGCGATCTCGCCCAGCGACAGCCCGGCAGCCACGTAACTGGCCGCGCTGGCTGGCCCAACATTGCTCCCACCGAAGACGACGGCCGAGCCGCCGCGATCGAGAAAAGCCCGCACCCTGGCCGCGTCGGCCCCAGGAAAGCCCGCCACGTTGGCCGCCACCAGCACGTCTACCTGACCCAGCTCGGGCACTCGGGCGTCGGAGCCGTACGGAAACACGATCACCCGGAAGGGAACATCGGGGACGGTCTCGCCCGGCGGCGCCAGCCGCAGCGCCGCCTCCAGGAAGTACGCCTCCCCCAGCGCCGCCACGTCGCGGGACGCTCCGTCCAGGAGGAGGACGCGGGGCTTGGCGGCGGCGTAAAAGGCGACGTGCCGGGAATTGTCGAGCGGCAGCTCGTCGTCCACCGCGATGGACACCGTTCCCTGCCACAGTCCCGGACCCAGCGGCGGGGTTTCAAAGGCGATGGTCGTCGAGGCGCCGACGGCCGCGGAGGCGACGGCTGGGATCTCGATCACTTTACTCTTGTTGGCGAGGCGCAGCCGTACCGGGCGCTGGTCGAGGAGCTGCGTGCGGGCGTTGAGGATTGTCGCCTCCACGGTGGTCGGGTAGTCGGCACGCACCATCAGGCTAGCCGGCCGCACGCCGACGACCGCGACGTTGCCGGAGCCTGCCGGACCGACATCCCAGACGTGGACCGGCACGTCCTTGGGGAAGGCGAAATCCTCAAGGCTGCCAAAACCCGTTCGCTGCAAATCCGTGAGGACATGGACCGCGAGCGGACCGCTGCCGCGAGCGGCACCACACCGCGCCGCGGCCCAGGACAGCGCGGCCGCGAAGTCCGTACCGCCCGCGAGGGTGTCCGGCGCTTCCAGCGAAGCCAGCGATACCCTGCCGTCTTCCGTGGAGCTGATCGGCTCCACCTTCTTGTCGAACCACGCTGCTTCCACACGCGCTCGCGCGGGAACCTGTGTGAGGACCTGGGACAGCTGGCGGACGGCGTGGTCGATCAGCCGTTCGCTCCCCGACCGGCGAGACGCCGGTCCCACCTTCCGCGACATGCTGGCCGAGCGGTCGATCAGCAGGACAGTCAGTCCGGTGTTGCCGCCGCCGGTGAATTCGGCCCGATAAGGCCGAGCAAACAGCAAGACAACCAGCACCACGCATCCCACTCGCAGCGCCAGCAGCAGCCAGCGTTTCAGCCAGCGCCGGCGCGTGTCCTGACGGACGGCGACTTTCAAGAACCGCAAAGTTCCCAGATCCACCGGCCGCGAGCGCCGGCGGAACAGCAGGTGCGCGAGGATCGGCAGAATCACCGCCGCCAGCGCCGCCAACAGAGATGCCTGCACGAAGCCCATGTCACAGGTTCCAAGTTTAGCCGCGACCCGAAGGGGAGCGCGTGGGCGTCCGCGCTCCCCTTCGGGTCGCGGCTAAACGAATGTTATTGCCGCGATCTACGCACGAAATATTCCAGTAACGCCCGGTCCAACGGATCATCAGTCGTCAGCTCGACGCGGTCGATGCCGCGCGAGAGACACTCGCGTTCCAGCTCCGTCAGCCACTGCCGGACTGCCTGGCGATAGCCGACGCGGATGCTTTCGCTCAACGTCGTCAGCGTTTCGCCGGTCTCCAGGTCGCGGAAGCGCACATTGCCTTCCAGGGGAAGGTCGCGCTCCCACGGGTCGAGCACCTGGAACAGCACCACCTCGTGGTTCAAGAACAACAGGTGATCGAAGGCGTCCATGAGCCTGGGGATCTCGTCGAAGCAGTCCGAGATCACCGCGACCACGCCGCGTTTGCGACACATTTCGGCCGCCTGGTGAATCGCCCGGCCGGCGTCCGTCTGCGCCTGCGGGACGGCATTGGCGATCAGCCCCAGAATCTCCTGCAATTGCTGCGTCTTCGCTCGCGGCGGCAGACTGGCGATCACCTGTCCCGCGAACAGCGTGATCCCCGCCGCGTCGTGCTGCCGGATCGCCAGGTGCGCCAGCGCGGCGGCCAGCGTCGCGGCGTAGTGCAGCTTGCTTCGACCCAGGCTGGCGCACGCCATCGAGCCGCTCACGTCGAGCAGGATGTGCAGGTTCAGGTTGGTGTCGCCGTCGAACTCCTTGACATAGAGCCGATGCTGCCGGGCGTACAGCTTCCAGTTGATGTGCCGCGGGTCGTCCCCCGGCACGTACTCATGGTGCGAGGCGAACTCGACGCTGAAGCCGATGTACGGGCTGCGATGCAGACCGTGCAGAAAGCCCTCGACCACCGAGCGGGCGCGCAGCTCCACGCTCTCCAGGCGAGAGAAGAACTCGGGGTCCGCTAGCTCGCGCGTGTCGATTATGGCTTCAGCTCCTCAAGGTTTTGAGGGATGATCTTGCCGTCGAGCCACCGATACGTGTCCTCAAGTCCTTCGGCCTTGAAGGCAGGCCCCTCCCAGACCGTTTTCCCTTTGTGCAGGACACGGATGGCGTCGCGGTTCATACGGCCGACCCCGAATCGCCACGCCGGCTTGGCGGCTGACAGGTCGCACTCCAGCAACAGCAGCAATTCCGGGTCGGTCCCCAGCACGAAGGCGTACAGGGCGCCATCCAGCGTCTTGGTCTGCTTGGCGTCGTAGCGGTAGAGGGGCCGGGGAAGCAATCGCGGCGTTTGATCTTCGCCCTTGGCAACGTTGCGCGTGTCGAGCATTTTAACCGTAAGCTCCCTGACCAGCGCCCGCATCTGAATCATCCGCTGCCGCGCGGTGGCCGCCGGCGCCGCCGCGCCTGGCAGGGCGTGCCACTGCCATTCATCCTTCGGCCGCCACCTGACCTTGTCGTCGCGGCGGGCAACGAGCTTGGTGCCGGTTAGCGCGACAAGCTCGCCATTCAGCGACCTGTACGGCGTGAAATATCGGTACAGACTGCCGGCAGCCGCCGGCCGCCCTCGGAGCAGCCAGACGTAGGTGTTACCGTAGACCCGCCCGGAGAACGGGTTGGTCCAGCGCAAGACAGGCTCCTTGGGCGTATCGAGCACGACGCCGTCGGCCGTCAGCTGCCAGTGCGGCAATTCCGCTGCACAGGTCCGCTCCGCAAGGGCGGCCTCTTTACGGCCCTGATCCTCATCTGCCCCGGCCGCAACCGTCAGAGCGGCGCCGAGACAGGCCAGCACGCACAAATATCGCATGGCGGGTCTCCTCCCCTTACGCCTCTTGTGGGACACTGGCCAGTAGCCGCTCGACCAGCATATCGGCATCCACCTTGTCGGCACGAGCATGGAAGTTGAGCACCAGTCGGTGTCGCATCACCGGTGCCGCCAGCGCCTTGAGGTCGGCGAAATCGACGTGGAGCTGGCCGGCGAGCATCGCCCGCGCCTTGGCCCCCAGGACCAGGCACTGTGAGGCGCGGGGGCTGGCCCCATAGGCGATGTACTTATGTATTTCGGCGAGCGGGGTCGCGTCAGCGCCCCGAGAGATGCCCGGCCGAGTCGCGGCCACCAATCGAGCCGCGTAATTCACCACGCTGTCGGCGATCGGCACGCCCCGAACATACTCCTGAAGTCGGAGGACTTCCTCGGTCCCCAGCGCCGCCGTCGCCTTGGCGACCGCCATTCCGGTCGTGCCCTTGATGATGCGCACCTCTTCCTCGATGGAGGGGTAGGCGACGCGGAGGCTGAACATGAAGCGATCGACCTGCGCCTCCGGCAGCGGGTAGGTGCCTTCCATCTCGATGGGGTTCTGCGTCGCCACCACGAAGAACGGCTGCGGCAGCGGATACGTTTGCCGGCCAACCGTCACTTCGTTCTCCTGCATGGCCTGGAGCAGGGCCGCCTGCGTCTTGGGCGGGGTACGGTTGATCTCGTCGGCGAGCAGGAAGTTCGTGAACACCGGGCCGGGCAGGAACTCCAGCGAGTGCCGGCCGGAGGCGGGGTCTTCCTTGATGATGTCCGTGCCGGTGATGTCGGTCGGCATCAGATCGGGCGTGAACTGGACCCGGCGAAACTCCATTGCCAGCGAGCTGGCCAGGGTCCGGGCCATCAGGGTCTTGCCCAGCCCCGGCACGCCATGCAGCAGCACATGGCCGCGACAAAGCAGGCCCACTAACAGAAGATCGACGATCTCCGATTGCCCGACGATCACGCGAGCGACTTCCTGCCGGATCCGCGTCCGGGCATCGACAAGCCGGCGAACGGCCGCAACGTCCTCGTGCATCGGCTGGCCGTTGGTATCGACGGGAGGGGCGCTTGCGGCTCTAGGTTCGGCTGTCGGCATAACAGGTTCCTTACTCGGTTAGCGACGCTTCGCAGAAGCGTCGTTGCCTGCGACGCTTCTGCGAAGCGTCGCTAACCAGAAATCAATGGGCCTTTTCGGCTTCTTTGGGGTCAATCAAACCATCGTGATCGCTGTCCAATTCCTCAAAAACGTGTCGCGGCCCGAGGAATTCTTTCCAGGTCAGGTCGCCGTCGAGGTTGCGGTCCATCCGCTGGAACCAGATCGGCCCGACCGCGGAGCGCGGCTGGACGACCACCTGCGGGACGGTGGACACGCCCGTGCCGCCGGTGCCGAACAACTGGAAGCTGCCGCGGATGACTTCAAGGTACAGCCGCCGGGGTGGGTCATTCGCTCGAAGCATCGCTTGGCGGGGCTTGCGCAGCTTCTCCAGCGTGGCGGCCGCAACGCGAATCTCCCGCAGCCCCAGTCGGCCGTCGTGATTCAGGTCCAGGGCCTCGAAGAAGCCGTGGCCAAGATCGTGCAGCACGATGTCGCAGCGCGTGGCGGCGGCCTCGGCCCGGTTGAGGACGTAACGCTCCATCTCCGGCCAGAAGAGCTTGTCGTCGCCGTCGGTGTCGATCAGCTCGAACAGCCCGCGCTGGAAGCGCACGTTCTCCTTCAGCTCGTCGCGGTCGAGGTAGCCGTTCTGGTCCACGTCGAGGCGATTGAATTGCTGGCGGGCATCGGCGACGGCCGCGTCGAGCGGGTCGAACGATCGCACGGCCAGCTCCAGCACGGTGTCGGCGAAGAGGAAGGAGGCGAAGTCCGGGCGGGTGGCCTGGACGTTAGGGCCGGACGACACCTGGACCTGGGGGAGATGACCCGCAGGCGGCTTCAGATCGAGTGCCGCCTCCACGTCGGGCGGCTGCTGCGGCAGGGACGCCAGCTCTTCGGCGCTGAGCTTTCCGTCCCGGTCGGTATCGAGAGCGCGGAAGCGCTCGGGAGCGAGGCCGGATTCCGCCGGCGACAGTTTTCCATCGCTGTTCCGATCGTAGCGGCGGACCAGGCGAGGCGCGAACAGCCGCCCCGCGCCGTCCACCAACAGGTTGCTCACCGCTGCCAGGGTGGGGCGCTCGCGGCCCGGGACCAGAACGGCCGGCATCATCATGGCAGGCTCCACCGGCTTGAATTCGTCCAGCGTGACGCAATCGTCGTCGTCCTGGTCCTTGGCCAGGAGCAACGTCTGCGCCTGAAGGATCTCATCTTCGGACAAGGCGCCGTTGCGATCCGCGTCGAGTGCGTCGAATACCGAGTCGTCGGTCTTGCGGTTGGTGTTGTCCTGGCGAAAGGCCAGCGTCTGCCCGGCGACTCGCTCCAGCGCCTCGGCGAGCTTGCGAGCAGGCACGGTTTTCGCGGCCTCTTTGGGCGACATCCGACGGCCCTTCGCGCCGCGTCGAGACGTATTGAGGGGGGATTGATCGAACTCGGCGCGGGTCAGCTTCCCGTCTTTATCGACATCGAGGGTTTGGAAGAGCCGGGCCAAGTAGTCGCGGCGAACCGCTTGCGGCGACTTGCCGGCAATGGTGATCCGCAGCCGCATGTGGAGCGGCCCGCGGTCCAGCAGCAGGAACACGTCGCGGACCGCCTCCGGGTCGGCCGCGGTCTTGTCGTCCGCCGCGGGTCCGGACGCCGTCATCCACAACAAGGCCCCCGTCGCCATTGCCGCGACAAGCGTTCCCAGGAGTGAGAAGCGCATCATGACCGGATCAGCTCCTCAATAGCTTTACCCCCCTTGGGCACGAGGGAAATGGGCCGGCCTTGCCACGTCAAGTTTTCCTTGGTCGGATCGACACCGCAGGCCGTGAAGATCGTGGCGAGGTAATCCGCGACACCGACCGGCCGCTCGACGACCGCGGCACCGTCCTTCCCCGTTTTCCCGACGGCCTGGCCTCCCTTGATGCCGGCCCCGGCCAGCACCGTGGACCAGGCCAACGGGAAGTGATCGCGTCCGGCCGTGCGATTGATGAGCGGCGTCCGGCCGAACTCACCCATCCACACGACCAGGGTGTTCGACAGCCTGCCGCGATCTTTCAGGTCCGCCAGCAGGGTGGCGAATGCCGGGTCGAGGGTCTGGCTCAGGGTCTTGACCATTTCAAAGTTGTTTTGGTGCGTGTCCCAACCTTCCAGCGTCACTTCCACGAAAGACACGCCCCGCTCCAGGAGCCTGCGGGCGAGCAGGCAGCCCTGGCCGAACCGGTTCCGGCCATAGGCATCGCGAACCTTGGCAGGCTCTTCGTCCAGCCGAAAGGCACCGCGGGCCTCGGTGTCCACCATGCGCTGGGCCTTACGGTAACTGGCGGCGTGGGCCGCGGTCGCGGCGCCGCCGTGCCGCTTGGCGAAGTCCTTCTGCAAGTCGGCGAGCAGCTTACGCCGCTCGTCCTGGTCGGCCGAGGCCACCGGCGTGTCGGGCTTCAGGTAGTCGATGCTCAGGTTAGCGCGGGCGGTGGGGTTATCGCTGATCCCGGAAACGCTCATCGGCGCGTACAGCGGGCCGAGAAATCCCGCCCCGAGTCTGCCGACACCGCCCGGCGGCGACACGGTGACGTAGCTGGGCAAGTCGCTCTCCGGATCGCCGATTTCCTTGGCGAGCAGCGACCCCAGGGCCGGGTACGCCACCGCCGTGCTGGGCAGCTGCCCGGTGTGCAGCAGCTGGGTGGCGCGGGCATGCTCGCCCTCCTTGGTCGTCATGCCGCGGATGATACCGAGATCCCTGGCGGCCGCGGCGAGCTTGGGCAGGTGCTCGCTGATCCGCAGCCCCGCGACCGGAGTAGCGATTTCCTTGTAGGGACCGCCGTTCTTGTGGCCGGGCTTGAGGTCCCAGGTATCCGTCTGGCTCGGGCCGCCGGCCATCCACAGGACGATGCACGCCTTGGCGGGCTTTTTTCCGGCGGCCGCCGCCAGCCTCGGCAGCCACGGACAGGCCGCGGCCCCAAAGGCACTGGCCAGGCTCATACGCACAAAATCGCGCCGACTGTATTCATGCGTGTTCATGTGGCCCTCCCGGTGTTGGTTAGCGACGCTTCGCAGAAGCATCGCAGGCAACGACGCTTCTGCGAAGCGTCGCTAACCAGCGTCTTTCCCTATCTAAGGACAAAGAAGGAATTCCGGGCTGTTCAGCAACGCCCAGAAGATGTTCGCATACGCTTGCCGCTTGGCCTCCCGGTCGTCGGGCTTGGCCCGCACCACCTTGAGCAGCCGGGCCCGCTCTTCTGCACGAGGCATCCGGCTGTAAGCGGCGAGGAATAGTGTATCCAGCTTCTCGGCTTCCTTGAGGAACGGCGCTTCCACGACTGCGCGAAGGGTGAGGCTGTCCTCAAGGGTTGTCGCCCGGCTGACGATCGGACCGTTCATGAGCAGCAGCGCCTGGGGAATGCCGCCCTTGAAGTCCGTGGGGGTCGAGCCGCGCGCCTCGTCGAGCCGGGCCATCAGGTTCTTCCCCTCGGCAGTGTAGCGCGGACTCAGCCCGCGTCCTTTCTTGAGACTGAGCGCCTGATCGAGCGCGGCGAAGACCTGGTCCGGCGAGAGCGTCCGCACCGGCCGCTGCGCCGAGCCAGGCTCGGGGTCCGCCGTGCTCGCCTGCTGGTACGCCTTGCTCAGACAAATGCCCTCGATCAGCCAGCGCAGGTCGAAGCCGTTGGCGGCGAACTTGGCGGCCAGGCTGTCGAGGATCTGCTCGCGGTCGGCGGCGTCGAGCGTGTCGAGGTCGTCGATCGTCGAGACCAATCCGCTGCCGCACAGGTCCTGCCAGACGCGATTGACAACGTTGGCGGCGAAGAAGCGGTTCTTCGGGCTTACCAGCCACTCAGCCAGCACGGCCCGCGGCGAGCGTCCGTCCAAGAGCCGCGGCGCCGGCCCTTCCAGGAACTTCGCCTCATATTCCTTGGTGCCGTTGGACGGGGTGATTTTGGTCGTAAAGCCGTCGTTCACTTGACCGGGAGCGGTGCCGGTGCCGGCGAAGAAGGCGGCCAGGCCCCAGAAATCCTCGCGTTTCCAGCTCGTGAAGGGGTGGTTATGGCACTGGGCACAGCCAAGCCGCACCCCCAGCAGGCCCCGTGCCACCGCCTCGGCGACCCGCTCGGGACTGTTTCCCACGGCGAAATAAAAGGCCGCCGGGCTGGCCGTGGTGGCGTTCCCCTTGGCGGTGAGCACGTCCTTGGCGACCTGGTCGAAAGGCGTGTTCTTGCGAAATTCGTCCCGCAGCCACGCTTCGAGCGGCCGGCGCGTGTTTCCGGCCGGCGCCAGCGTGCGAGCCCAGAGCCGAGCCTGGTGCTCCGGGAAACGTTTGTCGTCGAGCAGGCTGTGAATCAGCCGCTCGCGCTTGCCGGCACTCGTCGAGTCAAGGAAATCGCGAGCCTCGGCGACGCTCGGAATGGCGCCGGTCAGCTCGAGGTAGGCGCGGCGAAGGAATACGTCGTCGCCGGCCGGCGGGAGGGGCCGTTGGCCTTTGGCGCGCCGGGCGCTCTCCAACCGGGCATCGATCCAGGCAGCCAGCTCTGACGGGCTTTCGCCCAAGCTGGCCGGCACCAGCCCCACGCTGAGGATTACCAGGGATAGCATGGAACGCCCTCCGCCTGACTGGGGTAGAACCATCGCCTCGCGTCGGTGAGATGCGGGACATCTCGCGGCCTTTTATAATAAAGACAAATTGACTTGAGATGCAAGAGTCAATTGGCATTTTTTTCAAAATTCTTTTTTTGCCAAAAAGAGCAGCCTCAGAATCCGCGCTGGAAGTGCGGCCAACGATTCTCTCGCTCACGCTTCGGGCTTGGGCGAGCTTTTTTCGATGCTCTGACCATTCGCATCATCCCGTAGCACATATCCTTGCCCCCAGCGTGTCAGGATCAGGGGTAGATCAAACCCACGGTCCACCTTGGTGCGCAAATACCGGATGTAAACATCGATCACGTTGGAGGCCATCTCTTCCGCCCCACCATAAACATGCTCCCGAATCAGGTTGCGGCTGACGATGCGCCCACGATGGCGCGCGAGCAGCTCCAGGAGAGCATACTCGCGGCGCGTCAGAGGAATGACTTGGTGGCCGCGACGAACGCGTCGCTTCCCCAGGTCGATTTCCAGATCGTACGTGCGGATGACCGACTCCCTCGGACAGCAGGCACGGACGCGCCGAGCAAGGGTACACAGACGGGCCAGTAGCTCCTCCCCTTCGAACGGGATGGTCACACAGTCGTCGGCCCCGCCGTCGAGGACATAGGCGATCTGCCTGGCGTCTCGAACGGGAGCCACGGCGAGAATCCCGGCCTCCGCGGCGCGCTGCCGATAGAACACCAGGTCGGCAAGGTCCAGCGCCGAGCGCGCGGCGAGCATGACGAGAATGACATCGTAGGGCTTAATTCGCTCGAACCAAGGACTGTAGGGGTCGCGGCAGGCGACATCGACGTTAGCACCCGCCGTCCGCAGACCGTGCGCAACGGACGCGGCGTGGCTCTCGGGCAGACCAAGCAGCAGGAAACGCGTGTCTGGGGGCACTTGTCTCATGGCGAGCGGTCCCTTGTTGGCATGGTTCCTTTCCGAGCGGTCCGGACAGATAGTTGGAGCAACGCAATCACTGCGGCTCGTAAGGTGGCTCACCGCTCCAACCCACGGCCTCACGCGTCAGCTCCGTGTTCGTCGAGGAGCCGGGCAGTGGCGCCACGCCGAATAGCTCTCGAAATTCGCTCTCAAGATCCGCGAGGAGGCGCTTGGCCTTGTCGGGCGGCCAGGCAACAACCTCCGCGCGCGCCCATCCGAAGACTTGCCGGCCGACGCTCTCCGGATCGGTCGGCACAATGTATGTCGCTACCATTTCCGGAACCGCCTCATCCCTCGCGAAAGCCTCGTTCCAATCCGTGTTGAGGCTCTGGAACTGGTCAATCGCCTCGCGCAGGTGCAAGCGGCCATCGACGAGGTTGGCGATGATGCGCGACTTGGCTTCCGACAAATGATTGGAGACTCCGAGGCGATCCTGCAGTGCTTGGGAGCGGCGCATTTCGAACATCATGCCGCGAGCAAGCCGCAGAGCGCTCCTCTCTACGTCGCACCACATACCTCCGAAGCTGAACAGGACGGCGCAAAACGCCATCGCCGTCGCCACGTAGCCAACCATTTGCGCGAGGAGCTTCATCATAGGCTGCTCTTTTTTCAGAAGACTCGGAAATTGAAAAGGCAGGAGGGCGACAACCCTACTCTGCGCCAGGGTTTCCAGGGAAAGCAAGGCACGCTCTCCGGCTTACGGGGGAGACCATCGCCTGGAGACGCGACCACCTGGTGGTCTTCCACAGTAAAGACATTCTGTCTTTAAAGAATAAGACAGTCTGTCTTTATTTGCAAGAGCAAGCTCGCGAGATTTTTTTATAAAATGCTTCTTTTTTTCTGCCGCCTTACGACCGCTGGCTCGGCGCGGCCCTCACTTGGGTAACTCTTCGCCCGGCTCAGGAGTATAGGTTCCGGCATAATACGACCGGCAATTCGCGCCCCTGGCGTCTCGCCGTTCGATAGACCAAACAAGTTTGTCCTTGTGACGGACTTCCAACTGGTAGACCGACATCGGCGCGAACGCGTAGCGATAACGGGAGCTGGTGCCGTCCTGGTAGGCCTCCAGAAGCAGGCAGCACTCGGGATCGGTCGCCACCACAAAGACAAATAAGGCGCCATCCAGAATGGTGCCCTTTTCGGAATAGCGGTAGAGCGGCTGACGGAGAAGACGTAAGTCCTGTTTGATCTTCTTCGGGCCGAAATAGTCAATCGCCGAAAAGTCCGCAGCGATGGCCCGCATCTGCGCTAAGCGAAGAACCGAGCTGGTGGCCGGTAGCGGCGAGCGCGGCAGATCGGTGAATTTGCACACGTATTCCGATGGTTTCCAGAACAGCCGGCCCGAACGCATGATTGTGACATCGCTTTCCGCAATGATCGCGAACTCGTTGGCCCACCTGGTTTTGGTCTGCCGGAAAAACACGCCGAGGGCTGCGGGGCGGCCGCCCTTGTGCGTGTAAACTGAAATGATGCCGTCCAGAGCATTGTGGAGCGGATTAGTCCAGCGCAGACAGGGATCGCCAACCTTGGCGGTTTTTTTGCGGTCGCCGACGTGGATCGTATAGCGGGCCAGCGCTCGCTTCATGAATTGCATCCGCTTGTCCGCCAGCTCTTCGGCGGTCGGCGGACCGATTCTCGGCTGTTTTTCCGCTTTGTCCTTTTTTGCTTCGGAAGAAGCCTCCGGTGGCGAGCCGACCAGGGCGGTGGATACGATCAGCAGGGCCGCGATACCCAAAGACGTTTTGATGGGATGTTGAAGCGTTTGGCGTGTCATGGTTTCACCTCGGTTAAGGAATGATCTTTTCCCCAGATCGACTTTTCGGACTCACCGCATCGCGAATCGGCAAGCCGCCGGCCGCGACCGTCTCTTCGGCGCGGTGCTCACTTGGGCAAGACCTCACCCGGTTCCGGGGTGTAGGCTGCGGATAATATTGAGCGGTTGTGGGTGCCCTCGACGGACCAGACCAGGTCGTCCTTGTAACGGACTTCCAACTTAAAGACCGTTATCGGCGCGAGCGCATAGCGATAATGAGAGCCCTTTTTGTCCTGATAAGCTTCCAATAGCAGGCCGCAATCGGGGTCCGTTCCCAGAACAAAGACAAATAAGGCGCCGTCCAGAATCTTCCCCTTTTCGGAATAGCGGTAGACCGGCTGACGGAGCAGACGCAAACCGTGTTTGTTCCCTCTGAAGTAGCTGATCACCGAAAAGTCCCCAGCGATGCTTCTCATCTGCGCCAGGCGAAGAACAGGTTTATCGGATGGACGTGGCGAACGCGGCAAGTCGGTGAGCTTGCAGACGTATTCCGAGGGTTTCCAGAAGAGCCGGTCCGAGCGCTTGATCGCGACATCGTTTTCCGCAATGATCGTGAACTCGTTACACCACTGTTTCTCGTCGTTCAGAAAAAGCTGTCCGAGGGCCGCTGGGCGGCCGCCCTCGTGAGCGTAGACAGCGACGATGCCGTCCGGCGCTCCGGCGATCGGATTGGTCCAGCGCAGACAGGGATCGCCGACCTTGGCGGGTTCCTTGCTTTTGCCCACCTGGACCGTGTAACGGGACAGCGCCGTCTTCATGAATTGCATGCGCTGGCCCGCCAGCTCTTCGGCGGTCGGGGGACCGATTCTTGGCTTTTTTTCCGCTGCTTTCTCGGCGGGCGGATCGTCCGCGAGCAACGCGGGCACAACGGACGCGAGGGCCAGTACCGAAATCAGAACGAGAAGCCGACGAAAGCGGGTGAAGAATGAGCATCGCATGGGAAGTCTCCTTGGGAATGGGAAAAGCCGTCTTTTCATTTCAGGTCGATAAAGCGGAACAGGAACAACAGCGGCCGCTGGATCACGGCGGATTTCCGTGGCTTTCGCGGAGGCCGTTTCGGAGGCCCGATGACTAGAACGGCCTGTTCCGGCCGCTGATTCTATCCCCATGTCGGGCCGTTCTCGTGACTTACTTTTCGAGATCCCGCCGCATGATGAAGTGGGGGAGCGTAGGGATGCGATGGGCCGGCAACTTCTCGGCAGTCCAGACCACTTTTTTCCCCAGCTTCACCTC
>Ga0335075_10002421_pt1 | contig 30099 bp, 27 predicted proteins | sample Lox_Sample_24_FD_206723 | JGI IMG/M metagenome (GOLD analysis project Ga0335075, IMG submission 206723) | Soil microbial communities from Loxahatchee National Wildlife Refuge, Florida, United States - Lox_Sample_2.4 | ecosystem: Environmental > Terrestrial > Soil > Wetlands | place: USA...
GTTCCAGCGTCGAGGGCTCGAGCGTGCGCGGTCGCACGTCGGCGGGAAACACGGTGGCGGCGTCGAGCACCGACTGGTTGAGAAAGCGCAGCGGCGGCGCGTTGGGCGGCATCGTCGGTCGCGGCGGTGTGTCACCACGACGCGCTAGGGCAAACCCCCAATCGCCGAAGGTTGGCACATACACGTGATAAGGCGCCACCGCGTAGCCGGCGGCCTCGATCGTGGAAACCGTGCGCCAGAACGCGATCGGGGTCGAATACGGGCTGCCCGCCTGAACCACCATCAGCCCGCCGGGTGCCAGCGCACGCGAAACCAGCGCGTAGAACTCGGTCGAATACAGCCGGCCCAGGACCGGCGTATCGGGGTCGGGAAGGTCGACGATCACCGCGTCGAACGATCCCGGGTGCGGGCCACGCAGCCAGGTCATCGCATCGTCGGTGATGACGTGCACGCGCGGATCGTCCAGCGAGCCCCCGTTAGCGGCGCGCATTGTGGTGCGGGCCAAGTCGATCACCGCCGGGTCGAGCTCGACTTGCACGATCTTCTCGACGCCGGGCTGCCGCAACAGTTCTCGGGCGGCCAGGCCGTCGCCGCCGCCCAGCACGAGCACCGAGTGTGCTGCCGCACCGAGCGCGGGATAGACCAGGCTTTCGGTGTAGCGGTACTCGTCGCGGGTGGAGAACTGCAGGCCGCCGTCGAGGTACAGCCGCATGTCGCTGCCCCGACGGGTCACCACGATCTCCTGATAGGCCGAGTGGCGGTGGGCGATGATCGGGTCGGCGTAAAGGCGCTGGCGGCTGGTCGTCTCGATGTCCTGAGCGCTTACCAGCAGCGCGGCGAGCAGCGCCAGCGCTGCGGCGAGCGCGCACAGCGCGGTGATCAGCTGTCGCACGCTAACCACTTGTCGCAGCAGGAAAATCGAGACGACCGCTGCGGCAACGAGGTTGATGATCCCGGTGGCCGCCGCGCCGCGGATCATCCCCAGATGAGGTAGTAGCACGAACGGCCAAACCAGTCCGCCAATCAGCGCGCCCAGGTAGTCTGCGGCGGTCAGATTGGCCAACGTCCGGCCGGTGTCAGCGGCTGTGTCTTTGGAGGCGGTTCGGCTCTGCTGCAGCAGCGTCATCAGCAGCGGCACCTCAGCGCCTACCAGGCCGCCGATCAACGCGGTGCCCACCGCCAGCACTAACAACGATGCGCCGATGAACGAGAACATCACGTACAGCGCCGCCGCGGACAATCCGCCGATGATGCCCAGCATGGCTTCGACGACGATGAACGTGATTTCTGGCCGCGCCAGCAACGGCTTGACCAGCAGGGCGCCCGCGCCCAGCGCGGCGATGTAGCCCGCGACGATCAGCGAGGTGGCGACGATGCCGCCGCCGTTGAGGCTCGTCGACAATGTCAGCAGCGCGAGCTCGTAGATGATGCCGCACGCAGCGCACGCCGCGACCGCGGCCAGCAGCACCGCCCGCCAGCGCCCGGAAGACTCCGTGACCGAAGTCATGACAGCGCGGCGGCGGTCACCCCTCCCACGGCCAGCAGCATCACGGCCGTGGCGAACGCTGCCGGATGCAGCTCCGGCTCGTCGACGTGTTCGTGGAAGTTGCTCGGTATCACAAGGTGAAGTGTCAGCAGCGCGATCCCTTGCAGGACGACGCCGGTGAGCCCGTACACCGCCACGCCCAGCAGACCCTGACCGAGCTGGCTGTAGCTGTTGGCGATGGCGCTGATGATCACGGTGGCCAGCGCGATGTACATCGCGCAGGCCAGGACGACGGCGTTGGGGCGGCGATCGACGAACACCATCTGGCGCAGCTTCCCCGGGGTCAGCACATCGACCATGACGAAGCCCACGACCAGGACGGCCATCCCGACCAGGAAGTACAAGATGGTGGCGACCAGGCCTTTGAGGACTGGATTGAGGTCGATGGTTCCCAACTCAAGGGCCAGGTACATGGCTTCTCCTTTCGCTCCTATGTGTATTGCGTCTGGTCAGCTGTCATTTGGTTCCGCCCGGGCCACCGGAACTGCCGCCCGCACCGCTCGAAGGAGCTCCTGGGTAAAAGCCGGGACCGAGAAAGATGTACGCGCCCCGGCTATAGCTGGCGGCCAAGTCCTCGACTCGGACGCTGCACGGGTGCTGGCCGTCCTGGCCGACCGACACGATCGCGTCGTCGTAACGCAGATACTGGGTGCCCGCGCTGGAGGCACGCGCCGCCGGGCTCTGATAGCCCGCCAGGGTGTCGGCCACTTTGGCGGGAGATCCCTCGCAGAGATACCGCGTCCCGTCTGCGTCATGGGAGTATTCGCGATAGCGCGAGGCCACAAAAGAGCGAATGTCCTTGTGCAACAACGATAACCCGAATATCAGGCTGGTCAGCGAGGTGGCGGCCAGCGCAATGGCCATCACGAACAGTCGGTTGCGGGTCATGGGCGCCACCGGCTGGCGGTGTATACGACCGTGCCGCCCGGCGCGGCGGGGTAGAGGTGCCAGGTCTGCCAACGCCAGCCGGCGCCATCGGGCTCGGCGGCCAACGCGGTGAGTGCGGCGTCATCGCCGGGAAAGGTGCCGCCGAGCCAACCGGTTTCACCCGCGCAACGCTCGCGTAGGCGGTGCGCGAGTCGACGGAATGTCTGCTCGTCGTGGATATTGGTGCGGGATTCCAGGTGATAGCCGGGCGCGTCGGTGTGCTCGGGCAAGTCGCCGCCGTAGCCGCGGGCGGTACACGAAACCTGTTCAGAGAAGCGGATGTTCGCGTGCTCGACGGTGATGATGTGGGACGCGCCGAGGACTCCGAGCACCAGTCTCCCGCCGCCGGGATGCAGCAGTCGGTAGCTGGCCAGCGCGCACGGCGCGGGCGCGTTGAGCGCCAGTCCTAGTCCCGCTCCGCTGACATCGGCCGGGAATACGGCTAGCTGATGAAGCGGCACCGACGCTGCCCTACGCGGTGGCCGGCGGCGCCGGGTAGACGATGAGCTCGCCGGTCAGCACTGAGTTGCCCGTCGACACCTCCCACGGCATGCCCGGCGCCCAGCGCTCGAAGGAGAGGAGCGCGGTCTCGTCGGCGTTGGCGTAGTCGACGAAGTCCATGTCGCCGCCGGCCGGCAGACCCGTCGTGCCCTCGGTGGTGTATCCGGCATGACCACGTTCCGACTCGCGGTAGGTCACGCCGTCGACCACGTGCTCGCCGCCGGGCTGCAGCTGAAGATCCTTGCGGCTAACCCACATCGCCAGCTTGAGCCGACCGTCGTCGTCCTCGACGCTGAACCAGATTGGCTGGTCACCGCCTTCCAGCAGGTGTTCCCACCACACGAACGGGCCCTCGCGGTAGGTGACCGAGCCGCGCACCACGTAGTCGATGCCACCATGGCTGACGATCGCACCGGGGCCGAGCTGCCGCGGTCCGAATTCTGGTGTCGCAGTGAACCTGAGCGGATCCTGGCGCCCGCCGCGGGCACTGGGTTCCTTGGGCCGGCGCAGTGCGGCGACGAAAACGAGGATCGCGGCGATGAAGAGCACGGCGGCGATTACGAGCAGTGCTGTCCCCATGCGCAACCCTTCCGCATGACCGCACCGCGGTTTGACCAATGGTGCGGTTCAAGGTAACAGCTTTTGCGCACGCTGGGCGTGGTACTGCTATCCCGATCGACCCGAGACGGCCACCGCGTGTCGTACCCGCCGCTGTCGGTCCCGCCCGCTAAGGTATCGAACAACCGTTCGGTACATGGAGGCGCGCGTGCGGGTGATGGGAGTCGACCCCGGGTTGACCCGCTGTGGGCTGTCGGTCGTGGAGAGCCGTAGCGGCCGTCAGATCATCGCCTTGGACGTCGATGTGGTCCGGACGCCGGCCGAGGTGCCGGTGCCGCGCCGGCTGTTGGCCATCAGCGACGCCGTCGAGCACTGGCTGGACACCCATCACCCCGACGTCATCGCGATCGAGCGGGTGTTCTCCCAGCAGAACGTCTCGACGGTGATGGGCACCGCTCAGGCCGGCGGAGTGATCGCATTGGCGGCGGCCAAACGCGACATCGACGTGCACTTCCACACTCCCAGCGAGGTCAAGGCCGCGGTCACCGGCAACGGCGCCGCCGACAAGGCGCAGGTCACTGCGATGGTCACCAGAATCCTTGGGCTGCAAGCCAAACCGACGCCCGCCGACGCCGCGGACGCGTTGGCGCTGGCGATCTGTCACTGCTGGCGCGCCCCGATGATCGCCCGGATGGCCGAAGCCGAAGCCAAGGCCGTCGAGCAGCGCAAGAAGCTCGCGGCGAAAGTGAAGGCGGCCCGATGATTGCATCGATACGCGGCGAGGTGCTCGACATGGCGTTGGACCACGTCGTCATTGAGGCGGCCGGCGTGGGCTACAAGCTGATGGCCACTCCGTCTACGCTCGCGACGCTTCGCCGTGGCAGCGAAGCCAGGCTGATCACCGCGATGATCGTCAGAGAAGACTCGCAAACGCTCTACGGATTCCCCGATTCCGAAGCCCGCGACCTGTTTTCGACGTTGCTGGGCGTCTCCGGCGTCGGACCCAAGATCGCGCTGGCCACCCTCGCGGTCTACGACGCGCCGGCGTTGCGCCAGGCATTGGCCGACGGCGACGTCGCGGCGCTGACCCGGGTACCGGGCATCGGCAAGCGTGGTGCCGAACGCATGGTGCTCGAGCTGCGCGACAAGATCGGGCCGGTGGGCGTCAGCGCCGTTGCGACATCGGTGAACGGACATAGCGTTCGTGGGCCTGTCGTGGAAGCCCTTGTCGGACTTGGCTTTGCGGCCAAGCAGGCCGAGGAGGCCATCGACAAGGTGATGGCCAACGAGCCGGAGGCGACCACCTCGAGCGCGCTGCGGGCAGCGCTGTCCATGTTAGGCAAGAAGTGAGCCGATTCGACGGCGACTTCGAAAACGACGCCGACGACCGCGAGGTCAGCGCCGCCCTGACCGTCGGTGAAGGCGACATCGACGCCAGTCTGCGGCCGCGTTCGCTGCGAGAATTCATCGGCCAGGCGCGGGTGCGCGAACAGCTGCAGCTGGTCATCGAGGGCGCCAAAAACCGCGGCGGTACACCGGATCACATCCTGTTGTCCGGACCGCCGGGGCTGGGCAAGACGTCGCTGGCGATGATCATCGCCGCCGAGCTCGGGTCGTCGCTGCGGGTGACGTCCGGGCCGGCGCTGGAACGCGCCGGCGACCTGGCCGCGATGCTGTCCAACCTCGTCGCGCATGACGTACTGTTCATCGACGAGATTCATCGCATCGCCCGGCCCGCCGAGGAGATGCTCTATCTGGCGATGGAGGATTTCCGTGTCGACGTGGTGGTCGGCAAAGGCCCTGGCGCAACGTCGATTCCGCTGGATGTGGAACCGTTCACCCTGGTTGGTGCGACCACTCGCTCCGGCGCGCTGACCGGCCCGCTGCGCGACCGGTTCGGGTTCACCGCGCACATGGATTTCTACGAGCCGGCGGAGCTGGAGCGGGTGCTGGCGCGCTCCGCCGGGATTCTGGGCATCGAACTGGGTGCCGAGGCGGGTGCGGAGATCGCCCGTCGTTCGCGGGGCACCCCGCGTATCGCGAACCGTTTGCTGCGCCGGGTCCGCGACTTCGCCGAGGTGCGCGCCGACGGCGTCATCACCCGCGATGTCGCCAAGTCCGCGTTAGAGGTCTACGACGTCGACGAACTTGGCCTGGACCGGCTGGATCGAGCCGTGCTGTCGGTGCTGACCCGCAGTTTCGGCGGCGGCCCGGTGGGCGTGTCGACGCTCGCGGTGGCGGTCGGAGAGGAGGCCACCACCGTGGAGGAGGTATGCGAGCCGTTTCTGGTGCGGGCCGGCATGATCGCCCGCACTCCGCGCGGCCGGGTCGCGACCCCGCAGGCCTGGACCCACCTGGGGATGACGCCACCCGCCCGGGCCAGTGGGCTTGGCCAGCCTGGACTCTTCGAATAGGAGGACGCGATGATCGCCGCCGCGCTGGTATTCGCCGCACTGGCCGCGTTGCTGCACGTCTACATCTTCACGATGGAATCGCTGACCTGGACCAGTCCGCGCACCCGAGCCACCTTCGGCACGACGGCCGAGGAAGCCGGAACCACCAAGCTGCTCGCGTTCAACCAAGGCTTCTACAACTTGTTCCTGGCGATCGTCACTGGGGTTGGTATCGCCGCGGTTGCATTGGGGCACAATGCTATTGGAGCTGCACTCGTGTTCGCCGGCATCGGATCCATGGCTGCTGCGGCGATCGTTCTGCTGGCGTCGTCACCGGACAAGGCGCGAGCCGCACTGACCCAGGGTGTCTTTCCGCTGATCGCGATCATCCTTCTGGTGGTCGGGCTCATCGCGCCGTAACAGGCCACGACGGGGCCGGGCAGGCGGCGCTCGGATCGGCGGCCAGCCGCAAACCGGTGAGACCCACGCCTATCCAAACCAAAAGGTTCGTTGCTAACCGGCGCATTCCCCGCTTGATGACCGAGGACTAATTCACCCGGCGGCCCACCCTGTCCTGGGCTGACGTGAATGTCGCGACGCTTGGCCGATGTGGGCCCGTTGGTTGCTGCCGGTCCCGCGGCTCCCCGGCGCCGTGGTGTGCCGGTACGTCTTCGGCTAGCCTGGCACGCGCGCTGGGGGATCCGGTTATGTGGGCTGCGCACACGGGTACTCAGCACGCGCTCGACAGCATTGATGTCCACTGTTTGAGGAGACTCGTTATGAATGACTCGCGGTCAGGTTTCGGCAGCCTGCACATGCCGCGCAGCCGTGGCGCGGTAAGCGGATTGCTCCTGATAATCCTTGGTGTCTGGGGGGCATTGATCCCCTTCATCGGGCCGTACTTCCATTTCGCGTACACCCCCGACCAGGCATGGGTGTGGAGCACCGGACGCGCCTGGCTGGAGGTATTCCCCGGAGTCACCGCAGCGGTCGGCGGGTTTTTGTTGCTGGTTTCGGGAAACCGCGCCACTGCGATGTTCGGCGGCTGGTTGGCCGTCATCGCCGGCGCTTGGTTCATCGTCGGCCGCACGCTGGCGTCGACGTTGCGGATCGGGGGCATTGGGCAGCCGATCGCCGCGACCGATGCCAAGCGTGCTGTGCTCGAGATTTGCTATTTCTCCGGGCTGGGCGCACTGATCGTCTTCCTGAGTGGCGCGGTGCTGGCGCGGGTGACGGTCCGCACATTGCGTGACGTGGAGTCCGCGTCGGAACCCGATCTGTCGCCGGAAGCGGATTCGTCCGGACTCGTAGAGGCACCGGCAGCCCCAACTGAGGTGATGAACTCTGCTGCGTCCCAATCGCACCGGCGCGAGGGCAAAGGTGGCTTTTTCCGCAGGCGAAGCGCCGGAGTAACGAGCCACTGACCGACCTGGTCTCGGCCTCAGCTCTAGCTGATAGCCCGAGCGGGATCAGAGCAGCGAGAGCAGCTGCAGGTCGGTGATGTACTTGACGATGATCGGCGCCGAGACATGCGGAATGTCTTTGTCAGGCCCGATTTTCGCCTCTTGCACCGCCGCACGGAACCGGTCGGTCGGAGCCATCGACCCATTGATTGGCTTGTCCGGGCGCTGGTAGTTGTGTAACAGCGGCAACAGCGAGTACTGGCGCTGCCGCTCCGGCAGGGCCCGCAGCGTGGTTTCGAACCGCTCTAGCCAGGTGGCGTAGTCGCCGACCCGTTGGATCGAATACCCGGCTTCGATCAGCCAATCCACGTACTCATCGAGACCGATGCCATCGTCGTACGGGTTCATCACGTGATACGTCTGGAAACCATCCACTACCTGGGCCCCCAGGTCGGAAATCGCCTCGGCGATGAATTCGACCGGTAGGCCGTCGTAGTGCGCGCGTTGCCGGTGTCCGTCCGCGTCGAGCTGGTAGAACGACGCGGGAGCGATGCCGGTGGCGACCAGGCTCAGCATCAGCCGGGTGAACATGTCCGGCAGGTTCAGCTGCCCTGCATAAGTGGTGTCGGCCAGGATCATGTCGCAGCGGAATACCGCGACCGGCAGCCCGCACAGGTCGTTGGCCTCTCGCAGCAACACCTCGCCGGCCCACTTGCTGTTGCCGTAGCCGTTGGCGTAGCTGTCGTTGACCTTGCGGGTCGCGCTGATCTCCCGGATGTCGGCGTCCTCGACGAACTTCGACGGCTCGATCTGGTCGCCCACGCCGATCGTCGACACGTAGGTGTACGGCTTGATCTTGGTGGTCAGCGCGATCCGGATCAGCTCGGCGGTGCCCAGTGCGTTCGGGCCGAACAGCTCGCTGTACGGCAGCACGTGGTTGACCAGGGCAGCCGGGTCGACGATCAAGTCGACGGTATCGGCCAGCCGCTGCCAGGTCTGCTGGTCAAGGCCGAGGTTGGCCTCGCCCTTGTCGCCCGCAATGACCTCCAGGTGGTCGGCGGCCAGCTGCTGGTAATGCTCAAGCAGCTCCGGGTCGCCGCTGTCGAAGGTCTTGTCGAGACGAGTCCTCGCCTCTTCATCAGTCTTGGCCCGCACCAACGCGATCACCTTGCCGTCGACGAGATCCATCCGCTCGAGCCATTCCAGCGCCAAGTAGCGACCGAGGAAGCCGGTCGCGCCGGTCAACAAGACGGTCCGCACCTCGCCGCTGGGCTGCGGTAGGTTAGGCGCGGCAGCCAGCGTGTTGGCGTCGAGGAATTTGTCCAGGGTGAGGTCGGCGGCGTGCACCTTGACCGCGTCGCGGCCGTGCACGCTGGCAAACGAAGGCCGCTTGGTGCCCTGTCGCTCGCCCTCGATGTAGTCGGCGACGGCCTGCAAATCGCTGGCCGGGCTCACGATGACGCCCACCGGCACATCGACGTCGAAGATCTCGTGCAGCAGGTTGCCGAATGTCAACGCGGACAATGAGTCTCCGCCCAGATCGGTGAAGTGCGCGTCGGGTGTCAGCTCGGTGGTCGCCGCGCCCAGCATGGCGGCCGCGGCCCGGCTGACGGTCTGCAGCACCGGCGCGTCGGCGCCGGTGCGGCGCAGTTCGCTCAGCTCGTTGAGTTGGCCCTCGGTCAGATCGGCGTAGAGCTGTTCCAGCCGCTCGCCGTAGTGCTGCTTCAGCTTCGGCCACGCCAGCTTGCGGATCCCGGTCAGCAGACCGTTCTCCAGGGTGAACGGCGTGGTCTCGATGATGAAGTCGCGCGGCACCTCATAGGACTGCAAACCCGCTTGGCGCGCAACGTTTTGCAGCGACTCGGCGATCGCTGACTTCGATGTGTTCTCGTCGGTTGGCACCACCACAGCCAGCAGGTAAGGCTGCGCGCTGTTGCCATAGACGTAGATCTGGCGGACCAGCGGGCTGTTGCCGAACACTGCCTCCAGCTTCGCCAGGGTGACGAACTCGCCCTGTGCGAGCTTCAAGACGTTGTTGCGGCGGTCGACATAGACCAACTGATCGGGAGCGAGCTCCGCGAAGACGTCGCCGGTCCGGTAGTAGCCGTCGGCGTCGAAGACGTTGGCGGTGGTTTCGGCCCGCTTGTAGTAGCCGGGGAACATGTTCCGTGTCCGCAACAGCAATTCGCCGCGCGGGTACGGCCGGTCGGTGGCGAAGTAGCCCAGGTCCGGAACGTCGACCAGTTTGTAGTCGACAACCGGCGGACGCTGAACTTCGCCGTCGAACAAGACCATTCCGGCCTCGGTTGAGCCGTAGCCGTCCAGCAGGTGCATCTCGAGCAGCGACTCGACCCAGGCCCGCAACTCCGGAGAGGTCGGTGCCGAGCCCGTCATCGCGAAGATGAACCGCCCGCCGAGCAGCTCCTGGCGCTGCTCGACCAGCACCTGGGACTCGACGGTTTCGCGGTCGGCGCCTTCGGCCGTCCGTCGGCCCACCTCGCTCTGGTACTCGCCGTACAACATCTCCCAGATGCGCGGCACGAAGTTCAGCTCGGTGGGCCGCACCAGGCGGAGATCCTCCAGCAGGGTCGACAGGTCGCTCTTGGCAGCGAAGTAGGCGGTGCCGCCGTTACCGAGCGTGCCGTAGAGGATGCCGCGGCCCATCACGTGGCTCATCGGCATGAAGTTGACCGTGATCGACGCGGCGGTCGGCCCGAACCAGTTCTTGGCCGAGCGGTTCCACATCTTGGCGACGTTGCTCTGCGGGTACATCGCGCCCTTGGGTGCGCCGGTGCTGCCCGAGGTGTAGATCAGCACGGCCAACGGGTCTTCGGACTCGTTGGCCTCAAATGCCGGCACTGCCGGCAACGCAGCGCCGCGCTCGCGGACCTCGTTGAGCGTCTCGAGGGTTAGCGCAACGTCGGCCAGCCGCTCGTGGGCGGTGTGCAACGCCTCGCGGTGATCGTCGACCTCGGTGCGGTAGTCGAAGATCACCAGCCGTCCAGGGGTGTGGCCGGCTTCGGCGGCGCTAAGGATCAGGTCGACCGCGTCGGACAGGTAGTCGACGCTCGCGGCGACCATCGTGGGTTCGGTCTCGGTGACGATCGGCAGCAACTGCGCGATCGCCGCGCTGGTCTGCAGCGGAACCGACACTGCGCCGATAACGCCCAGCGCGACGTCGATGCTGGTGTAGTCAACGCTGGTGAAACCGAGGACACAGACTCGGTCACCGGCTGCCACTGTGCCCTCTGCGCCATGAGTCCACGCACGGGACACCGCGTCGACCCGCGCGGCCAGCTCGCCGTAGGTGAGGGTGTCGAACCAGGGGAGCAGCTCGGCCGACGTGCGTCCGGTCTGCGGGTCTTTGACCAGCTCGACGGCGCGTTGAGCCAACGCCGGCCGGTCCGAGTAGCCCTCCAGCACAGCCTTGACCGTCTGCGGCAACCGTCCGCTGGCGTTGTCGATGGCCTCGCTAACGGCCTCATCGGGCCGCGCGGCGGCGAACTGCGGGTCGTTGGCGGCTAACTCCTCGGCGCGACGGTCAACGCGTTCCTGGGTGTCAATCGACATAACAAAACCTCGCAACTTGTAAATCGGGAAATCTAGGGGCGCGACGTTGGGCCTAGTGACTAGTACGTTAGCAAAGCTAAAGGTATTCCCGAAAGGGTAGAGCGGTTGCCTGTGAGATGTTGCATTGTCACATGAGTCACAGGGGATCCGAGCTGCGCGGCTAAAGCTGAGCCAGCAATCCGCCTAGTATGTCGAGGCCCTCAGCGAGTAGTTCGTCGCTGATTGTCAGCGGCGGCAGGAATCGCACGACATTGCCGAACGTGCCCGCGGTCAACACGATGACGCCGGCGGCGATGGCCGCGCCGGCTAATGCGTTGGTCAGCGCGGCGTCGGGCTCGGCGCTGTCGGGTTTCACGAACTCGACGGCGATCATCGCGCCGCGACCGCGTACATCGCCGATCCGTTCGTCGGCGGCTTGCAGCGCGTGCAGTCGGTCCATCATCAGCCGTTCGATCTGGCGGGCCCGTTCCAGCAGCCCGTCGGCCTCGATGGTGTCGATGGTGGCCAGCGCCGCCGCGCAGGCGACCGGGTTGCCGCCGAACGTGCCGCCGACGCCGCTGGAGTGCGGGGCGTCCATGATCTCGGCCCGGCCGGTAACAGCCGACAACGGCAGCCCGTCGGCGATTCCCTTCGCGATGCAGATCAGGTCGGGCTCGATGCCTTCGTGTTCGCAGGCGAACCACGCCCCGGTCCGCGCGATGCCGGTTTGCACCTCGTCGGCGACGAAGACCACGTCATTTTGACGACACCAGTCCAGCAGCCCGGGCAGGAATCCCTCCGCGGGGACGATGAAGCCGCCTTCGCCTTGGATGGGCTCGATCACGACCGCGGCCAGGTTCTCTGCCCCGACCTGCTTGGCGATGACGTCGATGGCCCGTTGCGCGGCCAGCTCACCGTCGGTGCCCATGTCCTTATCGATCAACCCGTCGCGGAACGGGTACGACAACGGCGCCCGGTAGATCTCCGGCGCGAACGGCCCGAAGCCGCTCTTGTACGGCATCGACTTCGCGGTCAACGCCATGGTCATGTTGGTGCGGCCGTGGTAGGCGTGGTCGAACGCCACCACCGCGGGTTTGCGGGTGTAGGAGCGGGCGATTTTGACGGCGTTCTCCACCGCTTCGGCGCCGGAGTTGAACAGCGCCGAGCGCTTTTCGCCGGAACCGGGGGTGAGCCGGTTGAGGTGTTCGGCGACGGCGACGTACGTCTCGTAGGGCGTCACCATGAAGCAGGTATGGGTGAGGTCGGCGACCTGCGCACGTACCGCGTCGACGACGCGGGGTGCGGAGTTGCCGATCGTGGTCACCGCGATACCCGAACCCAGGTCGATGAACCGGTTACCGTCGACGTCCTCGACGATCCCGCCGGCAGCGCGGGCCGCAAAGACCGGCATGGTGTTGCCGACGCCGTGCGATATCGCTGCCGCTCGGCGGTTGGTCAGCTCCAGTGATGCCGGACCGGGGATTTCGGTGACCAGGAGGCGACTCTGTTCGACGGCGGACACGTCAGCAGCCTATCCGCGACGACGCCCGGCTACGACCCGAGATTAACCGGCCGCCGTATGTCCTAACTCTCGGCACACATTCGTCGTCGGGTCCCAATACTGGCCGGGGTCGCAGTTGAGCGGTTGTGGCCCCTGGCCCAGCGGCCGGCACACGTTCGCGGTCGGATCCCACCACTGGCCGGGGTCGCAGTTGACGGGGTCAGCCCAGCTCGCGGACGGCGTCGCGAACGCCAGTGCCGCCGTGGCCAGCACCAGCGCGCCCGCCAGCCGGCCAATTAGGTTTCTCATCGCAGACCTCCGCACCATTCGCGACAGTTACACACTGCCGAATTCCAGCCGGCCTGACTGCCGAACGCCGGACCGTCGATGGAGTCGACGGTAACAAAGGAACGCACCGGTTGGCGCCCAGTCAAAGTGCTTCAGCGATGCAGGATCGGGGGAGCGTACATGTACACCGGCTGGCAGACGTTCCGCAACGGGTTGTAACGCCAGCCGACGGCGCATTGGCACACGTCGTCATTCGCGTCGAACGATGAACCGTAAGGACATGGCAGCGCTTGGCACGCATTGGAATGCGGGCTCCAAAATTGGCCGTCGTCGCATGGTGCCGAACCCGCTGTCGGCATCGTCATGGCCCCCATCGGCATCAACGCGATCGCGGCGACTGGTGCTAGGAGGCGGACGGACTTAGTCATGTGCCAGCCTCCCGTACAGGATACGTCAGGGCGGGCCAAAGACGGGGCCGTCGATCGAGTCGACGGAAGCAAACGAGGCGACCGGCTGGCGGCGAAGTCGACGCGGCCGGCGCACCGGATACCCCAGGGCAATCACCGCGGCCAGGGCCAGTGGGTCGGGCGCTGAAAGCAAAGCCTTCACACGCTCCTCTTCGCGGATCGCAATCGTGGTGATCACACCCCCCAGGCCCTCATCGTGAGCGGCCAGCAGAATGCTCCATGCGAACGGGTAAATAGAAGCGCCGCCCGCGAAGGTGTATCGGTCTGCGTCGCGGTCCACCGCCGCCAACATCGACAGGTCGGCGAACAGCGCGAGCAAGACCGGCGCTTCGTCGAATCGCTCGGCGAAACCCCCTGGCGCTGCGGGATTTTCGACGGCAAGCGCGCGGGCCTCGGCGTCACGGTCGTTGGTCGGCGCCCAAGGTCGCAAGCCGGCGACGCTCAACGCCAGATAATCCCGGGCTCCGGCCAAGTAGGAATCCCGCAGCCGACGCCGCCGCTCGGGATCCTTGATGATCACGATCCGCCACGCCTGCGCGTTGGCGCCGCTGGGCGCGAATCGGGCGGTGTCGAGCACCCGGGCCAGCACCGCGTCGTCGACGGGCTGATCGGTGAAATCGCGAACCGCCCCGGTGCTGCGCAACGCGTCGTTGAGTTCCATCAGCTATCGGCCCAGCAACGAGTCGACGTTGGTGTGGAAGAGACCCGGCATGTCCTGCTCCACGCAGCCCATCCGCCGGTAGTCGTCGAGCGGCGTCGCGGTGCCCTCGGAGTGCGGGTAGTCACTGCAGAACATGAACACGTCGCCGGTCGCCTCGGTCAGCCGCTTGGGATCTTCGTAGGAGAAGGACGACACCCGGACATGGTCAAGGAAATATTCGCTCGGCCGGCGGGACAGCTTCGCCACCGGCTTGCCGTTCAGCTGGGTGGTGAAGTCGGACGCGCCGTCCAGCAACAGCAGGAACTGTGGCACCCACGACGAGCTGAGTTCGACGACGCCGAAGCGCAGGCGCGGATGACGATCGAACACGCCGTGCAAAATCAGGTCGGTCAACGCCAGCGCCGGAGGTACCCACAGAAACACCGCTTCGGTCGCTGGTACCAGGTCGTCGGCCGGCTCGTCCGGATACCAACAATCGTCGAACACCCGCACCTGATCGGCGACGTGAAAAACCGGGGTAATCGCATGGTCGACAAACGCAGACCACACCCGATCGTGGTCGGGATGCGAGAGCGCCCGACCGTCCACCGGTCCGGCGCCGATCATGGCCAACGTGACACCCGCGGCCGCGAGCGTATCCAGTTGCGCCTCAAGCCAATCCGGCTCGCGCAGCGTCAGGTGCGCGACCGGATGCAGTCGTCCTCGACCCTCGGCCTGCACCTCGGCGGACCAGCGGTTCCACGCGGTCATGTTGGCGGTCAGCGCGGGCAGCGACGACGCGAGGCGGCGCTCCCACAGCAGACCGTAGTTGGGAAACACGACCGCCTCATCAAGACCGGCTTCGTCCAGCCATTGCACACGACACGCCGGCGAGACGTATGCGGCGGGCAACGCCTCGGCGTAGCGGTAGGACGCCGGCTCACCGGCCCGTTGGCGCTTGCGATGATCCCCGCACGACGCGGTGTCACCGGGTAGATGGACGTCGGCCAGCGCAAGATGACCGCCGCGCCAGCTCAGCCAGGTGTAGCCGAGCTGGTCATCAACCAGGCTGAGCGCGTCGCAGCGGGAGGCCGGGTCGATGAAGTCGGCCCATAGCGAACCGCTCTCATACAGGTGCTGGTCCGAGTCGACGATGCGAACCACATCGCCTGTTTTCCCACGCTCCGACCCGCGCGTCAAGGCGCGGGCCTGGTCAGTGACCGAGCGGGTAGTGGCAGACTGGTGACCGACTCACAGACCAACAGGAAAGATCGTTGCCGTCATGAACCAAATAGGTTTCTTTCTACCGCTGCTGATCGTGTTGGGCGCGTTCATGTTTTTCGCCTCGCGGCGGCAGAAGCGCGCCATGCAAGCCACCATCGACCTGCACGAGTCGCTGCGGGTCGGCGACCGGGTGCACACCACCTCCGGGTTGCAGGGCACCATCACGCACATCACCGACGACACCGTCGGCCTCGAGATCGCGCCGGGCGTGGTGACCACCTGGATGAAGCTGGCGATCAGGGACCGCATCGAGCCGGAAATCCTGGACACCGAGGCCGAAGAGGTCGACGATTTAGCCGACGACCCGGACCGACTGCCCAAGGACTGAGTTTGGCGGCCCGCCACGTACCCTTTGCGGGTGCCGTCGAACTGATCGACGCGCGAAAAACGAGCGCGGGCCGGTGACGACCCGCGAGGACCGGATGAGGAGACTCGACACGTGGCATCGCCATCGACGCCGGTGCACCCTGCCCGTTACCTGACGGTATTCCTGATCCTGCTCATCGGCGTCTACCTGCTGGTATTCCTCACCGGGAGCAAGCGGGCCGATCCCAAGCTCGGCATCGACCTGCAGGGCGGCACCAGGGTCACGTTGACTGCCCGAACCCCGGACGGATCGCGGCCGACCCGGCAGGCGCTGTCTCAAGCGCAGCAAATCATCAGCGACCGGGTCAACGGCCTGGGCGTTTCGGGTTCTGAAGTCATCATCGATGGCGACAACCTGGTCATCACGGTGCCCGGTAAGGACAGCAGCGAGGCGCGCAATTTGGGCCAGACCGCAAAGTTGCTCATCCGCCCGGTGATCCAAGCGATTCCGGCGGAGAGCGGTCCGCTGCCGGAGAACCCACAACGATTACCCGCGCCGCACCCACGACCCAGGCTGCCGCTTGGAGGACTGCCCGGCAGACCCGCACCCGGTGGACCCGTACCTGGTCTACCCCTACCTGGCGGACTGCCCGGCAGACCCGCGCCCGGTGCGGCCCCGGGCGGCGCGCCGGCGCCGGGCGGGGCACCCGCGCCAGGCCATGCGCCCCCGGCGCAGCCGCGGCCTTATCCGCAAGATCCGCCGCCGTCGCCACCCACACCGGCGCCACCCGCAGCGCCGGCGCAGCCTGGGCCGCTGGACCAATGTAAGGGTCTCAAGGATCTCGCCTTGCGCATCTGCGGGGAAAAACAGGTGCGGCAGAGCACCAACCAGGGCGTGCAGTTCCTGGCGCTGCAATGGATGGCCCGCGAGTGCAACAAGGAAGACCTTCTGGCCGGCAATGACGACCCCAATCTGCCGCTGGTGACGTGCGACAAGGACCACAAGCAGGCGTACCTGTTGGCGCCGTCGATCATCAGCGGCGACCAGATCGAGAACGCCAGTTCGGGTCTGGATCAACGCAGCGGCGGCTACGTCGTCGATCTGCAGTTCAAGAGCGGGGCGGCCAACACCTGGGCGGACTTCACCGCCGCACATATCGGTACCCAGACCGCGTTCACCCTGGACTCGCAGGTGGTGAGTGCGCCGCAGATCCGCGAAGCCATCCCGGGCGGCCGCACCCAGATCACCGGCGGAGACCCGCCCTTCACCGCGAATACAGCACGCCAGCTCGCCAACGTCCTCAAGTACGGCTCACTGCCGTTGTCGTTCGAATCGTCTGAAGCCCAAACCGTTTCGGCGACTTTGGGATTGACGTCGCTGCGGGCGGGCCTGATTGCCGGCTCGATCGGACTGGCGCTGGTGCTGCTCTACTCACTGATGTACTACCGGGTGCTGGGGTTGCTGACGGCGTTGTCGTTGGTAGCTTCCGGCGCAGTGGTGTTCGCGATCCTGGTGTTGCTCGGCCGATATATCAACTACACGCTGGACCTGGCCGGGATCGCCGGTCTGATCATCGGTATCGGTACGACGGCCGACTCGTTCGTGGTGTTCTTCGAACGTATCAAAGATGAGATCCGCGAAGGCCGTTCGTTCCGGTCGGCGGTTCCCCGCGGTTGGGCGCGGGCCCGCAAGACGATTTTGTCGGGTAATGCGGTGACCTTCCTGGCCGCTGCCGTGCTGTACTTCCTGGCGATCGGACAGGTGAAGGGATTCGCATTCACCCTGGGCCTCACCGTGATCCTCGACACCGTCGTGGTGTTCCTAGTGACCTGGCCGTTGGTGTACCTGGCGTCCAAGTCCACCACGCTGGCCAAGCCGGCATACAACGGCCTGGGCGCGGTGCAACAGGTCGCGCGCGAACGGCGGGCCCTGGCTTCCAGGGCGTCCACGGCTTATTCGACGGGACGGGGGTAGCGCAATGGCCGACGAGACGACTGCCGTTGAACTCACCGACGACACCGCAACCGCCGTCCGTGCAGCCGGTGACGACACCGGCGCCGTCCTGCCCCACCACAATTTCTTCTCGCGCCTCTACACCGGCACCGGCGCGTTCGAAGTCATTGGCCGACGCCGGCTGTGGTACGGGGTCAGCGGGACGATCGTCGCGATCGCAATCATCAGCATCGTGTTGCGCGGCTTCACCTTTGGCATCGACTTCAAGGGCGGCACCACGATGTCGTTTCCACGCGGAGATGCCCAGGTAACCCAGGTGGAGCAGGTCTTCCGGCAGACATTGGGCAGCGACGCCGAGTCCGTCGTGATCGTCGGCAGCGGCACATCGGCGACGGTGCAGATTCGGTCCGAAACATTGTCCAACGACAAGACGACCAAGCTCCGCGACGCTTTGTTCGACAGGTTCCAGCCCAAGGGTTCCGACGGTAAGCCCAGCTTGCAGGCCATCTCCGACTCCGCGGTGTCCTCGACCTGGGGTGGTCAGATCACCTTGAAAGCGCTGGAGGGCTTGGTGCTCTTTCTGGTGCTGGTCAGCCTGTATATCGTCGTTCGCTACGAGCTCTACATGGCGATCTCCGCATTGACCACCATGTGTTTCGACCTGACCGTTACCGCCGGGGTGTATTCGTTGGTGGGCTTCGAAGTGACCCCGGCCACCGTCATCGGCCTACTGACCATCCTGGGTTTCTCCCTCTACGACACGGTGATCGTGTTCGACAAGGTCGAGGAGAACACCCACGGCTTCCAGCACACCACCCGGCGCACCTTTGCCGAGCAGGCCAACCTCGCGATCAACCAGACGTTCATGCGTTCGATCAACACCAGCCTGATCTCGGTGCTGCCGATCCTGGCCCTGATGGTGGTGGCGGTCTGGCTGTTGGGTGTGGGCACGCTGAAGGACCTGGCACTGGTGCAGCTGGTCGGCATCATCGTCGGTACCTACTCGTCGATCTTCTTCGCCACCCCGCTGCTGGTCAGCCTTCGTGAACGCACCGCATTGGTGCGCACACACAACCGCCGGGTGGGCAGGCGCCGCGGTCCTGGTCCGGAAAAGGACGAGTCGCGGGCGGAGTCCGCCCATGACGAGCCGGACGAGCAGAGCACCGCAACCCGCGCAGCAAGTGCCGGCGCGGTTGCCAACAAGCCGGCCCCGGGTGCGCGTCCGGCGCGGCACACCGCCGGTCGTCACTCACGTCCGACCGGCAAGCGAAACAAGCGGTAGCCATGCTGGCTGCCCGACGTCGGCGGGTGGCCGCCAGCTGGCTGGCGGCCACGGTCGTGGCAGCCGTACCGGCCACGTTGACGGCGTGCTCCGGGAGTGCCGCCGGGCAGATCGACTACATCGTTGACGGCGCGCTGGTCAGCTACAACAGCAACACGGTGACCGGTGCTGCCTCAGCGGGCGCACAGGCTTTCGCTCGCACACTCACCGGATTCGGCTACCACGGCCCCGACGGTCAGATCGTGGCCGACCACGACTTCGGCACGATCTCGATGGTCGGTGGTTCGCCGCTGGTGCTCGACTACCAGATCGCCGACAACGCCGTTTACTCCGACGGCAAGCCGATCACCTGCGACGATCTGGTACTGGCGTGGGCGGCGCAATCCGGTCGGTTTCCCGGTTTCGACGCCGCGAGCCAGGCCGGCTACGTGGACGTCGCCGGCATCGACTGCCAACCGGGCCAGAAGAAAGCCCGAGTGTCGTTCGCCCCCGACCGCAACATCGTCGACTACAACCAGCTGTTCGCGGCGACCACGATGATGCCGTCGCATGTCATCGCCGACGAGCTGGGGATTGACGTCACCGCGGCGCTGATTAGCAACGACGTGCCGGCCGTCGGGCGTATCGCGCAGCTCTGGAACACCACCTGGGACCTCAAACCCGGTCTTGAGCCGGGCACCATCGCCAAGCACTTCCCGTCGTCGGGGCCATACAAGATCGAATCGGTGTTGGACGGCGGCGCGGTGGTACTTGTCACGAATGACCGCTGGTGGGGCGCTAAGCCAATGACGAAGCGGATCACGGTGTGGCCGGAGAAGGCCGACATCCAGGACCGCGTCAACAACAAGAGCGCCGACGTCGTCGACGTCGCGGACGGCTCCTCGGGCACGCTGGCCACCCCGGACAACTACCGACGCACCGATTCGTCGTCGGATGGCATCGAGCAGCTGATCTTCGCTCCGCACGGTCCGCTTTCGGAGGTCCCGTCGCGACGTGCGCTGGCCTCGTGCACACCGCGCGACGTCATCGCGCGCGACGCCGGGGGGCCGATCGCCAACGCGCGCTTACACACCGCGACCGACGACGCCATCGGACAGGCGGAAAACGTTCCCGAGGCGGGCCAGTTCCTGAAGGCGAACCCCGACGCCGCACGCGGCGCGTTGGGCGCGAAGCCGCTGGCCGTGCGAATCGGCTATCGGGCGCCCAACGCGCGGCTGGCCGCCATCGTCGGCGCGATCGCCAAGGCCTGCGCCCCGGCCGGTATCGCGGTCTCCGATGTCACCTCCGATTCCACCGGCCCGCAGACGCTGCGCGACGGGAAGATCGACGTGCTGCTGGCCAGCACCGGTGGTGCGACCGGCAGCGGTTCGACCGGGTCGTCGGCGCTGGACGCCTACGCGCTGCATACCGGCAACGGCAACAACCTGTCCGGGTACACCAACGGTCAGATCGACGGAATCATCAGCGCGCTGGCGGTATCGGCCGACCCTGCCGACCTGGTCCGCCTGCTGGCTCAGGGCGCGCCGGTGCTGTGGGCCGATATGCCGACGTTGCCGCTGTATCGCCAACGGCGGACGTTGCTGGCGTCGAAGAAGATGTATGCCGTCAGCAGTAACCCCAGCCGCTGGGGCGCCGGCTGGAACATGGACCGATGGGTCCTGGTGGGGTGACTGCTGTGGGCGACTCGGTGGCCGACCTGATCGCATCGCTGACCCGGGAGATCGCGGATTTCCCGACAGCCGGAGTCGAGTTCAAGGACTTGACCCCGTTATTCGCCGATCGTCGGGGGCTGGCGGTGGTGACCGATGCGCTGGCCGGCGTGGCGTCCGGCGCTGATCTGATCGCCGGCATCGAGGCTCGCGGATTCCTGATCGGCGGTGCCGTCGCGCGCCATCTGGACATCGGCGCGCTCACCATCCGCAAGGGCGGCAAGTTGCCGCCGCCGGTTCGCGCCGAGCAGTACGACCTCGAATACGGCTCCGGTTGCCTGGAGATTCCCGCCGAGGGGATCGAGTTGGCCGGGCGCAGTGTGGTGATCGTGGACGACGTGCTGGCCACCGGGGGTACGTTGGCTGCGGCGCACCGGTTGCTCGAGCAGGCCGGCGCCCGGGTGACAGCGGCTGCGGTGGTGCTGGAGCTGACCGCGCTGGGCGGTCGCGATCTGGTCGCGCCGCTGGCGGTGCACAGCTTGCGCCGCATCTAGCCTGGCAATCGGCCTACGTGCGCCGCTCCTTCCAGAGACATTCGTCCCGCATCGTCGCCGGGCGGATATCCTTGAACGGCGGAGGTGACGAACGTGGCGGACGACAAGGGTACGGCGGTCCAGCCGCCTACCGAACCGCTGCAGGTCGCCGACCTACCTTCGGCCGCCGAGCCTCCGGCGCCTGAGCCCGCGGTAAGCCTCAAGACGTCCAGCAGCGCCTCGCGTCGGGTTCGGGCTCGATTGGCGCGGCGGATGACCGCCCAGCGCAGCGCGCTGAGCCCGGTGCTCGAACCGCTCGTGGCGGTGCACCGCGAGATCTATCCGAAGGCCGACCTGTCGTTGTTGCAGCGTGCCTACGAGGTCGCCGAGCAGCGGCACGCCAGCCAGCTGCGGCATTCGGGGGATCCGTACATCACCCACCCGCTGGCGGTGGCGAACATCCTCGCCGAGTTGGGCATGGACACCACCACGCTGGTGGCCGCGCTGCTGCATGACACCGTCGAGGACACCGGTTACCGACTGGACGCGCTATCTCAGGATTTCGGCGAAGAGGTCGGCCATCTGGTAGACGGGGTGACCAAGCTGGACCGGGTGGTGCTGGGCAGCGCCGCGGAGGGCGAGACGATCCGCAAGATGATCACCGCCATGGCGCGGGATCCGCGGGTGCTGGTAATCAAGGTCGCCGACCGGCTGCACAACATGCGGACGATGCGCTTCCTGCCGCCGGAGAAGCAGGCCCGCAAGGCCCGCGAAACGCTCGAAGTCATTGCGCCGCTGGCACATCGGCTGGGAATGGCCACGGTCAAATGGGAATTGGAGGATCTGTCGTTCGCGATCCTGCATCCCAAGAAGTACGAGGAGATCGTTCGGCTGGTGGCCGGCCGAGCCCCGTCGCGGGACACCTATCTGGCCAAGGTGCGCGCCGAGATCGTCGCCACCCTCAACGCGTCGAAGATCAACGCGGTGGTCGAGGGACGGCCCAAGCACTATTGGTCGATCTACCAGAAGATGATCGTCAAGGGCCGCGACTTCGACGACATCCACGACCTGGTCGGCATTCGCATTTTGTGCGACGAGATCCGGGACTGTTACGCCGCAGTGGGTGTGGTGCATTCGCTGTGGCAGCCGATGGTGGGCCGGTTCAAGGACTACATCGCGCAGCCGCGCTACGGGGTGTACCAGTCGCTGCACACCACCGTCGTCGGTCCGGAGGGCAAGCCGCTGGAGGTGCAGATCCGCACCCGCGATATGCACCGCACCGCGGAATACGGCATCGCGGCGCACTGGCGCTACAAAGAAGCCAAGGGCCGCAACGGAGTTCCGCATGCTCTGGCCGCCGCCGAAATCGACGACATGGCCTGGATGCGCCAGCTGCTCGACTGGCAGCGAGAGGCGGCCGACCCCGGGGAGTTCCTCGAGTCGCTGCGTTATGACCTTGCGGTACAAGAGATTTTCGTGTTCACGCCGAAAGGTGATGTGATCACGCTGCCTACCGGGTCGACGCCGGTGGACTTCGCCTATGCCGTGCACACCGAGGTGGGGCACCGATGCATCGGCGCCCGGGTGAACGGCCGGCTGGTGGCGCTGGAGCGCAAGCTGGAAAACGGCGAGGTCGTCGAGGTTTTCACATCCAAGGCGCCCAACGCCGGGCCGTCGCGGGACTGGCAGCAGTTCGTGGTGTCACCACGCGCCAAGACTAAGATCCGCCAGTGGTTCGCCAAGGAGCGCCGCGAGGAAGCGCTGGAGACCGGCAAAGAGGCGATCACCCGCGAAGTCCGTCGTGGCGGACTTCCGTTGCAGCGCTTGGTCAACGGCGGATCCATGGCCGCGGTGGCCAACGAACTGCACTACGCCGACGTGTCCGCGCTCTATACTGCAGTCGGCGAGGGGCATGTATCGGCCAAGCATGTGGTGCAACGGCTGCTGGCCGAGTTGGGCGGCATCGATCAGGCCGAGGAGGACCTCGCCGAGCGGTCCACGCCGGCGACGATGCTGCGGCGCCCGCGCAGCACCGACGATGTCGGGGTGTCGGTGCCCGGCGCCCCGGGCGTGCTGACCAAGCTCGCCAAGTGCTGTACGCCGGTGCCCGGCGATCAGATCATGGGGTTCGTCACCCGTGGTGGTGGGGTGAGCGTGCACCGCACCGACTGCACCAACGCGGCGTCACTGCAGCAGCAGGCCGAGCGCATCATCGCGGTGCGCTGGGCGCCGTCGCCGTCGTCGGTGTTCCTGGTGGCGATTCAGGTCGAGGCGCTGGACCGGCATCGACTGCTGTCGGATGTCACCCGCGTGCTGGCCGACGAGAAAGTGAACATCCTGTCGGCGTCGGTGACCACGTCCGGCGATCGGGTGGCAATCAGCCGGTTCACCTTTGAGATGGGCGACCCCAAGCATCTGGGTCATCTGCTGGACGTCGTCCGCAATGTCGAAGGTGTCTACGACGTCTACCGGGTGACGTCGGCGGCCTGACCGCGTCGGCTCTTACTGTCGGTATTACAGTAAGTGCCCATGACGTCGGACAGTGACCAGAAGACCGCGGCCGGACAGCGGGCTCTCGTAATGGGAGCCAGCGGCAACGTTGGTGCTTGCGTCACCCGCCACCTGGTTTCCGGCGGTGCCGATGTCCGGATTCTGTTGCGAAAGTCCAGTTCCACGAAGGGGATCGAAGGCCTCGACGTCGAGCGGTATTACGGGGGCATTTCCGACCCGGCTGAGGTTGGCGCCGCCATGGCCGATCGCGATGTTGTGTACTACTGCGTCGTTGACACCAGGGCGGAGCTACGAGATCCCGCTCCGCTGTTCGAGACCAACGTCAACGGTCTTCGCGAGGTTCTCGACGTGGCGGTCAAGGCCAATCTGCGGCGGTTCGTCTTCCTCAGCACGATCGGCACCATCGCGATCGGTAGAGACGGCGAAATCGTTGATGAGGACACTCCTTTCAACTGGGCGGACCGGGCCGGCAGTTATATCGAGTCGCGACGCCAGGCAGAGCGGTTGGTGTTCTCCTACGTCGCAAACCACGGGCTGCCCGCCGTGGTGGCCAACGTGTCGAATCCGTACGGGCCGCCCGATTGGCAGCCGCGCCAAGGGATGATCGTGGCGCTCGCCGCGCTCGGAAAGCTGCCGTTCTACATCCGCGGCGTCGGAGCTGAAGTGGTCGGTATCGACGATGTCGCCGACGCGCTGCTGCTGGTCGCCGAACGGGGACGAATCGGTCAGCGCTACATCGTTTCTGAGCGCTATATGACGCAGCGTGAACTCGTGACCATCGCCGCGGAGGCAGTTGGTGCGCGGCCCCCGCGACTGGCTATGCCGATGGCGCTGGTCCTCGGGTTGGCACACGTGTTAGACGTCATCGGATCGGTATTGCACCGTGACATCCCGATCAGCAGGCAGAGCGCTCGGCTAATCGAGCTGACTTCGCCGGCCAGTCATGAGAAAGCCACTCGTGAACTCGGCTGGAATCCGAGGCCCACCGAACACTTCATCCAACGCGCGGCCCAGACCTACGTAGGCAGAATCAGCTCAGGCGCGCCGAGCTGATGGTGACTGTGGTGGCGGGGGGACCGTCGTCGCCACCGCCGGCGACACCGGCCGCCGCAATCTTTTCTATCGTTGCCAGCCCGCTGGCGTCGATGGTGCCGAACACGGTGTATGCCGGCGGCAACTGCGAGTCCCGATACACCATGAAGAACTGGCTGCCGTTTGTGTTTGGTCCGGCGTTGGCCATCGCCACTGTGCCCCGCGGATAGATGACGGGCTTCTTCAGCGCTGGATCGCCGGGCGGGTACTGGTCGGCCGGGTACTCGTCGGCGAACTGATAACCCGGCCCGCCGGTGCCGTCGCCCTTCGGGTCGCCGCACTGCAACACCGACAACCCCGGCGAGGTGGTCAGCCGGTGGCATTGGGTGTCGTCGAAGAAGCCCCCCTTCGCCAAGCTGACGAAACTGTTAACCGTGCAGGGAGATTCGTTGTTAGCGAGCTGCAGCCCGATCTTGCCCCGGTTGGTGACGATGTCCAGCCCGATTCGAGCGGGATAGGTCGGCACTCGGCCGGTCGGCGGTGGAGTCACCCGTTTACTGGCGGGATCGGCGGACGGCGGGTACTCGCAGTCAGCGCCCACGCCGGCGGAGGGGACGAATGGCGGCAGCGGGCGGCCGGCCGGCGCCCTGACCGTGATTGAGGTGGTCGCAGGGGTGCTGTTTGTGGCGGCGGTGCTGGTTGGGGAGGTCGGCGTTGTGGCGGTGGCGCCGTGATCCGAGCTCGTGGCGGTGATGATCACCAGCGCGATCACCCCGAGCAGTGCGGTGAGCGCTGCGGCCAATGCGCCAACCAGCGCCAGGGTGTGTCCTCTGCCGGCGGATTGTGCAGGGCCACCTGGCAGCTCGACCGGCGGTGACGCGGTGGCTTGTGATCCGGGCGGCGGTGGCAACGGACTCGGCGGTGGAATGAAACGGTTGTCCAACGCCGCTCGTGCGGCCTCGGCCAACTGCGTGGCTGTTTGGTAGCGAGCCTGCGGGCTTTTCGCCATACCGGCGGCGATCACGGCGTTGAATGCCGGTTGGATACCGGGGGAGAACATCGAGGGTCGCGGCGGTGGGGCGGTCAGGTGCCCGGCGCGTTGTTGTTCGAGGCTGTCTCCCGGATAAGGCTGTTGCCCCGTCAAGCATTTGTGCAACACACAGGCGAGGGAATAGATGTCAGCGCGTGGATCGCTTGCACCGCTGAAGCTTTCGGGTGCCGCGTAGGCGCCGGGGATATGGCCCATGCTCGCCGTGGCGGTATCGTTGACGCTGCGAGCGAGTCCGAAGTCGGTCAGGTAAACGAAATCTCCCGGCGGGACCAAGATGTTCGATGGCTTGACGTCGCGATGGACCAGTCCCGCTCGGTGGGCGCTATCGAGGGCCGCGGCGACTTGCTCGATGACCGTGACCGCGCGTGCGGGAAGTAGTCGGCCACCTTCGTTTCTGATGAGGCGGCCGAGGTTGCTGCCGTCGATCAGCCGCATGTCCACATACAGCCGACCGTCAATCTCGCCGTAATTGTGGATCGGCAGCACGTGTGGGTTTTTGAGGTCGGCCGCGATGGGTAGCTCGCGGCGGAACTGTTCGAGAAACTGTGCATCCTCGGCCAGTTCCGGCGCCAACACCTTGACGGCGACCACCTGGCTGGTGACGGTGTCATTGGCCCGGAAGACTTTCCCCGTTGAGCCGCGGCCGATTAAATCGACAAGCTGATAGCGCCCGAACGTCGTCACCTGCACAAAGAATTCTCCTGTTCGCGTGCGGCCAACCGCGATTCAACCGACCATAGGCCGTCGAGCCGCCGGAGGCTCGATCAGTCCAGCCGCACGGATTTGATAGTGACTTCGGTGGCTGGTGGGCCGTCTTGACCGCCGCCGGCAACACCGCCCTTGGCAACCTTGTCCAGGGTGGCCAGCCCGTCCTGCTGGATCTTGCCGAATACGGTGTACTCGGGTGGCAGCTGGGTGTCCTTGTACACCATGAAGAACTGGCTGCCGTTGGTGTTCGGTCCGGCGTTGGCCATGGCCAGGGTGCCGCGCGGGTAGACGACCGGCTCATGCACCGCGGGATCGTCGGGCTTGTACTGGTCGGTCGGATACTCGTTGGCGAACTGATACCCCGGCCCGCCGCTGCCGTCGCCGGTCGGGTCACCGCACTGCAGCACCGACGAAGTCGGTGAGGCGGTGAGCCGATGGCATTGCGTGCCGTCGAAGAACTTCTGCTGCGCTAGGCTGGCGAAACTGTTTACGGTACAAGGTGATTCGTTGTTGGCGAGCAACAGCCCGATATTGCCCTGATTGGTGACCATGCTGACACTGACCTGCGCGGGGTCGGTAGGCACCTTGCCCTGCCTCGGCGGCTTCACCGGTTTGCTGGCCGGCTCGGCCGACGGCTCGTACTGACAGTTGGCACCCAGGTTGGCGGCCGGCTTGAACGCCGGCAACGGCGGTGTCCCCGACGATGAGCCCGGAGCGGCGCTGGTAGAAGAGGAACTGGTCGCCGAAGCCCGCTTGTTCTTGTGCTCCTGATTGGTGAGGACCACCGTGACTACCACCGCGGCGGCCACGACCACCGCCGCGACCGACCCTCCGACGATGGCCAGCGTCCGACGACGACGGGCCTGCTGGGCGCGGCGTTCCAGCTGCCGCTCGAGTTTGCGCTTGGCTGTGGCACGTCGCTGTTCGTTGGTCGGCACCGCCGATATCCCTCCGTGATTGTGTGCTGAGTCAGCAAAGAGTGTGCCAGCCGATGCTGAATAGGGGCTGCGCGACCCATGCACCCGGTACCCGACGGCCCGACTTCCCCCGCAAGCGGGAGGTACCCCGCCTCGGGCACGGCGTGGCCCGCATCGTCGTCGTGCGGGACAGATGGGAAACTGGAGATCGTGTTCATCACCGGATTTCCCGCCGGGTTGCTGCAGTGCAACTGCTATGTGCTGGCACCGCACCCCGGAGCTGACGCCATCATCGTCGACCCGGGCCAGCGTGCAATGGGCCAGCTACGGCGCATCCTGGATCAGAATCGGCTGACTCCGGCGGCGGTGCTGCTCACCCACGGCCATATCGACCACATCTGGTCCGCCCAGAAGGTGTCCGACACGTTCGGCTGCCCCGCATACATCCATCCCGAGGATCGGTTCATGCTGACCGATCCCATCAAGGACTTCGGGCCGAAGCTGGGCCAGCTGCTACTGGCGGCGATGTTCCGCGAGCCCAAGCAGGTCGTCGAACTCGATCGAGATGGCGACAAGATCGACCTCGCCGGGATCAGCGTCACCGTCGACCACACCCCCGGCCACACCCGCGGATCGGTGGTCTTCCGGGTCACCGACGATAAGGAGGTCGTCTTCACCGGTGACACCCTGTTCGAGCGCTCGGTGGGCCGCACGGATCTGTTTGGCGGCAGCGGCCGCGACCTGATGTGCTCGATCGTGGACAAGTTGTTGGTTCTCGACGACAAAACGGTGGTCTTACCTGGGCACGGCAATTCCACCACCATCGGCGCGGAACGGCGCTTCAACCCGTTCCTCGAAGGTCTGAGCCCATGACTGCGCAGCGGCGAGGGGGACGCAGCGATGAGGAGGAGCGGCGCTCGTGACTGAGCCCACGTCGTTTTCCCGGCCCAAGGGCGTGCCGGACTACGTCCCGCCGGACTCGGCGCGGTTCGTCGCAGCGCGTTCGGCGCTGCTCGACGCCGCCCGCCATGCCGGTTACAGCGACCTCGAGCTACCGATCTTCGAGGACACCGCGCTGTTCGCCCGCGGAGTCGGTGAGTCCACCGACGTGGTGACAAAGGAGATGTACACCTTCGCCGACCGTGGTGACCGCTCGCTGACGCTGCGGCCGGAGGGCACCGCCTGCGTGGTGCGTGCGGTCATCGAGAACGGCCTGGACCGTGGTGCGTTGCCGGTCAAACTGTGTTACGCGGGCCCGTTCTTCCGCTACGAGCGGCCCCAGGCCGGCCGCTACCGCCAGATGCAGCAGGTCGGTGTGGAGGCCATCGGTGTCGACGACCCGGCATTGGATGCCGAGGTGATCGCCATTGCCGACGCCGGCTTCCGCTCGCTGGGCCTGGACGGGTTCCGGCTGGAAATCACCTCGCTGGGCGACGACACCTGCCGTCCGCAGTACCGGGAACTGTTGCAGGACTTCCTGTTTCAGCTTGACCTCGACGAAGAAACCCGAAAGCGCGCTGAGATCAACCCGCTGCGGGTGCTCGACGACAAGCGTCCGGAAGTCAAGGCGATGACGGCCGACGCGCCAGTGATGCTCGACCACCTCTCCGACCTGGCCAAGCAGCATTTCGAGAGCGTACTGGCATACCTCGACGCCCTGGACGTGCCCTATGTCATCAACCCGCGGCTGGTGCGCGGATTGGACTACTACACCAAGACCACCTTCGAGTTCGTGCACGATGGGCTGGGGGCGCAATCGGGCATCGGTGGCGGCGGCCGTTACGACGGGCTGATGCGCCATCTCGGCGGACAGGATCTGTCGGGTATCGGGTTCGGTCTGGGCGTAGACCGAACGCTGTTGGCGTTGCGGGCCGAAGGCAAGGATGTCGGGGAGACCGCCCGGTGTGACGTGTTCGGAGTGCCTTTGGGCGAGCAGGCCAAGCTGCGGCTGGCGGTGCTGGCCGGGCGGCTGCGGGCCGCCGGTGTGCGCGTCGACCTGGCTTACGGCGACCGCAGCGTCAAGGGCGCAATGCGCGCAGCCGACCGCTCCGGTGCACGGCTGGCGCTGGTCGCCGGCGACCGCGACATCGAAGCCGGAACCATCGGCGTGAAGGATCTGACGACCGGGGACCAGGTCGACATAGCTACCGACACGGTTGTCGCCGACGTGCTCTCGCGGTTGGGTCACTGAAATCTCTTTTGTCACTTTGGTTTCAGTGGTCTCACGGCTGCGTCTTTTGTCGGCCGGGCCCGATAGCATTCGAACATGTATTCGAGCAGTCGTGCGGAGATCGTGAAGCGCCATGACGCGCTGCGCGATGCGATCTGCGACGTGCTTGAACTGTCCTACGACGTGCTGACCATCCCGGAGTGTTTGGGATTGCTGGAGAGCCTGGAAAACGAATGTCGGCGGCTACCCGTGCCGGGGCATGCGTTGATCAACAAGCTGGCCCGCCAGGCCGACCCGACGGAGTTGGGCGGCAGGTTGCCGGCCGCGTTGGCCGACCGGTTGCGGATCAGCCGCGCCGAGGCCACGCGGCGCATTCACGAAGCCGCCGATCTGGGCGAGCGCACGGCGATCACCGGCGAACCGCTGCCGCCGGTGTTGCCCGCCACCGCGGCCGCACAGCGCGCCGGAGACATCGGGGCCGCCCACGTGGCGGTGATCCGCGGGTTTTGGCATCGGCTGCCCGAGTGCGTCGACGCCGAGACCCGCGCCCACGCCGAGGCGCAGCTGGCCCGGCTCGGTGGCGCATCGCCCCGATGAGTTGAGCAAGCTGGCCGACAAACTCACCGACTGCCTCAACCCCGACCGCCCCGAGAGGGGGAGCCGTGGGTGCGGAGGAAAATCTCCTAAGTCTGGTAGAAGCCGCTGCCCGGTGGCGGCGGCGTACCACCTGCTGGAGAAGCTGCTAGAAGCGATGCGTAAGAATTTGGGCATTCCAATTGATACGCCAAGCAACGACCCCGGGGGCCGGGCTAACGGGAACGGTCCCAATTGATGCCGAACCCAACGAGGCTGAAATGCGGGCGAAGGTCGACCGCCAGCGGATCCGCGCCCAAGCCGAACGGCTGGCTGAGGTTCAGCATGCCGAGAAT
>Ga0335075_10002422_pt1 | contig 30095 bp, 25 predicted proteins | sample Lox_Sample_24_FD_206723 | JGI IMG/M metagenome (GOLD analysis project Ga0335075, IMG submission 206723) | Soil microbial communities from Loxahatchee National Wildlife Refuge, Florida, United States - Lox_Sample_2.4 | ecosystem: Environmental > Terrestrial > Soil > Wetlands | place: USA...
GGCTGAGCGAGCGCGGCGAGCAGCAAGCGCGGCGGGCCGGGGCACTCCTTGCCGCCAGCGGCACCCTCCCTGAGGTGGTGCACACCTCCGTTCAGCGCCGAGCCATCCGCTCCGCGGACTTGGCGCTTGCCGCCTGCGGGCGGTCGTGGGTTCCCGTGCGACGCTCTTGGCGACTCAACTCCAACCACTACGGCGCGCTCCAGGGCCGCGGCAAGGCGGAGGTCAAGGCTGAGGTCGGGGATGAGCAGTTCATGCTCTGGCGTCGTGGTTTCCGGGTGCGCCCGCCGCTTGGCGACCCAGACGACGACCCACGCTACGCCGCGCTGCCCCCGGACGCCCGGCCGCGCGGCGAGTCGCTGCACGATGTGGTGATGCGGCTGCTGCCTTACTGGTTCGACGTGATCGTTCCCGACTTGCATCGGTACCGCTGCGTGCTGGTCGTGTCGCACGGCAACACCCTGCGCGGGCTTGTCAAGCACCTGGAGGCGGTCAGCGAAGAAGAGGCAACGGGGCTTGAGGTGGCGAACGCGGTCCCGCTGCGCTATGAGTTCCAACCCGGGCACGTCACCCCGCTCGCGGACAAGCGCGCCGGCGCGATGTCGCTCGCGCCGGATGACGGCAGGACATGACCACCGCGAACGGCCAGGCGGCCTGCGCCTCCCCGAGCGCCCGCTCCGCCAGCCCGGCCTGCCCGGCCGACGTGAGCAGCTCCAGGCCGAACCAGGCAAGCAAGACAACGAGGAGCACGGTCACCGGGACGGCTACCTCGGGCCGGAGGGCCCAGGGCACGGCCGGATCGTGATGAGACGCGGCCGCCGGCCACACCGCCAGCGCGCCGAGCCCAAACACCGCCCACAGGATGTGCGATGCCGGGGCACCGTCGCCTAGGTGCACCGGGGACCCCGCAACCAGGATGCCGGCCGCTCCCCCGGCCATCAGGATCAGCCGCCCGGCCGCGCGGGCCGACCGCAGGGCGAGAGCGGTCACCATCTCGCAGCCCCCGGCCAGCGCGAACGCCAGGGTCATCACCCACCGGTCGGTCGCGCCGGTCCCGGCCAGGGCGCTGACCGTGTCGGTCACCGGATCGTACGGCCGCGTCTGCAGGAATGCGGCGACCGTCCACCCGGCGGCCAGCACAACTGGCGGCACGGCGGACGACGCACTGCCCCACCAGGGCACGTCTCGCACGCTCATCACTTGATTCATCGTGCTGCACCCGCGCTCGCCGGAGCCAGGCGGGAATGTCCCATACTCCCGGGGCCCGAACTCGGTCACGCCGGCCCGGTTCCCTCATCCCCGTCACGCAGCACCAGTACCGGGCAGTGGGCGTGCAGCACGCAGAACAGGCTGACCGACCCGACCATTGCCGACGTGAACCCCCCGTGGCCCCGGCTGCCGACCACGAGCAGATCCGCTCCCTTCGCCGCGCGGAGCAGCACTTCGGCGGCGTGCCCCTCGGTGACCTGCGGGCGGACAGGGATTTCTGGTTCCAGTCCGCTGACTTCGCCGAGTGCCTCGGTGAGGGCCCTTTTCGCGTCACCTTGGAAGTCGAGTTCCACTCCGGCGGCGACCGGCGCCCAGCCGTATCCGGTCGGGTACCGCCACGCGGTCACGGCGTCGACCGAAGCGCCGGTCAGCTTCGCCTGTCTGATCGCCCAGCGCAGCGCCGCCTTCGAGGAATCCGATCCGTCAACCCCCACGACAATCCTGTGCCCTTGCTCGCCCATGACCGGCTCCTTTCACGTTCTGCCACCACTCTCGCTCCGCACGGCACCCGACGACAGAGGCCTTACGCTCCGGTTTCAGGGACCATCGGCCGGCGTCGGCACGGGCCGGGGTGCCTTGGCTGCCCGAGTCACGACGTCCGGCGTCGCAGCGTGAGCGCCCCGCCGACCAGGCCCGCTACGGTGAACGCGAGGATGATCACGACATCCGCGCTGATCGCGCTCGTCCACGAGGTCGCGGTGGTGATCCGCTGCATGGCGTCGACCGCGTAGGAAAGCGGCAGGACATCCGACAGCCAGCGGAGCACGGCCGTCATGTGATCGCGGGGAACCACCAGGCCCGACAGCAGCGCCTGCGGCAGCACGAAGGCGGGCAGGAACTGAACGGCCTGGAACTCGGTGCGGGCGAACGCGCTCGCGAACAGCCCGCACGCCATGCCGAGGATGGCGTCGAGCACCGCGACGACGGCCATCGGCACCGCCGAGCCCGGCAGGGTGACGCCCAGCCAGGTCAGCGAGACCACCAGCACCAGGGTCACCTGCACGCAGGCCATCAGCGCGAAGGCGATGCCGTAGCCCGCCAGCAGGTCCAGCTTGCCCAGTGGCATCGCCATCAGTCGCTCCAGCGTGCCCCGCGCCCGCTCCCGCTGGGTGGTGATCGCGGCCACGACGAACATGATCACGAATGGGAACACGCCGATGTACTCGGGCGCGACCCGGTTCAGCAACAGGGGGTCGGACACGACGTAGCGGAGCAGGATCATCATGACCGTCGGAACCGCCGCCATCATGACGATGGTCCGCGGGTCGTGCCGCAGCTGCGTGAGCACCCGGCGGGCGGTCGCGCCGGCCAGAACCGGGCTGAACCCCCGGGGCGCGGGCAGCTCGCGGTTCACCGCTGCACCGCCCGCGGTGCGAAGCCCGGGTCCGCCAGCGCCAGGAACGCCGACTCCAGATCCGGCGCCCCGGTGCGCTCGAGGACCTCCGCTGGCGACGCCTCGGCCAGGAACCGGCCCTCGCGCATGAACAGCAGGTTGTCGCACCGGGCGGCCTCGTCCATCACGTGGCTGGACACCAGCAGCGAGGCACCGTCGGCGGCCAGGCCGTGAAACACCGACCACAGGTCGCGGCGGAGCACCGGGTCAAGGCCCACGGTCGGCTCGTCGAGGATCAGCAGGTCGGGACGACCGAGCAGGGCGACCGCCAGCCCGACGCGGGCGAGCTGGCCGCCGGAGAACGTGCCGACCAGCCGCTTGTCCAGGCCGCCGAGGTCAAGCCGGGCGATGGTCTCCGCGATGGCTTCCGCCAGCCGGCGTCCGCGCAGCCCGAGCACCGTCCCGAAGTACCTGAGGTTCTCGCCAAGCGTCAGGTCGGCGTAAACAGCGGGCTCCTGGGTCGCGTACCCCAGGCGCGCGCGCAGCCGGGGATGGCCGACGGGCAACCCGAGCACGGTCACCTTCCCCTCGGTGATGGCCTGGACGCCGACCAGCACCCGCATCAGCGTGGTCTTCCCGCAGCCGCTCGGCCCGAGCAGCCCGGTGACCTGGCCAGGAGCAAGGCTGCAGGTGAGATCGTCGAGCACGAGGTGCCCGCCCCGCCGGACAACCAGGCGCCGCGCGCTAATGACCGCCTCGGCACCGTCGCCGGGCTGCGTAATGCTCATGTGCCCATTCAGCCACGCCGGCGGTCTCACCGATAGGGCCCGAAGTCACCTCCCGTGACTGCCGTAAAGACAGTGAGGCCACTCGCCCTGGCACTTCAACCATTGGCGCGGGACCTGGCGCGGGACCTTCTGCTCTCCACCCTGAGCCGTCGCGGGGCGATCGTGGATGGTGGAGGGTGCGGCGAACCGAGGGAGGTAGCCATGGCCCGGGTGAGGGAAGGCATCGTGGCCGGTTATGACGGGTCGACGGGCAGTGACGGCGCGCTGCGTTTGGCCGCCAGGGAAGCGCGTGCGCGCGGGACGCTGCTCACTGTCTGCCTCGCGTGGGCGCCGTCCTCCCCGGCGGCGCCGCGCGAGCCGGCCGTTTACGAGCTGGCCCGACGGGAGAACGAGGAGATCCTCGCTCCCGGGCTGCGGTACGCGCAGTCGCTCATGGAGCCAAGCAGAGTCAAGCCGCTGCTGGCGACCGGGTCGGCCGCCGAGGTGCTGCGCGACCTCAGCGGCACCGCCGAGATGGTCGTGGTGGGCTCTCGTGGTCACGGCACGCTGCCCGGCCTGCTGCTCGGGTCGGTCGCCTGGCAGGTCGCGGGCCACGCGGAAGGGCCGGTGGTGGTGGTCCGGGGGCAGTGGCCGCCGCCGCCCAACCATCGCGCGGGACCAGTCGTGGTCGGCGCTGACGGGTCACCGGACTCGCTGGCCGCGGTCACGTTCGCGTTCCGTGAGGCAGCGCTGCGGGGCGTTCCGCTGCTGGCGGTGTGCGCCCTGGCGGACTCTGCCGCCGTTCTCGGCGGCGCGCGCCGAGTGGAGGAGGACTTCAGCTCAGTGATGACCCGGCAGGAGAAGGAGAACCCAGAGGTCACGGTCTTGCGGCAGGTGACGGCCGGGTCGCCGGTTCGCGAACTGCTCAGGGCCACCGTCGGGGCCCAGATGGTCGTGGTGGGCGCCCGCGGCCGCGGCGGCGTCCCCGGCATGAGGCTGGGCTCGGTCCCGCACGCCATGCTGCATCATTCGCCCTGCCCGGTCTCCGTCGTCCGCCCGGAAGCCCGCTGAGCGGGCACGGGGTACGGTGCCTGAGGTAACCCCGGCCGCCTCCCGTCCTGGACGGTCACGATCCCGGCGTCCGCCGCCCCGTCACCGAAGTCGGCCTGATCCGGATCCAGAACGGGCGGTCCAGGGCACTGGCCCACGAGTACAGGCCGAGCCGGCTCAGCCGGGCGATCTCCGCGTCGTCCTCCACCACCTCGGCGCGCCCGCTGACCATGACGCTCCACCCCGACTGGGTGATGTCGTCGTAGTTGTCGGCCTCGAAGGCCACCACGTTCCCGTCCTCGGCGCTGGCCAGCTTGGACCCGCTGGCGGTACGGAAGACAACGTCCGGCCCGTCCATGACGAAGTTCACCGGCAGCACCGCGACCTCGCCGCCCGCGACGAAGCCGACCCGTCCTATCGAGACCGCGCCTAGCAGGCTCAAACAGGCGTCGAACGGCAGTACCTCAAGCCCCGCGTGATCGGTTGGCAGTGTCATCTCATGCTCCCTGACCTGGATTCGTACCTCCGAGAGATCCTTCCCGGACCCGAATTTTGGGATCATCAGTTCCGGTGTAAGCGATTTTCTCAGCTGACGGCCATACGGGGCTCGGGCAGATCGGGAAGAAGGGCGGCTGATGCCGCGCCGGACAGTTCGGTGACGGTGGCGTGCGCCGCTGCCAGTGCCTCGCGTGAGACGCGGTAGTGGTGACCGCACAGCAGCAGGTCGGTCGCGTGGTCCCGGGTCGCGGAAGGGGGCATGACGACCCGCACGACCGGCTTTGCCGGGCAGCAGCAGGCCGGTTCCACGGTAACCGCGTTCGGTTCTTGGATCAGATCATCATGTATCGGGCCGTACAAGCCGTTGCCGGGTTGCGCTGGGTGCGTGAATTTTGCGTTCATACCCCGATTCTCGCCAGCGCCAGGCCCGGCCAGAAGAGACGTAACTCACTGAGACAAAGGACCAAAGTCACGGGCCTTGGGCGTGCGCGCGGATCAGCCCTGATGACCGGCGCCGCGTCACTGAGAGACATCCCAGGAGCTTAGATGTCAAGCCGCGAGCGAGGATTGAGGGAGGTTTTCCCGGTGGCCCCACGCGGTGGTCTCGTCGTAGAGGGTGCCGGTCTTGAGGCATCCGTGCAGGATGCCGGCAAGACGGTTGGCTACCGGCCGCAGGGCGTCGTTGTGCTCGATGTCGCGGGCGCGGAGCTCGTCGTAGTAGGCGCGGGCCCCGGGCGAGGCGCCCAGGGCGGCGGATGCCTGGGCGTTGAGCGCGTCGACGAGCCGGTCGTTGTGGATGAACCGGGCCGCGACGACCTTCTTCTTCCCGGACGCGCGGGTGAGGGGACTGGTGGCGGCGTAGTTCTTCCGGGCCTTCCCATCGCGGTAGCGGTCCGGGTCGTCGCCGAACTCGCCGAGGACCCGGGCGCCGAGGATCTTGCCCATCCCGGGCCGGGACAGGTAGACCTCAGCGTCCGGGTGACGGCCAAAATGGTCCTCCACCTGCCCTTGCAGTGCCTTGACCTGCTCGTTCAGGACGGTAATCACCGCGAGCAGCGACCGGGCGGTCGCTGCGCAGGCGTCGGTCAGGACCGGCGGCTGGCCCAGCTGCTCACCGCGCAGCGCCGCCAGGATCGCGGTGGCCTTGTCCGGGATGTTCCGGCGGCGGGCGCGCTTGAGCGCCGCGCTGACCTGCGCACGCGTCAGCTTCGCGGCCCGGGCGGGGTCCGGGGCCTTGCCCAGCAGCTCGAGCGTGCCGGCCGCGTCGAGGTCATCGAAGGCTTCGGGCGCGGCGGGGAAGTACCCCCGCAGCTGGTGCCGCAGCCGCTGCACCGCCCGGGCCCGCTCCCAGGTCACCGTCTTGTGCGTGCGGGCCGGCACCTTGGTGCCCGCCGCCTCCGGCGAGTCCCCGGCCGCGGCCCGCAGCTGGTGGGAGCCGGTGCGGACCAGGCCGGCGAGCATGCGCGCGTCGCCGGCGTCGCTCTTGGCGCCGGACACGCCGTGCCGCTCCCGGTACCGCGAGGCCTGCAGCGGGTTCACCGGGTACACCGGGTAACCCGCCGCCGCCAGGGCGGCGGCCCGCGGGCCGCGGTCGGCCTCGATCCCGATGACCACCTCGGCGCTGTCCATGTCATCCTCGGGCACGAACCGGCCGACCAGCGCGTGGAACTGCGCCATCCCGGCCGCGCCCCCGGGCAGCCGCCGCGCCGCCAGCTTCTTCCCGGACCCGTCCATCACCTCGACGTCATGGTGATCCCCTGCCCAGTCATCCCCGGCGAACAGCCGCATCAAGTCTCCCGTCAACTCTGTCGAAACACGCCAGCAGCCAGCGGGAGAACCATCGGCGACCTAATAAACACGGTGCTCACGCCAGCGGCGGGCACGACATCCCAGCAGCGATCAACTCTCCCGGCTGCCGGCAGGGGCACGGTCTCTCAGCAGGACCCGAAGCCCAGGAGAAGCAAGTGCTCACCTGCCGGCGGCCACCTTCAGCCAAGTCTGCCGTATGGCGGACCCGACACGACTTATTAGGACGGGACCGTCACGACGGGGCCGTGGGCGTGGTTCAGTACCGCGTGCCTGACCGCGCCGGGGCCGGGCAGGGCACCGTGCGCCATGTGCCTACCGACCACGACGAGGTCGGCGCGGGCCGACAGGCCGACCAGCGCCCGTCCCGGGTGCGCGTTGACGAAGTCGCGGCTGACCTGGACGTCCGGGTACTTGCCCTGCCAGTCGGCCAGCACGCTGTCCAGTTGGCCGGCGGCCTCTTCCTCCAGGCCCGGCCGGCCCGGTGTCGCCAGCGCCCACGTGGCCCGTCCGATCTGGTTGTCCGGCATGTCCCAGGCGTGCACGGCGAGCAGGCTGGCCTTGCGCAGCGAGGCCTCCTCGAACGCGAAGGCGAGCGCGGCGGCGCTGCGGGCGGGGTCACCGATGCCAACGGCGACCTGGCGGTGCGCCGCCGTCGTCTCCTCGCGGACCACCACGACCGGGCAGGTCGCGTGCGCGGACACGTACTGGCTTACCGAGCCGAGGATCAGCGCGGTGAACGCGCCGATTCCGCGGGCGCCCACGACAAGCATCGCCGCACCCGATCCGGCCTCGACAAGGGCTTGCGCCGGCGCGCCGGCCAGATCATCGACGTCGACCAGCAGGTCGGGTGCGACTGCCACGGCGCGGTCCGCCGCGGCGGCCAGGGCGCGGTCCCGGTTCTTGCGTAGCAGGTCGGACACGGTGTCCAGGCCGGACACGGCCTGGCGCTGGCGCTCCATCATCCGGGACGGCATTGCCGCGGCGGACACGATCCTCAGCGGCAGGCCGCGGAGCACGGCCTCCCTGGCGGCCCAGTCGACCGCGCGCAGCGATTCCTCCGAGCCATCGGTACCGGCCACGACCGGGTTTGCTGTCATGATGAACCTCCATGCCGAGTCCGGCCGCGCCGGATGACCCACGGGTGTACCGCCTGCACTCAGTGTGTTCCAGGGCCGGCCGGGTCACCAGGGGCGTTCGGCGACCTCGACCGGGACTAAGGTCCCGATTCGCACGGGAAAGCCCGCGTTCGTCGCGTGCGGTTCGTCCCGCCCCCAGACGGTGGCGGCCATGCGGTGGCCGCCCGGTGCGAGAGGTAACTCACTGCGCGAAAGGGCCAAGGTCCCCGACCTTCTGCCCTGGCTCCGCCTGGGGCTATGGCGGTTTGGTGGAACCGTGCCCCGCCCGGTTTCCTGGGCCAGAGATCCGGAGGATCAGATGGCGACGATAGCGAGCCCGAAGATCGCCCTGCGCAAGCCAGCGGCCGGGCCCGCCGCCGACCCGGGGACCGGGGTGCCGGAGGGCCGCGGCACGCGCCTGCCGGACGGGTTCGGCTACTGGGTGAAGCGGCGAGTCCTCGGCCCGCCGCTGGTGACCGAGCAGCTCAAGAACGAGCGCCTGTCGAGGCCGCTGGCGCTGGGCGTGCTGTCGTGTGACGGGCTTTCTTCCGCCGCCTACGGGACGGAGGAGATCCTGCTCGGGCTGCTGCCCTTCTTCGGCATCGCGGCCTTCACGCTGGTCCTGCCGATGACCCTGGTCGTCCTGGCGGGCGTGGCGGTGGTGGTGCTGTCCTACCGCGAGGTGGTATCGGTCTACACGAAGGCGGGCGGCTCCTACGTGGTGGCCCGGGAGAACTTCGGACCGCGCGTCGCCCAGGTCGCGGCGGTCGCACTGCTGATCGACTACGTAGTCACGGTCGCGGTGCAGACCGCGGCGGGCAGCGCGGCGGTCGTGTCCGCGTTTCCTGGGCTAGCCCGGATCCCGGTCATCGGCCCGAAGATCCTTCTGGTCATTTCCGCCACGGCCATCGCCGTCATGTGCATCGCGAACCTGCGGGGCGTCCGGGAGGCGGGCCGGGTCTTCGCGGTGCCGACCTACCTGTTCGCCGGGTCGGTCATCGCGATGATCATCACCGGGGTATTCCGGGAACTGACCGGCGGCCTGCCGCACGTCGTCACCGGAGCCGGGACGATCCAGATTGGCTCGGGCGCCCACTCCGGGCTGATCGCGTTGGGCGCGATCTTCATTCTCGCCAAGGCCTTCGCCAACGGCGGCTCGTCGCTGACCGGGATCGAGGCGGTGTCCAACGCGGTCAGCGCGCTGCGCCCGCCGGAGGGCCGCAATGCCCGGCAGGTACTCGTGACCCAGGGCCTGATCGTCGCCTTCCTCATCGCGGGAATCTCCTGGCTGGCCCACGCCACCCACGCCACCCCCTACACCGCTGGGTTCCCCACCGTCATCGCCCAGGAAGCCGCGCTTGTGTTCGGGCACACCGCGGCGGGCAAGCTCTTGTTCTTTGTCCTGCAGGCGGGAACCGCGCTGATCCTGTTCACCGGCGGCAACACCAGCTTCACCGGGTTCCCGTTCCTGGCCAGCTTCGTGGCGGAGGACTCCTTCCTGCCACGCTGGCTGTCGCGGCGGGGTCACCGGCTGGCATTCTCCAACGGGATCATCGTGCTGACGGCGGCCTCGCTGACCCTGCTGGTCGCCGTCGGGGCCCGGGTACCCGCGCTCATCCCGTTCTACGCGATTGGCGTGTTCACCGGTTTCGCCATGGCGGGTTTCGGCATGGCCAGGTACCACCGCCGGGTCAGGGAGCCGGGCTGGCGCCGCCGGCTGGCGATCAACCTGGCGGGCGGTATCTACACGGCGCTCGTGGTCGTGCTGTTCGCGGTGGTGAAGTTCACCGAGGGCGCATGGCTGGTCGTGGCCCTGTTTCCGATCGGCGTGTTCAGCCTGATCAAGCTCAGCCGCCATTACCAGAAAGAAGCCGCGGTGCTTGACGACCCCAACCGGTACAGCCTGCACGCGCACGAGTCGAACTACGCCCGCCGGACCGTCTTGCTGCTTGTCGATAGCTACGACCTCGCGACCGTAGCCGCGCTCCGCTATGCGCGGAGCCTGCGGCCGTCCACGCTGCGCGCGGTGCACTTCACCTTGGACAGCGCGCAGGCGGCCAGGCTCCGCGACCGCTGGCTGGCGGCAGAAACCGGGGTACCGCTCGAGCTCGCGGACTGCCCCGACCGCAGGCTGGCCCACGCCGCAGCGGAACTCGCCGCCCGGGAGGCGGGCCACCCGGGCACGCAGGTGACCGTGGTGCTGCCGCGACGCAGCTACGCCCCGTTGGCCGGGCGGATCCTGCACGACCGCACCGCGGAAAAGATCGCCCGCGTGGTGAGTCGCGTGCCCGACGCGGTCGCCACCATCATCCCCTTCGACGTAGCGCACAAGGTCGAGTCGCTGCAGGCCAGTCAGCACGTCGCCACCCCCGTCACCAGGAACACGCGAGGCCGCGAATGCTTGGCCTCGTCACCGGGCACCGATCCGATCGGCGGGCTGGGCACGCCCGGCCGGGCCACCGTGGAAGGCCGCCTGCGCGCCACCGAAGCGCGGCCCGTCGACGGCAACCGCGTGCTGCGCTGCCGGGTCGAGGACTCCACCGGCGAGATGACCGCCGTGTTCTACGGGCGCGCGCAGATACCGGGCGCCGAGCCTGGCACCCGGATCCGCCTGTGCGGCCGGGTCAGCACCGGCGATGACGGCCAGCCCACGATGATCAATCCCGCCTACGAACTGGTGCGCTAGCGGGCGGGGCCGGATGACGACAGTAGGGCCGTTCGTCCCTGCCGTTGCCGGTGCCCGCGGGTGCAGACTCGGTGCGGCGAAGGGAGACAATCATGAAGTTCGGCGTTACTGACCTGTCCGCGCTGGAGATCCTGGATTCTCGGGGCCGACCGACGATAGCGGTCACGGTACGGCTAGCCGACGGGAGCACGGCGCGGGCCGGCGTTCCCTCAGGCGCGTCCACCGGGTCGCGGGAGGCGGTCGAACTGCGCGACGGCGACAAGTCCCGCTACGAGGGCCGCGGCGTGCTGAAGGCGGCGGGGGCAGTCAACGGCGAGATCGCCGACCTGCTGCGCGGTCGTTCCTGGAGTTCGCTGGCCGAAGCGGACCAGGCCGTTATCAGCCTGGACGGGACCCCGGACAAGAGCAGGCTCGGCGCCAACGCGACGGTCGGCGTCTCGATGGCTCTGGCCCGCGCGCTGGCCGCCTCGGCCGGGACGCCGCTGTGGCGGTGGCTCATCCCAGAGGGCGTTACCGCTTCACTGCCGGTACCCCACTTCAACGTGCTCAACGGCGGCGTGCACGCCCCCAACGACCTGGACTTCCAGGAGTTCATGATCGCCCCGCTCGGCGCACCGTCGCTGGCCGAGGCGGTACGGGCCGGAGCCGAGGTCTACGGCGCGCTGCGCCGGGAGCTGGCGGAACGCAAGCTGTCCACCGGCCTGGGCGACGAAGGCGGGTTCGCCCCCCAGATCGCCCAGCCAGAAGAGGTGCTCAGCCTTCTGGTCCAGGCGATCCGTGACGCCGGTTACCTGCCCGGGCGCGACGGGGTGTCCATCGCACTGGACCTGGCGGCCTCGGAATTCCGTCAGGCCGACGGTCGCTACCGGGTGGCTGGCGACCTGCTGGACAGCGGGCAGATGATCGACCGTCTCGCTGACATCACCGCGCAGTTCCCCGTGCACCTCATCGAGGACGGCCTCGGCGAGGATGACGAGGAAGGCTGGATAGCGCTCACCGGCAGGCTAGGCAGCTCCACCGAGATCGTCGGCGATGACATCTTCTGCACTAACCCGGCGATCATCGCTGGCGCCATAGCCCGGGGCATCGCCAACGCCTCGCTCATCAAGCTCAACCAGATCGGCACCGTAACCGAGACACTGGAGGCCATGGCGGTCTGCCGCCGCGCAGGCTACCGGCAGTTCGTGTCGCACCGGTCCGGCGAGACCGAGGACAGCTTCATCGCCGACCTCGCCGTGGGCACGGGGTGCGGCCACCTCAAGTCAGGTGCCCCCGCCCGTGGCGAGCGCACCGCCAAGTACAACCGGCTCATCGAGATCGCTGCCGGATCAGACCTGCGCTACGGAATGCACGCGCTCACCTGAGCCGCGAGATCAGCGCAGGCGGCGCAGGAACGGGTCCTGCGGCCGGTACGGCATCGCCCTGACGCGGGCGTCGACGGCCAGCGCCCCGTCAGGTCCGGCGATGACCGGGTTGAGGTCCAGGTCGGTGATCTCGGGCAGGTCGTCGGCGAGCCGGGACACGCGCAGCAGCAGGTCCCGCAGGGCCCGGAGATCGGCTGGCGGGCTGCCCCGGTGGCCAAGCAGCAGCGGTGCCGCCTTGATCGACCTGATCAGCGTGTCCGCGTCGGTGTCGGTCAACGGTGTCAGCCGCGCCGCATGGTCGGCCAGCACCTCGGTGGCGACACCGCCGAGCCCGAACACCACCAGCGGCCCGAACATGTGGTCATCGAGCACGCCCACCATCACCTCGGTGCCGCCGCCGATCATCGGCTGCACCAGCACCCGGCGCAGCTTGCCGTCGAAACGCTCCGCCAGCCGCCGGTAGGCCGCGCGCACGGCGGCCTCGTCCCGCAGGTCGAGTTCGACGCCGCCCGCGTCGGTCTTGTGCACGAGCCCCGGTACGTCGGCCTTGAGCACCACCGGGCCCGCCGCGGCCTCGAAGGCGCGCACTGCCTCCTCTTCGCCGCGCGCCGGCGTCAGCCCGGCCAGCGGAATGCCGTAGCAGCGCAGCAGCTCGGCGGTGGCCTCCGGCGGCAGCCAGCCGCCCGGGCCGCCCTGGAGGAACTCGCGCACGAGCGCGCGTGCGTCGTCAGCGCGGATGTCGCTGAATTCCGGCAGCAAGCCACGCGGCGTGTCCCGCCATATGCCGTACCTCGCGGCCCGCGCCAGCGCGGCCGCCGCGGCTTCCGGGTACCCGTAACACGGGACTTGTCCCTCAGGTCCCCCGGGTCCCCCGGGTCCCTCGGGCCGGGGAAGCAGCCGGACCGATTCGGCCTGGTCGAGCAGCACGGCGGCCAGCGGCACCCGGACGTCGGCCTGCTGGATCGCGGCGACGAGGTCGCCGGTCGCCGCGGTCGGCAGCACGAGGGCGATCACCGCGTCGACTTCCTCGTCCGCCGCCGTAAGCTCGAGGATCCGCCGGAACGTCTCGCCGGAGACCGTGGCCGTGGTGTCCACCGGGCCATCGACCGCGCCACCGTCCGGTACCAGCTCACGGAGCCCGCTTTGCGTCATCCCGCTCGGCCGGTGCACCGTCAGCCCGAGGTCGGTGCAGACGTCGGCGGCCAGCACGCCGGCGCCGCCGACGTTCGACACGATCGCGACCGTGCCGCCCGCCGGGACTGGCTGGGTAGCCAGCAGCGCCGTGGTCTCGATCAGCTCGCCCAAGGTGGGCGTGGCGATGATCCCGGCCTGCTCGAACAGGGCTTCACGGCTGACAAGCGGTGTCGCCACCGCCGCGGTGTGCGACGCGGCCGCCCGCTGCCCCGCCACCGACCGGCCAGCCTGCACGGTCAGCACCGGCATTCTCGCGGCGACCCGGCGCGCGGTCCTGGCGAACTTGCGCGGGTTACCGAACGACTCGATGTACAGCACGGCGAGCCTGGTGACCCCGTCGGCCTCCCACCACAGCAGCATGTCGTTGCTCGACACGTCCAGCTTGTTGCCGGCCGACACGAACGAGGAGATGCCGATGCCGAGCCGGGACAGCTGATTCGCCAGGGCGAACCCGAGCCCCCCGGACTGCATGACCAGGCCCGCCGTCCCCGGCCGGGCGTGCGTCGCGGCGAAGGTGGCGTCCAGGCCGATACCTGGCACCGCCATGCCGAAGCAGTTCGGCCCGACCAGCCGCATGCCGTGCCTGCGGCAGGTCGCCAGCAGGTCCGCGGACATCGCGGCGTCCAGCCCGGCGGTGATCACCACGAGGGCACGGACCCCGCGCCGCCCGCAGCGCTCGGCAACGTCAAGGACCGCCGCGGGCGGCACCGCGATCACCGCCAGGTCCACCTGCCCGGGCAGTTCGTCCGCGGATCCCAGGCAGGGCAGGCCGCCGATCTCACCGGCGTGCGGGTTCACCGGGTACAGGTGGCCGGAGTAGCCGCCGGTGCGGATGTTGTCCAGGATGGCCCGGCCGACCGTGCCGGCCCGCCGGCTGGCGCCGATCACCGAGACCGAGGCCGGCGCGAGCACATGCCGCAGGCTGGCGACGTCCGCGCTGCGCTCCCGCACGCCGACCGCGTCCAGGTAGCTGTCCAGGGCGGTGCCCGCCGTGACGCTTGGCAGCGGGAAGGTCAGGTCCACCGCGCCGTCCGCGGCCTTCCGCAGCACCGGCAGGCCCGCGTCGCTGAACACCCTGAGCATCGCCGTGTTCTCGGTCAGGGTCTGCGCGGTCAGCGCGGTGACGTGCTGGCTGCCGGCGTGCGAGACCAGGTGCTCAAGCAGCAGGGTGGCAATGCCTTTGTGGTGCATGTGGTCGGCCACGGCGAACGCCACTTCCGCCTGTGGCGGACTGGCCTTGGTCGGGGCATAGCTGGCTACCCCCACTACCTGACCGTCCGCGATCGCGAGCAGGGTCACGTCGCCTGGCCGGGGTTCCCGGCAGATCCGCCACGCCTGGCCCTGGGCCGCGGTCCTGCTCATACTGAAGAACCGCAGGTAGATGTTGTCCGGCGACATCGACTCAAACATGGCCTTGATCGCCTCGTAATCGGTGGGGCAGGCCGGGCGGATCTCCACCGTGCTGCCGTCCGCCAGCAGCGCGTACGTCAAGCCTGTCGTCTGCGCCGTGCTCATGTCATCGAACTCCTCCGCCGGATCCGGGCCTGGTGTCAGACCCGGAGCGCGCATGGCTGCCCCGCTCACGCCGTTGCTTCCGTTCACCAGCCTCGCCGCGATCCCGCGCCGCGGGCAGGGCCGAAGGTCCATTCGTGTCAGCGGAAAGGCAACGAACCCTTCGTAGGGACCGATGTCCCCCTGGCGGGGCCATCCGGCCCTGACCGGTTGCGGAGGACCTCCGGCCCTACCCGCCAGTGGCGCCCGCGGCGAAGACTAGGAGCGCGGTCATCACCGAGGCGGAGGGCGTCGGCGCGAGGGAGCGTACAGTGCAAAAGTTTGTGTATGACTTCAGTGAGGGCAATAAGGAACTCAGGGACCTGCTCGGCGGCAAGGGCGCCAACCTGGCCGAGATGACGAATATCGGCCTTCCCGTTCCGCCGGGCTTCACCATGACGACGGAGGCCTGCCGGTATTACCTGGAGCACGGCGCCGCCCCCGAGGGCCTCGACCGGGAGGTCACCCGCCACCTCACCGGAATCGAGGCGGCGATGGGCCGCAGGCTCGGTGACCCGGCCGACCCGCTGCTGGTCAGCGTGCGGTCGGGGGCTAAGTTCTCGATGCCGGGCATGATGGACACCGTGCTCAACGTCGGCCTGTCCGACGAGTCGGTAGGCGGCCTGGCCAGGCAGGCCGGGAGCGAGCGGTTCGCGTGGGACTCCTACCGGCGGCTGATCCAGATGTTCGGCAAGACGGTCCTGGGAGTCGACGGCGAGCGTTTCGAGCACGCGCTCGACGCCGCGAAGTGGGCGCGCGGCGCGGCGTCCGACACGGACCTGGACGCCGGCGACCTGCGGAGCCTGGCGCACACCTACAAGGAGATCGTGCGGGAGCAGGCCGGCCGCGACTTCCCGCAGGACCCGCGCGAGCAGCTGGACCTGGCGGTCAGGGCCGTCTTCGAGTCGTGGAACGGGGACCGGGCCGTGCTGTACCGGCGGCAGGAGCGCATCCCGGCCGGGCTGGGGACCGCCGTGAACGTGGTCGCGATGGTCTTCGGCAACCTCGGCGACGACTCCGGCACCGGGGTGGCGTTCACCCGCGACCCGGCGACCGGCGCACCGGGCGCCTACGGCGACTACCTGCAAAACGCCCAGGGCGAGGACGTGGTGGCCGGCATCCGCAGCACGGTGCCGCTGCAGGACCTGGAGCGCATCGACAAGACGTCGTACGACCAGCTGCTGCACATCATGGAGGTCCTCGAGGGCCACTACAGGGACCTGTGCGACATCGAGTTCACGATCGAGCGGGGCCGGCTGTGGATGCTGCAGACCCGGGTCGGCAAGCGGACCGCCGCGGCCGCGTTCCGTATCGCCGTCCAGCTGGTGGACGAGGGCCTGATCGACATGGACGAGGCGCTGGCCCGGGTGAGCGGCGCCGAGCTCGCCCGGCTGATGTTCCCCGCCTTCGACGCCAGCGCCGACGTCACGCAGATCGCGGCCGGCGTGAGCGCGTCCCCCGGCGCGGCCGTCGGGAAGGCGGCCTTCGGCTCCGCGCGCGCCGTCGAGCTCCGCGATGCCGGGCAGCCGGCCATCCTGGTCCGCCGCGAGACCAGCCCGGAGGACCTGGACGGGATGATCGCCGCCGAGGGCATCCTGACCAGCCGCGGCGGCAAGACCAGCCACGCGGCCGTGGTCGCCCGCGGCATGGGCAAGGCCTGCGTCTGCGGCGCCGGGCAGCTCGACGTGGACACCGTGGCGAGGAAGTTCACCGCACCCGGCGGGGTCACGGTCCACGAGGGCGACGTGATCTCCATCGACGGCACCAGCGGTGCCGTCTACCTCGGCGCGGTTCCCGTGGTGCCCTCCCCGGTCGTGCGCTACTTCGAGGGCGAGCTGTCCCCTGGCCCCGGCGCGGCCGGCGACCTCATCCGCGCGGTGCACCGGATCATGGAGCACGCCGACGCAAGGCGCCGCCTTGGCGTGCTCGCCAACGCGGACACCGGCCCGGACGCCGCCAGGGCCCGCCGGCTCGGCGCCGAGGGAATCGGCCTGGTCCGCACCGAGCACATGTTCCTCGGCCAGCGCCGCCAGCTGATCGAGGACCTCATCCTCGCCGAGACCGACGACGACCGCCAGCGCGCCCTTGCCGCCCTCGAGGAACTCCAGACCAGCGACTTCGCGGAGATCCTGGAGGCCATGGACGGCCTGCCGGTGACGATCCGCACGATCGACCCGCCGCTGCACGAGTTCCTGCCCGACCTCACCGACCTGTCGGTCAAGGTCGCACTGGAAGGCGACAAGGCCACCGCGCAGGAGAAGCGGGTACTCGCCGAGGTCCGCCGGATGCACGAGCACAACCCGATGCTCGGGCTGCGCGGCGTCCGGCTCGACCTGGTCATCCCTGGCCTGTTCGGCATGCAGGTCCGCGCCATCGCGCACGCCGCCGCGCGGCTCAAGAAGGCAGGCAAGGACCCCCGGCCGGAAATCGAGACCCCGCTCGTCGCCGCCGTGCAAGAGATGGAGGTCGCCCGCAGGCTGACCGAGGACGCGCTCGCCGAGGTCGAGCAGGAGACGGGCATCCACCTGCACACCCCCATCGGCACCATGATCGAGGTCCCCCGGGGAGCGCTGACTGCGGCCGCGATCGCAGGCAGCGCCGACTTCTTCTCCTTCGGCACAAACGACCTGACCCAGATGACCTGGGGATTTTCCCGGGACGACGTGGAAGCCGCGTTCTTCGGCAGGTACCTGCAACTGGGCATCTTCGGCGTCTCCCCGTTCGAGACCATCGACCGGGACGGCGTCGGGCAACTAATCGAGATCGCGGTCAGCCAAGGCCGCAAGGCGCGCCCAGACCTCGTGATCAGCGTATGCGGCGAGCACGGCGGCGACCCCGACTCCGTCCACTTCTTCCACCAGGCAGGCCTTGACAACGTGTCCTGCTCGCCATTCCGCGTCCCCATCGCCCGGCTCGAGGCAGGCCGCGCCGCGGTCGCCAGCGCGGGCAGCGACACCAGGTGAGCTGATCTCCCCTCACGTTGGTCAGGGACCTTTGGGACCGGATGACATGAGCTTCGTCCCTGCCCCCGCCAGCCCGGCTCTAAGAGACTAAAGGCATGAACGCGAGCTGGCCGTTCCCGGATGTGCCTGGCGGCCCAGGTCCGCGGGAGTGCGGGCCATTGCGCCTTAGACGCTGGTCCCTTCGGTGGCTTTGCTGCAGCAGGAAGGAGACGGGAAAGATGTTCAGGAAAGATCAGCACACAAGCGAGGCTCCATCGCTGCAAGACCTCAGATTCGCCGACCCTTCGGTTCCGTCCAAGGCCTGCTGCTGCCCAGCACGCCCGGCCGTCAAGGTCATCATGCCGCCGACAGCCGGCCGCGCGCGTCCCGTGGACTTGTGGCTGTGCGGGCACCATTACCGCGCGTCGCTCGCGGCGCTGCTCTCGGCCGGGGCGAGCGTGGAGGACCTCACCCTAACGTCGACCGACAGCCCGCAGGACGATCACGCCGCCGTGCCGGCGTAGGCCGCCAGGGCCGGAACGCGGGACTTCTGCCCCTGACGGCCCGGCCGGCCGGCCGCGATCCTGGCTTTAGGCAGCCTTGCCCGTGACTGGCGCCGCCGGGTGCGGCCGAGATGCACGTGGCTGCCGCAACCGAAGGGGGTCTGTCATGGAAGCCCTGATCATCGTTCTTGTCGTTGTCGCAGCGCTGGTCCTGATCGGACTGGCGATGGCACTGAAAATCGTCAGGCAGTACGAGGAGGGCGTGCTGTTCCGCCTCGGCCGGGTGCGGGGCCTGCGTCACCCGGGGCTGCGGGTGATCATCCCGTTCATCGACGTGCTGCACCGGGTGTCGCTGCGGATCGTCACGATGCCGATCCAGTCCCAGGGCATCATCACCAGGGACAACGTCAGCGTCGACGTCTCCGCCGTCGCCTACTTCCGGGTCATCGACGCGGTGAAGTCGGTCGTCGCGATCGAGAACGTCCGCGCCGCCATCGACCAGATCGCCCAGACCACCCTGCGCAAGGTCGTCGGCCAGCACTCGCTCGACCAGACGCTGTCCGAGACCGACCAGATCAACCTGGACATCCGCCGGATCCTCGACATCAGCACCGCCGACTGGGGCGTGGAGGTGACCCTGGTGGAGCTCAAGGACATCCAGCTGCCCGACAGCATGAAGCGCGCCATGGCCAGGCAGGCCGAGGCCGAGCGGGAGAAGAGGGCGAAGATCATCAACGCCGAGGGCGAGGCCATGGCCGCCGCCTCGCTCGGCCAGGCATCCGACACCATGATGGCCCACCCGCTGGCGCTGCAACTGCGGAACCTGCAGAGCCTGGTCGAGCTCGGCGTCGACAAGAACACCACCGTCGTGTTCCCCGCCCCGCTGATGAGCACGATCGAGGAACTCGGCGCCTTCCTCGCCCGCGAGAAGGCCGCCGCCAGCGCCGCGCCCGCGGTCGCCGGCACGGTGCCCGCCCCGGTGCCCGCACCCGGCGGGATCACCCGGGCCGCCTAGTGAGGCTCGGGGAGGTGCCATGAGCCCGGTCATGTCGACGAGCGCCCGCGCAGCGCCAGGCGCGGCGGCGTTCGCCGACGCCCGGCTGGAGTGGCGTCGTCTGCTGGCCGAGGCCGGCGGCACGTTCCTCCTCGTGCTGGCCGCCGCGGGTGCGGTGGTGATCAACGCGGTCAGCCACGGCCAGGTGGGCCGGGCCGCGTCGGTGACCGCCCCAGGCCTGACCGTGCTGGCGCTCATCTACACGATCGGCGAGATCTCCGGGGCGCACCTGAACCCGGCGGTCACGATCGCGTTCGCCGCCCGCGGCCACTTCCCGTGGCGCCGCGTCCCCGGGTACCTGGCCGCCCAGCTCGCTGGCGCCGCGGCAGCCGCCGGGCTGCTGCGCGGGCTGTTCGGCGACGCCGGGGAGCTGGGCACCACCACCCCGGGCCGCGGCATCACCAGCGCGACGGCGCTGATCATCGAGATCGTGCTGACGTTCGGGCTGGTGACGGTGATCCTCGGCACGGCCTCGGGGGCACGCAACGTCGGCCACAATGCGGCGATCGCCGTCGGCGGCTACGTCGTGCTGGCCGGGCTGTGGGCCAGCCCGGCCAGCGGCGCCTCGATGAACCCGGCCCGCAGCCTCGGCCCCGCCCTGGTCGCCGGCGAGTTGGGCAGCTCGTGGATTTACATCGCGGGCCCGCTGCTCGGCGGCCTGGTGGCGGTGGCCCTGGCCTGGGCGCTGCGCGGCCCGCCGTCTCCCGCTGCCGATCTCGCCGCGCAGGGAACCAACCGGGGGGCGCCAGCCGCCGGGCGGGACGACGGGCAACCCGCGCAAGACAAGCCCGACCTTGGTCCCGGCAGGCACAGGCCATCGCCCCTAACGGAACGGTTCCTTGGGCGCTGTGCTTGACCTGGAAAGGATGTGGTTCTCATGCGAGCGCTCGTCGTTTATGAGTCGATGTACGGCAACACGCATGCGGTCGCCATCGACATTGCCGCCGGGTTGGGCGCCACGCAAGCGGTGACCCTGGTGCCCGTGTCCCGCGCGACCCCGGAGCTCGTCGCCGACGCCGACCTGATAGTCGCCGGGGGCCCGACGCACCTGCACGGAATGTCCACCGCCAGCTCCCGGCGGATGGCGGCGGAAGCGGCGCGCAAGCCGGGCAGCGGTCTGGCCATGGACCCCGACGCCGATGGCCCGGGGCTGCGCAGTTGGCTGGCAAGGCTCGGCGCGCGGGACGTGCTCGCGGTGTCCTTCGACACCCGGCTTGGCGGGGTCCCCGTGCTCACGGGCCGCGCCAGCCGCAACATTTCGCGGCTGCTGATCGGCCACGGCTGCCGCCTGCTGGTCCCACCGGAGAGCTTCCTCGTCAGCAAGCAGAACACACTGCTCAAGGGAGAGAGCGCGCGAGCCTGCTCCTGGGGAGAGCTGATAGGCGAGGCCGCCCGGGCGACGTACGCCACTGACGTGCTGCCGTGAGCCGCGGAAGGATACGCGGCCGGAACGAGACCGCTGAGATCACCGTTTGCGCGGCAGCAGCACCAGGGCGACGACGCACCCGCCGATGGCCGCGCCCGCGCCGGTGAGCAGTCCCAGGTCCATGCCGCTGATGAAGGCGCTCCTGGCCGCGTCCGCCAGCTCCGCGCCAACCTGCCCGCCAACCCTCCCCGCCACCTCAAGCGCGGCGCCGAGCGAGCCGGTAATGGCGCTGGAGACCGCGCTCGGCACGTGATAGGGAGCCAGGGTCGCCGCGATGCGGCCGGTATAGCGGGTGTTCAGCAGGCTGCCGATGACGGCGACGCCGAGCGCGCCGCCGGTCTGCAAGAACGTTCCGTTGGCGGCAGAGCCCACGCCGGTGTCGCCTGGCGGCAGTGAGCCCATGACCGACTCGGTCGCCGCGGGCATGGCCAGCCCCGCCCCCGCGCCGAGCAGCATGATGCCGGGCACGATGCTGGCGTAGGTGGAGGCGACCGTGGCGCCGGACAGCAGCCACAGGCCGGCGGCGATGCAGGCGAGGCCCGCCGCCACCGTGTACCTGACCGTGGTGAACCGCAAGGCGAGCGCCGACAGGGGCGCGATGACGGCGATCATGCCGGCCGCCGGAAGGACCCGCACCCCCGCGGCAAGCGCGCTGTACCCGAGGCTGAACTGGAGGTACTGAGTCAGCAGGAACAAGGTGCCGTACAGGCCGAAGGTCACCAGGGCGACCGAGCAGATCGCACCGGAGAAGGCCCGGTTGCGGAAGAACCCGAGCCTCAGCATGGGGTGCGAGGTGCGGCTCTCCCACAGGGCAAACAACGCGAGCACGGCGATGCCCCCGGCGCCGGCGGCGAGTACCCGCGCCGACGACCAGCCACGAACCGGGGCCTCGATCAGCGACCAGAGCAGCAGCCCGAGGCCGACGATGGACAGCGTCGCCCCCGCCAGGTCCGGCCGCCGGGCCGTGTCGCCGCGCGACTCGGGAACCAGCGGGACGGCGCAGGCAAGGCCGATCACCGCGACGGGCACGTTGATCAGGAACACCGAGCCCCACCAGAACCGGGCCAGCAGCGCCCCGCCGATGATCGGGCCGAGCGCGACGCCGAGCCCGCTGGTCCCCGCCCACAAGCCGATCGCCCGCTGCCGCTCGGCGGTATCGGTAAAGATGTTGGTGATCAGCGACAGGGTGGCCGGCATCATGACGGCACCGCCGATCCCCATGCTCGCGCGGGCGGCGATGAGCATGCCCGTCGAGCCGGAGAAGGCCGCCCAGGCGGATCCGGCGGCGAACGCCGCCAGCCCGGCGCAGAACGCCTTCTTCCGCCCGACGCGGTCGGCGACGCTGCCGGCCACCAGCAGCAGGCCGGCGAACACCAGCACGTAAGCATCGACGATCCACTGGAGTTCGGTGGTGGTGGCGCGCAGGTCGCGCACGAGCGTCGGCAGCGCCACATTGAGAACAGTGTTATCCAGGTTGACCATCAGCAGTGTCAGGCACAGGACGGCGAGCGCGAGCCACCGGCTGCGCGGCAGACCCGGCTCGGGCGAGTGGCCCGCGAGCACCCCCCGGTGCGCATGTGTTGTCATACTCCCGACTCCACCCCGCGCCCGCGCACGCCGGTAGGGGCGGACGGCCCACCGGGAATGGTCTCTCGGCCGCTCACCAGCGAGTTGCGGTGGGCAGCACGTCCCGGTTAAGCGGGCCGAAAGCCCCTCTTCCAGCGCGGCCCGCACCCGACAGGCTGGAAGGACGCAAGCAGGTGAAATCGAGGTGGTTGTGATGACCGCGAATCTGGCACACGGCCCGACCGCGGACGCGGGCCCCCGGCGCTGGCCGGTACCACCCGATCCCGGTGACCTCAGCAGGCGGCTGGCGGCGCGGCGGGCGCAACTGCGGCTCAGCGTCACCCAGCTGGCCTGGCGGGCGCGGATCGAGCCGCGGTACCTGGCGTACCTGGAGAACTTTCCCGGCCACCCGGACGCCGCCACGCTGCGCCAGCTCGCCGCGGCGCTGCACACCACCCCGGCCGCGCTGCTCGGCGCCGGGCAGGAAGCGCCGCCTGGGCGCGATCCCAGCCAGGCGTGCTGGGGCGCGGCGGGCCTGCTGGAGCGGCTGGCCCCGGTGGAGTGCTACCGGCTGCTCGCGCCGCGGGGAATCGGCCGGATCGCCTTCACGACCGCGTCTGGGCTGATGGTCCTGCCGGTGAACTACGCGGTGACCGACGCCACCATCGTGGTCAGGACCGGCAGCGGCTCGCTGATCGGCGTCCACGGCGACGGCCCGGTCTCCTTCCAGGCCGACCACTTCGACCTGGACCTCGGCCAGGGCTGGAGCGTGCTGGTACGGGGCGACGCGCACCGCGTGCTGCAGCCAGGCGAGCTCGCGAAACTCCGCGCAGGCTGCGACCTGCGGCCCTGGCCCGCCGGAGAACACGACCTGTTCATCAGGATCGTCGCCGGTCACATCAGCGGCCGCCGGATCCGGTCACAGTAGAGCAGAAGACGGCGCCGCCGCCCTTCGAGGGCGGCGGCGCCCATCCTGCCTCACCGGGCGCGGCAAGGCGGGGCAAGGCGCGGCAACGGGCGGGCACCGCGATCATGACGCCGTGGCGTAAGGGCTCGTGTCATGAAGCCTCGTTATCAACCTGGTCCTGGTGTCCTGGAGGCGTCCCGTGACGACCTGGAACAGGCGCCGGGTGAACTCGTCCCTGAGGGCCGGATCAGCCGCGCAGCGGGCACGGACGGCCGCCGCGTCGAACTGGAACGCCTTGACCTCGGTGACACAGACCGCCCCGAACGCCCAGTAGTACGGGGGGATCAGCCAGGACCAGCCCACCAGTCCGCCGAGACCGACCCGGCCGATGACCACCTCGCCCTCGCCGGGCACCAGCACGTCCAGGGCGACGTAACCGGACTGGATCAGCCAGAACTTGTCCGCGTAGTCGCCGTCGGCGAAGATCCGGTGCCGCGCTGGGAACATGACTTCCGACGCCGTCTTGGCGAGGGCGTCAACGTGACCGGCCGGCATTCCGCGCAGGAACGGCTGAGTGACTAGCCGCGATGCGGTGACCTCCATCATGTGACCTCACCACCTTGCCTATCTGCTCAGCATGCGCGGGCGCCGGCGCGGTCATTAGGGCCGAAGGGCCCGCCAGCCTGGTGACGTCCGGCCGTGCTGCCGCCCCCGGGCGCGGCGCGAGACTCGGCGGTGACAGCTCAAGCTGAGCGGGCCGCCAGGCGGCGGCCCGCGCCACCAAGGAGGCTCACGATGCGCCGCTTCTCGTCCCGTTCCCTGCTCGCCGTGGCGAGCGCCGCCCTGGCGGCGGTGCTGCTGATCGCCGGCGGCCTGATGCTGTGGGGCTCGGCCTACGTGCACAACACCGTCCAGGGCCAGCTCGCCGCCCAGCAGATCACCTTCCCGCCCGCCTCCGCGTTCGCCCACGCCAAGGCCGGCACCGAGATCACCCCGAACATGATCCCCTCGGTCAGCCAGTACGCCGGCCAGCAGCTGCTCACCGGCCAGCAGGCCGAGGCCTACGCCGACCACTTCATCGCCCAGCACATCACCGACATGGGCGGCGGCAAGACCTACTCCCAGCTGTCCACCGAGTCCATGGCCCAGCCGAACAACGCCACCCTCGCCACCCTGGTTAACACCGTCTTCAAGGGCGAGACGCTGCGCAGCATGCTGCTCAACGCCTACGGCTGGTGGAAGGTCTCCCAGATCACCTACATCATCTCCCTGGCCGCCTTCGGCCTCGGTACCGTGGCCGGCCTCGGCTCGGTCTTCCTGCTCGCCACCGGCCGCAAGAACAAGGGCCAGGCCCCCGTGCCGCCAGCCGGGCACGAGACCGTCACCCCCGCCACCACCGCATGACAGCAACCCAGCCCGGTCCGGTAACACCAGCAGAACAAGCCACGACACATCCGGCCGACGCGGGTAACCGCGCCGGCCGGACGCGCGTTTCTGTGCGGCTCTGAGCGCCGACAACGAAGGACTAAGGTCCTATCCGCCCGGTGACCCACTTCCCTGCCCGTAGGTGCGCACCGAGCGCACGGTTAGCGGGTCCGGCATCTTACTTCGGTTACCTGGAGCCACCGGTGAACCCCTCGCTCGCCGTCCATGGCCCGATGGCCATCGACCTCAACGCGCCCGGCAGTTACCTGACCTGGTCGATCTTCACGATTTCGGTGGCGAACCTGGTGCTGATCGCCGTGATGGTCGTGATCTTCGGCATCGCGCTCCTCGCGCCCTTCCCTGGCCGCGGCCATGCAGCCGCGCCCGCGTCCGCTAACCCAGTGGAATCCCCCGACGCCCCCGAGCCCGGGTCCATCGCGCCGGACGGCGCCGACGCCGACGCGCGGATGTGGACGGCCCGGGTGCGCCGTCGGGCGCTGCGCCTGCTGCCGCCAGGAAAGCTGCTGCCCGACCGCCAGCCGGCCTACGTCGCGTCCTGGGTCTACGTGTTCGGGGTGGCCACGCTCGCGGCGCTCGGCCTGGCGATCGTCAGCGGCTTCGCGATCGCGCTTGGCGGCCCCGACTGGTGGCACACCAACCCGGTTGGCCACTTCTTCAACAGCCTCCACCTGTGGAGCGTGGAGCTGTTCATGGCGTTCATGGTCATCCACCTGTGGGGCAAGTTCTGGATGGCGGCCTGGCGCGGACGGCGCGCGCTCACCTGGATCACCGGTGTGGTCGCGTTCCTCGCCTCGGTCGTGGAGTGCTTCACCGGGTACCTGTCACAGCAGAACTTCGACTCGCAGTGGATCGCGACGAACGGCAAGGACGCGTTCAACGCGGCCGGGGTGGGCGCGTTCTTCAACCTGATGAACTTCGGCCAGATGCTGCTGTGGCACGTGGTGCTGATCCCGATCATGTTGATCGCGCTGGTCGGCGCGCACGTGCTGCTCGTCCGGGTGCGCGGCGTCAGCCACCCGCTACCCGCGCGCACCAGCTGGCGCCGGACCCGGGCGGAGCGGGCGGCGCAGCGTAAGGCCGACGCCGCGGCCTGGCGCGGCCCGACCCGCAGGTACGACATCCTGAAGGAAGGGGCGATCGCCGCGCTCATCGCGCTCGCCGTCACGGTCGGCCTGGCCGCGGTGATCTCCTCGCCCGACGTGCCGCCCGTCACCGTGCGCAGCTGGGTGCAGGTGGCGCCCGCCGACTTCCTCGCCACCGCCGCGAGCGAACTGGACGGCACCAGCCTCACCGCGACCTACGGGCCGCCGTACAACACCAACGGCACCCCGCAGAGCGAGTGGTTCGCCCCGGCGAACTGGGCGGGCGTGCGACAGCCGATCGACCCCGCGCAGACGTTCGTGCTCAAGCCGCTGGCCCAGAACGCGCCCACCGACCCGCCGCTGGCGGCGGCGCTCGCCACCTACAACGCGGCCTCGCCCGCGCAGCAGGGCAAGTGGGCGACGAACTACGGCAACGCGGTCACCAAGGTCACGTTCAGCGCCGGCACCCCGGTCGTGCCCGCGGCGGACGACGGGCCCGTGCCCGTCATGCTCGCCGCCGAGCTCACCCTGGCCCGCAGCGGCGCGATCGACGCCGACCTGGCCGGCCAGCAGCCGTTCTACGGCACCGACTTCACCAAGCCGCTGCTGTTCCTCGAAGACGGCCAGTACTACGCCAACCAGGCCACGGCCATGAGCCTCACCGGCGACCAGTGGGGCGTGATGAACGAGACCGGCAGCTACCCGGGCCAGCCGTGGCTCTGGCTGTACCAGCTGTGGTACCACGTCCCCGGCTGGGAGAACTCCGCCAACGTCGACCTGATCGCCATCTACATGACCGGCCTGGCCACGCTGCTCCTGCTGTTCGTCCCGTTCATCCCCGGGCTGCGCGACATTCCCCGGCTGGTCCCGGTGCACCGGCTGATCTGGCGCACCCCGACGCCCCCGCCCACGCCGCCCCCGCCCGCGCCGCCGGCCGGCGACCAGGAAGCACCGCGGCCCGACGCCCACCCGGCGGCGCCGGGGCAAGTGTGAGCGGGACCAAGGGCCCGTACGCGCGGGCCGTCCGGCCGTGACCCGGCCTGGGCTCGCGGCGAAAGACTGGCTAGTGAGAAACCGCGCATCCGGCTGGGGCGAGCAACCGCACCAGCCGGAGGCGACAAATCCGAAAGGGCCAGCCATGTTCCAGGTGCGATTCCACGGCCGCGGCGGCCAGGGTGTCGTGACGGCCGCCGAGCTGCTCGCGTCCGCGGCGTTCCGCGAGGACCGGTATGCGCAGGCCTTCCCGAGCTTCGGCTCGGAGCGGATGGGCGCCCCGGTGACGTCGTTCTGCCGGATCGACGACAAGCCGATCCGCACCCACGAGCCGGTCACCGACCCGGACGCGCTGCTGATCCAGGACCCGACGCTGCTGCACCAGGCGGACGTGTTCGTCGGGCTCAAGCCGGACGGCTGCGTCCTGCTCAACTCGGCGAGGAGCTTCGACGAACTCGGCCTGGCCGACTTCGCCGCGGAGCACGACGGCGGCTGGCTGCGCACGCTTCCCGCCTCGAGCCTGGCGATGGCCCACCTGGGCCGGCCGCTGCCCGGCGCGCCGATGCTCGGCGGCCTCGCCGCGCTGACCGGCGTCGTCGGCCTAGACGCGGTGCTCGCCGCGATCGCCGAGAGATTCACCGGCACGGTAGCCGCGGGCAACGCCGCCGCCGCCCGGGCCGCGTTCGAATTCGTCGCCGGCGAGCTGGCAAGGGAGAGGGCCAATGCTTAGGCAGATCGAGGGTTCCCGCGCGGTTGCCGAGGCGGTGGCCATGTGCCGGCCGCAGGTCATCTGCGCCTACCCGATCACCCCGCAGACCCACATTGTCGAGGCGCTCGGCACGCTGGTGAAGAAGGGCGAGCTGAACGCCGCCTTCATGAACGTCGAGTCGGAGTTCGCCGCGATGTCCGCCGTGATCGGCGCGTCGGCGGCCGGCGCCCGCGCCTACACCGCCACGGCCAGCCAGGGCCTGCTGTACATGAGCGAGGCCGTCTACAACGCGGCCGGGCTCGGCCTGCCCGTCGTGATGACGGTGGCGAACCGGGCGATCGGCGCGCCGATCAACATATGGAACGACCACAGCGACGCGATGAGCCAGCGCGACGCCGGCTGGATCCAGCTGTACGCCGAGACCAACCAGGAAGCGGCCGACCTGCACGTCCAGGCCTTCCGGATCGCCGAGGAACTGTCCAACCCGGTGATGGTGTGCATGGACGGGTTCCTGCTCACGCACGCCAGCGAGCGCGTGGACCTCCCCGGCCAAGAGCAAGTCGACGGCTTCCTCCCGCCGTACGAGCCGCGGCAGGTACTCGACCCGAACGACCCGGTGTCGATCGGCGCCATGGTCGGGCCCGAGGCGTTCACCGAGGTGCGGTTCCTGGCCGCCGAGCGGATGCGGCAGGCGCTCGACCTGATCCCCGCGGTCGCCGCGAGCTTCGCCCGCGAGTTCGGCCGGCCGAGCGGCGGGCTCGTGCGGCCGTACCGCGTCGAGGACGCGGAGCTGATCGTGGTCGCGCTCGGCTCGGTGCTCGGCACGATCCAAGACGCGGTCGACGAACTCCGCGCCGACGGGATACGCGCCGGGGCGCTCGGCATCACGACCTTCCGCCCGTTCCCCGCCGAGGCGGTGCGCGAGGCACTCGGCGGCGTCCACCGCCTGCGGCGCCTGGTCGTCGTCGAGCGGGCGCTCGCTCCCGGCAGCGGCGGCATCGTCACCGCCGACCTGCGGGCGGCGCTCGCCACTACGGACGGCAGGCCACCGCACCCGGGCGACACCATCATCTCCACCGTCATCGCCGGGCTCGGCGGCCGCGCCGTCACCAGGAAGGCGCTGCGGGCGATGCTCACCAGCGCCGCCCAGGGTGACCTGCCCCCGTTCAGCTTCCTTGACCTGCGACGTGACCTGGTCGAGTCCGAGCTGGCGCGCATGCGCGCGGCCCGCAGGTCAGGCCCGAGCGCCGAGAACATGCTCCGCGACCTGAGCGCCACCGCGCCAGGCGCGCTGGATTAGGAGGGCGGGCCATGCCGTACCAGCCGATCAAGTTCTACCAGGTGGGCAGCTTCGCCGCCGGGAACCGGCTGCTGCCGGAAGACCTGCGCAGCGTCCAGTCCGGCGGCGACCGGGCCAACACGCTCACCTGCGGCCACCGCGCCTGCCAGGGCTGCGGCGAGGCGCTCGGCGCCCGCTACGCGCTCGACGCGGTGACGCGGGCGACCAAGGGCAAGCTGATCGCGGTCAACGCGACCGGCTGCCTTGAGGTGTTCTCCACTCCCTTCCCGGAAACGTCCTGGCAGATCGCCTGGCTGCACTCGCTGTTCGGCAACGCCCCCGCGGTCGCCTCCGGTGTCGCCGCGGCGATGAAGGCCATGGGCCGCCCCGACATCCGGGTCGTCGCCCAGGGCGGCGACGGCGGCACGGTCGACATCGGCATGGCCTGCCTGTCCGGCATGTTCGAGCGCGACGACGACGTGCTCTACATCTGCTACGACAACCAGGCCTACATGAACACCGGCGTGCAGCGCTCGGGCGCCACCCCGCCGGCCGCGCGGACCGCGACCACCCCCGCGGTCGGCCCCGAGCCGGGAAACGCCTTCGGCCAGGGCAAGAACGTCCCGCTGATCGCCATGGCCCACGAGATCCCCTACGTGGCCACCGCCACGGTCGCGGACCTGCGCGACCTGGAGTACAAGGCCACCCGCGCGATGGACTTCCACGGCGCCCGCTACCTGCACGTCCTGGTGCCCTGCCCGCTCGGCTGGGGCAGCCCGCCCGCGGACACCGTCAAGGTCGCCAGGCTCGCCACCGAGTCGGGCCTGTTCCCCGTTTTCGAGGCCGAGGCCGGCCAGGTCACCGGCGCCACCCCGATCCGCCACCAGGTCCCCGTCCAGGACTACCTGCGGCTCCAGGCCCGCTACGCCCACCTGTTCCGCCCCGAGGAGCGGACCGACGTGATCGCGCGGATCCAGGCGTCGGCCGACCGCAACATCACCCGGTTCGGCCTACTCGACGACCAAGACCAGCAAACAAGTCGTCCGGAACGAGTTCGGCTTGCTCCCGCTCCGCACGATTACTCCGCAGGAGAGCGGTGACCCGCCATGGACAAGCCCTTCGCCATCACGCTCGACCCCGGATCGAGCCGGGCCAACCACACCGGAACCTGGCGCACCGAGCGTCCCGTCTACCAGGCTCTCCTGCCGCCGTGCAACAACGCGTGCCCGGCGGGCGAGAACATCCAGCGGTGGCTGTACGACGCCGAGGAAGGCGGCCTGCCGGCCTACGAGGCCGCGTGGCGGCAGATCATGGCCGATAACCCGTTCCCCGCGATCATGGGGCGGGTCTGCTACCGGCCGTGCGAGACCGCCTGCAACCGGGCGCAGCTCGACCAGGCGGTCGGCATCAACTCGGTCGAACGGTACCTCGGCGACCAGGCCATCAGGCAGGGATGGCCCGTGTTCGGCGACGGAGCGCCCGTCGCGGCGGCGCCGGCAAGGGAAGCGGGCAGGGTGCTGGTGGTGGGCGCGGGGCCGTCCGGTCTTTCCGCCGC
>Ga0335075_10002423_pt1 | contig 30095 bp, 21 predicted proteins | sample Lox_Sample_24_FD_206723 | JGI IMG/M metagenome (GOLD analysis project Ga0335075, IMG submission 206723) | Soil microbial communities from Loxahatchee National Wildlife Refuge, Florida, United States - Lox_Sample_2.4 | ecosystem: Environmental > Terrestrial > Soil > Wetlands | place: USA...
CGAGGCCGAACGCTACACTGATGTTTCCGCCGTGCTCAAGCATCAGGTATGCGAGATTGTTGGCGGCGAGGGCGTAATCCGGATTGATTTGCAGTGCTTTCTGATATTGATCCTCTGCCTGCTGCCACTGGTTCTTCATTTCGTAGGCCTCGCCGAGGGCAAGGTAGACCTCAGCATCGCGTGGATTAGCTTGGAGAGCGCTTTCGTATTCGCCGATCGCACTGTCAAGGGAACCGTGGGCAATCTGCAGGCTCGCGAGGCTCAGGAACGATTGGACGTTGCTGTGATCTAGCTCGGTGGATTTCTCGAAAGCAGCCTGGGCCGCTGCGGAGTCTTGATTCTTCAATTCAACTTCACCCAGGAGCTGATAGAAGTTGCTGTTGTTCGGATTGCGAGCGATCTGAGCGTTGACGATTGCCAGCGCGCTAGCGGGCTGTTTCCGGAGAAGATTGACGTTAACCAATCCCTGGACTGCTTCCGATGAAGCAGCGTCATGGGAGAGGGCGTCGCGATAATATTTTTCGGCTTCGTCCAAGCGCTTCTGGGCGAGCCGGAGATCACCCATTCCTACATAACCGCCGGCGTTTTGCGGTGCCGCTTCGATAGCTTTGTTCAAGTCGGCTTCCGCAGCTGCGGTATTTCCTTCCGAAGTTGACGCGCGAGCATGCAAGAGATAGCCCTCCGGCGAACCCGGCGCATATTTGATGATTTGCGAGGAGATGTTGGCAAGATTCTCGAAGTCGCGATTGCGAATTGCTATTGAAGCAAGCGCACGCTGGGCATCGATCATCTGCGGCCGCAACTGAACGGTTTTCTCCCAGTTTGCCTGCGCCTGGGTGTAATCGCCCGTGGCAGCATACGCAGAACCGAGGAAGTAGAACCCAGGCGCATAGGATGGATTATCCTTCACCACTCCTTGCAATACGGGAATCGCATTTTGCGGCTTGCCCTGGATCTCGAGAATCTGGCCGCGATACGTAAGGGCGACAGGGTCGGACGGATTGCCTTTCAGAACATCGTCGTTGATACGGTTTGCCTCGTCGATGTTCTTGTGCGTGATCAACAATTCCGTGTAGGTTTTCGCCACGGCCGGGTCGCTCGGGTGCTGCGAATAGAGCGAGGCAAATTCCGCGAGCGCCTTATCGGCTTGACCCACAGCAATGTAGAAGTCGCCGAGCATGCGATAGGCGTCAGGGTTTCCAGGCAGCGCTTTTTTGGCATCAACCAAGACCGCTGCGGCGGAGTCCTCCTGACCTCGGTTCAGATACATCTGGGCTAGCTCAGCGCGCGGTAACGGATTGTTCGGATCCAGGGTAATAGCGGCCTGAAATTCCTTCACAGAATCGTTCCAGCTTTTCTGGCTTTCGTAGAATTGGGCGAGCGCGAGCACCGGCCCGACGCTCTTGGGGGCGGCGTCGGCGGCTCTCTTGAAATTCTTTTCGGCGCCAGCGAAATCCTTGTTGCGGTCGAGGATGACACCCAAATTCAAGTAGCCTTTCGGGCTGGTCGGCGACATCCGGATCGCATTCTCCGCGTCAGCCACAGCCGCTGCGGCATTCCCGCTCGCGACGTCGATCCTCGAAAGCAAAATCTCGGCTGAGATGTTGTGCGGATCCCCCTTCAGGACCTTGTCGACTCGGTCCAGCGCATCCGGTAGTCTGCCGGCTGCCAGGAGCATATCGGCCATCTCGATCTGCGCCGTCCAATCGGTGGGATCGAACTGCGTTGCGCGAGCAAGCTCTTGGAAAGCGCGCAGAACGTCACTTTGCCGGACAAAACATTGGGCTAATTCATAGTGTGCGGAAGCGTACTTTGGGTCGATCTGGATTGCGTTTTGGAACTCGATAGCTGCTTCACGTACTTTGTTCTTTTGCAGATACGCCATTCCTTTATCGAAATACCGCTTCTTGGCCACCTGTGGATCCCGCATGCACCCTGCGGCGACAAGTACGAAAAATAGCGCCGCCGCAGAAACGACACCCACCCAAGTCTTGCTCAAGGCCTAGAGACTCCCTTCATAGTCCGCTGATGGAGTTAGCAATCGTGCGCCCGGTCTGCCGAAAATGACAGACGTGCGCAAAGCGACTGTAAGTAGCAGAGTTTCAATAGCTTGCATTCACCCTTCAAAATGACGGATCTGGGCCCGGCGTCCCGTCTCCTTGGCCTGAGGAACATACCCACCCAACCGAGTGGAAAACGAATTCCCTATTGTAGAGTGGCGTTACCCTTCTGTAGGGTCTATGCGCTGCGGCAACCACGTCGCCAGACATAAGCGTATTCATTCAAATGGCGCGTTTTGAGCAGCATAGCTCTTACCTAAGGCCATCTGTGGGATTGTACCAAGGCTAACTCAGGTGATCTCTCCCTCCAGTCGACACATTTTACAGTTGCTCGTAACCAACTGAGGGTCAGCAGTTTAACGACATATCAGGTGTTTTTAAACCCGCTGGCATAAACATTGCACAGCATGTCCGTCGGAAGCAGTTTGTGTCTGCGGATGAGAACCGACAGTGACAAGGAAACCGGAACACGCGAACGGACATTCCGGGCGGAATATCCGAATTGAGCCGGGAGAAAACGAAGATGTCTAGCGTTCGACCAGCAGTTCTGGTGGCGGCATTGAGCATCGCAATTTCGGCATGGGGTGCGAGGAGACCGGCGCAGCAGCAGGACGCGCCAAGTCACGCGCAGCCAATGCAGAAACACGCCACGGACAATCCGAACTACGTTATAGGCGCCCAGGACGTCCTCGACATCGACGTGTGGAAGGAACCGGAGTTGACGCGCCAGGTTCCGGTCAGACCCGACGGCAAGATTTCGTTGCCATTGTTGAACGACGTTCAAGCGGCCGGTCTCACACCGACCAAGCTGGCGGATGAGATTGGCGACGGACTCAAGAAATATATTACCGATCCGCAAGTGACAGTGATTGTGTCTGCGATCAACAGCCAGCGCGTCTACATTCTCGGTGAGGTGACCCGGGCCGGCGCTTACCCACTGCTGCCGGGAATGACAGTTTTACAAGCGCTTTCGAGTGCAGGCGGGTTCACCGAATTCGCAAATTCAAAGAAGATTTACGTGCTGCGCCAAGACAAAGGGAAGCAGGAAAAATTCCCGTTCAATTACAAGGACGTGGTCAACGGGAAGAAGACGCAGGAGAACATCACGCTGGATGCGGGCGATACGATCGTTGTGCCGTAGGAAATGAAATGACGATGCAAAAGCTGATGCGCCAGTCATGTGTTGTCTTCGCGTTAACATTGGCGTTTGTTCCAGCCGCGATGTCGCAGCAAGATCAAGACCAGCAACAGAACCAGCAACAAAACCAGCAGCAGAGCCAACAAGAACAGCAACAACAGAATGGCCAGAACAATCAGAATGAGGGTGACCAGCCGGCCCAGCCGATTCCGGCCTACCACTCGCCTTTAGCCAGCTTAGGATCTGCCAATCAGGACCAGAACGGAAATACGTCGAGTGTTCAGCCCGATACGCACCCATTGGCTGGCGCCCAACAAATCGGCCTCGGAACTGAGCCGCTAGAACACAGTTATTGGCAGCCGATGGTGAGCGTGTACTCGACACTCGACTCAAACGCCTTTGGCACCGGGTCAGGCTGGGTGAATTTTGAGAGTTTTCTGGGTTCGGTAGAACTACATCGCGAGTCCGCCCGGAACGATCTGATGCTTGTTTATGCTGGCGGCGGGACGGTTACTACCGATTCGGCTGTCGGAGACACGGTCCTGCAGCAACTCGAGGTCGGAGACAAGATTTCGCTGCGACGGGCGGACGTATCCTTCTTCAACAGCACGACGTATATCCCTGAAGCCAGTTTTGGATACGGTGGATTGGGCGGTATGACCTTGCCCGGAACGGGGCTTTTAGGCCTGGGCACGTTTGTGCCCCAGCAATCGATCCTTGCGGCAGAGGACCAGCGAGTCTCGAACGCCGATTTGGGCCAGGTGAACTATCGTCTGAGCCGACGTACATCGCTCACGTTAGTCGGGGGTTATTCGTTGCTGCACTTCCTTGGCGGTGGTTACTACGATTTCCGGGAGCCAACATTCCAGGGTGGATACAATTATCAGTGGACACCGAAGGATACCGTGGCGTTGTTGTACAGATTCAACGATTTCCAATTCACGGGGCTTGGCGAGTCGATTCGCGATAACCGCGCGGACCTCTCGTATGGGCGGCGAGTGACGGGTCGAGCCGCCTTTGAGATACAAGCTGGACCGGAGGCGGTGTTCTTTAACATTTCAAACTTAAGCACCACAGGAACGGGAACTTCCGGAACGGTAACAACCGGGGGCTCGAGTTCTCAGCTGCTTTGGAATTTGAGCAGTTCTCTCAGTTACGCGCTGCCCCGAGGGCTCTTTTCTCTGTCATATAGCCATGGAGTGAATGGCGGGTCAGGCGTGCTGATCGGCGCCGTCGCCAATACGGTAGACGTAGATATGACGCGAACACTGTCGCAGAATCTCACGGCGAAAGCGCGCTTCGGGTATGCGCGAAACACCAGTCTCAATGGTCCACTACAACTCGTTGCAAATACCGATTATGACTACTGGTTTGGGGGCGCCGATTTGTCCCGTGCATTCGGGCGCTATCTCACCTTGCTGGTCAGCTACCAGTACCAGCGACAGACATCGAGTGTACCGGTCTGCATTGGGACGGCATGCGGTACATTCACAAGAAACCTGATCTCGCTAGGCGTAACTTGGCAGGACCACCCAATCGCATTTTGATCGCGGTGGAGCTGAACAAGAGAGGAAGAGCGGAAATGATTCGAAGTGAACTGAAGCCCGCAGACTATATCGTCATCTTGAAGCGAAGGTGGGTGCCCATCGTGGTTCTCGCGCTTATTGGCGGACCGTTGGGTTACGCGGTATCACGTGTTCTGCCGGCGCGGTATACGTCGCAGACGACGATTCTTGTTCAGCAGCCCACGATTTCCGAGAAAGTCGTAGAGCCGGTTGTGACAGATGACATCGACCAGCAGCTGGCCAGCATGAAAACCCAGATCCTGAGTCGGTCGCGGTTGGAGCCGATAATTCGGCAATTCGGGCTATATGCAAAAGACATCAATTCCGTGTCGATGGAGGACCTTGTGGCTCGGCTGCAGAAGGCGGTCATCGTATCGCCAGTTCAGCCAATGGAGGGCACCTCGCGGAATCTGCCGGGCTTCAGTGTAACCGTGACGCTTGACAATGCGCAAAAAGCGCAAGAGGTGTGCGGCACGATAACTTCAATGTTCATCGATGAGAATGAGCGCACGCGTCAGCAGAATTCGCAAAATGCAACAGAATTTCTGACGCGACAGCTCGCCGATGCCAAGGCAAGGCTGGACGAGCAAAATGCCAAGCTGGCCGCGTTTGAGAGCCGCAACCAGGGTTCCCTACCTGACCAGGACAAGACCAACCTAGACATCCTGACTGGCTTGACGACACAACTGAACGCCGCAACCGAGTCGCTCAGCCGAGCACAACAGGACAAGAGCTTTGACGAGACAAGTTTGAGCCAGGCGATTCAGGCATGGCAGGCATCCCAGACAACCGGTAATCCCGCAGATCTGCAGCAACAACTCGCTCTCCTTCAAAGCAAATTGACAGATCTGCAAAGCCGCTATACCGACAGCTATCCGGACGTGATTCGCACGAAGGCAGATATTAAGGCGCTCCGAGAGCAAATCGCGACGCAATCGGCGAATACGAACAACACGTCGAATTCCACCAACACCACACAACTGGCGGTTGAGCCGCAGAACATACAGCAGTTACGCGCGCAGCTCCACAGTACGGAGGTGTTGATCAGCCAGAAGACGGCAGAAGAGGCGGAACTGAAGCACCAGATCGGCGTTTACGAACAGCGCGTGCAAGCGACGCCGGACGTGGACCAGCAGTACAAGGCGTTAACCCTCGGTTACGAGGGTGCGCTCAAAAGCTACAACGACCTCCAGGCAAATCTGAACGAAGCGCAGATGGCGAACGAACTCGAGAAACGGCAGGAAGGGGAGACATTTGTCCCCCTCGATCCGGCGAACCTTCCGGACCAGCCGAGCTTTCCCAACCGACTGATGTTCACCGGCGGCGGGTTCGTGGGTGGGCTCGCGCTTGGAGTGGGTCTCGCATTCCTCGGCGAGATGCGCGACACGTCGATTCGAACCGAGCAAGACGTCGAATTTGCATTACGGTTGCCTGTGATTGTAATGGTTCCAGCAATCGGCCCCACGGCTTCGGGCAAGCCCAAGAAACTGACACCGAGTTTTGGCCAGGGTATCGGCGAAAGCTAAAACTCCTGAGGGAGCACCGTGTACGAACGATTCTTTGGGCTTCGCGAGAGCCCGTTCAGAGTAAATCCGGATCCCCGATATCTTTTCCTGACGGGGCAAATCCAAGAGGCATTAGCCGGACTGACATACGGAATTAAGAACCGCAAAGGGTTCATCCTGCTCACCGGCGAAGTTGGCACTGGGAAAACGACTCTCCTCAACCGGTTGCTCGATTGGCTTCACGGACAGAGAGTAGCGACCGCTTTTGTGTTCAATTCCAAATTCAACGAAAATCAGTTGCTCGACTACGTCATGGCCGATTTCGGGATTCCGTGTGAATCCCGCGACAAGAGCCAAATGCTGATGCGGCTCAATCAATGGTTGCTGGATCGGTATCGCGCCGGCGAGTCGACAGTGCTGATCGTTGATGAGGCGCAGAACCTTACCAGCGATGTTCTGGAAGAGATCAGGCTGCTTACGAACCTTGAGACTTCCACCGAGAAGCTCTTACAGATCATTCTCTCCGGGCAGCCCGAACTCGAGGACAAGCTGAGATCGCCACACCTGCGGCAATTGCGACAAAGGATTACGCTGCGGTGCCGAACGGCGGCCCTGACGCTGGAGGAAACTTACGGTTACGTTGCCGAACGGCTTCGCATCGCGGGCGCAAATGGCGAGCCAATTTTTTCGAAAGAAGCAATCGAGGCGGTGCATCTGTACTCGCAAGGAGTTCCTCGTGTCGTGAACCTTCTTTGCGAGCACGCGCTGATCAACTCCTATGTCGATCACGTACGGCCGGTGCCAGCCCATGCCGTTGAAGAAGTAGCCCGCGAGTTCCAGTTGGACGAAGTGATGCCCATTATCGATGCCAATGTTCCGTCCACCCACGGGATGATGGAGCCACAAGCCGTTCTACAAGAAGTCAGCCAGTTGCTTGGCCAGCTGCGAGAGATCACAACGCGGTATCCGGTACCGGAGAGGAAGCCATGAGTCGCATTCACGAAGCTTTGAAGAAAGCCGAACAAGAAAGGGCAGCTCAGAGACCTACAGAGGAGGCGCCGTCCTCGGATATCATGGCCAGTTCGCCAGTCATAGGGTCGGGTGGGGCAACAGCTGCGGCCGTAGTCGATGTGATGGCCGATCCTGTTCTGATGTCGCCGGCCACCCGGGTGTCTTCCGGAATTCTTCGATTCGACGACTTAAAGGCCCGGTGCACGAAAGTTCAGTGGCGGTTGGATCCGAACCAAAATGTATTCTTGGATTCAGATCCCGCTACGCACGGCGCGGAGCAATTCCGGACTCTGCGCTCGCGTCTGTATCAGCTGCGCGGCAACCAACCGTTGCGCTCAATCCTGGTGACAAGCTCGATACCGGGTGAAGGCAAGACGTTCATAGTAAACAACCTGGCACAGGCGATCGTTCGGCAGCCGGATCGTCGGGCCTTGATCATCGATGCAGACTTGCGCCGGCCTCGTGTGCATCTCTTACTCGGCGCTCCAGCCGCGCCGGGATTGACCGAATATCTTCGTGGCGAGGCTGACGAGGTGTCGATCATTCAATGCGGACAAGATTCCAATCTCTGTCTGATTCCGGGAGGCAATGAAGTCACGAACCCGAGCGAACTGCTTTCGAATGGGCGTTTGAAGGAATTGCTCGACCGCGTAACGCCTGTGTTCGATTGGGTGATCCTTGATTCCCCGCCCGCCGTGCCGGTGGCGGACTCGAGCCTGATCGCTGACATGTGCGACGGTATTCTCCTGGTTGTGCGGGCCGGATCGACGCCTGCCGATATCGCTCAGAAGGCGGCTCAGGAACTGCAGGGCCGCAATATCGTTGGCGTTGTGCTCAACGCCACTGAGAAAGCCCAACTCTACGAGACTTACTACTATGAGAGCTACGGGTACGAACCCTCGCCCAGCGGCGCATAATCTCACCCAGCCGAGATCGTCCGGCGCATAAAGGACGCTTCGTCTGAAATCGTCGACGTCGCCGCGCTCACCCTTCTGCATCAGCGACTAGGCCTACTGCGTCTCCCCTAGCCTAACCTAGGTTAACGTACATCTACTTGCTGGCGATATCTCAGGGATAAACTCTAAGTAAGTCTCCTGTTTTCCGTGAGTTACATGTGACCTGTATGGAAAATAATTACAACTCTAGGATAAGCAAGGTCACAGGTCCATTGGCCGTGCGCCGAACCGCTCTAAAGTGTTCTCCTAAGTCTCTAACGATAACCACAGCGTAATCATAAGCTAACCGCAAGATCGGAAGCTGGCATCCAGCGTGCAAACTTGTGCTGCGGAAGTTCTGAGCGCGGCTTTTGGGCGTTTGTGGCGGTAGCTTATCTGTCGGGTGGTGGGAATGAACCAGGGGGCGATACCTGCACACGTAAAATCGGAACGAACCAATGAGGCATTTCTGCCATGGTTCGCGATTCAGGTTAGAACGAGACACGAGATTGGAATAGCCCATTACCTCCACGCCAGGGGTTATCAACAATTCCTTCCGCTGTATAAATCCAGGCGAACTTGGTCAGACCGAATTAAGGAAGTACAGGCGCCTCTTTTCCCCGGATATCTCTTCTGCCGCTTCGATCCTTTTGACAGGCTCCCCATCCTGAAAGCCCCAGGGGTGGTCCAAATTGTCGGAAACGGCCGATCGCCGGCTCCAGTTTGCGACGCGGAGATCGCCGCCCTTCAGAAGATGGTCGCTTCGGGACTCCCGAACGAGCCTTGGCCATTCCTTCGCACCGGCGACAAAGTGCAGATAGAAGCCGGTCCACTGCGCGGACTGGAAGGGATACTGGTGGCATTTCGGGGAAGTTGCCACCTTGTGCTTTCTGTAACTCTACTGCAGAGGTCGGTCGCAGTTGAAATCGATTCTGCTTTCGTTTCACCGACACACCCGCCCAAACCCCGCCCAGAAACTGTGGCATTGCCATTAAATGGCGTGCGAGCCACAAGCTAGAAAAGTTGGCAAAATCCGAGATTTTGCAACGAGAGGGACTCCGGTGACCCAAGTATCCATGTCCAAGATGGCTGTCGCTCAGGCGAGTAGAAATCTAGGATTCGCATTCGACCTGAAGGAATCTCCTGCGCCTTTGTTACGGCAGGAAGAATTCCGGCGGGTACTATCTCGCGAGCGAAAGAGATCTGAGCGCTCCGGCAAGCACCTTTTGCTAATGCTGGTCGACGGCAGGAGTATGCCCGCAAACGGGGATAAAGCTAACTTTGACAAAGCCGTCGCATCTGTGACGGGGGCGATTCGTGATACGGACCTCGCGGGTTGGTTCGAGACAGGCGCGATCATAGGAGTCGTGTTCACGGAGCTAGGACGTACGAACGCAACTGTCGCTGTGAAGGTGATCGAAGATAAGGTGATGACGGCGCTCCAGAGAGACCTGAAGGCCGGCGCTCTTGGGCGACTATTTGTTTCATTCTTCGCATACCCGGACAACTGGGTTGCAAAGAATTCGACGGAGCCGCTGGACCCGGCGCTCTATCCCGATCTCTTCGAGGTGGTACGCAAGAGGCGAGCTTCCCTTTTTCTGAAGAGAGCGATGGACGTCATGGGGAGTTCGGCCGCGCTCATCTGCCTGGCACCCCTTTTCCTGATCCTGGCGATCCTGGTGAAACTAACATCGAAGGGGCCGATTTTCTTTCGTCAGAAACGCGTCGGCCAGTACGGCGTGCCGTTCACGTTTCTGAAGTTCCGATCGATGATTGCTTCGACGGATGTCAAAGTTCACGAGAAGTACGTGAAGGATTTCATCGCCGGGAAACCGGTGCTTCGACGCGACGCAAACGCAAAGGCCGTCTTCAAAATCACAGACGATCCCCGCGTGACCTGGATCGGCCGTTTCATGCGCCGCACCAGCTTGGACGAGGTTCCGCAGTTTTGGAATGTGCTAAGGGGAGAGATGTCGCTGGTCGGGCCACGGCCGCCGATTCCGTACGAACTGGAAGTATATGGCCTCTGGCATCGTCGTCGTTTGTTAGAGTCGAAGCCCGGTATAACGGGTCTATGGCAGGTTCACGGACGCAGCAGAACCACTTTCGATGAGATGGTTCGCCTCGATCTTCAATACTCCAGGACTTGGTCTCCACTGTTGGATCTAAAGATTCTTCTGCAGACTCCGCGCGCAGTGTTTTCCGGTGACGGAGCTTACTGACCGACGGCAGGAAGTTCGATTTTTTTGTACCCCCAGCCAACTTGATCCGAAGCTTTGTCTCCAAAGGTGAAATGAATGGCAACTATTCCCAAGGTTGATTCCGAGGCGGCTCTTCAGTTTAGTGTTCCAGTTTCGAAACAGGCAGTTCGAGTAGGAGTGATCGGGTACGGATACTGGGGACCGAATATTGTGCGGAATTTCAGTGCGCAGGAACAGTCGCGAGTGGTGGCTGTCTGCGACAAGAGCTCGAAGTCACTGCGTCGGGCTCATCAGACATACCCTCATCTGCATCTGACGACGGATTGCCAGGAACTCTTGGCCGCGCCCGATGTGGATGTGATCGCCGTAGTCACGCCGGTCTGGACGCACTACGAGCTGGCGAAAGCAGCGCTTGAAAACGGAAAGCATGTTTTTGTCGAAAAGCCGTTCACCTGCAAACGAGAGCAAGCGGAGGAGCTGATCGAGCTGGCCGAGCGCAAGAGACTGAAGATCATGGTCGATCATACGTTTCTTTTCACCGGAGCCGTGAAGCGTATTCGGCAACTCATTGATGATGGAACGCTTGGCGAGCTGTATTACTACGACTCTATGCGCGTGAATCTGGGTCTGTTCCAACATGACGTGAACGTAATTTGGGATTTGGCGCCACACGACCTGTCAATCATGGATTACCTGATAAAAGAAAAACCGCAGGCTGTCGTTGCCACGGGCGAGCGTCACCTGAATGGAGTGGCCGACATCGCATTTATCACGCTCTACTATCCGAACAACATGATCGGCCACATCAACGTGAACTGGCTGTCGCCAGTGAAAGTGCGAACGACACTAATCGGGGGCGTCAAGAAGATGCTGGTGTGGAACGACCTCGAGGCGGACGAAAAGATCAAGGTGTACGACAAAGGTGTGGAAATTTCCGGAGGCGAGGCGGTGTACGACACTTTGGTCAGCTATCGCACAGGCGATATGTGGGCTCCGAAGGTGGAGCAGGTGGAAGCTCTTCGGCTCGAAGCAACATACTTCATGGATTGCATTCGCAACGACAAGGTTCCAGTGAACGATGGCGTTGCGGGCTTGCGAATCGTGGAATTGCTGGAGGCAGCAGACAGATCCGTGAAGAGCAAAGGACAGGTTGTTCAACTTTAGCCCGGTCATGGAATCTCCAGTCAAGCTTTCCGTCGTGATCTTGTGTTGGAACGATTTGCGGGTGATTTCTGATTGCTTGCGTTCCATTTTCGAGGGCACGCACCGCACCACCCTGGATGTGATTGTGTCCGATAATGGGTCGACCGATGGATCGATCGATTTCATTCGGAAGAACTATCCCAGCGTTCGCGTCCTCGAAAACCGGGCAAATTTGGGATTCGCGAAAGGAAACAACGTCGGAATCCGGGCCAGTCGTGGCGAGTATGTTTTGATTCTCAACCCAGACACGATCATTCACGACGGATCCTTGGATAGGTTCGTTGACTTTGCCGATCGGAACCCGAACACGGGAGCATTTGGGTGCCGGGTTCTGAATGTGGATGGTTCGTACCAGGTTTCAGCACGGTTGTTCCCGACGGTTTGGCGATATTGGGTGAACGCCCTGTATCTGAAAAAACTTCAGGGATGCTCGAGCTTCTTCTCATATGAAGAGTACGCTGACTGGAAAGGCGACGATGAACGCAATATCGACTGGCAGTCGGGCTGCTGCGTCATGTTCCGCGCCGAGGTCCTCGCAAGGCTTGGTGGTTTCGACGAACAGTTCTTTTATCACTTCGAGGAAGTAGATCTCTGCCGTCGCGTGTGGAACTCCGGATCGCCGATCCGTTTCACGCCGGAAGCTGTAATTACGCATCTGGGCGGACAGTCGGTGAATCGTTTTCCTGTCCGCTTTGAAATTGAGAAACATCGCAGCCGCTACCGCTATTTCTACAAACACTTCGGACCCAAAGCAGCGAATCAATGTCGCCGGCTGTCCATCGCAAGAATTCGCGTTCGACAGGTTGGATATGGACTGCTTTCCCTGCTGAAGCCGACGCAGCAACTTCGCGAACGACTGAAGATGTACCGGGCGGTCGTACGCTGGAACAAGGCGCTCAATCCAGCACGATTTGTCGAACACGGCGAAGAACCTGAAGTAAGGCAGGACCGGATAGTCCAAACGTCTTAGGCGGGTGGAGAAGTCGCCGGTTCAACAACGAAGGAAAGGACAAAAAATGCCAACATCGCTGGTCACCGGAGGAGCAGGGTTCATCGGATCGCACGTTGCCGACCGGCTGCTTGAACTGGGCCACAAAGTCGTCGTGTTAGACGACCTAAGCGGTGGTTTCGAAGAGAACATCCCGACCGGAGCGGCATTTGCGAAGGGATCCATATTGGACCGAGACCTTATTGACCGCCTCTTCGAGCGGTATAACTTCACCTACGTGTACCACTTGGCTGCCTACGCGGCCGAAGGACTAAGCCACTTTATCAAGCACTTCAACTATCAGAATAATCTGATCGGGTCAGTGAACCTGATCAACGCATCGGTGAATTCGGGTGTGAAGTGTTTTGTATTCACGTCGTCCATTGCTGTGTACGGTTCCGGGCAGACACCCTTGACCGAAAGCATGACTCCGTTGCCGGAAGATTCATATGGAATTGCCAAGCTCGCCGTGGAGCAGGACCTGAAAGCGTCGCATGAGATGTTCGGGTTGGAGTATGTGATCTTCCGGCCCCATAACGTTTACGGCGAAAGGCAGAACATCGCAGACCGATACCGCAATGTAGTGGGCATTTTTATGAACCAATTGTTGAAGGGCGAGCCGATGACGATTTTTGGGGACGGAACGCAACAGCGCGCCTTCACGCACATTGACGACATCTCTCCGATCATTGCGTCTTCTGTTAACGTTCCGGAGGCGCGCAACAAAGTTTTTAACGTCGGGGCAGATGTGCCTTACACGGTGAATCAACTGGCGAGCATCACGGCTGAAGCGATGGGGGAGGAATGCAAGGTCGTTCATCTTGATGCCCGTAATGAAGTGAAAATCGCCTTCTCGGATCACTCACGCGCCGAACGAGTGTTTGGAAAGAGTGCAAAAAAGTCGCTTGAATCGGGAATTCACGCTATGGCCGAGTGGGTGAAGGCACACGGCGCACGTGAAAGCAATGTGTTCGAAAATATAGAGATCCTCAAGAACATGCCGTCCAGCTGGGCCAGAGTTGCCCGAGCCCGCGCCTGAACGAGGGACGCAATGGCTGCGAACTCCAGTGTGCAAGAAGCGAAGCCGATCCTCGGGGAGGACCGCTACGTTTGTCTCAGTGCTGACGTGAAGCTGGGACTGAACGTAAAGCTCTCCAAATTTGTCAATATGTACGGATGTGAAGTTGGCGACAACACGAAGATCGGTGCGTTCGTCGAAATCCAAAAGAACGCGACCGTGGGGAAGAATTGCAAGATTTCCAGTCACACATTCATCTGTGAAGGCGTAACCATCGAAGACGGTGCTTTTATCGGCCACAGCGTGACGTTCATCAACGATTCTTACCCGCGCGCAGTCAATCTGGATGGAAGTATGCAGACTGAAGAAGACTGGCACGTAGAGAAAACAGTGGTGAAGAAAGGAGCGTCGATTGGCTCGGGTTCGACGATTCTTTCTAATGTAGTAATCGGTGAGCGCGCCATTGTTGGCGCAGGCAGCGTGGTGACGAAGGACGTGCCAGCGGACACGATTGTCGCTGGAAACCCAGCCAGAATATTGCGTCGCATTTCATCTTCAGGAAAACAGTTTTTGTCCAAGAAACACGAGACCGCCTGAAACGCAGATCGACAAGGAACCAAAACTTTACAGGGAGAACAGGATGCAGGAAGCAGCGAGAATTCCCATGTTGGACTTAGTTAGCCCTCATTGCGAGCTGGAACCAGAGTTGACAGCGGTTTTTCAAAACGCGCTTCGTACCGCGAGCTTCGTCGGCGGCCCGATGGTGCAGAAATTCGAAAGCGAGTTCGCTGAGTTTTGCGATGTGCCTCACGCCGTGGCGCTCGCCAGCGGTACGGATGCTGTTCGGTTCGCTCTGATGGCGGCCGGCGTACAGCCGGGCGACGTGGTCGTGACGGTGCCGAACACATTCATTGCGACGGCCGAAGCGATTTCACAGGCTGGAGCCCGGCCGGAGTTTGTGGACGTCGACGAGCGAACGTACTGCATGGATCCGAAAAAACTGGCCGAATATCTTGACCGTGAATGCTATGTGGAAAGCGAAACAGGCAAACCCTATCACCGCAAACACAGAGCGCCCGTCACAGCTGTCGTCCCCGTACATCTTTATGGGCAAACGGCGGACATGGATCCAATCTTCGACGTGGCTCGACGCTATAAGCTGGCGGTTGTCGAGGACGCATGCCAGGCGCATGGGGCGCGTTATTTTTCGAAGCACGAAAACCGGTGGCGAACGGCTGGTTCAATGGGGGTTGCAGCTGCTTTCAGCTTCTATCCGGGTAAGAATCTGGGCGCGTGCGGGGAGGGCGGAGCGGCCACAACCAATACCGAATCCGTGGCGAACAAAATACGCCTCCTTCGCGATCACGGGCAATCAAAGAAGTACTACCACGATCTGGAAGGCTACAACGGGCGGCTTGACGCGATTCAGGCGGGAATCCTAGCCGTAAAGCTGCGGCGGTTACCGGAATGGAACGAGAAGCGGCGTGAAGTAGCGCGCCGCTATGATCGAATGTTAACCGGCATGGAAGGGGTTGTTACGCCGCACGCGCCGGAGTGGTCGAAACCGGTATACCACTTGTACGTCATTCGGGTTCCTGACCGTCCGGGTCTGCAAAAATACCTCGCCGAACGTCGGATCGATACAGGTATTCATTATCCGGTTCCGTTGCACATCCAGAAGGCATACGCGAACTACGGTTTTCGGACGGGAGACTTCCCGATTACCGAAAAAGTAGCAGAACAGATCGTTTCACTGCCGATGTATCCGGAGTTGACCGAGGCACAACAGGAGCGAGTCGTTGAATGTATCAGCCAATTTGTCGCGGACCACGGAAGAGAATCGGCGGCCGAGATGTCCGTGGGTTCGGGCGCGTAAATCCCTTTACGTGACACGTGGCCACCACATTTAAAAGGCGTCCCATGAAGATCTGCATGGTGGTGTATTCGTTTTACGAAGTGGATACACGCGTGATGCAGTATGCCAACGCGCTGGCTCGGCGTGGCGACCGCGTCGACGTTCTGTCTATAGGGCGTCCAGGTCAGCCAAAGCATGAGGTGTTCGATGGCGTCAACGTTTATCGCTTGCAGACGCGCGAGGTGAACGAGCGGGGACCCTTCAGCCACATGTGGCGCCTCCTACGCTTCCTGATCGTTGCGGGCTCAGTCCTGACGTGGAAACACCTTTTCCGGCGCTACAAGCTTATTCATGTCCACAATCTTCCGAATTTCCTCGTGTTTTCAGCTTTCGTTCCGCGGTTATTCGGAACGCCCGTGATCCTCGACATTCACGATCTGCAGCCCGAAATGTACGCGGATAAGTTTGACGTTCCACAAACCTCGCTGGTTTTTCGGATGCTGACGCTGACAGAAAGAGTGGCAATTGCGTTTTCGACGCACACGATCATCGCAAATCATATTTGGTACGAGCGTTTGCTTTCTCGCTCCGCACGCCCGCGAAAGCTCACGACGATTCGGAATTATCCGGACCCGCGCATTTTTCACTCGTATCCGCGAGAATCCCGGAACGGCAGATTCCTGATCGTTTACCCGGGGAGTTTGAATTGGTACCAGGGTGTAGATGTGGCGATAAAGGCGTTCGCTCGCGTCGCGGACCAAATGCCTAACGCCCAATTCCACATCTATGGTGCAGGGCCGAGCAAGCCGGACCTAATCGATATGGCTGCGACACTGGGCTTGCGCGACAGAATCCTGTTTCCGAACTCTGTTCCTGCCGCCCAAATCGCAAAGGTCATGTCCTCAGCGGACCTGGCGATCGAACCGAAACAAGCGCGTTCGCGATTTGCGAATGAAGCGGCAAGCACGAAAATCCTCGAGTTCATGGCGGTCGGCGTTCCGCTGATCGTTTCTCGAACCAGCGTTCATAGCTATTATTTCGACGAGTCTGTGGTGAGGTTCTTTACGCCGGGTGACGATGCGGAGTTGGCTGAGTTGATTCTAGAGATGTACCGCGATCCCGATCTTCGTGCCCGGCTGATTGACAATGCGCAAAAACATGTGGAGGCACACAACTGGGGCGTAAAGAAGGGCGAATATTTGGCCTTGGTCGACTGGCTGGTTAATGCAAACGTGCCAGGGGACGTTAAGCCTGAAGCAGCAGCAGGCGCCTCGGTGGTTCATGAGGCTGACCGTCGATCACCCAAGTCTCAGAAGGCCTCCGAGGCCTCGGTTGGCCGATCGTGAGGCCCTCATCTCAGCGGGAAACGCTCGGTACTGCTGGGCCGGAAGTCAACGCGGGACAACCTGCGGGCGCGACACAAGGGCGGCCCAGATACGTAGTGATATCCCCAGTTCGCGACGAAAGAGACTTAATCGGCCGAACGATCGAATCCGTAATGGGGCAGGAGGTCGTCCCATCGCAATGGATCATCGTGGACGACGGATCGCGAGACAACACGGGAACTGTGATTGAGGAATACGTCCGAGAATGCCCGTGGATTACGCCCATTCGCCGACCCGACCGCGGATTCCGTGAACCGGGAACGGGAGTCATCGATGCATTCTATACTGGCTACCAGCACCTCCGAGTGCCGGATTGGGAGTTTATCGTCAAGCTGGATGGCGATCTGATCTTGACTCCAGATTACTTTAAGAACTGCCTTGCCGAATTCCGAAACGACTCGACCCTTGGGATCGGCGGTGGCGCAGTCGGCCATATCCTGGATGGCGCAATGTATATCGAGCCGAACCCTTCGTTTCACGTCCGAGGAGCGACGAAGATTTACCGCCGTGAGTGCTGGAACGCGATCGGGGGGTTGTTAAAGGCGCCCGGTTGGGACACCGTTGACGAACTGAAGGCAAACATGCTCGGGTGGACCACGCGGACCTTTTCTCATCTTCCGGTGTTACAGGCGCGGCCGACGGGCGCTACGAATGGCATGTGGGGCAACGCGGTGAAGAATGGACGGGCGAACTACATCACGGGTTATCATCCGCTGTTCATGGCTCTGAAGTGCCTCGGCCGAGCGCGAAGGAGGCCATACGTGATCAGTGGAGTTGGGCTAATGTACGGGTACCTGCAAGGCTATTTCAAGAGGCTTCCGAGAGTGCCCGACCAGGCTTTGATTCGCTACACCAGAAAGCAACAGCTTCGCAGGCTGTTACTCCTCGACAGCATATGGCAGTAGCCACGAGAACTCGGGGCTTCTGCAGCTTTATTGCCCTGCGCAGTAAACGTTGAGATCGATCCAGACCGCACCTGCATTGTTGGTGTCTTCTCGCAAAGTCATACCGTTGTCCCAATCAGGACGCAGTGCCTGAGGATTACATCGGGATCAGATTCGCAATTCAAAATCAGAAGACTTACTGGGGGAAAAGATGGAAATCGGTGTAATCGGAGCCGGATATGTGGGACTCACAACAGCAGCTTGCCTCGCTGAAATTGGCCATCGCGTATTCTGCGCAGACAATGACACCACAAAAATCGGCAGCTTGAACAAGGGCAAACTTCCATTTTTCGAGCCTTATCTCGACACCGTAGTTGATCGCAACTGCAGCACGGGACGTCTTCAGTTTACGAATTCCGAAGATGCGATTGCTAGGGGCTCAGCGCTATTCATCTGTGTCGGGACCCCACCACTGGAGAATGGAGAGGCGGACCTTTCGTCGATCGAATCGGTCGCCCGCCAGATCGCGCAGCAAGCGCGAGGATATCGCCTGGTGATCGAAAAGAGTACGGTCCCGGTTCAGACGGCCCGGCGCCTTTCGAAGCACCTATCGATCTACAACACCAACGGACTCGATTACGACGTGGTGTCCAACCCCGAATTCCTTCGCGAAGGATCGGCCGTAGAAGATTTTTTCCATCCAGACCGCATCGTGGTTGGCGCCGAATCGTCGCGGTCGATTGCTCTGATGCGCGAAATCTATGAGCCGGTGCTGGGGCAGCGCACTGCGTGTCCGGCACATTCTGTGTGTCCGGCGCAGATGGGTCCGAAATTTGTGATCACGGACACCAGCAGCGCAGAGCTCGTCAAGCACGCGTCCAACTCTTTCCTCGCGATGAAGATTTCATTCATCAACATGATTGCCGACCTGTGTGAGACGACCGGTGCTGACATCGAAAAGGTGGCCGAAGGCATCGGCATGGACCGGCGAATCGGACCAGCGTTCTTGCGCCCGGGCATTGGGTTCGGCGGGTTTTGCTTCCCAAAGGACCTGCAGGCATTCATGCGTATCGGTGAAAAGCTCGGCTGCAATTTCTCTCTGCTGGAGGAAGTGGAAAAAATCAACATCGCGCGCATCGAACGTTATGTGGCGCGCATCAAGAAGGAGCTTTGGGTGCTGCGTGGCAAAACGATCGCGGTCTGGGGGCTTGCGTTCAAACCCAACACTGACGACGTCCGCTTCGCCCCTTCGCTGGCTATCGTTCGGCGGTTGATCGCAGAAGGCGCTCGCGTGCGGGCCTATGACCCGCAAGCGACAGAAAAGGCCAAAGCGGAAGTTCCCGAAATCAAATATTGTTCCAATGTGTATGAGGCCGCGGAGAATGCGGAAGTAATTCTCCTGCTGACCGAGTGGGACGAATTCCACGAGATCGACTGGCCACGCGTTTTTCAGATCGTCGGTCGGCCGCTGGTCATCGACGGCCGCAACATGCTTTCGGCAGAGGCATTAACGTCGCAAGGGTTCGATTACGTTTCGATCGGCAGGAATTTCAAATCCGCTGCCAAGCCTACCGAGGAGTCCTTTGCTGCTCCCGCGGGAGCTTCCTGGTGAAGACGCCACGTTTCTCGATGAATTCGTTTCGAGATCTCGATCAAAGAGCGGCCTGACGCATGTGCGGTATTTGCGGAAAACTGACCTTTTCGCCTGGGTCGGCGGGCGATGTGGCAACCGGAAGACGAATGCTCGACCCGATACGGCATCGGGGTCCGGACGACGAAGGTATTTATTGTGGGCGCCAGATTACGCTCGGACACCGGCGTCTTTCGATCATCGACCTCAGTACGGGTCATCAACCGCTCTCCAATGAGGACGGCTCAGTCTGGATCGTATTTAATGGCGAGATATACAACTATCGGGAACTGCGGCCCTATCTGCTTCAGCGCGGCCATGTCTTCCGAACCGAATCGGACACCGAAGTAATTGTCCATCTGTACGAGGAGCTTGGGGCGCACTGCGTTGAGAAGCTGCGCGGGATGTTCGCATTTGCCATCTGGGATGAGAGGCAACGGTTGCTGCTCCTCGCCAGAGATCGCATCGGTATCAAGCCGCTCTATTTCTACAAAGACAGCGAATTTCTGGCGTTCGGGTCCGAGATGAAGAGCATTCTTGCTCTGCCGGAGGTCAAGACGGAAGTTCTGCCACAGACGATCGACCGGTTTCTGACCTTCTACTACGTTCCCGGACAAGACACGCTGCTCCAAAACGTGCGCAAACTCGCGCCCGGGCACTATCTTGTCGCGAAAGACGGGAGCACCGAAATCCACAAGTATTGGGATCTCGATTTTTCAAAAGGCGATGAGAGGCCTTCCGAATCACAAACGGAGAAGAGGCTGCTCGACCTGCTGGCAGAATCAGTCGAACTGCATATGATCAGCGATGTGCCCGTAGGATTCCTCTTGAGCGGCGGGGTCGATTCGACGGCGATGTTGAGTTTGGCGAGCGAAAGAGCGAATCAGCCCTTAAGCAGCTACACGGTTGGGTTCGACGGTAAGACAGTTGTAGACGAGCGGCCGTTCGCGCGCCTCGCCGCCAAAACGTTCGGAACCGACCATCATGAAATCACGATTTCAGCGCGCGAATTCATCGACTTCATGCCGAAATACGTCCGGCACATGGAGGAACCCGTATGCGAACCGCCGGCGATCGCCCTGTTTTACGTTTCAAAGCTGGCAAGTCAGTACGTAAAAGTTCTGATTTCGGGCGAAGGCGGCGATGAGGCGTTCGCCGGCTACAGCACGTACCGAAATATCTCTTGGTTCGAGAGGCTGAAGCCGGTGCTCAGGCTCCTGAATCCTTCCTGGATGCCTCTGCTATCTGGCACAAGCTCCTTGACTGGCGCAGGAACCGCATCTAAGTACCTGCCTCTCGTGCAGTCGCCGTTTGAGGATTACTACTACAGCCGGACCTCAACACCGCTTCAATATTTCAACTCCGAATTCCGCAATTTGTACTCGGAAGAATTCGCAAGCCAAGTCGATAAAGCGCAGTCTCTGGAGCCGATCCGTCGGTTCCATAAGGCCGCTGAACGATATCCTGTCGTGGATCGCATGCTTTATGTCGACTCCAAGACCTGGCTCCCTGACGATTTGCTGATCAAAGCCGACAAGATGACGATGGCAAATTCCGTTGAACTTCGGGTACCGCTTCTCGATCATGTCGTTCTGGAGTTTGCGGCCTCACTGCCAGTGCGACAAAAAGTCCGCCGGAACACGACAAAGTACATCGCAAAGAAGGCATTGTCCTCTCGGGTTCCCAAGCCGATCCTGGATCGAAAAAAAGCTGGCTTCCCAGTGCCATACGAATCATGGCTGGCTAATGGAATGAAATCATGGGTTCATAACGTTCTGTTTGACCGCAAGACTCTCAATCGTGGTTATTTCAACCGTTCTGCGATTGAAGACTTGGTCCGACGTAACCAGCTCTCGGGAAGATACAGCAAAGAGGTTTTTAGCCTTTTAACGCTGGAGCTCTGGCACCGCGAATTCGTTGAAACACAGCCTGGCGAATCGAGAGCCTGCGAATCGACGGTAAACCGTGTAGCTGTGCCCTCTTAACTCGTCTTGAGAATTCGCGACGAGTAGGTGGCAGACCGCGCCCGCACAAAGTTTGGACGCGGTCCTGAAAAGCGCTGCCAACGTCAAGTCTGGTTCCCCTGGACAGTTGGTTGACTGCACCTCAGAACAGTTGTTGCCTCCACAACCGGGACGTAGCATTTGCTCTCGACAGCAAAACAGTTCTGGAGGGGCAAACGTGTTTTCACTCGTATGGCAGATCTCGCGACGAATTATGCCGATTGTAGCGCTTGCATGGTGTATGGCCGGTGTCGCACAAGGCCAAGCGGCGAATGTTTACGTGACGCAATCGGGAAGCGCAACCGGAAGTTGCACGGGAACTCCGCTACTGTCTGCCGCCGGTTTTAACACCGCTGCGAATTGGGGAACGGGCGCGAATAAAATTGGCCCCGGAACAACGGTTCATCTCTGTGGAACATTTACTGGTACTGCTGGCGGCGGCATGCTGACTGCGCAGGGCAGCGGTGCCAGCGGCCATCCGATAACGATCTCGTTTGAGGCTGGGACGATATTCCAAGCTCCATATTGGAGCGGCAGTTCAGGCGCGATCAATGTAGCGGGCCGCAGCTACATCGTGGTGGATGGGGGATCCAACGGGGTAATCGAAAACACGCTGAATGGTTCCGCTGGAGCTGCGTGCCTCGGAGGCACTTGCGCGTACCAGCAAGCTTCCAGAGCCATCTTCGCGGACCCCTGCACCGGATGCGAGTTTAAGAATTTGACGATCGCGGACATATACGTGCATACGCCATGCGAGGGTTCAAGCGGCTGCGATACTGTCCTGCCCGCATTTACCTCCGCTGAAGGCATCCTTTTCAGTGGAAACAACGTGTTGATTCACAATCTTGTGATCCATGATGCTGGTGGCGCAATCGTCTCGCATTTCAGTGATGGACAGACGGGGACAGCCATTTACGACAACCAAATTTATAACATCGATCACGGGCTTTTCGTCGGACCATGCAAAGGCTGCACGTATGGCACGCTGTCGATCCATGACAATCACATACATGATTCGGTGAACTGGGACAGCGGGTCGGCAGACTGGTATCACCATGATGGGATCCACTTTTGGGATAGCGGCAGCCCATACGGGACCACGAACGAGCTGGATATCTATAACAACTTATTCGACGGCAATGAGGGGCAATGCTGCATTACCGCCTGGATTTTTCTTCAAGGCGCGGCGGCAGTTAACAACATCTATAACAATGTGATCGTTCAAACGCGAGCGGTTTCGAACGGCGAAGTCAGCCTGCGTACGGATGCCGCCGGCTCACAATTCAACATCTATAACAACACCTTCATAAACACGCAGGGAAGCGGAGGGACCGGTGGTGCTGTCACTTATCTCGACGCGTATGGCGGAAGTGCAATCGTTAACGTGAAAAACAATGCTTTCTCGGGCTTCAACACCTATATCGCCTTGCCCTCAACCGATGTGGCCTCGTTGACTGCTTCGAATAATGCGTACGCCAGCGAAACCGGCGGAGGCAACCAGTATTGGGTCTGGAAAACAACCAGCGCCAAAACGCTAGGGGCTTGGCAATCCGGCTGCGGCTGCGACTCTGGATCGGTTGGCGACCTCAGCACCTTGCTCGGAATCGTTGGCGAGGGTGTGCCTAGCAGTAGCTTTATCGGTGCAGGAAAGGGAATTAATCTTAGCGACTTAGCTTCGGGTACTCTTCTGGCACTTTCGAGTGACACAAGCGCAGGCGACACACGGACCCCAACCAGTCGCGCAAAAGGAACAGCGGCTTGGGACATCGGGGCATATATCGCAGACGACTCGAGCCGGCCAAACGCACCCTCTGGCCTGACTGCGACCGTCCAATAACAAGAGAATACGGAAATACACTCGGAACCCAGCAGATATTTTGGCCGGCGGGCTTGCCGCTTTCATAGGTGAGTCCGTTTCTTTCGCAAACACTCGGCAGTCCGAATCCCGCAGGCAATCGACAAACCAGCAAAAGTAGTTTCCGTGGAAGCACACACTCTACAGCGCAAGAGGCTGCTCCTGAAGAGCAGTCTTTTAAATCTACTTGGACAGGTCTTGCCCATGCTTGTGGGCATTGCCGTCATTCCGTATCTCGTGCACGGACTTGGCGTGAACGGATACGGGATTCTGTCGATCGCATACCTGGTTCTAGGTTACTTCAGCATTTTCAATCTTGGTCTGAGTCGAGCAACGGTGAAATTCGTTGCCGAACATCTCAGTCCCGACCGCGTTCACAAAGTACCGGAAATCGTTTGGACGTCCTTTTTACTGCTCATAACAATCGGCACAGTAGTTGGCGTGTCAGCTGCATTCTTCGTGCCCTGGGCTGTGACGAGCGTATTCAAGATGCCGGCATCCTTTGTCGGCGAAGCACGCACCGGATTGTTTATCTTGTGCGCCGCGATGCCAGTGATGCTTGGTACGGACGCCGTTCGTGGCGTTTTGGAGGCGGCCCAAAGATTCGATCTCATCAACGCGGTAAGAGTGCCCACTAGCGTAGGCTTTTTCGGGCTAGCTGCACTCGCCGTCGCGTTGCACGTAAAAGTGCCGGGCGTAATTCTGATCCTCGTGGCCGTTCGTTTTGCTAGCGGAACCGCGTACATGCTCATGTGCATGCGGGTGTTTCCCGGGCTTCGCTCGCGCCCCCGGCTGTCAAGGGCGGCGCTTCGTCCGCTAACGGTGTTCGGTGGCTGGATCATGATTTCGAATATCACAGGTCCGGTGTTCGGTTATATCGAACGCTTTATGATTGCGTCCATCCTGTCCGTCGGCATGCTCACCTATTACACAGTTCCGTTCGATGTGGTGGGCAAGGTGCTGATATTTCCTATGAGCATCGTGCCATCTTTGTTTCCATATTTCAGTTATCACGGAGACCGTGGTAGAGAAGCTGTCCGCGACGTGACATCGAGAACCGCGAAGTACATCTTGCTTGCACTCACACCCATAACGGCCGTTTTCGTGTTTTTCTCGAATGACATTCTTCGGTTATGGATGGGATCTGCCTTCGCGGCGCAAGGCGCCGAGGTCATGCAGATCGTCGCCGTGTTGTTCTTCGTGAACGCGTTCTCCATGATTCCCTATACCTCTGTTCAAGCTCTAGGCCGTCCGGAGTTGAAAGCTATTCTGGATGTCGTTGCTTTGCCATTCTACGTTGCACTCGCTTGGTGGCTGATGCATCGAAGCGGGGTAAACGGAGCCGCCATCGCTAAGCTTCTACTCACGATCTTTGATTGTCTCTGCCTGTACCTGTTCGCCTGGAAAATGAAGGCATTCAGAGTGCGGGACTGCTTCTCGGGTCCCCTGTTCCGAGCGATGGCCGCCAGCGCCGGGCTTTTCGGATGTGTTTTTGTCGTTCGATCATTGAATTTGAACCTGATCCCTTCGGGTCTCCTGTTGTTGCTTTGCTTCATCGTTTACGCGTCGATCTTCTGGATAACTGCCGTGGATGGCCGCGAGCGAACTACCCTGAAGGGCCTGATGCAACAGGGCATTTCGCTGGTCGTGAGCTGGAGGTCACGCACTGCCGTGCAGGCCAGTGGAGACAATGGACTCTGACTGAATGCGGATCACATTCCTAATGCCGGGCTATCCTTGGACTCCAAGCGGTGGCCCGCGAGTAGTGTACGAATATGCGAATCGTCTCGTCGCCAGAGGACATCACGTTACTCTCGTACACCCGCGCCACTTGGACGACGCTCCGCTCGGGGAAGGAACCCTGTACCTTCGTTTGCGCGCCAAGCTACTTGCGGCGCGTGACGTGGTTGCTAAACCGAAACTTGATTGGCACACTCTCGATAAAAGAGTCAAAGTTGTGTTCGTTCCGAATGCAGATGTATGCAACATGCCGCGAGCGGATGCAATCTTCGCGACGGCTTGTTTCACCGTTGATGCCGTACTTCAGTGTCCCGAAGAAATGGGAGAAAAATTCTATCTGATTCAGGGATACGAAACCTGGATGAAACCGAAATCTTTCGTAGACGCGACCTGGCGTATGCCGCTACATAAAATTGTGATCGCGCGATGGCTTCTCGAAATGGGAGAAAACCTTGGAGTGTCGGATATAACGTATATCCCGAGTGCAATCGACCACGAACGATACAAATGCATCACGCCGGTCGAGGAACGGCCGCGCCAAGTGGCCATGCTCTTCTCGGGCGTTCCCTTAAAGGGCGCTAGAGATGGCGTCAGAGCGCTCGAGATCGTCCGCGATCGCCACCCGGATTTGACCGTTGTGTTCTTTGGTGCGGGCCGGCGTCAGTCGTGGATTCCTGCTTGGATCAAGTATTACCGGAATCCTCCGCAAACCTTTTTGATTCGTGAAATATACAATCAGTCTTCTATTTTTCTGAGCCCTAGCTGGTCCGAGGGTTTTCCGTTGCCACCTGCCGAGGCGGCATCTTGCGGTTGCGCGATTGTTGCCGCCGAGAATGGTGGTATTCAGGAGTATGTTAAACATGCCGTCACCGGGCTCTTATCGCCTACCCATACTCCTTCTGCCCTGGCGGCAAACATTTGCACACTGCTCGAAAATGACGCTCTACGCATTCGATTGGCATTGGCAGCGCGTGCCGCAATCCAGCGCTTCAACTGGGAGCACAGTACGAACTTACTGGAGGAATTCATTGGCACCTCTCAAGGCTCGGGGTGCACCGAGACACGAACATTCTTGACCTCCGCATAAAGGTCACTTTTCGCGGCATGAAGATCTATCGCTCCCTTCTGTTTCCCCGCGCGCGGAAGCACGATACAGATCGATTGCGCTGCTAGCGTGACAGTGGACAAAACAGAGAACGGGATTACAGCGGATGAGATTTACGTTTTTGATGCCGTGTTATATGTGGGGACCATCCGGCGGCTACCGTGTTGTATACGAGTACGCAAACCGGCTCATTGCTCGCGGACACCGCGTTTTCGTAGTACACCCCCGCGTCTTGAAATTCGCACCGCCCGCAGGGTCGAAAACTCTTCGCGCTCGCCTGCGAATCGCTAAAACCAGGGTGATTGAACTTGTCTTGACACCATCAGTTGACTGGCATCCTATCGATCCCAGAGTCGAAATGCTTTTCGTACCCAGTTCCGAACCGCGTTTCGTTCCCGACGCGGACGTGATCTTTGCCACAGCGTGGCACACGGTGCAATCCGTATTGCAATGTGGTCCTGAAAAGGGCGAGAAATGCTATCTGATCCAGCACCACGAAACTTTTCTAGGGCCGCCCGACTTGGTAGATGCTACGTGGAGACTTCCAATTCATAAGGTTGTCGTTTCGAAATGGCTCGTTGAAATCGGACGCGGTCTTGGCGTTTCAGAAGTGAACCACATCCCAAACGGCATCGATCACGCGCGGTATTCGCTAAAGCAACCGATCCCGCGGCGTCACCCTCGCATCGCAATGATGGTTTCTTCCATCCCGTTCAAGGGATCTCGCACTGGCATTGAGGCGCTCCAAGCCGCCAAAAGACGGTATCCGAACCTAGCGGCGGTCCTCTTTGGAAAAGAGCGGCACAAGGGGTGGATACCTGACTGGGTTGAATACCACCGAGACCCGGCCCAACATTTCCTGGTCGACGAAATCTACAATAAGAGCAGCATTTTCCTGAGTCCAAGCCTAGCGGAGGGGTTTGCTCTACCCCCTGCAGAGGCTGCAGCATGCGGTTGCGCCATCGTGGCGACGGATAGCGGCGGGATCAGGGACTACATCGAGGACGGCGTGAACGGTCTCCTGTCTCCGCCCGGAGACGCAGCGGCCCTGGCAGCGAATCTTTGTCGCGTACTGGGAGATGATGACCTGCGCACACGGTTGGCCATGGCGGCAAATGCGTCGGTCAAGCGCCTTGATTGGGAGCGGAGCACGGACCTGATTGAGAAGTTTGTGATGGAAACCTCCGCGCAAGCATGCGATGAAAATGCATTTCGTTCACGCACTGGCCAGGATTCCGGTGGTGCGCAACTCGGAATGGAGACCACATAAATGCAACAAGTGCAACAACACCTTGCATTCGGTGGTGGGGTGGGCCAAACGATTCTAGGTCCAGCCGTACTGGTGGCGATGATCATTGCCATCATTCTGATGTTTGTTCTGCCACGCAAGTACGTCATCATTCCATTTTTTATCGTGCTGTTCTTATCTCCCGCCGGCCAGGAGCTATACATCGGCGGCGTTCATCTTTTCGTAACGCGCATCCTGATTCTGTGCGGTTGGATTCGCTTGGCTGGATCGAAGATATCGGGCCACAAGGTCTGGACGGAAATCACTTCTCTTGACAAGGTCTTCTTCGCCTGGGCGGTATTCCGCGCACTTGCCTTCCTGATTCGGTACCCGCAATCAGGAGCAGTTGTTTATCAGGCGGGATTTTTGATTGACGCGATCGGTGGCTTTTTCCTCATTCGTGCGCTCATCCGAGATGACGAAGATATCGACAGAGTCATAAAACTCTTTGCTGGCATCACCGTCGTTCTCGCCATCACGATGGCATATGAGGAAGTCACGGGCGTGGACGTGTTTGGAATCATCGGTCACGCGGCGATTATTCCACAGTTGCGGAACGGTTACGTGCGTGCCATGGGGCCGTTCGAGCATCCGCTACTTGCCGGTGCTTTCGCTGCTACCTTGGTGCCTCTTTTCTTCTGGCTCTGGAAGGGCGGAAAGTCAAAATTCCTGGCGGTTCTGGGAATTGTCTCCGCGACCATCGCTGCCCTGACGACTCAATGCAGTACCCCAATTCTCGGCTGCGGGGCCGCCATATTCGCGCTGTGCTTTTGGCCGTTCCGCAAGCACATGCGCACCGTGCGCTGGGGAATCGTCGGTGTGCTCGTTGGATTGCAATTGGTCATGAAGGCAAACGTCTGGTGGATCATCCAACATCTGGACATAATTGGCGGTTCATCGGGGTGGCATCGGGCTGAACTGGTTGACGTATTCTTGAAAGCATTCCCGAACTGGTGGCTCATCGGAACGAGTAACAATGCCAATTGGGGCTTTATGACATGGGACACACTCAACCAGTATGTCCAAGAAGGGGAGCAAGGCGGACTTCTCGTTTTCGCCCTGTTCATCGCTTTGATTTGTGTTTGTTTCAGTTGGCTCGGAAAAGCACGAAAATCTGTTGGTGATGACCGTACAAGGCAGTGGTACTTCTGGGTTCTAGGCTCGGCGTTGTTTGCCCATGTCATTGCGTACTTCGGAGTTAGCTATTTTGATCAAACGAAATTTGCCTGGTATGCGCTTTTGGCGATGATTGTGGCGGCGACCGCACCTTTGCGAGCGGCCAAAACAGTGTCGCAAGAGGATGCGCCGGTTCCGGAAGTGCGCCGTAGTTGGGTTCCGGCGCCTCAAGCCGTCGCTGCGCGGCTGGGGCTTGTCGGTGATTCCGTCCGCGACAACCGAGCGAGACCCCACGGTTAGTCGTAATGACTGCGGCGCGAAATGAACGAGCGACCGTCGAACAGACTCTTCGATCTGTGGTCGCCCAGACCACACCCCCGCAGAAGTGGGTGATTGTGAGCGATGGGTCTTCAGATCCAACTGATGAAATTGTTCAGTGCTATGCTCGTCGATACGGCTTTGTCGAGTTTCTACGCCTCGATACGTCGGGGACAATGAATCTGGCCGCGGTGATCCCGCGAGATCCATAATTCTCATAATCTCGATCTTTGTGGCTGATGGCGCGTGAGCCCGCCGCAAACTCCCAACTGCAAGACCATCGGGCTATTTCGTGAATGCGCATCGTACCATCGCACAGGCCGCCGAAAGTCCGCGTGCTGTGTATCGACTGCATCCTCTGAAGGATCAGCGTTGGGCGCGATTTGTAGAACAGCGCCGAGATTCATCCGTGTTCCACACAGTCGGGTGGCTGCAGGCGCTCCACGACACGTATGATTACGAACCGGTGGTCTATACAACTTCGCCTCCAAAAGCGGAGCTCACAAATGGCGTTGTGGTATGCACCGTTCGCAGCCATTTCACCGGAAACCGCGCCGTGTCGCTTCCCTTCTCCGACCACTGTCAACCCTTAGTCGATGACGAAGGCGCTTTGAACGCTCTACTCGACTATATGAAGACTTCGCTGAATCGCGAGCACTGGAGATATATTGAACTACGCCCCCGCTTATACGACGCCGTTCTGGAAAGCCCCGAAATGCAGTTCACTCGTACGAGTCATTATGTGCAGCACACCATCGACCTGCGTCCCAATTTAGAAATGCTATTCCGCAGTTTTCAAAAGGGTTCGGTCCAGCGAAAGATCAAGCGCGCTGAGCGTGAGCATCTCGAATATGAGGAAGGTGGTTCCGAACGCTTGGTGCGCCAGTTTTATCATTTGATGATACTGACGCGCCGCAGGCACGGCTTGCCGCCACAGCCGCTAGTATGGTTTCGCAACCTGATCAGGACCCTGCGGGACAAAGTTAAAATTCGAATGGCCCTTAGTGACGGAGTCCCGGTGGCCAGCATCATGACCATCTCGCATCAGCGGTCGCTCGTGTACAAGTACGGATGCTCCGATTCCAAGTTCCAGAACTTGGGCGGCATGGCCCTCGTCCTGTGGAGAGCGATCCAGGACGGCAAAAATTGGGGGGCCGTAGAGTTCGATCTGGGCCGATCCGACGCGACAAATGAAGGATTGATCGCGTTCAAAGAAAACTGGGGCGGTAAACGCTCCGCGCTGGACTACTTGCGATATTCCGGTCGGCATGAAAGCGCCGAATCCGCTCCTC
>Ga0335075_10002424_pt1 | contig 30091 bp, 28 predicted proteins | sample Lox_Sample_24_FD_206723 | JGI IMG/M metagenome (GOLD analysis project Ga0335075, IMG submission 206723) | Soil microbial communities from Loxahatchee National Wildlife Refuge, Florida, United States - Lox_Sample_2.4 | ecosystem: Environmental > Terrestrial > Soil > Wetlands | place: USA...
CTGTCAACGCTTCGACGCCGTCCTCACGGACGGCTCCGCATGACTCGAGGCCGACGTGGGTCGCTACTTCACGTTCGTATGACTTTTTCATTCACTACACCTCGCCGGTTTAGCCGGCGCACAGGAGGAACTTCATGATCAAATTCTGCAAACGCGCCATCCCGCACCTCGTGCTCGCGTCACTCCTGCTTTCACCCCTGGCCCTCGTCGGCTGCGCCGCACACGCCGAATATCGCGTCTACGATCCGGACGACGGCACCTATCACTATTGGAACGGCGAATCGGTTTACTACAGCCAGTGGGAGCACGAAACCCATCGCCATCACGAGGACTATCGCAAGCGCAACGCAGACGAACAGAATCAGTACTGGCAGTGGCGCCAAGGCCATGGCGATCACAATCAGAACAACAACGATCACGGCCACGACAACCACTAATTTCCGCCGTGTAAACGGCCGCGTAAACGACTGTCGAAAGAGACGGGCGGCGAGCGCCAGGGCGTCCGCGCCTTGGCGCTACGCCCTCACCGACTCGATCACGCACACCGGAGACTTGGTCCGCACCACGCGCGTTAACCGCAGCCCCGCTTTTGAAAAAAGCTCCGCGAACTCCGCCTCGGTACGCTCGTGGCCGCCCGCCATCATCAGCATTTCAAGATCGATCCACTTCCCCAGATCGGGCTCGTTGCCACCACGCAGCACCATTTCCAGCAGAATCACTTTTCCGTTCTTGCCGCGCATGCCCGCCACGCAATTTTGCAGCACGGTAATCGCGCTGGCGTCATTCCAGTCGTGAATCACCGACTTCAAAATGTAACTGTCCGCTTCCGGAGCAGCCTGAAAAAAATCGCCGCCGATGCATTGGCACCGCTCGCTCAGTCCCATCGACTCGATGTGCGGCGCCGCTCCCGCCACCACGTGCGGCGCGTCGAATACGATTCCCCGCAGCCCGTAATGCTTCTTCAGCATCGACGTCATCAGGCGTCCGTGCCCGCCGCCGATATCGGCGATGGTGCCCAGCCCGCTGAAATCGTACGCCTCCAGTACCGCCGGCGCGAAATTCTCCGTCAATCCGCTCATCGCCGCGTTGAAGGCCTCGTCCTCCGCGGGATTCTTCTTCAAATATTCGAATGAATCGAGCCCCGTTACTTTTTTCAGCGCCATCTCGCCGGTTTCAACCGCCTGCCGCAATTCTGCGAACACGCGAAAGTGCGTCGGGCTCGCCGTCCACAACACGACTTCGCGCATCGACCCGCGTACGCGTTCGCGCAGCAATTCCGAAGCGGGCGTATTCGCAAACGTCCGCGGCTCGGTTTCCATGAACACTCCCACGCTTGCCAGCGCTCGCAGCACGCGATACAGCGACTCTTCATGCACGCCGCGCGCTTTGCCCGCTAACTCCGAAACGGCTTTCGGTCCGTCCACCAGTTGATCCGCGACCCGCAGCTTCGCCGCCACGTAGAGACACGCCGGCGCCATGAAACCGGTGGCGAGTTGCAGAATCTGCTGCGTTGGTTGTGGCTGGTTGGAATTTACTGCACCTACGCTCGTCGACGAAGGACCTGCCATAGCGGCCTCTGCGCGTAACTTCCGCTTGCAGTGTGCTGCCGCCCCGCAGCCATGTCAAGCCGCCGGCGCTCCAGCCGCCCCTCGATTTGCACATTCCAAAGAGAGTTGACACTCCCCCGCCCGCCTTGTCAGACTGGCGCGTTGCGATCCGGGGTCCTCAGCGCACTGTTTTGTCGCACTTCGGCGGATGTCTCACGCGCTTCGGCCCGTCGGCTGGCGATTGATCGCGAAATCAAGGCAACTCCACAGGGGGAAAAACATGGCTACTGAAACCGCTACCGCGCCCATCGGCGTCACCGACGCAGCCTGGCAAGCAATCGAAGGCGGATACGACCTGCAAGTCCACGTCGCGCCAGACGTGATCGCGCGCCGCATCGACGATCTCGATCTCGCCAAGGAATTCCTGTCGCACAAATTGAAAGGCTTCGTCCTGAAATCGCACTACGCGCCCACCTACGAACGCGCCAAAGTGGTCACCAAAGCCGTGCCGGGGATCAAAGCCATGGGCGCAATCACGCTCAATCACAGTGTCGGCGGCCTAAATCCCGTCGCCCTCGAAATCGCCGGTCGCTCCGGCAACAAAATCGTCTGGATGCCCACCGTCGACGCCGAAAACGAAAAGGCCGGCCGCTCCGACGGCCCAACCGATAAGCTGCCCTTCTGGGCCAAAATTCAGCGCGAACTTTCCGCCACGGGCATCGCGCCTCCGCCGCTCACCGTGCTCGACGCCAGCGGAAAAGTGAACGCCGCCACCCGCGGCTGCCTGGAAATCATCGCCAAGTACGACATGATCCTGGCCACGGGCCATCTCTCGAAAAAAGAAATCCGCGAGCTGGTGAAAACCGCCAAGGAAATGAAGCTCAAGCGCGTTATGGTCACCCACGCCGAATTTCCGTCGCAAAATATGACCGCCGACGAGCAGCTCGAAGTCGCCAACATGGGCGCTCTGATCGAGCACTGTTTCACCACCATGTACACCAACAAAGCACCCTGGGAAACCTACTACGCCAACGTCCGCAAAGTCGGCCCCGAGCGCATCATTCTCTCCACCGACCTCGGCCAGACCATTAATCCGCCCGTCGCCGAAGGCTTCGCCATGTTCGCGCAGAAAATGCTCGACGCCGGCTTCACCTCCGCCGACGTCCACCGCATGGCCGTCACCAACCCCACGGAGATTATTTCCTAATCGAACACGAGCGCGTCGGCGAGGCCGATATCATCTTTGGCGTCTCCGTCGCGCTCATATCGTATTAAGACCTCTCCTTTTTGGCGCGTGTCATTCCGAGGACGAGCGGCGTGATTTCCGCGCCACCATGCTCTGACCGCGCGGAAATCACGCGAATTTGCGAGGACGAGGAATCTCGGCGCCGTAAAGCGGCGAACACCTCGCGGCCAGCCGCTATCGGTATCTTTGAATGCCGCCCGGTTCTCTTGACGCCCGCTACCCGAAGTGAAATCATTTGCCGAGACACACAACGGCGCACAAGGAGTCCTCTCATGGCTACGCAACTGGCGGCAGAGTACGCGGAACTCGGCCTTTTCATCGGCGGCGAATGGGTGCCTGCTGGTGACAGAAAAACTTCGCCGGTAATCAATCCCGCCACAGAAGAAGCCATCGGACGCCTCCCGCACGCCACCACCGCCGATCTCGATCGCGCGCTCGCAGCCGCGCAAAAAGGCTTTGAGACGTGGCGCGCCGTCTTCCCGGATCAGCGCGGGAAAATCATGAAGAAAGCCGCCGACCTGCTCCGCTCGCGCGCCGAAGAAATCGCCCGCGTAGCCACCACCGAATCCGGCAAGCGCCTTGCCGAGACGCGCATCGAAGTCCAAATGTCCGCCAACATTTTCGAGTGGTATGCCGAAGAGGGACGCCGCGCCTACGGACGCGTCCTCCCGCAGCGCGCCCCAGGCACTCGTCTTGCCATCATCAAAGAGCCGGTCGGCCCCGTCGCCGCATTCGCGCCGTGGAATTTCCCGCTCGGCAATCCCGCGCGCAAAATTGGCGCTGCTCTAGGCGCGGGCTGCTCGGTGATACTCAAGCCCGCGGAAGAAACTCCCGCGTCGGCGCTCGCCGTGGCGCGCTGCCTGATGGAAGCGGGCCTGCCCGAAAACGTGCTGTCCATCGTCTTCGGAGTGCCCGCGGATATTTCCACTCATCTGCTCGCGTCGCCCATCATCCGCAAAATCTCCTTCACCGGCTCGATTCCCGTCGGCAAGCATCTGATGAAACTCGCCGCGGAAGGCATGAAACGCACCACCATGGAGCTGGGCGGCCACGCGCCGGTTCTCGTTTTCGACGACGTCGATGTCGATCAAGTCCTCGACGGCTGCGTCGCCGCGAAATACCGCAATGCCGGGCAAGTCTGCGTTTCGCCCACGCGTTTCTACGCCCACGAAAAAATCTACAGCCGCTTTGTGGAGGGATTTGCCGCGCGCGCAAAGGATGTCGTCGTGGGCGATGGCCTCGACGACCAAACCCAAATGGGCCCGCTCATTCACGCCCGCCGTCTGGTCGCCATCGAGGGCTTCATGTCCGATGCGAGACAGCACGGCGCGAAAGTGCAGGCCGGCGGCGCGCGCCTGCGCAGTCCCGGCTATTTCTATGCGCCCACGGTTCTTTCCGACGTCCCCAATTCCGCGCGCATCATGAACGAAGAACCCTTCGGCCCTATCGCCGTCCTCAATTCCTTCTCTGATTTCGACGCCGTCATTCGCGAAGCCAATCGCCTCCCCTACGGCCTGGCCGCGTTTGCCTTCACAGGTTCCGCCCATCGCGCCAAGCTCCTCGGAGAAAAACTCGAAGCCGGCATGGTCGGCGTCAACACCTTCGCAATCTCCGTTCCCGAATCGCCCTTCGGCGGCGTAAAAGAAAGCGGCCACGGCTCCGAAGAAGGCATCGAAGGCCTGGAAGCCTGCCTAGTCACCAAATTCATAAGCGAAGCCTAGCCGCCAGTTTTGAATTGCGGGTCTCTGAATTTACGCGCGAGTTTTAGGCATGAACGTCCTGGCCTGGCCGCAGGTTTGAACGTAGCGCCGCGGCCTTCAGCGCGGCAGCTTTTTCTCCTCTTCGCTTTTCTTCGCCTCGCTCCGTTCTGGGCCTTGACGCAAGGCGGAAGCCCCGGACTTCAGTCCGGGGAGGCAGGGCTTTCAAGCCCCGCCGTAAACGTACGCGCGCGAAAACGCGCTTCCTTTCGCGCAGGTTCACCCGCGCGAAGTAGTCAGGTCGCCGCTCAGCTCCTCTTGATCCCGACGTGTTCCAGGTTCAAAATTGCGCGCCGAGGTAGAAACCATGCCCCTGAAGATAACGCGCAAGGCCGCGAAACGACGCGTAGCAACGCGCCGAACCGTGCGGCCGCAAACCGTCGCCGAATACATCGCGCGCGTTCCCGGGCCCGCTCGTGCTGCGCTGAAAAACTTGCGCGCGATCATTCGCTCCGGAATGCCGCCAGACGTCACCGAAGTAATCAGCTACGGCATTCCAGCATTCAGAGGCGAACGCGTTCTCGTTTGGTATGCTGCGTTTTCGGGCCATTGCAGCTTGTTCCCTGGCTCCTCCGTAATCGAAAAATTCAAAATTGAGCTCAGAGATTATTCAATTTCCAAAGGCACCATCCACTTCCCCCTAGCCAACGCGCTCCCGCTCGCGCTGATCAAAAAGATCGTGAAAGCTCGCATCACGGAAGCCCACAGGTGATTTCACACCTCGCCTGAACTCGTTGACGCGCCCCGCAGCGAAATGATAGGACCTTACTAGCGTAGGTGCAGTCGGCGAAGCGAATTGGCGAACCTAAGGGGGGACTTTGGGCATGCCCACATACTCGATAGAAGAACTCATCGATAAAGTCGAAGAATTGCAGAATCGCATCGGAATCATGGAAGACGTGCACGCCGTTCGCCGCCTGCAGCACGCCTACGGCTACTACATCGACAAATGCCTGTACGACGAAACCGTCGATCTCTTCGCCGAAAATGGCGAAGTGCATTTCATGGGTGGAATCTTCAAGGGCAAAGCCGGTGTGCGCCGCCTCTACATCGAGCGCTTCCGCAAAAATTTCACCAACGGCAAGAACGGCCCGATCTTCGGATTCCTGCTCGATCACCCGCAGTTTCAGGACATCGTCGACGTGGCGCCCGACCGCAACGCCGCCAAAGCGCGCTTCCGCTGCAATATGCAAGCGGGGCTGCACGAAAACGCCGTGGGACGCACCCGCCAATGGTGGGAGGGCGGCCTGTACGAGAATTCCTACGTGCGCGAGGACGGCGTCTGGAAAATTCAGATCCTGAATTATCGCCCGGTATGGCACGCGGATTACGAAACCGGCTGGGCGCACACGCGTCCGCAATACGTCGCGTTCTTCTCCGAAACGTATCCGGCCGATCCGGTCGGACCCGACGCGCTCGAAAACCCGAAGCCGGTCCTGTGGCCGGATACGGACGTGCTGCCGTTTCACTATCCGCACCCTGTAACCGGCCGCTGTTTCAAGTAAACTGTCAGGCATTCCGATTCGCGTAGCACGGCATCATCAGTAGAATCGCGAAAGGTGAGCTAGCATGACTACTAAGTTCCCCGAAGGTTTCGACTACGCCGGTTTCAACGCGCCGATGCGCGTCGAATGCGACATCTACGATCTGGTCGTCGAAGGCAATCTGCCCAAGGAAATCCGCGGCACGTGGTACCGCACCATTCCCGATCCGCAATATCCGCCGCGCATGGGCCGCGACACTTACCTCAGCGGCGACGGCATGATCAGCGCGTTCAAATTCGAGGATGGCCACGTCGATTTCCGCATGCGCTATATCATGACCGACCGCCTCAAAGCCGACCGCAAGGCGCGCCGCAGCCTGTTCGGCTTGTATCGCAATCCTTTCACCGACGATCCTCTCGCCAAAGGCGTCAATCGCTGCGTTAACAACACCACGCCAATCTTCCATGCCGGGCGCCTGCTCGCGCTAAAGGAAGACGGCCTGGCCGTCGAGCTTCATCCCGAAACGCTCGATACCATCGGCGTCTACAACTACGGCGGCAAAATGCGCAGCCAGACGATGACCGCGCACACCCGCCTCGATGAAGACTCGGGCGAACTCTACTTTTTCGGCTACGAAGCCAGCGGCCTGGCCACCCGCGACGTCTCCTACTGTGTCGCCAACAAAGAGGGCCAGCTCGTCAAGGAAGAATGGTTCCAGGTTCCCTACGTTTCGCTGATGCACGATTTCGCCGTCACCAAGGAACACGCCATCTTCCCGGTGTTCCCCACGACTTGCGATCTCGACCGCCTCAAAGCCGGCGGCGCGCACTGGGCCTGCGATCCCAAAGAGGAAACCCACATCGGCATCATGCCGCGCGATGGCAGCGTGAAAGACATGCACTGGTTCCGCTACCCCTCCTGCTCCGCCTTTCATTTCATGAACGCCTACACCGAAGGCAAATTCGTGCATCTCGATTTCGGCATCAGCAAGTACGCTCCCTTCCCCTTCATGCTGGAAACGAACCACATCCATCCCACCGCCGAGGACGTCCGCTGGGGCCGCGTCGTCCGCTGGACTTTCGACATGTCCAAGCCCGGCGAAAAATTCGAGGAGTACAATCTCGCGCCCGCCGGAGATTTCCCGCGCATCGCCAACAAAGTCCATATGAAGGACTACTCCATCGGCTACTACGAGCGCTTCGATCCCGAGGCAGGGCCGCCGCAAATGGCCGGTCCCGTCGGCATCGGATTCAACACCCTCAGCCGCCTGGAAGTAAAAAGCGGCAAGCTGAAATCGTGGCACTCGAATCGCCCGGTCACCGTTCAGGAAGAGGTCCACATCCCCTCGCGCACGCCGGGCCACGAAGGCTACCTCGCGCTGGTCGCCGACCTGCACGATACGCAGCTTTCCGACCTGCTCGTCTTCGAAGCCGAGCATGTCGAGAAAGGCCCCATCGCCACCGCGCATCTGCCGCTGCGTCTGCGCAATCAAGTGCACGGCAACTGGGTCACGGCGGAAGAGCTCGACTACACGCCTTCGAATGGCTAAAAGACTCGCGGGCAAAGTCGCCATCGTCACCGGCGCGGGCGGAGGTTTCGGCCGCGCCATTGCTGCGCGATTCGCGGAAGAAGGCGCGGAGGTCGCGGTCACTTCCCGCACGAAATCGCAGCTCGACGAAACCGTCGCGCGGATCGCCTCGCGCGGCGGCAAAGCGCTGGCCATCGCCGGCGACGCCACCAATCGCGCCGACGTAGCGCGCGTCGTCGCTGAAACCCTGCGCCGTCTCGGCCCCGTCTCGATTCTCGTCAGCAACGCCGGGCTTCCCGGCCCATTCGGCCCCATCGGCGAAATCGATCCCGACGAATGGTGGGCCTCGCAAGCCGTCCATCTGCGCGCTCCATTTCTTTTCATCAGCGCCGTGCTGCCGCAAATGAAGGAGCTCCGCGAAGGCTGCATCCTCACCATCTGCTCGCCGCGCGGAAAAATGGTGACGCCCAATCTTTCCGCCTACTGCCTGGGCAAAACTTCGCAGATTCGCCTGATGCAGTTGCTCGCCTCCGAGACGCGCGACTTCGGCATCACCGCCGTGGCCGTCGATCCCGGCAGCGTCATCACCCAAATGGCCGAAGTCACCATCAATTCGCCGGACGCGCAGCGCTGGATGCCCGAAATGGTCGCGAACCTTCAGAAAATGGTCACCCAAACGGATTCCGACCGGCGCATTCGCGCGGAAACGCAGCTCGCGAAATGCGCCGAACGTTGCGTCGAAATCGCCGCCGGACTGCATCCCGAATGGCACGGCCAATACATCGGCCGCAACGAAACCGCCGACGAATGGAAGTGAGCCGCCACGGCGCGGTTTGAACCGTGCCATAAGACGCGCGCGATCGCGCGCTGCCTTTTCGTGCGGGTTTTGCATCTCGGCGAGCCGGGACGCCGGTTCACCCGCGCGAAATCCGCGAATTTCATGGCAATATACTCCGGCTAATCCGCACGCACTGGAGGGGGTGGAACACACATGCCAACACGCGCAAGAAAAATGCAGTTGCGAGAACGCGGCGCCAAAAGCCGCAGAGTGAGGCGCAAAAATGCCGTCCGCAAAATCGACATCTTCACTCACATCTGGCCCAAGGCATTTCACGACAAGCTGCTCAGCATCACCGGCAACATGCGCGATATGCACCGCCGCAGCGAAGCCGTACCGATGATGACCAATCTCGACGTGCGCTTCCAGGTGATGGACAAATTTCCCGGCTACCAGCAGATTCTCTCGCTGGCTTCCCCGCCGATTGACGCCGTCGGCGCGCCCGATGACTGGCGCGAACTCGCGCGCCTGGGCAACGACGGCATGGCCGAGCTGTGCCAAAAATATCCCGACCGCTTTCCCAGCTTCCTCGGCGCCATTCCGATGCGCGATCCCCAAGGCGCCGCGGCCGAAGCGCGCCGGGCCATCAAACAACTCGGCGCGTGCGGCGTTCAGATTCCCGGCAACGTTTCCGGCAAGTCACTCGATGCTCCGGAGTTTCGTCCCATCTTTCAGGAGCTGGAAAAGCTGGGGAAACCCATCTGGATTCATCCCTCGCGCACCGCCAATATTCCCGATTTCTCCACCGAGCAGAAATCGCTCTACGAAATCTGGTGGACCTTCGGCTGGCCCTACGAATCGAGCGCCGCGCAAGCGCGCATCGTCTTCTCCAAAATGCTCGACGAAATGCCCGGCCTGAAATTCATCATCCATCACGCCGGCGGCATGGTTCCCTTTTTCGAAGGGCGCGTGGGCGCGGGCTGGAGCCAGCTCGGCAAGCGCACCTCGGACACCGATTACACCGGCCTTCTCAAAGAACTGAAGCTGCCGCACCTGCAATACTTCAAAAAGTTTTTCTACGCCGATACCGCCACGTTCGGCTCCAAGGCTGCGCTCGAATGCGCCCTCAGCTTCTACGGCGTCGGCCACGTGCTGTTCTCTTCTGACGCCCCCTTCGACCCCGAAGGCGGCCCCATGTACATCCGTGAAACCATTCGCGCCATCGACGCTCTCGATCTCTCCCGCGCCGACCGCGAAGCCATTTATTTCAAGAACGCCCTGAAGCTGCTCGGCATCAAATGACGTCTGCCGGAAACTTCTGAGCTCAGGCTACGGGTGGACGACCGCGAGCGCCAGATTCCTTTCGAAGTGGCCGAAATCCCGGTCGCGGTGCAGCAACGAATGCCCGTTCTGGATGCAGAACGTCGCGATCAGGCAATCGATCGTCTTTCGGACGGTTTGTCCTCTCTGCCGCAGTTGGTAGACGCATACTCAGTCGTTTGTTTTCTATGTCTTAGGTACGTTTCTACTCGCTTGACTGTGCCGGGTAACCACCCCAAAACCCGGAGCGTTTTGGGGACCTCGGATAGATTGCGGTAGTTAGGTGTGGTTAGCGGGAGGTGGCTAGAAGGCAAAACTCGTAAGGTCGCGCGAATGAAACGGCAGGAACAGTAAGGTGCTTGGGCGGGCGTGCTTATGGCGGGGTTAAAACCCCGCCGTTTTGCCGGGCTTGCGGCGACGTGGCGCGTCGAGGCGGAGTTGTCCCTGCGGCTGGGAGCAGCCGATTGGGCGACGAGTTGTTCGTCGGCGCGCATGATCACAGATCGACCCTAGCAATTTAGTGGTGCAGGTTTCTACTGGTCGGAGGTACAGGCGCTCGCGAGCTGTACTTTCGCGCGATGGCTGCGATAGCGCCGGGCCTTTGCGTTCGAATGCGGGCCAGAAGACCACATGAGCGAGTAAGCCCGGCGGCCATCAGCCATGCCTACCAGCGAATGGTGATCGTATGCGACATTCTGCCGTGCACAGGGAACTTGATCTGCCGAAATCGGTACAAGAATGGCGTGCGACTTATGATCGGATCATTGTGAAGTCGGAAATTCTCTGGGCCCGGCCTAAAATCGTCGTTGATGTACAGGAAAAATCTCAACCCGGCAAAAAGAAACACGGCACCCAGAGTTACCGGAGATGTTTGAGTCATGACTGTGACCCTAATCCTTCCGTCGAGCACGGAACTTTCACCCACCGCTGGTATCGTATAGAGGCCTGCTGGCGGATCGAACCGCCTGCGCTGGAACGCGATTTCCACAATCTCTTTAGGGGGAATTCCGGGCGCTTTCGCGAGTTTGCCGATAAGCTTTTCGCTTTTGAACGTAATATTCACTAAAGTCTTCAAGAACCAGCTTTCGAGTTCGTAGCCGTTAATCCGGAAGTCCTTTCTGGTCCATTGGGTCGGCCGATATCGCTCTCGGAATTTGTGCAAGGTGATCGCATCCTCGACGGCTTTTATTGCCGATGTAGCGGCGGCGTCTGCCACAGAAAGCTCGCTGTTGTGTCTTGTGCAGAGAATTTTCCGTGTGAGGCTGGATAAGCCGACCGAAACGGGTTTATCGGAACACCACGGCAGGCCTTGCACTGTGATCTGATCCGAAAAGTGAACGCCCTCGCTAAAGATGTGTTCCCGCGAGATCTTGTTCGAACAACCTCCAAGGCTCTCTGCCCAGCACTCCATCATCAGAGTCCCCGACCTCCGCGGCTCGCTGCTATGTGGATTCGGCTAGAGTCAATCGAACTTAATACGCTTTGAGACATCCTCAATGCGCCTGCGGCGGGCTTCCCGGAAGGTGTCCTCGCGGGACCTTGTTTCCTCCTGCTCTCGCCGCCACTCCCGGTATTGTTTATTCGTTTCGGCGATCGCGAGCTGCAGCGTGTCACGGTGATATCGCTCCACTTCATCGATAGTCGTTCCATTTAGAACTACGACCGCCCCGTGGATTCGCGCGATGCCCGGCCTGTGCATTCCTGTATAGCGCGGCGGGTGGTCCCAGTTAGGAATGAAGAGTTCTGCCCATTTGGGCGGCGGCACTGCGGAGAGCGCAAACGGGATCGAATATAGGGCGCAGCCCGGAGTGCCGTCGTTCCTGGGCTCGGTAATTTCTTCCACAATCACACGAGTGATTTTGATGTCTTCGAATCCCGAATTCTCCGTTCCGGCCGGTACTGCCGATGTTTGGCTGTGCTTCGGCGTGATCGTCGCCATTGGCTCTCCGAGGGGAGGCGCGGTCTCGCGGACGCCCAGTAACGTGCGAACTAGGTCCTCATAGTCCCGTTCGGAATATGGTTCGCCGCTGAGGTTGATATAGTACTTGCCACTGAGCCAAGACGGCGCAGCTTGGGGCCAAGTGCTGCTTCGTAGGACAGGGATAAATTTGCGGTTATTCTGGTTTGTCATGACTTCTGCTGTCATGATGTCCCCCTCGTAGCCGACGCCGCCCTCCCGTGCGTCTGAGCGCTGCTTGTACCTAGGTGTGCAGACGATTACGACAAATCGATTTTCGCGAATAGCCCGCTCCATGAATGCGGGCAGTTGGTCTCCAGGCACGGTCTCCCACCTGTCGATAGTGACGCCGACTCCATCCGCTCGGAGCCGCTGCGCTAGCCTCCGGACCCCACTCGCGATGGGCCTCGTCGTCCCACGAGTACGAAATGAAGGCCAAGTTCGCAGCTGGATGGGCAGCCGCATTTTTCGATTGGTTTGCCCCTGTTAGCCTCTCGGATTGCTGAATTGTGGGGTCCGGCGCAGGAATGCCGGCCATTACACCGGGGGACGGACGCTCAATCGATTTCTTAAGCAGAACCCTACCTCTCCAGACTTTCCATTCTTGAAGCATGTGATCGTGTCCTTGGGCGGAGGCTGCCCTTAGGTTGCCGTGTAGGTCGAGGCCCGCCGGTGCGTTCCTCGTGGCGAGAAATTGGGCTAACGCCTGATTTGAGTGGCGAACTTTCAGCTCCCAAGCTCCCCGACAGTCGTTAATGATTTCCCTCAGTTCCTCCTCGGTGGGCAACCGACTTGTCTCGCCAAATGCCTTTTGATACGACTCAAGCCGTGCTGCCACGCTGCGCTCAATGTGGGCCGCGTAGATCTTGACCATTTCTTGGAACTCGATTCCGCTGTAAAGCTGCCTTTGATTCTGGGTTCTGGCGCGCTCCAGTAGGAATTGGGTCTGCTCGGTTCTCAATGTAGCGGCGGACTCCGCGAGGGCTTTTTCGTACAGCGTGTCAGCGTACTGTTTGATTAAGGCGTCCAAGATTTCCATACCCCGTTGGTATAAATTCTACTCCGAACTCCGCTCGAGTGGAAAAGCGGCGTGGCCAAGGATGGGGTCTCCTTAGGCTCCCAACTATGCGAAATTCTCACGCGTGTCGGATTCAACCGCTGCCGCACTGAAGGCCGCGGCGCTACGTTTAAACCTAAAGCACTGCCAAACCTAAAGCTGCGCCGGTCAACGGCATGCGCTGTGCTTTGCCGCCCACTACTCACCACTCACGAATCACCACACTTACCCTTACGGCTCGCGGTAACACTCGGCACGCCTGTTCCTCCCGCGCGGCGGGCGGCGATGCGGTAAAATACGGGCACGATGGCCGAGCGCTTTTACCGGGCAACCATGAGGATTGGGGATACCACTCTCTTCGGGCGGCTCGTGTTCGGATTTTTGGTGCTGTGCGCCATCGGAGTTGGAGCGGCGGCGGGGCTGCTGTTCGTCTATTCCAGCGACTTGCCGGAAATTCACGCGCTGGAAAATTACCGGCCGATCACCGAAACGCAGCTTTTCTCCGACGACGGGCAGCAGATCGGGACGTTCTCCCTGCAGCGGCGCATCCTGGTTACCTACGAGCAGATTCCTCCCATTTTGCGCGAAGCGATCATCAGCACCGAGGACCAGCATTTCGAGCAGCACTGGGGCGTGGATTTTCCGCGGGTGCTGGAATCGGCGTGGAAGGACGCGCTGGCGCGGCGTCCGGTGGAGGGCGCCTCGACTCTGACCATGCAACTGGCCGGCGGGCTGTTCCTGAACCGCGCCGACCGGTCCATGCGCCGCAAGATCGAAGAGACCATCCTGGCTCTGGAAATCGAGCGGCACTATACCAAGGCGCAGATTTTCACCATGTACTGCAACCAGATTTATCTGGGCAGCGGGAATTACGGGTTCGAGGCCGCGTCGGAATTTTATTTCGGCAAGCACCTGGATCAGATCGACCTGCCCGAAGCGGCGCTGCTGGCGGCCATCATTCGCGGTCCCTACTATTCGCCGGTGAATCATCCGGAGCGGGCGCTGGCGCGGCGCAACCTGGTGCTCTACCTGATGTACCGCGACCACAGAATCACGCGCGCACAGGAAGAATCGGCGCAAAAGCTGCCGATGGGGCTGCACATCGAGCCGCAGCGCGACAATCTGGCGCCGTATTACATCGAGGACATTCGCGAATATCTGGAGCACACCTACGGCACGGCGGCGGTGCACGAACAGGGGCTGCGCGTCTACACCACACTCAACGTGGACATGCAGAGGGACGCGGACCAGGCCTTGCGCGACGGGCTGCACGAATATGACCGGCGCCATGGCTGGCGCGGGCACCTGCCGAATATCTTCATCGATCATCTGGGCACGCTGGCGAAATATCGCAGCGACGATTGGGACGGGCCGATCGAGGAGGGCGAGTACGTCACGGGGCTGGTGACGGAGGTGAAAAGCTCGTACGCGGAGATCAAAATCGGGCGCTATCGCGCGAAGATTACTCCGGCGGATATGGCGTGGACTGGGTTCAAATCTCCCGACGACATTTTGAAGGCGGGCGATCTGGTGAACGTCCACATCAATGCAATCAAGGACGATGTAGCGGACGTGCAGCTGGAGCAGATTCCGCAGGCGCAGGCGGCGCTGATCGCCATCGACAACGCCACCGGCGAAATCAAGGCGATGGTGGGCGGCTACAGCTTCACGCAGTCGAAATTCAACCGGGCAACGCAAGCCATGCGGCAGACGGGCAGCTCGTTCAAGGTGTACGTCTACAGCGAAGCGCTGCTGCAGGGCGCCACGCCGTTCGATACCGTGCTGGATGCGCCGGTGACCTATCGGGTGGGCGACATCGACTATTCGCCGCACAACTACGACGACAAATTCGAAGGGCGCATCACGCTGCGGCGGGCGCTGGCGGATTCGCGGAACGTCCCGGCGGTGCGGCTGCTGAATCATGTGGGCATCGAGAACGTGATCGAGCTGGCGCGCAAGTTTGGGATCGTCAGCCCGCTGCCGCCGTATTTGCCGCTGGCCTTGGGCGCCGCGGATTTGACGCTGCTGGAGCACACGTCGGCATTCACGGTTTTTCCGGACGACGGGATTCACATCGAGCCGTACGACATTACGCGGGTGAGCACGTACGACGGCGCGCTGCTGGAAGAGCATCGGCCGGAGGTGACCGACGTGATTCCGCCGCCGGTGGCGCGCACGATGGTGGCGATGCTTGAGGACGTGGTGAATTTCGGCACCGGCGTGCGCGCGAAAGAGCTGGGGCGGCCGTCGGCTGGGAAAACCGGGACGACCAATAATTTTACCGACGCGTGGTACATCGGATTTACGCCGCGGCTGACGTGCGGCGTGTGGGTGGGCAACGACAATCCGGCGATCTCGCTGGGCGATAAAGAAACGGGCGCGCGAGCGGCGCTGCCGATCTGGCTGGAGTTCATGCAGAAGGCGCTGAAGGATAAGTCGGTGGAGCAGTTCCCGAATGTGGTGCCGCTCGAGCAGCAAGCGCCGACGCAGGTCGAAGAGGTAGACACGGCGGACACCGCGCCGCCGGCCGATGCCGCCGAGCAGGGATTTGCGCCGGTGAGCGCTCCGCAACCCGCGCCGTCCGGGACGTCAGCAGGCGCGCCGGCAGCCGCTGCGCCTGCAGCCGGCGCGTCCGCGCAGAAAAAATCATCCGCGCAATTTTTGCCCGAGACGCTGCCGCTTACGAAGGCGAAAGCGAAAGTCCCGCCGACGGCTCCAGCGCGGGCGGTACCTGCGTCCGCTACTGCGACGCATTGATCGCTGCTATTTTTTGCGCGCGCGAAATGGATCCCAGCCGCCCGGCTGAAGTGGGAGCGCGCTGCCCGCATCATCCACCAGCAAAATTTTTCGACTGCGCGTGATTTCGCCGATGGCGGTGAGTTCCGGAAAACCTGGCGCACCGCGCAGACGCGCGACGTTGCGACGCGGCACGGTGAAGAGCAGTTCGTAATCCTCGCCTCCGTGCAGCGCCATCTGCAGCGCGTCGGCGGCAGCGGGCGGCAGGCGGCGCGCGATGCGCTCGGCAATCTGCACGCGCGGGATGCGCCGCGCGTCGATCGTTGCGCCGACTCCGCTCGCCAGGCATAGGCGGGGCAGATCGGTGGAAAGGCCGTCGGAGATGTCCATCATCGCCGACGCGATTCGGTGCTGCGCGAGCCAGGCGCCCAATTCCACGCGAATCTCGGGGTAGAGGTGCGGCTGCAATAGTGCGGCCGATGAGTTGAGTGCGCCGGATGCGTTGCGGCTGTTGCGGATGCTGGTTGCGTTCGTGATGTGGCCGCGCAGAAGCTGAAGGCCCAATTCGGCCCGGCCTAGGCGACCGCTGACGTAAATCAGATCGCCGGAGCGGGCGCCGGATCGCTTCACCGCTCGGCCACGCGCGATTTCGCCGATCACGGTGACGCTGATGAAGATGAGAGGCGTGCGCGTGGTGTCGCCGCCAATCAGCCGGAGGCCTAGTTTTAGCGCCGCGCGCTTCATGCCCGCGAGAAACTGGTCGAGCCAGCGGGCTGTGCAATCTTGCGGAAGGGCGAGGGTCAGGAGAAAGGCGCGGGGAGCACCGCCCATTGCGGCGACGTCACTGGCGGCGCGTGCGATCGATTTGCAGCCGACGGAATCAGCAGGATGCACGTGGCGCAGGAAATGGACGCCTTCGATGAAGGCATCACAGGTGACGATCCAATCCTCTTTGCCGGCAGGCGAGAGAACGGCGGCGTCGTCACCGATTCCAAACGGCGCGCGCAGATGGCCGAGCCGGACCGCAGCACCTCGGTCTGGGGTGATCGATGGCAGGGCTTTCACGACCCGCTCGATCAGCTGATCTTCGGAGGCCACCCTGTCCTTTGGTACAGTTGTGCGCGTACGCGACTTTAGGCTAGAGTTTTGATTGGGCATTGTCGTATGTCGTGTGAATTATAGGGACCCGCGGCTGTAGAAGCGAGCTACGGAAACCCGAGCGCAGAGCAGTTTAGAGTTGACGGCCTTGCAGGCGGCGGCTAGAATGCCCCGAGTTTCGAACCAAAGCTCTCGGTTCAAACTCCTGGATTCATTTCCGTAATGGCAGTCGTGGTGAGACGCGTTTCGGGGCGAGCGTCTTCATCCCAACCGTTGTAAGCGCATCGTTCGGTCGAGAATCTAAAAATTATGAAGGGCAAATCCTACACGTTTTTTATTGCTTCCAGCGCCTCGGGCGACATGAAACGTGTGCGCGTGCCCATTTATTTCCTGCATCTGCTTGTGCTGCTTGCGGTTGTGGGCGGCGTGACAATCGTAGCAGGCATGGGATCGTACTCGCGGCTTTTGTGGAAAGCGGCGAATTATAATTCGCTGCGGCGGGAACAAGAAGATTTGAAGCAGCAATACGTCGCGCTGCAGACGCAGGTGAAGAGCACCAACCAGCGGCTCGATTCTTTGCAATCGCTGGCCAGCGAAGTGGCCATGGCCTACGGCATCACTCGGTTCCACGCGACGCCGTTTAATCTGAACGGCGGTCAACCCGACCCTGCCGCGGATTACCAGGAATCCGTCGACGAATTCAGCTATCTCGAAAAGAACGCCGCCGCGGTGGCGATGACCGATGGCGGAGAGCGGTTGCTACCTGCATCGCAACTGAGCGCTCTCGGCGTTGTGCCGACGCTTTGGCCGGTAGCAGGGCGCATCACCGCGGGTTTCGGCGAACGGATGGATCCCTTCAGCGGGGAAGGCGCGTTTCATACGGGAATGGACATCGCGTCAACGTATGGCGCACCGATTCACGCCACGGCGGATGGGATTGTGATTCGGGCGGGACTCGACGGAGGATATGGGCGCCTGATCGTGATCGACCACGGTTTCGGCGTTACGACCTGGTACGGACATCTTTCTGGATTTAACGTCCAGCCGGGCATGCACGTTAAGGCCGGCGATGTGATCGGCTATGAAGGCGACAGCGGACGCTCGACGGGTCCGCACCTGCATTACGAAATCCGCATTTACAACACGCCCGTAAATCCCTGGCCCTATCTGCGCCGCACCAGCCCGACGGAAACCACCTCCAACGGCGATTGATTGCGGCGTTGCTTCGCCCAATGCGTTTCCGCGCCGCACACGTAGTGGAAAAAGGGTTAGGGCAGCTCCGCTGATCGCAGCAATGTTAACCGCGCTACTGCCAATATTCGTTGCGCACAGATACTTTCACGAAGAGAGTATGGTGGATGATTTCTTGTCCGGGCGTCACGGTAGTTTCGACTATTCCACGATGACCTGCGATTTGAATGAAAATCACCTGTATGTCCCATACAGCGTGAGGCATCCCCACGATGGTTCAATTTTTCTTATGGGTTTAGCCGCGTGTGCGTTTTTCTTGTCTGGGTATGCGTTTGTGAAGATCGTCGGCAAAAACATCTGATCGTTCAAGGCGTGGTAAACGATAACGCTGCGGTTTTGTTCGGAGAGGGCGCCCTCTTTCGCGCAATTAATTAAGACCGAAGCGATCCAAGGTTGCCCCACATTTCGCGGCGGGCTTCGGCGACATCTTCTTCAGTGATCTGCACGTTCAGATCAGCCCACGTTCGTGCGGCGGGGCTGCCACACTGGGAGACGAACAGGTTACCGGACGGCCGGGGCGGATACGGGAGTTGGTGCAGCGCGCGGAGCGGACGTTTGCTTGCGGAGCCAGAAGGCGCCGGTGGTGACGATCAGCGCGGGAAGGAGGAAGCGCATACCGTCGCGAAGCAAAGCGGCAGGGCCGGCCTCTTCTGGAGGGCCCACGCCGCAGCCGCAGTCGATTTTCAGGCCACGGCGATATGCCGAATAAATGGCGATCATGAAGCCGACGAAAACCAGGGAAGCCAGAAGCGACGAATAGCGGCGCCAGACACCGCTGATCAGCCAGACGCCAAGAAAGAGTTCGCCAAACGGCAGGACGTGCGCGACCGTATTCGCGGCGCTGGAGGAAAGCAAGTTGTACGATTCGACCTGAATGGCGAAGAGCGCGATGGACGTCTTCATCGACGCCCAGCTCCACGGGAATCCGGGGATCGGTTTCAGCTTGCCGTAGGCGGCGGCGAGGAAGATCGAGCCAAGGACGATGCCGCCAACGACGAGAAGCGACCGGACGAGAGAGCGGCGTTGGATGGGATCGCGAATGCAAAACGCCGCGATCGCGCCGGCGACGACGAAGATAAATCCCCACTCGGCAAGCCAGTTCAGAGCTGCGGCTAGCGTGTCCATTTGTTTCCGGCTTACTGGCTCAGCAGCGAGTCGAAAAACTGCTTGAGGATGGGCCAGGAGACCGCGCCGGAAGCGGCCGGCAACCGATGGCCCTTGTACATGATGACGTAGGTGGGCGTGGCCCTGACGGGAATCTCCTCTCCCAAAGCGCGATCGGCGTTGATCGAAGCGTCCAGCGGGCAGCTGCCCGGCGCGTCGTTGAACGAGCAGCCCTTCATCAATTGCTCTACTTTCCGGAACTCCGAAGTGGGCATCGCAGCCGAGATGTATTTCGAGATATCGCCAGTTGCCGCCCATGCGTCCTGATTATCGTATAGCGCCGCTTCCACATTGGCGAACTCGCCGACGCGGGCGGCAGCCGTGGCCCAGCGAGCGGCCTCATAGCCATACTTGTGCTGCGGCAAGGGGAAATTGTGGTGGACGAGATAAACTTTTCCGGAGGCGACGTAGTCGTTGATCATGGGGCGCAAACTGTTTTCGTAAAGCGCGCGGCACGAAGGGCATTCGTAGTCGGTAAAGACGATCATGGTGATCGGAGCGCCGCTGGATCCATAGGTTTCTATGGCGTCGCTGGTAGGGACCAGTGGACTCACCTGAGGCGCGGCAACGCGAGGGGTGGCATGGAGCGTGGCACCGAAGACAACGATCGACAGCACCGCCGCAGCAATGGCCGACCTCCAAATCCACGCTGGCCAATGGCCGCGAGTTGCCTGCTGCGAGTCTTTTAGAAGTTGTGATGGCCGAAGTTGCAATGGCGCCTCCCCCTCGAACGCGAATCATCGCGTACCGGCAAACGTGGATTCTAACGCGAAACGTGCCGCTGCGCTTTGAGATGTTGGATCGCCGACCACGAAACAGGTAACGCTCTATGTAGTAGGATGCGGTCTAACGGATACGGGTTCGCCGATCGGTCCCGCGCGACTTCCGCTTCGACAGGGCAACGAGAGATAGGAACACATGCTCGCAGGAACTCCCCACCAGGCGAGATGGGTTAAGCCGGAACCTCGGCGCGAACTGACCGCGCGAGAAATGCAATGTATCTTGCGCCAAGCCGGCATGGACGAACGGGTTCGCGGCGTCGAACCGCTGGCTGGCGGGCTGCGCAACGCGAATTTCAAGCTTCGGTTGGAAGGCTCCGCGGAGGCATTCGTGCTTCGCCTCTACGAACACGATCTTTCCATCTGTCAAAAAGAAATTGATGTAATCGGGCTGATCCGTCGCACGGTTCCCGTCCCGGAGATCGTTTACGCGGAGCCGTGCGGATGGGATGGGCTGCCCCCGTTTGCGGTTTTCCGTGCTGTGGAAGGTATCAGCTTCCGCGATCTGAAACGCAGCAGCGACGGGAGGGCGATTGCGCAGGCTGCGTACTCCGCGGGAGAAGCTCTCGCACGCGTCTCACGGATTGAATTTTCGGAGCCCGGTTGGCTGGCGCCGGGGCCGCGAGTGATCCCGATGGCTGAGCAGAAGCCGGATCCTCTGCCGGCATTCGTGGACGCGTGCCTAGCAACACCGAATGTTCAACGGCGCATGAATGCACGTTTGCGCGAATTGACGCGCGCGGTTATTTGGCGTTGGGCGCCGCGGCTGCGGTTCTTGAATGACGAAGCGCACGTGGTTCACGGCGACTTCGGAAAGCGAAATCTGATCGTGCGGCGCTATGCAGACAAATGGGCTGTGGCGGCAGTTCTTGATTGGGAGTTCGCCTATTCCGGCTCGCCCTTAGCCGACGTCGGAGAATTTCTGCGATACGGGCGCTCCACTGAACCATCGATCGAGCCACATTTCTCGATGGGCTACGTGGCTGCGGACGGAGAACTGCCCGAAGACTGGCTGCATACCGCCAGGCTAATCGATCTGACAAGGCTCTGCGAAAGCCTGACTCGCGACTACCTGCCGGAAGAGTTTGTGCCGGAACTCGTTGAGTTGATCGCGGGGACAGTCGAAGATCGAGTGTCGTGACAGATTCGTGCGCGGCGCCAGAATCTAGTCTTGGAAGGCTGATGCTCAGGCTGTGCAATCGATTTCTATGGAGAAGGCGCAGACAGACAAGTAAGGCTTTCTTTTTCAGTAAAATATGGACAATATCAAACAACTTGACAATAACACACTCAAGTCTTATTATGGAGGTCGTACGCGGCGGAGGCGATCTGGCGCGGGACGAGTAACAGCTTAGTTAGGAGCGGATTCCATGAGCAAGATTATCGGCATAGACCTGGGGACGACCAACTCCGTGGTGGCCGTTATGCAGGGTGGCGAGCCCGTCGTCATCCCGAACCAGGAAGGCGCACGGACCACCCCTTCGGTGGTAGCGATCACGAAATCCGGAGAGCGACTGGTGGGCCAGGTGGCCAAGCGCCAGGCGATCACCAATCCGGAAAACACGGTTTATTCCATCAAGCGCTTCATGGGGCGGCGCTACGACGAAGTGCAGGATGAAGTGAAACGCGTGCCGTACAAAATCGTCAAGGGGCCGCACGACGACGCGCGCGTCGAAATTGCGGGCAAGACCTACAGCCCGCCGGAAGTATCGGCGATGATTCTGCAGAAGCTGAAGAGCGCGGCGGAAGATTTCCTGGGCGAAAAAGTAAGCAAAGCGGTGATCACCGTCCCGGCATATTTCAACGACAGCCAGCGGCAAGCCACCAAGCAGGCCGGGGAAATCGCGGGGCTGGAAGTGCTGCGCATCATCAACGAGCCGACAGCGGCGGCGCTGGCCTACGGCCTCGACAAAAAGAAGGAAGAGACGATCGCCGTCTACGACTTGGGCGGCGGCACGTTCGATATTTCCATCCTGGAGGTGGGCGAAGGCGTTGTGGAAGTGAAGTCCACCAACGGCGATACGCACCTTGGCGGAGACGATATCGACCAGCGCATCGTGGATTGGCTGGTAGCCGAGTTCAAGAAGGAACAAGGCATCGATCTGAGCAAGGACAAGATGGCCATCCAGCGGCTGAAGGAAGCGGCGGAAAAGGCCAAGATCGAGCTTTCGCAACTGATGGAGACGGAGATCAATCTGCCGTTCATCACCGCGAACGAGTCGGGCCCGAAGCACCTGCAGGAGAAGCTGACGCGGTCGAAGCTGGAACAGTTGATGGACGATCTGCTGCAGCGGACCGTGGAACCAGTGAAGCGGGCGCTGAGCGATGCGCAATTGACAGCCGACAAGATCGACGAAGTGGTGCTGGTCGGCGGATCGACGCGCATTCCCAAAGTGGTCGACATCGTAAAGAGCCTCTTCAACGGCAAAGAACCTCACAAGGGCGTGAACCCGGATGAAGTGGTGGCGGTGGGCGCGGCCATTCAAGGTGGAGTGCTGGGCGGCGAGGTGAAGGACATCCTGCTGCTGGACGTGACGCCGCTTTCGCTGGGCGTCGAGACGCTCGGCGGGGTGATGACCGTGCTGATCCCGCGCAACACCACGATTCCGACGCGCAAGTCGGAAACGTTCTCGACGGCGTCGGACAATCAGACGTCGGTAGAGATTCACGTGCTGCAAGGGGAACGGCCGGTGGCCAGCGGAAACCGGTCGCTCGGGAAATTCCAGTTGCTGGGGATTCCGCCGGGGCCGCGTGGATTGCCGCAAGTAGAGGTGACGTTCGACATTGACGCGAACGGCATCCTGAACGTGTCGGCAAAAGACAAGGCTACCAACAAAGAGCAGAAGATCACCATCACCGCGTCCACCGGCTTGAGCAAAGAAGAAGCCGAGCGGATGCGGAAGGAAGCCGAATCGCACTCCGATGAGGACAAAGCGCGGCTTTCGGAAGTCGAGTCGCGCAACAAGCTCGACAACCTGGTGTATCAGGGCGAAAAGCTGATCAAGGAAAACCGCGAGAAGCTGCCGGAGGCCGAAGTCAAAAGTGGCGAGGAAGCGCTCGAAGAGGCTCGCCGCGCGCTGGCTGAAGGCGGTGTCGAGCGGCTCAACTCCGCCGCGGACAATCTGACCAAGGCACTGCACGCGCTGGGCGAAGCGCTCTACAAGGCGCAGGCAGCGGCAGGAGCGGCTGCGGGCGGCGGGCAAGGTGGTCCCGGCGGCCCGAGCAGCGATAGCGGCGCGGGCACGCCCGGAGGAAGTACCCCACACGGACAAGGCGGACAAAGCGATGTGGTGGACGCCGAGTTCGTGGACGTAGACGAAAGCAAGAAGCCTAACTAAGCGGTACGCGCAAACGGGGCGGACGGCGCTCATAAGGATGAAACGCCCGCCCCTTTGCGCCACTCGTTAGCAGATGTGTTGATGTACTCGCAAAGGCGAGTTTCACGCCTATGGCAACCGCAACCAAAACCGATTATTACGAACTGCTCGGAGTTCCGCGGAAGGCTTCCGCGAAAGACATCCGGGCCGCGTACCGCAAGCTCGCGCGGAAGTACCATCCCGACCTAAATCCTGGCGACAAATCCGCGGAAGAAAAATTCAAGCAGATCCAGGAAGCGTACGAAGTTCTCTCCGACACCAAGAAGCGGCAGATGTACGACCAGTTCGGATTCAATACGCCGGGGCCGGGCGGAGCTCCTCCTTCGGGAGCTGGCTATGGTGGCAGCTCACCGGAAGACGTGCACTTCGATTTTGGAGGATTCGATTTCGGAGGGGGCGCGGCCGGCGGCGGCACGAGTTTTCGCGATCTGTTCAGCCAATTTTTCCGCGGGGCTGGCGCGGCACAGGCGCAACAGGAACGCGAGCGGGGCGATGATCTCGAATACGCCATCGACATCAGCTTCGGCGAGGCGATGCACGGGACGGTGAAGAAGCTGAGCTTCACGCGGCTGGACACCTGCCAGGTGTGCCACGGAACCGGCGCGGCGCCAGGCGACGAGAAGACCTGTCCGACCTGCGGAGGTTCGGGGCACGTGACGCAAGTGAGCGGGAAAATGCGATTTGAGGTGACGTGCGCGCGATGCGGCGGGAGTGGAAAGCTGCACAGCGTGTGCCGCAATTGCGGGGGCGAAGGCCGCGTGGCGCGCGTGGATACGCTGGACGTGCGCATTCCGCCCGGAGCGCAGACGGGTTCGCGCGTGCGCGTAGCGGGACGCGGAAACGCCGGGATGCATGGCGGGCCTCCAGGAGATCTGTACATCATTACCAATGTGCAGCCGCATCCATTCTTTGAGCGGCGCGGCGATGATTTGTACACCACGGTGCCGATCACGGTGACGGAAGCGTCGCTGGGCGCCAAAGTGGAAGTGCCGACGATCGACGGACGCGCGCAGGTGCGCATTCCGCCGGGGACCAACAGCGGAAAGAAGCTGCGCCTGCGAGAAAAAGGCGCGCCCTCCGCGAGGCAACCCGGCAAACGCGGCGATCAAATCATCGAGGTGCAGGTGGTGGTCCCAAAACCCGAGGATGAGCGCGTGCGCAATCTGCTGCGCGAGCTGGACAAAGTGGACCACGAAGATCCGCGCAAGGAACTTTTCGCGCGGGCGGCGGTGTGAAAGTGTTTCGAGCGCAGCAAACCGAAAAGGAGATTTCTCGTCGCTTCGCTCCTCGGGATGGCAGCGCGTTTTTACGTAATCTCAGGTAAACGTAAGGAACGGAGGAGGCGCACATGGCGGCACGGCAGCGACGGAGGGCGAAGGCCGGCTACATGATCAGCGCCGTGGCCGAGCTGTATAAGATCCATCCGCAGACGCTGCGGCTATACGAGCGCGTGGGATTGCTGACGCCGTCGCGTTCGGAGGGCAACACGCGGCTCTACACCGACTCCGATCTGGAACGCCTGGAAGTGATCCTGAATTTAACGCGGGAATTGGGCGTCAATCTTGCGGGGATCGAAATTATTCTGAATATGCGCGACAAGATGGCGGATATGCAGGAGCAGATGGAGCAGTTCATCAAGTTTGTCCGCAGCGAAGTGGCTAAGAATTTTGCGAATGGCAGCGAGCCGCGTGTGCGCAACGCCATTGTGCGCGCCACGCCGCGCCACGCGATTCGCATCGAGCGTGTTGAGAAGTGACGACGCGACGAGCGTCGTGGTCCTGAACCGCTGAAAAGCGGCGAAGTATCTCTCGTTTTCGGTGCTCGGCGCGGTCGGCAAGTTCTCCGATGCATTCACTCCTGACTTAAATTCCACAGGTCTTCACACTTTGCACAGCGCATGCGCTTGCGCGCGATTCACTGTGCGCATATTCTTGCTGCATGGCGAGAGCGGATTGTCCCACCTGCCATGGCAGCGGCTGGAAAACCGTGGAACGGAGTGCGCAAGAAGCGCAGGCGCTTTCCACGGACAAGCCCGGCGCATCCTCGGCCGGCGAGCCGAAACTCGTATGGGCGGTGCCGTGCGATTGCATTTCGGGGGACCGCACGGACCGCGCGCTGGCCAAGGCGCGCGTCCCGGAACGTTACCGGCATTGCGATTTCGAGAATTTTGAGACGGATAACGAAATCGAATCCGCGCAGCGCGAGCAGCAGGCTTCGTGGAATCGCAGTCTTTCGCAAGCGAAGCTGATCGCGCAGCGCTTCGCGGCGGAATTTCCAGTGGGCAGCGAGCACGGATTGCTGCTGATGGGCCCGTGCGGCGTGGGCAAAACGCATCTGGCGGTGGCGGCGCTGAAAGAAATCGTGCATCGCGGGCACAGCGGGCTTTTCTACGATTACCGCGAACTGCTGAAACAGATTCAAGACAGCTACAACGCCGAAAGCCAGTCGACCGAAATGGGAGTGCTGGAGCCGGTGCTGAAGGCTGAGATTCTGGTGCTCGACGATCTGGGATCGAGCAAGCCGTCGATGTGGGCGCTGGAAACCGTGGGGCATATTTTGAATACGCGCTACAACGAAAAGCGCGTCACCGTGCTGACGACTAATTTTCTGGATACCGATGCGATATCGGCGCCGCCGCCCACGCCGCGAATCGCCGGCATGCGCGCGGCGATGGTGGACGATTCGCTGACCGAGCGCGTGGGCCAGCGGATACGTTCGCGGCTCTACGAAATGTGCCGCACGGTGGAAATCAGTGCGCCCGATTACCGCAAGGAAATCCGCAACATTAGCCGCCGCGCGTAGCCTTTCGAATCGCCTGAAAGAGGATAAGATTTACATTTTGATTCATTAATAATCGCATACCCTGTGCGATTTGCTTCCCGCGCTTCCCCAGTGTAGAGTTTTCTAGAATTCTCCGACCGCTGCGGCCTGCCGGGAGAGAAATCCTATGGCGCGGCGGCGAAGCTCCAGCAAGACCGGAGCCGAGGGTTCGGGTGGAAACGCCCGGGCCTCCCGTTTCGTGGCTTGGCCGTTTGGCGGCTTGGCCGTTTGGAAAGGGGAATAAAAGCTAGCGCATTCTTCGCGCTGGTTTACGCCCAATTCCAGATTCGGAGTTGGGCTTTTTGTTTTTGGAAAAGATTGCTGGAGAGCGAGAAAAACCATGCCGCTGACAGATAAATTCGGGCGCTCGATCGTGGACTTGCGTATCTCTGTCACCGACCGCTGCAATTTCCGCTGCGTCTATTGCCGTTCGGCCGATCCTGAAAACCACATGCCGTCGAACGAGCTGCTTTCGTGGGACGAGCACGAGCGGCTGGTGCGGATTTTGGTGGCGATGGGAATTCGCAAAGTGCGGGTGACGGGCGGCGAGCCGCTGGTGCGCGAGGGCGTGGAAGGATTTATCGGGCGGCTGAAAGCGCTGGGCGTGCAGGATCTCTCGATGACCACCAACGCGCATTTGCTGGCCGATCGCTGCGACCGCCTGGTTGCGGCGGGAATGCACCGCATCAACATCAGTTTGGATTCTCTGGACCGCGCGAAATTCGAAAAGATCACGCGAACGAAATCGTTCGATAAAGTGATGGCGGGAATCGAAGCCGCGCAGGCATCGCAGCTGCGGCCGGTGAAAGTGAACGCGGTGCTGGTTCGCGGCGTGAACGATGATGAAGTAGAAGCGTTCGCCACCTTCGCGCGCGAGCGCGGCCTGATTATGCGATTCATAGAATTCATGCCTCTGGATGCGGACCGATCCTGGACGCGCGACCTAGTGGTGACGGGCGCGGAAGTGCACCAGCGGATTTCAGCGCTGTGGCCGCTGGTGCCGGTGGTTCACGAGCGCAGCGAGACCGCGCGCAAGTACCGCTTCGCGGATGAAGCCGCCGGTGAGATCGGGCTGATTTCTCCCGTATCGCAGCCGTTTTGCGGGGCCTGCTCGCGCATCCGCTTAACCGCCGACGGAAAGCTTCGCACCTGCCTCTTCAGCAAGGAAGATCACGACTTGAAATTCCTGCTGCGCGGTGGCGCCACCGACCGGGAAATCGGCGATGAAATCATCGCCATCGTGGCGCAAAAAGAAAAAGGCCACCGCATTAACGAACCGGGATTCGTGCCGCCCTCGCGTACAATGGTGTCCATCGGCGGCTAAAGTCCGCCGGCGATCTGCTCGATCCAAACAAAGAGGGGCCTATGGCGGATGAGGAGCAGCCCAAGTTTTTCTCGCTCACTGAGGCGGAGAGCCTTCGCGCCCAAATCGAACCTCTGCTGATCGAGGCCATCGAAGCACGGCGCAAGATCGAAGAGGTGGACGAGAAACTGGAAGAATTATCAGAGCGCATTCAGCGCTCGGGCGGTTTGTTGCCGCCCTACGAACAGGCCTCGCAATGGAGGCGCGAACACAATCATCTGGCCAGCGCGATTCGTTCGGCTGTGGAGCGGATTCATGCCACCGGGTGCGTGGTGAAAGATATCGAAGTGGGCCTGCTGGATTTTCCCTCGCGTATTAACGGGAAGGAAGTGTTTCTCTGCTGGCGGCTGGGCGAAGACCGCATCCGGTTTTATCATTCCATGGACGAGGGATTCGCGGGCCGCAAGCCAATCGATCCGCGCGACGCGGATTACTAGAATCCGATCCAATAGAAGGGGCCCAAGATTTTTTCACAAGCCGATTGACTTCCCGCGATGGCGATGTAGTATCCGCGTCGGGGAAGGATGGCATGCAGCATTTCTGCGAAGCGCTTCAGCATAATTCCTGGATCATCGCACTCAATAGTTCGATCGCGATTACCTCCTTTTTCGAGATCTGCCATTACGCCGGATTTTTCCTGCTGGTCGGTTCGATTGCATTGGTCGATCTGCGGGTGCTGGGAATCGCGGGACGGCGGCAAACAGCCACAGCCATGGCCGAACAGCTTTTTCCGTGGATGTGGACCGGATTCATCTTTGCGACTATTTCGGGATTTCTGATGTTTGCGGGAGACGCGATCGATTTCTACGGCGCGTCGCTTTTTCGCACCAAGATGCTAGTGATGATGGCGGCGCTGCTGGTCGGTATTTTCGTGCAGTGGCAGGTGCCGCGCTGGGATCGGCGCGGTCCGATGTCGCTTGGGGCGAAGTCGGTGGCGCTGCTTTCGTTGCTGTTGTGGATCGCCACGATTCTGGCGGCCCTGGAAGTTCCCGCGATCAACGGCGTGGGATGACGAGAATGCCAACGAACATTCGAGATCGCGCCATCGGACACAGGAAACCCAGGCGGGCGAAGAAAGGCTCACGCGAATGAGCGCCGCTTTGATGGCTCTGGCAAAATGGCTGCAAGACACGCACTGGGCCCAATGGATCAGCAGCTCCGATTGGGTCTATCCGTTCGTCCAACTGACGCATTTTTCCGGGCTGTCGCTTTGGATCGGCACCAATCTGGCGCTCGATTTCCGGCTGCTCGGGCTCGGCATGAAGCGGCAGACAGCCGCCGAACTTTCCCGTTCGCTCTTCGCGTGGAACTGGACGGGCTTCTGCATCGCGATTTGCGGCGGATTCATGTTGTTTTCGGCGTCGGCAACGAAATATGTGGTGAATCCCGCATTTCTGATCAAGCTCGGAATTCTGATCCCCTGCGCGCTGGTGGTGCACATCGTCAATCAGCAGAAGGCGAAGGTATGGGGCGCCGCGGCGGACACGCTGAGCATCGGAAAATACATGGGACTGCTGGAAATCATTCTGTGGCTGGGAGTGGTGACGGCCGCGGTCTCGATTCCGACCTTCGAAGTCTTTGGAAGTTAGCTGCGATGAAAGTTTTCCCGGGACGAATCGCTTTCCTTGCCGTGCTTACGTCTCTCTTGTTCGCCGTTGGGTGCGGCAACAGCACCAGCAATGAGCCGCTCGCGCCGCCCGTCGATCCCGCGACCGCCGCGACGATCACCGGCACGGTCACGTTTTCAGGAACGCCTCCCGCGCTGCGACCGATCGACATGAGCGCCGCGCCCGCGTGCGTGAAAGCGAATCCGACGCCGGTGATACCACCCGAGGTGGTAACCGGACCGAATGATGCGCTTGCGAACGTGGTCGTTTACGTCAAGTCCGGCCTCGGACACTATCGCTATCCCGTGCCGCAGACACCCGTGGTGCTCGACCAAAAGAATTGCATGTATGCGCCGCACGTGCTGGCGCTGATGGTCGGCCAGCCGTTCTCGGTTGCCAACAGCGATCCGACCATGCACAACGTGCACGTGATGGCACGGCACAACCGGCAGTGGAGTTCGTCGCAGCCGGTGGGGTCGGCGCCGCTCAAGTCCACTTTCGAGCGTCCGGAATTCGCCATTCCGGTGCTGTGCAATATTCATCCGTGGATGCGCGCCTACGTCTTCGCGTTCGATCAACCGTATTTCGCTGTGACTTCCACCGACGGAAACTTCACGATCAAGAATCTTCCCCCCGGCACGTACACGATCGAAGCCTGGCACGAGGAGCATCAGACTCTCGATCAGACCGTGACGCTCGCGCCGAAAGAGTCGAAGGCCATTACTTTTACGTTCCATTCTGCCAGCTAGTTCCCGACGCCTCCGATCCTCGTCGGAGCCAATTTCTTTGTGCTAATTTACATGCGCATCTAAACCCCCATGAGGCGGCATGAAATGAGTCTCATCGCACGAGAAATCGAGGACCACTACCGCGAGATCCTGGAGTCAGAGCGGCTGTCCGAGGGCGTTGGTGAACTGGAGCGGCTTCGAACGCAGGCAATCCTCCGGCGTTATCTACCGCAGCCGCCGGCAACGATTTTCGATATCGGAGGCGCCGCAGGTGTCTATGCGTTTCCGCTGGCGGAACAGGGCTATAGAGTGCACCTGATCGACCCAGTCCAAGTTCATTTGGATCAGGCGCAATCACGCGCCGCCAGCTCCGGGGTTGAACTGGCGTCCATTGCTCTAGCAGGCTGCTGAAAAACTCGGAAATTTGGCAACGAAGCGGCGGTTGATGCGTCCAATGCCACATGCGAGGAACCGATCAGCAGCAGAATCACGTG
>Ga0335075_10002425_pt1 | contig 30069 bp, 24 predicted proteins | sample Lox_Sample_24_FD_206723 | JGI IMG/M metagenome (GOLD analysis project Ga0335075, IMG submission 206723) | Soil microbial communities from Loxahatchee National Wildlife Refuge, Florida, United States - Lox_Sample_2.4 | ecosystem: Environmental > Terrestrial > Soil > Wetlands | place: USA...
CCGCGATCACCTCGTGCACCAATACGTCGAACCCGTCGGTGCTGGTCGGGGCCGGGCTGCTTGCCCGCAAGGCGCGGGAGAAGGGGCTGACCCCCAAGCCGTGGGTGAAAACCTCGCTCGCGCCGGGCTCGCAGGTGGTCACCGAATACCTGGAGAAATCCGGGCTGCAGGCCGATCTCGACGCACTGGGCTTCGGCCTGGTGGGCTACGGCTGCACCACCTGCATCGGCAATTCCGGTCCGCTCGATCCGCCGATTGCGGACGCCATCGAGGACAACAAGCTGGTCGCCGTCGCAGTGCTGTCGGGCAACCGCAATTTCGAAGGCCGCGTGCATCCGAACGTGCGGGCCAACTACCTGGCCTCGCCGCCGCTGGTGGTCGCGTACGCGCTGCTCGGCAAGATGACCGAGGACATCACCACCGCGCCGCTCGGCACCGGCCGCGACGGCAAGCCCGTCTATCTGCGCGACATCTGGCCCAGCAACAAGGAGATCGCGGACATCATCCGCGCCGATGTGGCGCGCGAGCAGTTCCTCAGGCGTTATGGTGAAGTCTTCAAGGGACCGAAGCAGTGGCAGGCGGTGCAGGTCGAACCGAGCGAGACCTATCGTTGGTCCGACGGCTCCACATACGTGAAGAATCCGCCCTATTTCAACGGCATCACAATGGAGCTGCCGCCAGTCGGCGACGTCGTCGGTGCGCGCATCCTGGCTGAGCTAAGCGATTCGATCACTACCGACCACATCAGCCCGGCCGGCTCGATCCGCAAGACGTCGCCGGCCGGCGAGTACTTGCTGGAACACCAGGTGCGGGAGCCCGACTTCAACAGCTACGGCTCGCGCCGCGGCAACCACGAAGTGATGATGCGCGGCACCTTCGCCAACATCCGCATCCGCAACGAGATGGTCCCTGGCGTCGAAGGCGGCTACACCAGGCACCTTCCGTCCGGCGAGCAAATGTCGATTTACGACGCGGCGATGCGCTACAAGAAAGAGGGCGTGCCGCTGGTCGTGTTCGGTGGCAAGGAATACGGCACCGGCTCGTCGCGCGACTGGGCCGCCAAGGGCACGGTGCTGCTCGGCATCAAGGCGGTCATCGTCGAGAGCTTCGAGCGCATCCACCGCTCCAATCTTGTGGGCATGGGCGTGTTGCCCCTGGTGTTCCAGGAGGGGATGGACCGCAAGCGCCTCGGCATCACCGGAGAGGAGGTGATTGACGTCACCGGGCTCCATGATCTTCGCCCACGCATGGAACTATCGCTGGTCGTGCATCGGCCGAACGGCAAGACTGACACGCTGCAGGTGATCTGCCGGATCGATACGATCGACGAAGTCGCGTACTACCGCCACGGCGGCATCCTGCACTACGTGCTGCGCGGCATGGCGAAAGCCGCCTGACGCGCCGAGCGTGGCCTTCAACAACCGCACCGGCGCGCTAATCGATCCGGCCCTGGCCGAGCGGCTGGAGCGCAATCTGGGCCGCGTACTCCTCGCGACCCGCTGGTTGATGGCACCGATCTATGTCGGCCTGCTCGCCTCGGTCGTTCTGCTTGCAATCAAATTCGTGCAGAAATTCGGCCAGGGCCTGCGCACCTTGCTGACCGATTCGGCCACCGAGGAAATGCTCGGCGTGCTGCAGCTTGTTGACATTGCGTTGGTCGCCAACCTCGTCCTGACGGTCGTGTTCGCCGGGTGGGAATCGGTGATCGGCCCGTTGCTCGCCGGTACGCGGTCGGGGTTCAGCGGCATCGGCTTCGGCGCCGTCAAGCTGCGCCTGGTCTCCTCCATCGCCGCCATCGCGGCCATCCAGATCCTGGAAACCTTCATGCACTTCGATCAGTCGATGGTGGTGCAGGCGCTCTGGCAGCTTGCCATCCTGCTCGGCATCGGCTTGCTTGGCGTGCTGTTGGCGCTGATGGACAAGCTGGCGGGTACGCACTGACCATGCAGGTCGGCATCCAGTTCTTTCCGGATATCGGGCCGGCAACGAAATCCGCCCGCGACTACTGGCAGGAGGCGCTGCGGCTGGTCGCTCTGTGCGATCGCTACGACTACGTCCATGTCCGCACGGTCGAGCACTATTTCCATCCTTATGGCGGGTATAGTCCGAATCCGATCGTTTTCCTGGCAGCGGCCGCGCAGGTCACGCGGCGGGCGCGGCTGGTGACCGGGGCCGTGCTGCCGGCATTCAACAACCCGCTGAAACTCGCCGGCGAGTTGGCGATGCTGGATGCGCTGTGCGAGGGCCGGCTGGACATCGGTTTTGCCCGCGCCTTCCTGCCGCACGAATTCGCCCGCTTCGGCGTGGCACTCGACGAAAGCCGCGCCAGGTTCGATGAAGGCATGGAACAGGTGCGGCTGCTGCTGGAACAGGAGAACGTCACCGCAACTGGGCGCTTCCACAGCTTCCGCAACGTGACATCCCTCCCGCGTCCGACTCAGCGTCCTCGCCCGCCGTTCTATGTCGCCGCGCTGGCGACGCGTGAATCATTCGAGCGTGCCGGCGCCGCGGGCCACGGGGTGATGGCGATCCCGATGGCCGGCGGTGCCATGGCCGAGTTGATCGCCGCCTATCGCGAGTCCCGCGCGCGTGCAGGTCACCCAGGCCCGGGCACTGTGATGCTCGCGTTCCACATGTTCTGCCATCGCGACCAGGCGGAAGCCGAGCGCATCGCCCGCGAACCGTTGAACCGTTATCTGCGCTCGCTTGTCGATGCCGCGTCGGACTGGACCGCAGGCGCCTCGTCGGCGGACTATCCGGGGTACGACAAGGTGATCGCCGGCCTCGCGGCCGAGACGTTCGAGACCCAGGTCGCAAAATGCGCCGCCTGGGTGGGCACGCCCGCGCGCATCCTGGACACGATCGCCACCTATCGCCGGCAGATTGGCGAGTTCGAAATCGCGTCGTTGCAGGTGAACTTCAACGACATCCCACTTGCCGCCGCGGAAGCCTCGATGCGGCTGTTCGGAGAAACCGTGCTGCCGAGATTGGCGTAGGGCGGAAGCGAGCAGGTCTTCGATTGGGCCCAGACGCCGGCTCGGGTGATATTGTAAAGCGGCGCCCGCATCGGCGTCATGGGATTGCATTCGCACGAGAGTCAATCTTTCCGCCGCCTAGTGCCACCGACTTCGTACGAAACCGATGCTAACCCGGCGCTTGCCACCGTGCCCGAGCGAAGTGGCGTGCCACCAGCTCGATGAGAACCTGAGGCAGGAACGGCTTCACCAGTCGGGGCGCATGTTGATATGCGGGAGGGATGCCGCCTTCCCCGTAACCGGTCAGAAAAACGTAGGGGATCGAGCGCTTCTCCAGCTCATCGGCGATCGGGAAGCAGCGTTCGCCAGCCAGGTTCACGTCCAGCAGCGCGCCGTCCAGCTCCGCGCTGGTCGCCAAGGCCAACGCCGGTTTCACGCGGGCGGCGGGTCCGACCACCCGGCACCCGTGGTCGTGCAGTTCCTCTACGATCACTTCTGCAACCAGTAGCATGTCTTCGACGACAAGAATCCGGAGCCCTTGTAGACTTGGTGTGCCGGAGACGGACATCACGCCTTGCCAGCCTGGGGCGGCGGCCGTTCAACCTCGGCGGCCAACGGAAATTCGATTCTGCAATGAAGGCCGTCCGGGGCGAACTCCAGGGTCGCCTTGCCAGCCAGCTCGTATTCCATGCCGCGCGTGATAAGCCCGGTGCCGAATCCGGGTGTGTTGGAAGGACCGACGGGCGGCCCACCGTGTTCGGTCCAGCTCAGCTCGATACCCTGACCATTGGCCGGGTCGGCGTCGTGCACCTTCCAGGAGACATCGATTCGTCCGCCTGTCTTTGAGAGAGCCCCGTATTTCGAGGCGTTGGTTGCCAGCTCGTGGAACACCATTCCGAGGGTTGTGGCGGCATCCGATGGCAACCTTACGTCGGGCCCATCCAGCAGGATCTCATCCCTGCCGGCGGTAAGGTGCGGCGCCAGGGCCGCTTCCACCAATGATTTCAGGCTCGTGCCGCTCCAGGCGCCGTCGGTCAACAGGTCATGCGTCCGCGCCATCGCGCCGAGCCTGCCCAGGAACGCGTCGACGAAGCCTTCGTCGGAGAGTTGTGCGCGCGACATACGCATGGCGAGCGAGCTGATCGTCGCCAGGATGTTCTTCACGCGGTGCTGCAGCTCGTTCAGCAGGAACTGGTGCTGGGCTTCCGCGTGTTTGTGCAGCGAAATATCGACCATCGCCGAGACCGCGCCGCGGATCTTGCCGTCCTCGCCAAACAGCGGAGTGGCCGATATCATGACGTGCACGCTCTGGCCCCGTTCATTTCTGAGCAGCCCTTGCCAGTTCGACACCGTCTCGCCCCGCATCGCGCGCTCCAGCGGCTGCCGTTCCCGCGGCAGCTCCTGGCCGCTGTCGGACAGGTGAAACGGCATGACCGTCGTGCGCAGGCCCTTGTGGCGCTCTTCCGCGCCGAGCAGGCGCGCGCCGTACGCGTTGATCATCGCGGCGGGCGCTCCATCGCATTGCGCGATCATCACCCCCACGGGGATCAGATCGAGAGTAGTCTCCAACTCGTCGATCCGCGCCCGCAGGTCATGGGCAAGTTCCTCGATGCGGGCTTCAGCGGCGGAACTGCGCGTGATGTCGGTGAAAGTCATCACCACGCCGTTGATCACGTTATCGACGGTCCGATACGGGAGCATCCGCATCATGTAGCGGGTCTCAGTCTCATTGCTTTGGACCGGCCGCTCGGTCGTGCCAAGTGTCCGCAGCACCCGCTCGGCATCCTCCTGGATCGTGTCGCTATCGAAGCGTGAACGGACGTGCATGATGGGGCGACCGACATCACTTTCGACCAGCCAGAACACGTCTTTGGCCGCCGGGGTGAAACTTTTTACCAGCAGCGTCCGGTCGAGGAAAACTGTCGCGATCTGCGTGCTTTCCAGCAGATTGCTCATATCGTTGTTGGCACGGCTCAGTTCTTCGACCCTGGCGTTAAGCTCGGCATTGACAGTCTGGAGTTCTTCATTGATGGATTGCAGCTCTTCCTTGGAGGTTTCAAGCTCCTCGTTGGCGGATTGCAGTTCTTCGTTGATCGACTGCAACTCCTCGTTGCTGGACTTCAGTTCCTCGTTCGAGGATTCCAGCTCCTCGGTTGTCGCCTGCAACCGCTCCCTGGTCGCACGCAGCTCCGCTTCGAGCTGACGTACGCTGTTATCCCCGTCGTCTTCGCTTGCGGTCGTGTCGGTCTCGACGATCGGCTTGACGCCACCGATCTCCTGGAAGACGACCAAATAGGGCATGTCAGGTGAGGAGCCGAAGCGCATCGGCTGCACGTAAAGGTCGACCTCCTGGCGGCCGCCATTGGTGGCGATGCTCACTTTCTCTTGTACGACAAGCTGGCCGTTGCCGATGGCACGGTGGATCGCCGCCCGCAGCTCCAGCCGCAGTCCCGGACGCGCCATGTTGAAGATGTTCGTGTCAGGTGCGCCGGGCGGCAGCTCGAGATACTTACCGGTGCGACCGGACGACTGCAGCAGGTCTCCTTCGGCGTTGATCACGACGTAAGCAGGGGCGAAACGCTCGAGGAGCTGACGTTCGGCAGTGACCTTGAGGCTCGGCTCGGTGGCGCGCTGCTGCGGTGTCGGAGGCGGCCGGCGACCGGCCTCGGGCGCGGTCAATGGAAATTCCGGAATGTGCCTCTCGTGGTCCGCCCGCCGGCGAAAGATACGATAGGTCTTATCAGTGGTAACGAACAGGCGCGAATGACGGGTCACGTTCTCGGACGTGCCAAGGAACAGATAACCATTCGGGGCAAGCGCGTAGTGGAACAGTGGGATCACCCTGTCCTGCAGTTCGCTGCTGAGATAAATCAGAAGGTTACGGCAAGAAATCAGGTCGAGCCTTGAGAACGGTGCATCACGCAGCAGGTTGTGCATGGAAAACAAACAGATCTCACGCAGCTCGCTGGCGATTCGGTAAGTACCGTCCTCGCGTAGAAAATAACGTTCGAGCCGGGCCTCTGGGATGTCCTTGGCGATGGTCGCCGGATAGCGGCCGACACGGGCGATATCGAGCGCATGTCCATCGATATCGCTGGCAAAGATTTGCAGCCTTGGCTTTTCGTTCACTTTCGGAGCATATTCGCGCAGCAGGATGGCGATTGAATAGGCCTCTTCTCCGGTCGCACATCCGGGGACCCAGACGCGGATGCTGTCGTTGGGCCCCTTATCCTTGAACAGATTTGGGATCGCCTCGTGCTCGAGCGCGCGGAAGGCTTGCGGATCGCGGAAGAAATGCGTCACCCCGATCAGCAGGTCCTGAAACAGCAGATTGACCTCGCGGCTATCGCGGCGAAGGCGATCGATGAACGCGCCCATATCAGCGATCTGCAGTACGTGCATCCGCCGATGGACGCGGCGGATGATCGTGCGGTTCTTGTAGTCACTGAAGTCATGGCCGGTCTGTGCCCGCAACATCGCGGTGATCTCATTGAGGTAATCGCTAATGTTCCGCTCTGTGCTTTCACTGTCGGCTTCGTGCCGCGTCAGATGGCCGAAGTAATCCGTGAGCCTGGCCGGCATATCCTGGACGCGCAGAATGAAATCCACCAACCCTGTGGCGACCGCGCTACGCATCATCCCGTCATATTCGGCTTCCGATTGCGCGAGTGTCAGCCCGCCGGCTTCCTTGATGGCGCGCAGCCCCAGGGTGCCATCGCTACCGGTGCCCGACAGGATGATGCAGGCCGAGTTTTCCTCTTGGTCGCGGGCAAGCGAGGTAAAGAACTCGTCGACCGGGTTGCGCTGTCCGCGGGGCGCGGCCGGAAGTGCAAGTAGCAGCCGGCCATCATGGATCGTCAGCGCAGCGTTGGGCGGAATGACGTACACATGATCGGGCTCGACCGCCGTGTTGTCTTCGATCTGCATGACCGAAAGCGAGGTGCTGCGGCCCAACACCTCGGCGAGCACGCTCCCGTGATCGGGATCGAGATGCTGCACAACGACAAAAGCCATGCCGCAGCCAGGGGCGATGTTGCGGAACAGGCGCCGCAACGCGTCTATCCCACCGGCGGACGCGCCGATACCGACAATCGGGCAGGGAGCCTCCGCCCGCGGCAGAAGCTGGTTCGCCGGCTCGGCAGGCGGGACCATGTCCTCCCTTTCGTCGGACATCAGGTCACATCCTGCTCGCTATCCCGCTTTTCGACCACCCCAGTGTGATCGCTCAGGAGCCGGCGAACGAGCTCGGCATCTTCGTCATAGTCGCGAGCACGCTGCAATAGATCCTTGGCCAGTGCATCGCGGCTGCGAAGGCGCTCTTGCTGCGCCATGCGTCGTGCCAGGGCGGCGCGTTCCTGATGGGACCGCATCAGGCTCCAAAGCATCTCCTCCGCCTGGTTGGTCTGAGCGTGCAGCACAGCCTCTGCCGTGAAGGCGTGACCGACGTGGCAGCGGTAGCGGAGCAGGCTCTCGTCATCGATTTCCCACAGCGCGCCACCGCATTCCGGGCAGGTGAACCGCGATATTTTACCAAGCTGTTCATTGGTTTCCATGCCCGGCAGCTCCTGTGCGGCGATTGCCGTTTCCAGCCTGATCTCGAGCGGAACGGGCGGGGTGTCATCGGCCGGCTCCTGGGCCAGCCGGCCCAGCAGTCCGCCCAGTGCGGCGGCCGGCGCCACGTGGTCGATGTTCACGTAGGCGAGTGCGCTGAGCGGCATGCTGGGAACAGCCGCATCGTCCGGCCGCTGTGCGACGGCCATTCCGCCGCATCGTTTGATGGCGAGCAGCCCGGCGGTGCCGTCGTTCAGCGCGCCGGACAGGACAGCACCGATGACCCGGGAACGGAACGTGCAGGCGGCGGACCGGAACAGCGGATCGATCGCCGGTCGTGCCAGGTTTTCACGCGGCCCGCGCCGCAGCAGGATGTGCTGGTCGTGCAGCAGCAGGTGCACGCCGGGCACCGCGACGTAGATCCTGCCAGGCTCGACCCGCAGGCCGCTTCTGGCCGCAAGGACCGGCAGAGCAGCGGTGCGACCGAGAACGTCCACCAGTCGGCTTGTCGCACCCATGTGCAGCACAACGAAGATGGCGGCTAAAAGATCGACCGGCAGGTCTCTCAGGATCTGTTGCAAGGGTTGCAGCCCCCCGGCCGAGGCACCGATCACGACGATGTCCCGAGGCTGGGCCTTATAGTCGGGGTTCGCGTCAGTCATTGCCAAGGTGCCCCTTCAGGAGCCCTGCGGTTGGCGCGCTGCTTTGTTGCTTGGCTGAAAGACTGTGTTCGGCGGACGGCATCCGATGCCTCCGGCCACATCAGTGGCTGACATACCCTGTAACGAGTGTACAGTGGTGGCGGTTCTGGCGATCACTTTTGTGTGCGCTGCTCTGTCGGTACGGATGAAAACCAAGGAAGCCGCGATCTGTCGATCAAACCGTGCCGCACGGAAAGCTCGGGCGAGGCGCGCCGGCAATCGCGGCAGAACGGCGGTACCCAGACAGCGCGCGGCAGCACGTGGTTCCTTATTTCTCGCCAGCAACGGCAAACCCCGGCGGACCGCAAGCTTAAGACAGGTCGCGTCATAGGTGGTGAGCCCCTCTGTCCGCGCCAGCGTCCACAGCCGCAAGTGGCGAACTGCCACCCCGGCCGGCGTATTGCTATTGCACTCCGAGAAGCCAAGCGCTTCTGCGAGTGGCGTCGGAACGGCGCACGTGAGTTTTGAGGACTCCCGCCCCAGGATGGATGATCGGGACTTGGGGGCGCTCCAATAGCTGAAGGGTCCTCCTCGGTGCATGGTGAGGGCATTGGAATGACGGATGAAGCAAGCGTGCCGGTGCGGGACGTGCTGGTGTGGCTGTCGCGGGTGGGTGCCGATGAGGGCCAGCGGCTTCTGGTCGGTTGCGCGCTGGACGACGGCACCAGCGACGAGGCGGTTCCGATCGTCGCGCTGGACGCCGAGCGCAAGGGTGTGACGCTGCAGGGCGGACGTCGCCTGTTGCTGGCGGGCGTGCGAGACGGTGAGATCATCGATCCGCGCCCCGACGCGCCTCTGGTCGGCGCCATCGCGGCACAGTGGACACCGGCCGAGCTGATGGAACGGCAGGAGCGCGCCGAGCTTGCGCACGCCGGTATCGATGCCGACCGGCTCGCCTCCGGCGAGGACCGCCAGGCCGCGCTGGCGTTCTTGCGGATGACCGCAGCGGGAGAGCTGCCCGGACCGGAAGAGCGGCACCGGTTCTATCTGGCGCTGAGTGCGACGGGTGAGACTGGGCTGGCGCGGATCGGAGCGCGCGTGTTGGGGCAGCTTGCCGACCGGTTTGCGGCTGCCGGCAGCGTTCCGGATGATCTTTACTGGCGCCGCACTTGGTTCCTGCGGGCCGGCGGCCAGTTGCGCGAGGCGGTTGCCGTCTCGGACGCGCTGCACATGGGGCAGGTCAAGGAGCAGGGCGCCCGCAAGTTGCTCGCGACGACGCGGGCGGCGGCGTTGCTGGATCTGTTCGATACCACCCGCGAGGTGAAGTGGTTGGCGCTCGCGGATCGTGCGGCACGCGTCGCCTATGCGCTCGCGCCCGAGGAGGAGGAGGTGAAGGCGGTGTATCGTCGGTTTCAGGCGGTACGAGGACAGGTCGGCCGCGCGTGACCCGTCCCCAACGTCGTGGCCGGCCTTGTGCCGGCCATCTCGTGCCCGTTAGGCGCCGCAGTGCAAACAGGCTGGAGATGGCCGGCACAAGGCCGGCATTAGGAAGTGGGGTTATGTTCGCCGGGGAGTCAATCCTTACGCCCGATAGTATTAAGCCCACCTTCGCGGATTGGTGCGGTCGGAAGGCTGCAACTGACTGATATAACTGGCCGCCGGTCCCTGAAGGTCGGCACTACACGCGGGGTTGGGGGCGGGCGGCCTCGGCGGTGATCGTCGGCGGCGGTTGGGCCGGCAGGTCGAGCAGGAGCTTGTCGAGCAGCAGCTCCGATTCCGGCTGCGGCTCGGAGTAGCGGGTTAGCACGAGCTCCCGGCCATCGGTTGCCGGAACATGCACGTTGATCATCTGGACGGCGGCGAATTTCTCCAACACGCCGCGTGGCGTCAGGCTGGATGCCAGGGCATGCCAGCGGCGGCCGACAAATTCGTCCCGTTGGTATACAATTGCGAATGAAGATAAACCGAATTGGTTTAACTGTGACGGTAATCCGGTGCGGCTCGAATTCGATGCCGATAAGCCCTGGGTGCCCGGGCGTGCCACGCCGCCGACTAATGTCTCATTTCTGACGACTGTTGATGCAAATTATCTTGCACGAGAAAGTGATCAGATGCCAGCTAGGAGTTTGATAACCTTCGTTCGACGGCACACAGGATCCACTGAAATGACAACATATACATGGATCAGCGCTACGAGTGCCGATTGGAGCACTGCGAGCGACTGGTCGCCCACCGGCGGTCCCGGGACCGGTGGCGGAGACGCGGCGCTGTTCAGCGCCACAGGCGCCGCCTATACCGTTACATACAACAACAATCCGGCGTCACTCAGCATCGCCTTGCTCGACGATACCAGCCCGAATGCGACGATCGACGTCAATACGGGCAAGCTGACGACCGGCACGCTGATCGCCGCCGGCACCGTTGATGTCGGGGGCGGCGCAACCCTCGCCGTGAGCACGACCGCCACGATCTCCGGCGTCCTCGATATCAGCGGCAGTGTCAGCGGCGGCACGACATCGGTCAGCGATACCATCTCTCTGAACTCGGGCGCCATACTCATGGCTTCCGGCGCCGCTGCCGTGTCTGCCAGTCATGCCCTCAGCATATCGAGCGGGGCCACCGCGATTGCCAACGACATCGCATCTATAGCAGCCAGTTCGATCACCGTAAATGGCCTGCTTGAGACAACCGCTGGCACTGGCATGGTCACCTTCAGCAATATCAGCGGTACCGGAACAATCGAAGCGAATGGCGGCACCATCGTTGTGGGAACCGGAAGCCTCAACGGCACCACCATCGGACTGGCGATCTCCAATTCGACATCATCGGTGCTTGATATAACCGGGGCATTGTACTATGGAAATAGTGTATCTGCGACATATCTTGGCCCTTCTGGCGATTTGTATTATAGTAATAGCACGGATTCGAGTATTACCTTCAAGCTCTCGGGCTTGAATGTCGCCAGCGGCATGACGAGCTTCGTCGATTTGGCGGGGGGTAGTTTCACAATCACCAGCGGCGGCACCGGTTCCGGAACAAGCGGTACCATTGTGCTATCCAACGGTGATACGCTCGCCCTCACCGGGATCACGAATGCCGACTCGGCGCCGTGGTATGCGCAGACAGCTACCGACGGGAGCGGCGGCACTGATGTCTTCCTCAGCAGCGTCTGTTACGCAGCCGGCACTCGCATCCTGACCGACCGAGGCGAGCGGGCGGTCGAGACCCTGCGACCCGGCGACATCGTCGTCACGCTGTTACGCGGGCAACGACACGCGAGGCCGGTCGAGTGGATTGGCCGGCGGCCGGTCGATCTCACAGCGCATCCCCGTCGGGAAACGGTCGCCCCAATCCGCATCCATCGGGGCGCTGTCGCCGACGACATGCCGCACCGCGACCTGGTGGTGTCGCCAGAGCACGCTATCCTGATCGACCGGAAGCTGGTCAGCGCTCGCCAACTGGTCAACGGGATGACGATCAGGCCAGACGATGCGCTCTCTTCGGTCGACTACCTCCACGTCGAGCTGAGTGGGCATGCCATTCTGCTTGCCGAGGGCCTGCCGGCGGAGAGCTATCTCGACACCGGCAACCGCGGCTTCTTCGCCAACTGCGATGCGGCGCTTGGACTGCATCCCGACCTATGCGACGAAGTGGACTATGCGTCTCGCGAGCGGGCGTCCTGCGAACCGTTTGTCTGGGACGAGGACAGCGTGCGGCCGATATGGCAACGTTTGGCGGACCGGGCCATTTTGCTCGGAGAGGTGCCCCCCAGACTCGACACCACCACTGATCCAGGTCTGCACCTCGTCGTTCATGGCCGCGACGTAAAGCCACTGTACGCCGAGACCGGAAGACACCTCTTCCTGCTTCCGAAGGAAGCCTCCGAGGTCCGAGTGGTCTCGCTTGCCGAAGCGCCCACCGTCGGCCGCCCCTGGGTGGAGGACCGACGCCGCTTGGGCGTGTGCGTCGAGCGGATCATTCTGCGCAGCGCAGACGATACGGAGCAGATCCCGATCCCAATGGATCATCCTGGCCTGTCGCAAGGCTGGTGGGAGACGGAGCGAGAGGGAATGAAACTGCGGCGGTGGACAAACGGCGACGCAACGTTGCGGCTGCCCGCCGCTCTCGAGTCGCCGGTACTGGAACTGTACGCCGGGTGGGACGGCATGAGCTACCTGATCTCTGCGCGGCCGAAGCTGATTGCGACTCCTGCCAGGCAGTATCGCCACGCGGCCTAGCGAGCCCCCAATACAGATGCTTCAACCTTCGCGTTGCCGCGCGGGCGACACGCCGGCCTTCGTGCAGTCAAGCCACGACCGTGCCGTGGAATCCTTCGTGGCCTCCGTGAACCCTGGCGGTGAAACCATCTCGTCTCGCGTTGGCTAGAGCAAGTTCAGGCTGAGTGGAAACGCCGGACCATCGTCCGCCTCTCCCGCTTTGCGGGAGAGGTCGCCGCGCGGCAGCGCGGCGGGTGAGGGTGCCGGTGCGCTGCCGAATCCAGTCACCGTGAACGTGCTCTAGCTCCGGAGACATTCGCCAACCCATTGCGCCCAGGCCAATGTCGCCGCGTCCTCTCTGCGCCGGCCGACAACCTGAATGCCCAGCGGCAACCCGTCCGGCCCAGTCCCTGCCGGCACCGTCACACAGGGAACGTGCAGGCTCGTCCAGATGAAATTGAACACCGGATCCCCGGTCCAGCCGAGGCCCGCCGGCGCCTGGCCGGGCGCGGCCGGCGTGACCAGCACATCAAGACCCTCGATCGCCGCCGGGAAGCCGGCCTGGGTCCGTTCGAACACCGCAGCCGCACGCGCCACGGCATCACTGGTCTGCGCCAGCCCGAACTCGAGCCGCTCCTGTAGTTCCGGGCTGATCTGATCGCGGTGCCCGGCCAGTTCCCAGCCCAATGCGCGCGCACTCTCATGGTTCATGATGATCGGATGCGCCTCGGCTAGCTCGGCGAACTCAGCCGGCAGCTCGCGCTCGGTCACCGCCGCGCCTGCACGCGCCAGCACTGCCGCCACACGCGGCAGCAGCGCCTGCGTCTCCGGCAGCGCTGCCGCCCAGGACGGCGAGCGGCAGACGCCAACTTGCGGCGCGCGCGCCGGCTTCTGCTGAGGGTCACCGAGGTCACGCCCACTGACGGTACCCGCGAACAGCGCACAATCCGCCACACTGCGGGCGATAACCCCGATCGTGTCGAGACTGTCCGACATCAGCTTCATGCCGGCACGGCTGATCAGCCCGAAGCTGGGCTTGTAGCCAACCACACCACAAAACGCCGCCGGCCGAATAACGCTGCCGGCCGTCTGCGAACCAAAGGCCAGCGGAAAGAAGAAATCGGCCACCCCCGCCGCCGAGCCGCTGGACGAGCCGCCCGGCGTGTGCCCAAGCGCGTGCGGATTGCCGGTCGGCCCCGGCTTGCGGGTCGCGAATGCGGTCGTGACCGTCTTGCCGACCACCGCGCCGCCCGCCGCGCGCGTCCAGGCCACGGCGGCCGCATCCGCCCGAGGTCGCCAGCCCCGCCAGACCGGAGACCCGTACTCGCTCGGCATGTCCACTGTGTCCAGCACGTCCTTGACGCCCACCGGCAGGCCATGCAGCGGGCCGGGCCGCGCCGTTCGCGCCGCGCGCCTTGCGTGTTCCGCGTCAAACCAGGCAAAGGCGCGCACCTCCGGCTCGCGCGCGGCGATGCGCGCCAGGCAGGCCTCCATCAGCTCCTCGGGGCTTAGCCGGCGGTCGCGTATCAGGCGGACGGCCTCGGTCGCGGTCAGGCGGGACGGATCCGGCATGGTCAAAATCTCCGACTATCAGCGTGTCAAGACTGGCGCGACGTGCATGGCGGGTCCATCCTCACGGCAATGAGCGCCACCAGCCATTCTCCGCCCGTGCGCGTGGGCCTCGGGGCCGACGGGTCGCCCACCTACCTCGTCGATCTGCCGCCGGACGAGCTGCCTGCGGTGCGTGGCCGCGACATCGAGCGTGTCTGGTACGCCGCGCGCGAGGCCGCGCTCGCGTCCGCCTGGGGTGCCGGCCGCGGCTTCCGGTTTCGTCGCGCCGACGGCGGCACCACCGATCTCGCGCTGGCCGATCCGGACGCGCTGTGTTGGGCGCGCGCGGTGGACGGCACTGTCGGGATGGGCAGTTGCTACGGCCTGTCGCTCTGCCTGCGGCTGCTGGCGCTGGTCGATCTGCTGGCGCGGGCGCCATGGACAGCGCCGCTCTGCCGGCTCGCCCGCGACGGCGCCGAGCTCGACCCGTCGCTGCTGCGCGCCGCGGCGACGACGCCACTGACCGAGGACGCGCGCTTCGACGAGACGCTGTTCCGCGCCCGGATCGCGCCGCTCGCATTGGAGCCGCCGCCGGCCGCGGTCGGTATTGCCGGGACTGCCCAAGCATGAAGATCTCGTTCGCCTGGCTTGCGCCGCTCGCCCTGCTCGCCGCCTGCACCAGCGCCCCGCCGCCCCCCGAGTCGCTCACCGCCCGCGACACCCTGGTCGCCTGCCGCCAGCAGGCGAACACCACGTTCGCCATGCAGAACCGCGGTCAGATCTACAGCATGAGCGACGAATCCGCGCCACAGTCGAGCATCGGCCTGACCCAGGACCCGATGCAGGGCCTGGCGAATCGCTACGAGCAGGAGCGGATGGTCCAGGACTGCGTCCGCAACACCGGAACGCAGACGAATCGCGCAGGGCTCAATCCGCGGGGCGCTTCCGGGGCGCCGGCCCCACCGGTGGCACCCGGCGGATCCCTGAGCCCCTGATCCATGCCGCACGGTCCGCCCGCCGCGACGCGCACGTTGCGCGGTGCCGACGCATTGCTCGCCGCCGGGCTGATCCGGCCGGAGGCGCACGATGGCGTAGCAGCGGTCGGGCGCCGCTATGCCGTGGCGATCCCGCCGGCGCTGCGCGCCCTGATCGAGCATCCCGATGATCCGATCGGCCGGCAATTCGTGCCCGACCCGGCCGAGTTGCTGACCGCTCCACACGAACGCTCGGATCCGATCGGTGACGAGGCGCTGTCGCCGATCAAGGGCATCGTGCACCGCTACCCGGACCGCGCCCTGCTGAAGCCGCTACTGGCCTGCCCGGTCTACTGCCGGTTCTGTTTCCGCCGCGAGCATGTCGGCCCCGATGGCGGCCTGCTGACCGCGGCCGAGTTGCAGGCCGCCTATGACTGGCTGGCAGCGCGCCCGGCCATCCGGGAAGTCATCCTGACCGGCGGCGATCCGCTGATGCTGTCGGCGCGCCGGCTCTCTGGGATTCTTGGCGCGCTGTCGGCGATCCCGCATGTCGAGATGCTTCGCATCCACACACGCGTGCCCATCGCCGATCCGGCGATGGTTACGCCGGCCTTGGTGGCCGCGTTGCGCATCGAGACCCCGTTGTGGGTGGTCCTGCACGCCAACCATGCGCGCGAGTTCACCCCGGCGGCCCGCGCCGCCATCGCCCGCATGCAGCGCGAGGGCGTCCCGCTGCTCGGCCAGTCCGTCCTGCTGCGCGGCGTCAACGACAGCGAGGCCGCGCTGGAAGCGCTGTTCCGCGCGATGCTGAGGGCGCGGGTGAAGCCCTATTACCTGCACCAGCTCGACCCCGCCCCGGGCACCGCGCGGTTCCATGTCCCGATCGAGGAAGGCCGGCGACTGCTCGGCGCGCTGCGCGGCCGCCTGAGCGGGCTCGCCTGGCCCACCTACGTGCTCGACATTCCCGGCGGCTACGGCAAGGTGCCGATCGGCCCCGATTACCTGGAGCCGCGCGACATGGAAGGTCATGCCGTTGTGCGGGACGCGCAGGGTCGGCGACACTTGGTCGCCGGGGGTGCGGCAAGGCCCACCACGTAGCAATCGCGGCGAATCCGTCCTTCCTGCGCCAGGGGCTGTAATCCAATTGGCCGGGCGCCGACGCGAGCGCAACGAATGAAAGGGCATTTCAAAGGAACGGGTCGCACGAAAGCATCGTTCCAAAATAACCGTGTGTACAGTACGATTTTACCAGACGCTGCATATCAGAATGTCCCTCGCCAATTAAATTACAGCCCCGCCAACAGGACTCCATTGCGCCGCCCCAAGGACAACACCGAGGGATGGTGAGGTCACGCGGAGAACTTATTATCATTTCCATGGTACCGACGAAGCCGACGCCCGCATTCCCCGTATGCAACATCGAGGGAATCTCAGTGACCTCAGTTATCCTGTGGTGTCCTCTGTGTCCCATGACGTGCTGTGCAGCATGACACCGCGTCAGGCAGAAAGCGCGGCGTGAGCAATCGCCCCGAATTGCCCCCGACTCCCCCCCGCGCGCAGTGTTCCCGCCCGTGCCGCCGAGGAGACTACCATGTCCGCCACATTCACCACGCTGCGCATCGAGCAGCCGCAGCCGCACATCAAGCTGATCACCCTGCACCGCCCGGACGTCGCCAATGCAATGAACACCCAGATGGGGCGCGACCTGCTGGCCTGCTTCGATGCGATCAACGCCACGCCGTCCGAGCAGCGCTGCATCGTGCTCACCGGCGCCGGGCGGCGCGCGTTCTGTGCCGGCGGCGACCTGAAGGAGCGCAACGGCATGACCGATGCGCAGTGGCAGGACCAGCATCTGATCTTCGAACGGGCGATCCGTGCCTTGCTCAACTGCCCGGTGCCGATGATCGCCGCGGTGAACGGCGCCGCCTTTGCCGGCGGGCTGGAGATCGCGCTTTGCTGCGACTTCATCTATGCCGCAGAGCACGCCCGCTTCGCGCTGACCGAAGTGACGCTCGGGATCATGCCCGGCGCCGGCGGCACGCAGACGCTGCCCCGCGCCGTCGGCGCCCGCCGGGCGAAGGAGATCATGCTGACCGGCCGGCCCTTTTCGGTCCAGGAGGCCTTTTCCTGGGGCATGGTCAACCGCATCTGCGCGGCCGACGACCTACTGCCCCAGGCACTGGCAACCGCTGCGACGATTGCTGCAAACGCGCCGATCTCGACACGGCAGATCAAGCAGGCAGTCAACTGCGGGCTGAACATGGACCTGCCGAGCGGAATGATGTTCGAGATCGAGGCATACAACCGAATGGTGCCAACCGAGGATCGCCGCGAAGGAATCCGCGCCTTCAACGAGAAGCGCCGGCCTGACTTCCGGGGCCGCTGAAACGGCCGCTGCTGCGGTGATCTCAATGGCCGCGGCACCGGCACTATTGCAAGCTCGAACGCCACATCAATAGCTTGACCAGTTGGGGAAGAGACCGGACCCCCATCTTTTCCATGACATGCGCACGGTGGTGCTCGGCCGTACGAATGCTCATGTCAAGCTTCGCCGCGATCACCTTGTTCGATGCCCCTTCGACCAACAACGCGAGAACCTCCGCCTCGCGCGGCGTCAGCGTCAGTCGGCGTGCGTCGGTTTCCGTCGCTTGCGCCTTCAGTTCCTGGCTGGCGACGGCACGCTGCAAAGCGACGCGTACGCTGTCCAGCAGCATTGCCGGGTCGAAGGGCTTTTCGACAAAATCAATGACCCCTTCCTTCAGCGCCGCCACCGCCATTGGGATATCGCCGTGCGCGGTGATCATCACGGTCGCCGGGGCGGATCCGAGCTTGACGAGGTGTCGGTACAACGCGATCCCATCCATGTCGGGCAATCGTACATCGGTGAGGAGGCAGATCGGCTCCGAACAGTCCGCCTCGATCAACAACGCCTCGGCGCTCGGGTAGCTTCGAACCTCTACGCCGGCGCTCTGCAGAAGCAGGGTCAGGGCATCCCGCATCCCCGGATCGTCTTCCACGACGTGAACCGTCGGGCCGTTGGTCATGGGTGCTCGAATCCGTCGCGCGGCAATCGCAGAACGAAGCGCGCGCCGGAGGTGACTGTTGCATCCAGCCAGAGCCGTCCGCCATGCGCCTTCACGATCTCACGGCTGAGCGAGAGACCAAGCCCCATACCGCGCTGCTTGCTGGTCTCGAAAGGCTCGAACAAGCGCTCTGCCAGGTCGGGCGGAACGCCGCGCCCGTTATCCTCGACTGTCAGCTCGACCTCCGTATCGACCTGACGCAGACAAATATAAACCCATTTTTCCCGGCCGCCGCGTTCATCCACTGCCTCGATTGCATTGCGAACCAGATTGACCAATACCTGCTCGACCTGGATGCGGTCGGCGGCGATTGGCGACAAATGCTCGGCGGTAATCCGGACAATCACATCGTGCGACTGTGCCTGGTCGGCAAGGGCACCGACCACCTTGCGCGTCATGTCCGCGAGGTCGACCAAACTCCACTGTGGCTCGCTCCTGCCCAGGAAGTCGCGGAGGCGATTGACGATTTCGCCCGCCCGGCGGACCTCGGATTCCAACTTCGCGATCGTCTGGCCCAGCAGTTCGAAATCGGCCGTCCCGGCCGCCAAAAGGCGGCGGCAAACGTGGGCATAAGTGGCAACGGTGGCAAGCGGCTGGCCGATCTCATGCACCACGGCCGCGCCAAGCGCCCCAGCAGTGGTGATCCTGGCAGTTCGATAGAGCTCTGCCTGGTGTTGCCGAAGATACAGCTCGGCCCGTCGGCGTTCCGTCACCACTGCGCCCAACAGCATCCCCGTCGCTGCTGTCGCGACGGAGAGTATCTGATAGGCCAGAAAGTCAGCACGTGGATAATCCAGGATTCCAATCGTCGTTACGAGCGATAATTGTTCAACCAGAATGGCAATCGTGCACCATGCCAGACCATGGCGCACTCCGATCCAGATTACAGGAAGCAACAGGAGGTAGAAGAACTGTAACTCTTTCGAGCTCGCCACCCCGAAGACAATCAACAATGCAAACGCAAGTCCAAGCACAAAAAGCATTATGTCCAAGGCTCGAGCGGCCGGCGGCACTTCGTTCCACCGCTCCCGTGCCTGAGAAACGGTGAGCATAGCAGGGAGCAGGCCAACGATGCCGGTCAAATCTCCGATGAAAGAGTGCCAGACGGAGGAATACGCGAGCTTCGACGCCAATCCGGTCATCAGCACCAATGCGCCCACGGTGAAAGCGGCGACCGCAAAGGCTCCCGCGGCGGCAATAAGCAGCAGACACACGACGTCCGCAACTCGCGGGAAACCCTGACCGGCGTGAGCGAAGCGCCGCAACGCGGCGGCAACCGCGGTGTAGCCGATGGCGGTGATGGCATCCGTCACAACGGTTGCCGGGATTCCGAACGGGCAGCCTTCGACCACCATATCCGACGTCACCCCTGCCACGAAGAGTGCCGGCGCGAAACGGAGTCCCTTGATGATGAGGAGAGCAAGGCTGGCGGCCGGTGGAGGATTCCACGGGGTAAAGCCGGTCCCCGGCAGCACCTGGAAGAAACTGACCCAATCCAGGGCGACATAGATCGCCACGTAGGCGCAGAGGATGAACACGCAGTTTCGTGCCGCGTTGTGCCGCTTTGCCGAGGGCCACCTTGTCAGCAAGACGGGGCACCGATTGTCATCTGGCGACGAAACCCATCGTTGGTCACATCCTAATCAAGCAGACCCGATCTTTCCAGAACTGACCGAGACAGCTTCGCTGCGAGGGGTACAAGTGCCCATAGATCCATCGAGCTGTACTCGATGCGGCTGCTGGCCAGGAGCCTGCTGTTGCATACTTCGCTGGTATGATTCCTGCTACTTTTGGTGTTGGTCGGAGGCGAGGTTGAGCTTGTAACCGGTAGCGGACAGGCTGTGGTCGAATGGTCAGCACCAGGCGTGCCCGCCGCGTCATGCGGGCTCCGCGGAATGCTGCCAGACAACGCCAGAGCACGTTTAGGCTGACTGGAATCACCCTCACCCGCCGCGCCACGCGCGGCGACCTCTCCCGCAGCGCGGGACAGGTGGATGTTGCACCGGTAGCCTCTCTCGACGCCAGCAGCACAGCGAGATGCGCCCGGCGGCGCGCAAGAAGGAAGCCGGGGGGTGCGGCCGGCGGCGTCCCCGCCCATGGGCCCACAGTGGGTTCCATGAACCGCCGACCAGAGCGAACGTCCCGGCCGGACCTGCAATGAGGAACGTTCCAGGCATCCGACAAGCCCTCAGGGCAATGTTGAAGGCGACGTATCGGGCGCACCACCCTCCAACACAACCGGGCGTACAGCAGCGTTACTACGGCGGTTCAATCGGGTTCTCGGCATTGGTGGCCAGACGGCCGGCGCCATACCGCGCCCCATCGGCCGCGGCCGATCTGGCATCGCGGCGCTGGCCGCGGACTTTACGGGTCCCTTGCAAAGCCACACGATAACTGCTTGCAATGAGGCCAGATTGCCCTATTTGTCGGGCTGAGGCTGAAATATGTGAGTGAGCAAGGGCCGACAGATCGACAGATGATCCACTATGAGTTGCAGTGCAGCAGGGACCATGAGTTCGACGGCTGGTTCCGCGATAGCGCGGCATTCGAGAAGCAGGCTCGGCTCAACCTCATTGAGTGCCCGGCTTGCGGGGATACCGCCGTCCGTCGCGCGCTGATGGCTCCGGCGGTCGCCAGGCCGCACCGCGCCCCGGCGGCGGCGCCGGCACCGTCCGAGGCGCCGCAGCCTCAGCCGCAGGTCCAGCCGGTACCGCAAGCGCCCCCAGCCGAAGCGGTCGCCGGAAAGCTGCCCGATCACGTGAGGGCGATGCTCCAGCGCATGCGCAGCGAGGTCGAGAAGCATTGCGTCTATGTCGGCGAGCACTTCGCCGAGGAGGCTCGCCGCATGCATCGCGGCGAGAGCGACCGGCACGGCATCTACGGCGAGACCACGCCGGAGCAAGCTGAGGCGTTGGCCGAGGATGGGATCGAGTTCTCACGCATCCCGTGGGTGCCGCGCGCCGACGGCTGATCGTAGCGCGACGTTATGGCTGCGCAGCGCGACGTCATGGCCGGCACAAGGCCGGCCACGACGTGAGTGCGCAAAAGGGGGCGGGCGCCACGCCCCCGCTCGATCCTGCTTCTATTGCTGCCCGGTGGTCCCGTTCGGGTTGCCGTTGCCGAACCGCGTATTGAGATTACCGTTGTTGCTTGGATTGTTCATACCGGTATTGTAGGTGCCGTTACGGTTCATGTTGTTATGGTTGCCGTTATATCCGGAATAGGTTCCGTTGTTCGTGTTGTAGCCGGTGGACCCTTGATTGGACCCGGTGTCATAGTTCCCGTTGTAGCCATTGGTGCCGGTCATGCCATTATTGTTGTTGCTCCGGTTTGAGCCGGCGTTGTAGGCGGTTCCGTTCCCGTTGTAACCATTGGTGCCGGACATACCGTTGCTGTAGGTGGCGCCCGAGTTGGAGCTGTTCTGGCCCCGGTAGTGCGGGTTGCCCGACGCGGTGTTGCCGTTCATGCCCGTGCCGGACGAGCCCTGCCCGCCGTTATTGCCGAACTGGTTGCCGGTATTTTGAGTGCCATACTGGTTGTTGCCGAATTGCCGGTTCTGCTGGCCCAGCAGTCCCAGGTCCGCCATCGTCGGGAAATCGAGCTGCCCACTGGCCTGCATCCCGTGTTGCTGCTGATAGTCCCGCAGGGCGGATTGGGTCTCCGGCCCCCAATTCCCGTCAATGTTGCCGTGATAGAAGCCCATTTGCTGCAGCCGCTCCTGGATCTCCTCAAGCGTCGCCTGCGACAGCTCGCGGTTGCTACCCGGAGCAGCAGCGTTGAAGTTCTGGTTCCAGCCTTGGCTGGTCCCTTCATTGTATTCTTGGCTGTAGCCCCGCTGGCCCGAGGGGCCCTGGTACCCCTGGCTGCCGTTCCAGTTGCCCTGCTGCGCCAGCGCCGGCGAGGCCATCAAAGCCGTGGCGGCCATGGCGATAGCAGTGTCTCGTAGTACCGTCATCGTTGTCTCCCGAGAATGAGAACCTGGGGCCGCCGTGACCGGATGGCTTAGGCGGTCCCACCTCGAACCGCTGCCGGCCCAGGGAGTTGCAATCGTATGCTGCGGTAGGCTCACAATCGGTGGAACCGATCACCGCGCGTGGGCCGCCGCGAGATAGTTCACCGACAGGTCGGCCGTCACCCGCCAGCCCCCGCGCAGCGGATCCGGCGACAGCCCGGCCAAATCAGCCAGGTGCAGCCCCGCGCGACGAAGCTCCGTCGCCAACTCAACCGGGGTGATGAAGCGTCGCCAGTCGTGCGTGCCAACTGGCAGCCACCGCAGCAGATATTCGGCGCCAATCTTGGCGGCGATGAACGACCGGCCGGTGCGGTTGAGCGTCGAGAGGAACAGCACGCCGCCCGGCTCGAGCAGTCGCCCCAGCACCGCGACGAAAGCGCCAGGATCGGGCACATGCTCAATCACTTCGAGCGCCGTCACCACCGAAAAGCGACTCCCCTCCGCAAGCACAGCCTCGGCGGTCGCGACACGGTAAACGACCGGCAGCCCGCGCCCCTCGGCGTGCCCCCGCGCCACGCCGATCGTCGCCGCCGCAGCGTCGATCCCCAGAACCTGGAAGCCCCGTGTGGCGAACGCCTCGGCGGCAATCCCGCCGCCGCAGCCCACGTCCAGCAGCGACAGGCCGGAGCGGCCGGCAAACCGGCGCTCGACCCGCTCCGCGATCCAACCGATTCGTGCCGGATTCATCCGGTGCAGCGCACGCATCGGTCCCTGCGGATCCCACCAGCGGGCCGCCATCGCATCGAATCGCGCCAGTTCCGCATCCGAGACCGTCTTCGAAGGCATGTTGCCCCTCCCGCACCCCGCCGTTATGTCTGCCCTCGGCATCCCGGCTGACAACCCGACCATCGAAGCATGCGCCTTGTCCTGAAATTCGGCGGCACCTCGGTGGCCGACCTCGACCGCATCCGCAACGTTGCCGCCCAGGTGAAGCGCGAGACCGAGGCCGGCCACGAAGTCGCGGTAGTGGTCTCCGCCATGGCCGGGGTGACCAACCAGCTCGTCGCCTGGTGCCAGGCGCTGTCGCCCCTGCACGACGCGCGCGAATATGACGCCGTGGTCGCCACCGGCGAGCAGGTCACCGCCGGGCTGCTAGCCATCGCCTTGCAGGAGATCGGGGTCGAGGCGCGGTCCTGGCAGGGCTGGCAGCTTCCCATCCGCACCGACAACGCGCACGGCAAGGCACGCATCGCCTCGGTCGAAGGCACCGAGCTGATCCGCCGCATGCAGGCCGGACAGGTAGCGATTGTCCCCGGCTTCCAGGGAATCAGCCCGAACGGCCGCGTCACCACGCTCGGCCGTGGCGGCTCCGATACCTCCGCGGTGGCGCTGGCGGCCGCCTTGAAGGCCGACCGCTGCGACATCTACACCGATGTGGATGGGGTCTATACAACCGATCCGCGTCTGGTCCCGCGGGCGCGCAAGCTCGCCCGGATCAGCTATGAAGAGATGCTGGAGCTCGCCTCGGGCGGCGCCAAGGTGCTGCAGACCCGCAGCGTCGAGCTGGCGATGAACCAGCAGGTGCGCGTCCAGGTGCGCTCGAGCTTCCAGGACCTGCCCGGAACGTTGGTTGTGGACGAGGAAGAGATCGTGGAGCAGGAAACCGTCTCCGGCATCGCCTATTCCCGCGACGAGGCAAAGATTACCGTCCGTCGTGTCCCGGACCGGCCGGGGATCGCCGCCGCCATCTTCGGCGCGCTCGCCGAGCAGCACGTCAATGTCGATATGATTGTGCAGAACGTCTCGGCCGACGGGCTGACCGACATGACCTTCACTGTCGGCAAATCGGACCTGCCGCGGGCAAGGGGGGCACTCGACGCGACCCGCCCACAGGTCGGCTACGTCGACCTCCTGACCGATCCGGACGTGGCGAAGATCAGCGTGGTTGGCGTCGGCATGCGCAGCCACGCCGGCGTGGCCAGCACGATGTTCCGCGCGCTGGCCGACAAGGCGATCAACATCCAGGTCATCTCGACCAGCGAGATCAAGGTCAGCGTATTGATCGCCGCGGAATACACCGAGCTCGCCGTGCGAGCGCTGCACACCGCGTACGGCCTGGATGCCGACTGAATTCGACACGCTCCCACCGGGAGAGATCGGGCGCACGCCCGCGCCGCCCGTCCACCCCTCCCGCTCTGCGGGAGAGGTCGGTTCGCGAAGCGAACCGGGTGAGGGCGCCGCCCGCATCGAGCTCAATCGCCTGTGGCAACGCGGCACCGATTTCCTTGGCTGCCGCTACGCCATCATGGGCGGCGCGATGACCTGGGTGAGCGAGCGCCACCTGGTCGCCGCCATCTCCAATGCCGGCGGCTTCGGCGTGATCGCCTGCGGCTCGATGAACCCCGACGCGCTCGCCGCCGAGATCGCCGCCACGCAGGCGCTCACCGACAAGCCGTTCGGCGTCAACCTGATCACCCTGCATCCGGCGCTGCCCGAGCTGATCCAGGTCTGCCTCGCCGCCCGGGTCGGTCACATCGTCCTCGCCGGCGGCATCCCGCCCGGCAATGCGGTCCGCGCAGTGAAGGATGGCGGAGCGAAGCTGATCGCCTTCACCCCTGCGCTCGTCTTGGCCAGGCGGCTGGTGCGCTCGGGCGCTGACGCGCTTGTAATCGAAGGCTCGGAGGCCGGCGGCCACATCGGTCCGGTGTCGCTCAGCGTCCTGGCCCAGGAGATCCTGCCGCACCTGCGCGAGGTGCCGGTCTTCGTTGCCGGCGGCCTCGGCCGCGGCGAGGCGATCCTGGCCTATCTCGAAATGGGCGCCGCCGGCGCGCAGCTCGGCACCCGCTTCGCCGCGGCCACCGAGTCCATCGCCCACCCGCGCTTCAAGCAGGCGTTCATCCGCGCCAATGCCCGCGACGCGCTGCCCTCCGTTCAGCTCGACGATCGGTTCCCGGTGATTCCCGTGCGCGGCCTGGTCAACGAAGGCACCAAGCGCTTCCTGGTGCATCAGGCCGAGGTGATCCGCCGCTTCCAGGCCGGCGACCTCACGCGTGAAGCAGCCCAGCTTGAGATCGAGCATTTCTGGGCCGGCGCCCTCCGCCGCGCCGTGATCGACGGCGACGTGGACACCGGCTCGGTGATGGCCGGCCAATCGGTCGGCATGGTGACCGCCGAGCAGTCCACCGCTTCCATTCTCGAAGAGCTGGTCGAACAGGCAGTCAGCGCGCTTGTAGCGCGCGGTCGGATCGCCGCCCGTGCCAGCCCCGACTGACGTTCGGCTGACGGCGCCGCGCCGGATGCTCGGATCGCTGCGCTCACTGATGGCGCACGGGGCACCGAAACTCTCGGAGCTCGTCGAGCTGGTGGCGGCCGAGATGGCCGTCGATGTCTGCTCCATCTACATCAAGCGCCCCGGCGACATCCTGGAGCTGGCGGCGACCAAGGGGCTCAACCCGTCCGCCGTCGGTCGCACCCGGCTTCGCGTCGGCGAAGGCATCATCGGCCTGTGCGCCGCCAGCGGACAGGTGATGAACCTGGCCGACGCGCAGTACCATCCGCGCTTCGTCTATCGCCCGGAGACCGGCGAGGAGCCGTTCGCCTCCATCCTCGCCGTGCCCGTGCGTCGGGCGGGGCGCACGATGGGCGTGCTGGCGGTGCAAACTCGCGAGGCACGGCATTACCTAGCGGATGAAGTCGAAGACCTGGAGACCGTCGCCATGTTGCTTGCCGAGCCTCTGGCGGCCGCCGGTGCAGCGGACGGCTCCGAGGAGGGGATCGCCGGTACCGTCCCGCGGGTCTTTTCCGGCGTTCCGCTCGTCGGCGGGATCGTCATCGGGGTCATCGTGCAGCACGGGGCGCGCGCCGTCACCGGCCGCCTGCTCGCCGACGACCCCAAGGCGGAGCTCGACCGACTGCAAGCCGCGGCGGAGCGCCTGCAGCGCGGCCTCGACGAGCTGCTGGATGGCCGTCTTCCCGACGTTGGCGAAGCAGGCGCTGCCTCTCGCGAAGTGCTGGAGGCCTATCGGCTGGTCGCCGCCGATGCCGGCTGGCTGAACCGGGTCGGCGAGGTGATCCGCAGTGGCTTGACGGCCGAAGCCGCCGTGCAGCGCGTGGCGAGCGACGTGCACGACCGCATGCGCCGCATTGCCGATCCTTATCTGCGCGAGCGGCTTGCCGATCTCGACGACATGGCCGGCCGGCTGCTGGCCGAATTGACCGGCGGATCGGCGCGTCCGACGGTGCCGCCGGGTGCGATCCTGCTCGCCCGCCGGCTGGGCCCTGCCGAACTGCTCGGCTGGCACGACAGCGGCATCGGCGGCCTGGTGATCGAGGAAGCGAGTCCGGCCGGACACGCCGCCATCCTCGCGCGGGCCCTGGGGCTGCCGGCGCTCGGCGGCGCCCGCGGTGCGCTCGCCGCGGCCGCGCCCACCGATCAGGCCGTGCTCGACGCCGATGAAGGTGCGTTCTACCTGCGGCCGGAGGCAGACGTGGCGGTCGCCTACGGGCGGGCACTGCAGGCCCGCCAGGCGCGCCGGGCAGGCTGGGAGCGGCTGCGCCGCAAGCAGCCTGCCACCGCCGACGGGACGCGGGTGCGGCTGATGCTGAACGCCGGGCTCGCTTTGGAGTTGGGAGAGCTGGACCGCACGGGCGCCGAAGGCATCGGTCTGTTCCGTACCGAGATCGCCATGCTCGCGCGCGGCTCGGTTCCCGATATTGCCGAGCAGACAGCCTTCTATTCCCGCGTGCTGGACGCGGCCGGCGAACGGCCCGTCGCATTCCGCACGCTGGACCTTGGTGGCGACAAGCTGTTGCCCGATGCCGCGCAGCCGGCAGAAGCCAACCCCGCCATGGGCTGGCGCAGCCTGCGCGTCGGCCTCGATCGTCCGGCGGTGTTGCGCAAACAGGCCCGCGCCTTGCTTCTGGGCGCAGCCGGCCGGCCGCTGTCAGTGATGTTCCCGATGGTCGCGACGGTGGCGGAGTTCCGCGCCGCCCGTGCGCTGTTGCTGGCCGAGGCGAAGCGCATCCAGCCGGCCCCCGAACGGCTGGAGATCGGCACCATGCTGGAAGTGCCGGCCCTGATGTGGCAGCTCAATGCGCTGCTGGCCGAGGTCGACTTCGTCTCGATCGGCTCCAACGACCTGCTGCAGTTCCTGTTCGCGGCCGACCGCGGCTCGCCGGTACTGGCCGGGCGCTACGACCTGCTGTCGGCCCCGGTATTCGACCTGATCGAGCAGCTCCTGTGCGCTGCCGCTGTCGCCAAGGGCGGGGCGGGCGTGCCGGTATCGTTGTGCGGCGAGGCCGCGGGGCGCCCGCTCGAAGCGATGGCGCTGGTAGGCCTGGGCGTCACTACGCTATCGATGTCGGCCTCCAACATCATGCCGGTAAAGAGCGTGCTGAGCGGGCTCGACCTGGCAGCCTTCCGTGCCGTCCTGGCTGGGGTCCGCCGGGATGCCGGCGCGGCGAGCCTGCGCGGGCCGATCGAGATCTGGGCGCGCGAGCAGGGACTCGATGTGTGACGGCGTACCAAGAGACATCAATAATTAAGTGGACACAGTGAGCACCGGGTTCCCACCTGGTCCCACTGAGATGGCTTTGGACGCCAGCACAAGTCCTGCAATCGCCGGCACCCAAATCCACCGACACTTATATCTATTGGGGATCGACGTGCGCCTGCTGTCTGGGAGGCAGTCCTGGACATCCGCCCTTGACGCTGACGCTCCGAGCCCCGTAGGGCGGAAAAGCGAAGCGCATTCCGCCATTGGGTCGAGCGTCAGCAACAAGGGCCATCGGTATAAATTGCAAGCCTACAGCCATGGCCCTGGTTTGTCATACTACTTGCACCAGAACCATCTTTCGTCCGGCGGACGGTGCGCTCGCGGGATGGCAGCGGCCGCCTGCGAGCGCCTATTCGCGCTCGCACGGGATCATGTAGCGCTCAGCGATGGGGGTTCTCGAAGTCAACTACTATGGCACCGCGGTGTTGGTCGAACCGCAATAACCGGCTCTGGCATACGGACCAACCGCGCCTGCCCGAAGCGCACAAGTTTCTTCTCCGTGAAACTCCATAGGAGCTCAGTGCACTCCGTGTTCGCTTGATTACTTTCGTCGTCGTATCCGATCAGACTTTCTGCACCGGCGTCATCAACCCAAGTGCGGCGCCGGTGGCATCGGTGACGAAGCCGAGCCGGCCGACATCCGGCACGTCGAACGGCGGGCGCATGATCTTGCCGCCATGCTGTGTCACGACCGTCAGCCGCGCATCGACGTCGTCCACCTCCATGTACTCGAACCAGTGCGGTGGCACGGTCGGCGGCAGCTCCTGTGGCATCGCCATGATGCCGGCGACCGGCTTGCCGTCGAGTTCTGCAATCCAGTACGTGCCGCCGTTCGGCATCGGATGGGCATTGAAGGTCCAGCCAACGAGGCTCGTGTAGAACCGCTTGGCGGCCTCCACATCGCCCGTCAGCAACTCGTTCCAGACGAAAGTTCCATGGGCCATTGACGCGATTCTCCAGTGGTTGCATCGTTCGGTGGGCTATTGGCCTTCCAGTTCCTGATCCCTGTCCTCGTCTTGCGGCCCGGGGTCCTGGTGCTCCGACAGGCCAGCGCCTGGAACCCATAGTACGTCACCGTTCCCCTTGCTGTTCAGCACGCGGGCAAGCACGAACAGGTGATCCGACAGCCGGTTGAGGTAGCGGACGACCGCCGGATTGACCGTCTCTTCGGCGCATAGCCGCACCACCGCCCGCTCGGCGCCCCGCACCACCGTGCGCGCGTAGTGGGCGCGGGCCGCCGCTTCGGTCCCGCCAGGCAGGACGAAGCTCTTCAGCGGCGGCAGGGTGGCATTCATCGCCAGGACCTCGGCCTCCAGCCGGACCACCGGCACGTCAGTCAGTCGAAGACGGTCGCCCGCCTCGCCGGGGACACAAAGATCGGCGCCGACGTCGAACAGGTCGTTCTGGACCGGGGCCAGCATCGCATCGGCGGCCGGTGCCGCGACGCGCAGCAGGCCGATGGCGGCGTTGGCCTCATCGACCGCGCCAATGGCTTCAATACGCGGCGACGCTTTGCCGATCCGCGTGCCGTCCCCCAGCGAGGTCTCGCCACCGTCGCCACCCCGCGTGATCACCCGGTCGATGCGGACCATGCCATCTCTCGCGCCGATGCCCGGCCTGCTTTGCCGTCACGCCTGCCCGTTTGCAAGTCGGGCGGGGACGGGCCACATGGTCGCGCATGATGTCCCGCCGCCTGATGCTGGCTGCCCTGGTTCCGCTCGCGCTTGCCGTGCCGTTGCGCCCGCGTCCCGCGCGGGCGCAGGCCGTCCAGGCGGAGATCGCCCGGATCCAGGCGTATCTGAACGGCCTACGCACCCTCAAGGCGCATTTCGTTCAGGTGGCGCCGAACGGGACGCTCAGCCAGGGTACTGCGTGGCTCCAGCGGCCAGGACGGATGCGGTTTCAGTACGACCCGCCGAGCCCGCTGCTGCTGGTCGCCGGGCACGGGCTGGTGGTGTTTCATGACTCATCGCTGGACCAGACGTCGAACATCCCGCTCGGGTGGACGCCACTCGGGATACTGCTCGCCGACCATATCTCGCTCAGCGGCGACGTGAGGGTGACGGCGTTCAATCGTTTGCCGGGCGAGATCGAGCTGACGCTAGTGCGAACCGCGCGCCCCACAGAGGGTAGCCTGACCCTGGTGTTCACAGACAACCCGCTGACCCTGCGGCAGTGGACGGTGATCGACGCTCAGGGCCGGCGCACGACGGTGACGCTGACAAATATCGAACTGGGCGGGACGTTCGATCAGAGCCTGTTCGAATACGTCGCCGTCCCGCACGGCCAGGGCGGCAACGGATAATCAATGGTCAGCGGTTCAGAAAGCAGACTGACCACTGACGCCTGACCGCTACTCCACCGGCACGAAGATCGAGTGCCGCATCTGCCCGCCGACCGATTTCGACAGATGCCCTTTGCCGGTCACGTCTTCGACCAGCAGAATCTCGCCGGGACCGATGACGCGGCTTTCACCGTCGCTGGCGGTGATCCGCACACCGCCATCGAGGTTGTTGATGTATTTGCGCCGCGGCGCCGGGTGCCAGTCGAGGTCGTAGTCGCCGGCGGGC
>Ga0335075_10002426_pt1 | contig 30065 bp, 25 predicted proteins | sample Lox_Sample_24_FD_206723 | JGI IMG/M metagenome (GOLD analysis project Ga0335075, IMG submission 206723) | Soil microbial communities from Loxahatchee National Wildlife Refuge, Florida, United States - Lox_Sample_2.4 | ecosystem: Environmental > Terrestrial > Soil > Wetlands | place: USA...
GCCCGCTTTGACAAGATGCTGGGTTCGGCCGAGATCGGCACGCTGATCGCGGCACTCGGCACCGGCATCGGCGCCGAGGATTTTGATCCGGGCAAGGCCCGCTACCACCGGATCATCATTATGACCGACGCCGATGTCGACGGCAGCCACATCCGCACGCTGCTGTTGACGTTCTTTTTCCGGCAGATGGCGAGCCTGATCGACAAGGGGTTCCTCTATATCGCCCAGCCGCCGCTCTACCGCCTGCAGCGCGGCAACCAGAAGGCGGTCTATCTGAAGGACGATCCGGCGCTCGAAGCCTATTGCATCGATGCCGCATTGCGCGACGCGGTGTTCACCCAGCATGACGGCGTCGAGCGCGGCGGCAACGATCTGCGCGCCCTGCTCGACGAGGCCCGTATCCAGCGCCGCTCATTGCAGGTCCTGGCGGCAAAGATCGGCGATATCGCGGTGGCCGAGCAGGCGGCGATCGCCGCCGCGTTGTCGCCGTTGCTACTTGGCGATCCGGACCGGGCACGGGAAGCCGCGCAACGCACCGCCGCACGCCTCAACCTGCTGGCGCCGGAGGCGGAGCGCAGCTGGCTCGGCGAAGCGGTTGCCGGCGCATCTGCGGTCGAGGGACTGGTCCTGAGCCGGACCCGGCAGGGTCTCGCCGAGCGCCGGCTGATCGACGCGGCGTTGCTGCGCAGCGCCGAGGCGCGGCGGCTTGACAGCGATGGCGATGCGCTGCGCCAGACCTATGCCGGTGCCGGCACTTTGACCGCCCGCGACAAGACTGTCCCGATCAGCGGGCCGACCAGCCTGGTCGAGGCCGTCATGGAACTGGGCCGCCGCGGCATCGAGGTCACCCGCTACAAGGGGCTCGGCGAGATGAACCCGGAGCAGCTCTGGGAAACGACGCTCGACCCCGAGGCCCGCGCGCTCTTGCAGGTCAAGGTCAGCCACGCCGATTCCGCCGAGGAAACCTTCTCGACGCTGATGGGCGATCTGGTCGAGCCGCGCCGCGACTTCATCCAGTCGAATGCGCTCAACGTCGCCAACCTCGATGTTTAGACGCCGAGTTTCGGGTAGACAGCCAAGTTTCGGGTAGACAGCCAAGTTTGGGATGGGTGGCCAAGTTTGGGGGCTGGCGGGACCGGCCGGGGCGCGGCTAAGCTGATCGCGGCATGGCGGGCCGCAGCGGGAGGACCGAGATGGATTTCGGCGTTCTGATGTTCTTTACCGATTATGCGATTTCGGCGGTCGATCTCGCCCGCGCGCTCGAGGAGCGGGGGTTCGAATCGGTCTGGGCGCCGGAGCACTCGCATATCCCGACCTCGCGCAAGACACCGTTTCCCGGCGGCGGCGAATTGCCCAAGCGCTATTACGATGCGATGGACCCGTTTGTCAGCCTGACCGCCGCGGCGATCGTGACAACCAAGCTCAAGCTCGGGACCGGGGTGTGCCTGGTGCAGCAGCGCGACCCGATCCAGACGGCAAAGCTCGTCGCCTCGCTCGACCAGGTCTCGAACGGGCGCTTTCTGTTCGGGGTCGGCGGCGGCTGGAACCGCGACGAAATGGAAGATCACGGCACCGTGTTCGGGACCCGCTTCAAGCTGATGCGCGAGCGGATCGAGGCAATGAAGGAGATCTGGACCAAGGCCAAGGCCGAATATCACGGCGAGATGGTCGATCTCCCGGAAATGATGGCTTGGCCCAAACCGGTGCAGAAACCGCATCCGCCGATCCTGGTCGGTGGCGCCTTCCCGCACGCCGCACGCCGCGCGATCCGCTATGGCGACGGCTGGTGCCCGATCGGCGGGCGGCCCGGCGCGAGCCCGGTCGATGTGCTGCCGCAATTCCGCCAGATGGCCCGCGATGCCAGCCGCGACCCGCAATCCCTGTCGATCACAATGTTCAACCCCGAGGAAGACGCCGACCAGCTGGCCCGGTGGCGCGACCTCGGCGTTGCGCGGGTGGTCGTCATGCTGCCCTCCGAATCGAGCGACAAGATCCTGCCGGTGCTCGACCGCTGGGCCGCATTGATCCGGCGCACTGCGCACTGAGGCCACAAACCCGGGAGAGCGGCCATGGACCTTCGCTTCTCGGCCGAGGAGCTGGCGTTTCGCGACGAATTGCGCGCCTTCATCCGCGACAACCTGCCGGACGACATCCGGGAACGGATGCGGCTCGGCTATGCGCCGCGCAAGGAGGACACGGTGCGCTGGCAGCGCATCCTCAACCAGCGCCACTGGGCCGCGTTCAACTGGCCCAAGGAATATGGCGGACCGGGCTGGACCCCGGTCGAGCGGATGATCTTTCTCGAGGAGAACCAGCTGGCGCCGGCACCCGAAGTGTCATCGTTCAATATCACGATGATCGGCCCGGTCTTGATCCAGTTCGGCACCGAGGCGCAGAAGCACCGGTTTCTGCCGCGCGCCGCCAATATCGACGACTGGTGGTGCCAGGGCTTTTCCGAGCCGGGTGCGGGCTCGGACCTCGCCTCGCTGAAGACCGCGGCAAAGCGCGAGAACGGCCATTACGTCGTCAACGGCCAGAAGATCTGGACCTCGACCGCGCATCACGCCGATTGGTGCTTCTGCCTGGTGCGCACCGACCCTGCTGCCAGAAAGCGGCAGGAGGGGATCTCGTTCCTGCTGATCGACATGAAGACACCGGGGATCACGGTGCGCCCGATCATCTCGATCGACGGCAGCCATCACCTGAACGAGGTGTTTTTCGACGATGTGCGGGTGCCGGCCGAGAACCTCGTCTACGAGGAAAACAAGGGCTGGGATGTCGCCAAATACCTGCTCGGCCATGAGCGCACCGGCATCGCCCGGCTCGGCAAGTCGAAGGAACGCGTCGCCTTCGCCAAGGAGATGGCGCATGAGGTGCGCGCGCAGGGCAAGCCGCTGATCGAGGACCCGGCGTTCCGCCAGCGGGTGGCACAGCTCGAAGTCGACATGAAAGCGCTCGAAATCACCCAGTATCGCGTCGTCTCGGCCTATGCGAAGGCCGAAGCCGGCAAGCCCGACCCGCTCTCTTCGGCGCTGAAGATCAAGGGGACCGAACTGCTGCAGGCGACGACCGAGCTGGCGATGGATGTCGGCGGCCCGCTGGCGATGCCCGACTGGGCGCAGGAATTGGCGGCGCTGTCGAACGAGCCCGAGCTCGGTCCGGCCTGGGCCAGCGAGGCGACCAAGAGCTATCTCTTCCTGCGCGCCGCCTCGATCTATGGCGGCACCAACGAGATCCAGAAGAACATCCTGACCAAGGCGGTGCTCGGGCTGTGAGAGGACGGCTGCGGCTCACTGGCTCTGGGAGTGGTTGAAAGGCCTAGCTTGGTACGGCCCTTGAACTAAGCTATATATGGTCCTCAGAGTGCCCCGTTGACATAGAGAGGAGATCTAAGATACTGGAAGAGTTGCTCTCATTCCGGTGCCCTCATGAATGATGCCCAAGCTCGTTCTCTGGTCCTTCGCCGGATTTATGATGTGAGACAGTGCCAGCAGTATGTGCAACTCACGCAGCTGGACGATCTCGGATTTGATCTCGTCGCGCTCGACCGCTACCTGGGGCAACTCGCTGATCAGGACCTTATTCGGAGAAAGCCGCTTCGCGACGGCACATTGTTAATCTTCGATATGATCCAAATCACGGCGATCGGAGCGGACGCTATTGAGCAACCTCAGCCGGGATTGCCCCAGACTATATTAAATATCAGCGGAACCGAAGTCCATGTCGGACCTAGCCATACCCAGAACATCAAAGTCGGCGCGGCTGGTACAGTCCAGGCGCCGAATGACCATTGCGAAATCCCACCGAGGGAGAAGTCTGCTTTCGGCACGGTATTAGGGTTGTTCCGCCAGTGGATCCTAGGAGGGTCTTAGTGACCGGATACATTACGGCTTCTTTGAGTTGGTATTCTGCGGTCTGCTGCCGCTGTCGGCACAAGTCCTTTTTGGTCGTAGATATGCGGCTAGGAACCGTTGCTGCTGCGAGAAGGAAGCGGTCGCGGTCTACGCAAGAGGGAAACCATGGATTTCGAACTCAGCGAAGAGCAGCGCCTGTTGCGCGACAGCATCGACCGGCTGCTGGCCGACCACTACAGCTTCGCGCAGCGTCGCGGCTATCTCGCCGAGGCTGATGGATTCAGCCGAGCGATGTGGCGGTATTATGCTGAACTCGGCCTGCTCGGCCTGCCGTTTGCCGAGGAACATGGCGGGTTTGGCGGCGGTGCCGTCGAGACAATGCTGGTCATGGAGGCGTTCGGCCGCGCCCTGGCGCTCGAACCCTATCTGGCGACCGTAGTGCTGTGCGGGACGGCGCTGCGCCTCGCCGGCAGCACCGCCCGGCAGGCGGCACTATTACCGCAGATCGCCGAGGGCCGGCTCACCCTCGCCTTTGCCCATGGCGAGCGCCAGGCACGCTACGACCTCGCCGACGTACTGACGACGGCAAAGCCGAAGAGTGGCGGTTGGGTGCTTGATGGCGCCAAAAGCGTCGTCGTCCATGGCGACCATGCCGACCGGCTGGTGGTCAGCGCGCGCAGCTCGGGCGAGCGCGACGACCCCGACGGCATCAGCCTGTTCCTGGTCGATCCAGCGGCATCAGGCGTCGCGCGGCGCAGCTACCCGATGCGCGACGGGACAAGGGCGGCGGAGATCGCGCTGAGCGGCGTCGAAATCGGCGGCGATGCGATGCTCGGCGAACCGGGCCAGGCGTTTGCGGTCATCGAGCAGGTGGTCGAGGCCGGCATTGCCGCGGTCGCGGCCGAGGCGGTGGGGGCGATGGAAGCAACTCACGCGATGACCCTCGAATATCTGAAGACGCGCCAGCAATTCGGCAAGCCGATCGGGCAGAACCAAGCCCTGCAGCACCGTTCGGCCGAGATGCTGATCGCGCTCGAACAGGGCCGCAGCATGGCGATGCTGGCGGCGATGACGATCGAGGAGCCGGATCCCGAGGAACGGGCGCGCAACCTCTCGATGGCCAAAGTCGGGGTCGGCCAGGCCGCCCGCTTTGTGTCGCAAAACGCGATCCAGCTGCATGGCGGCATCGGCATGACCGAGGAATACGCGGTCGGCCACTATTTCCGCCGCTGCATGGTCATTGAGCACATGTTCGGCGACACCGCGCACCATCTCTCGCTGCTCGCCGACCAGATCCGCTGACCCCCGTCGCCCCTCGCCGGCGACTCTATCGCCGAGGGCGATAGGTGTGGTCGCGCGCCGAGCGGCGGGGCGCTACCGGTCGATGCCGCCCATGCACAGATATTTGACTTCGAGGAATTCCTCGATGCCGTATTTCGAGCCCTCGCGGCCGATGCCGCTTTCCTTCATCCCGCCAAAGGGCGCGATCTCGGTCGAGATGATGCCCTCGTTGATGCCGACGATGCCGTATTCGAGCGCCTCGGCGACCCGCCAGATGCGGCCGATGTCGCGGCTGTAGAAATAGGCGGCGAGCCCGAACTCGGTGTCGTTGGCCATCTTGATGGCTTCCGCCTCGGTCGTGAAGCGATAGAGCGGTGCGACCGGGCCAAACGTCTCCTCCTTGGTGATGACCATGTCGGTCGTGACATCGGTCAGGACGGTCGGCTCGTAAAAACTGCCGCCCAAGGCGCTGCGCTTGCCGCCGATCACCACCTTGGCGCCCTTCCCGACCGCGTCGGCGACATGGGCCTCGACCTTTTCGATCGCTTTCATATCGATCAGCGGCCCGATCACCGCGCCCGGCTCGAACCCCTGGGCGACCTTCATCGCCCCGGCCGCCGCAGCAAGCTCCTTGGTGAAGGCGTCGTAGACCCCGTCCTGCACCAGGATGCGGTTGGCGCACACGCAGGTCTGGCCGGCATTCCTATATTTCGAGGCGATCGCCCCCTTGACCGCCATCGCGATATCGGCGTCGTCGAAGACGATGAACGGCGCGTTGCCGCCGAGTTCAAGCGAGACCTTCTTGACCGTACCGGCGCACTGCTCCATCAGCAATTTGCCGATCTCGGTCGAGCCGGTAAAGGAGAGCTTGCGCACGATCGGGTTCGAGGTCAGTTCGCCACCGATCTCGGTGGCGCCGCCGGTGACGCAGGAAAATACCCCCTTCGGCACCCCGGCGCGCTCGGCCAATTCGCACAGCGCCAACGCCGAAAACGGGGTCGCGGTGGCCGGCTTCAGCACCATCGTGCAGCCGGCCGCGAGTGCCGGGCCGGCCTTGCGGGTGATCATCGCCGCCGGGAAATTCCACGGCGTGATCGCTGCGGTCACACCGATCGGCTCCTTGGTGACGACGATCCGCTTGTCGGCCATATGCGCCGGGATCGTATCGCCATAGACACGCTTGCCTTCCTCGCCAAACCATTCGATGAAGGCGGCGGCATAGGCGATCTCGCCCCGCGACTCGGCCAAGGGCTTGCCCTGCTCGGCGGTCATCAGCGCCGCCAGATCCTCCTGGTTCGCCATCATCAGATCGAACCATTGACGCAGGATGCGGGCACGCTCCTTGGCGGTCCTGGCACGCCATGCCGGCAAGGCGCGGTCGGCCGCCTCGATCGCGCGGCGGGTCTCTTCGGTGCCCATCCGCGGCACCGTGCCGAGGGTCTCGCCGGTCGCCGGGTCGGTGACCGGGATCGTGCCGCGGTTCAGCGCATCGACCCATTCGCCATCGATATAGCATTGCTGGCGGAACAGTCTTGCATCCTCGAGCTTCATCGCGCCGGCCTCCCTCATCCGATCGAATGACCCTCGTCCGATCAAAAGATAGGTACGGCCGGCGTCGATCTTTGGCAAGATTGGCAGCGGAGACGGCAGGAATTCCCGGGTGTCGTTGGCTTAAGATGCTGCTGGGCCGAGATGCTGCTGGGCCGAGATGCTGCCGGGGACCGAGATGCTGCTGGCCGAAACCGTCCTCGCCGTGCACCTCGCGATCATCCTGTTCAATGTGCTGGGTCTGATCGCCGTACCGCTCGGTGCCATCTGCGGCTGGCGGTTCGTGCGGATCCGCTGGTGGCGGGTGTTGCACATCCTGCTGCTGGCCGCGGTCGCGGGCCAGGCGGTTGCCGGGCGGGCCTGCATCCTGACCTTGTGGCAGGCGGCACTCTCCGGGTCCGCGGCAGCGCCGATGCCGCTATTGATGGGCTGGGTCGATCGGCTGATCTACTGGAGATTGCCGGTCTGGGTGTTCGCCGCGGCCTATGTCGTGGTCTTCGTCTACGCGCTGGCGCTGCTGGTGCTCGTCCCGCCACGGCGCCATGCGCTCCGGACGCCATTCGACAATCCGGTTACGCACAACTGACATCAAAGCGTGATATTGGCCGATCGCGCGGGCCGGCGGGGGATGCCGATGCCTGCAGAAGGGGGCAGCATGACCGTCATCAGGCAGAGCCGCCGCGGTTTTCTGAAATCGGTTGCGGCAACCGGCGGGGCGGCGCTGTTGGCCTCGCGCTTTCCGGTCACGGCTCGGGCGGCCGCACCGGATCTGCAAGCGCTGCGCGACAAGATCGATCATGTCATCGTGATCTTTCAGGAAAACCGCAGCTTTGATCATTACTTCGGGAGCTACCAGCCGCCGGGCGGCGCCACGGTGGCCGGCCTGCTGGACCGCGACGGCCGGATCGACCAGCGCTTTACCGGGTTGCAGAAGAATGCTGCGGGCGTCCCCTATCTTTACTTGCCGGTACCGCTTCAGGTGCCCGGGTTTCAGAATGCGCTCCTTGAAAACCGGCCGTTTCACCTCACCCCTTACATCCCGGCCGAAGACAACGTGCCGTGGGACCCGATGCATCATTTCTTTCGCATGTGGGTGCAAATCGACAATGGCGCGATGGACCGTTTCGTTGCGCTGGCGCTCCCGGGGCATCATGTGCTGAGCAAATCGGGGGCGCCGACCGACCCGATCGATATGATGTTCGCGCAATCGACCCCATCGGGTGCGGTGCTCGGCTTCTACACGCGAGACGATCTACCGTTCTACCATCATCTCGCCGACGAGTTTGTCCTGTTCGACCGCTTCTTTCAGGCGATGACCGGCGGCTCGACCGGCAACGCGCTGTACCTGGCGGCCGCACGCTCCGCGATCCGTCACGACCCGCCCACTGGCACGATCGGCAGCCTGGCACCGCCGGTGTTCGACCGCGCCTATGACAAGGCCGGCATCATGATCAACGATGTGGCGCCGATCAACGGCCCAACCGAGGTGTTCATGGGGCCGATCGACCTCAGCCCACCGCCGGACGAGCAGACCTATCCCAATATCGGCGACCGGCTCGATGCCGCTTCGCTCTCCTGGGCCTGGTACAATGAAGGTTGGAACGCGGTCAAGTCTTGGGCGTTGAAGACGGCATTTGGACCGGGCGACGGCTCGATCGTCATCGACACGCCGAATCTCTACGTATCGCACCATAACCCGTTCCAATATTATCCGAGCTGGTTTGCCAATGTCAGGGCCGGCCATATCCGCGACGCCGAGGATTTCTTCGAAGATGTCAAATCCGGTCGGCTGCCGAGAGTGTCGTTCATCAAGGCGACTGGCGGGCGCGACGAGCATCCGGCGAATTCGGCGCCGCGCTGGGGCGAGGAATGGGTCGCCCGTATGTTGCAGGCACTCGGCAGCAGCCCGTTGTGGGCAAAGAGTGCCGTGATCGTGACCTATGATGAAGGCGGCGGCTTCTGGGATCATGTGGCGCCGCCCCGCCCCGACGCCTATGGCTGCGGCACCCGGATCCCGGCCTTGCTGATCAGCCCGTGGGCGCGGCGCGGCTATATCGATCACCGGATCGCCGACACGACCTCGGTGCTGGCATTGATCGAGGCACGGTTTGGGCTGAAACCGCTGCAGCAGCGCGACGCCCGTGCCTACAATCTGCTCGACGGCCTCGATTTCAGCCAGCAGGCGCGCCCGCCGGTGTTCGGCTGATCCCGCCCAACCGCGTCCTTTACCCGCTCACGCCGGAGCGGCTTGCTGGCTCGCGATCCTCCTCGCCCTTGCCGCTGCGCAGTAGCATACTGGCGCAGGCGAAGGCGGCGGAGGACCCGGCATTGCTGCGCGACCGGCGCATTCTGTTGATCATTTCGGGGGGGATCGCGGCTTACAAAAGTCTCGAGCTGATCCGCCGGCTGCGCGAGCGGGGGGCGGCAGTGCGCGCGATCATGACCGCAGCGGCGCAGCATTTCGTCACCCCGCTCTCGGTCGCTTCGCTGTGCGAAGACAAGGTCTACACCGATCTGTGGTCGCTGACCGACGAGAGCGAGATGGGGCATATCCGCCTCACGCGCGAGGCCGATCTCGTCGTCGTGGCACCGGCCAGCGCCGATCTGATCGCGCGCATGGCGGCGGGGCTCGCCGACGATCTGGCGACGACCGCACTGCTTGCCTCGGACAAGCGGGTGCTGATGGCGCCGACGATGAATTTGCTGATGTGGGCGCATCCGGCGACACAGGCCAATCTCGCGACCTTGGCGGCACGCGGTGTGGTGCGGGTGGGGCCCGGCTCGGGCGAACTCGCCTGCGGCGAGGTCGGCTCCGGACGCATGGCCGAGCCCTTGGAGATCGTCGCCGCGATCGAGGGCATGCTGGCCGGGGAAATGCCGGTGAATGACGGACACGCGGGGAGCGACGGGCGGCTCGCCGGGAGGCGGGCATTGGTGACAAGCGGCCCGACCCGCGAGCCGATCGACCCGGTGCGCTACTTGTCGAACCATTCCTCGGGCAAGCAGGGCCATGCGATCGCCGCCGCACTCGCCGCGCTCGGCGCCGAGACGGTGCTCGTTTCCGGGCCGACCCAGGAACCTGCCCCATCCGGCGTGCGGGTGGTTCCGGTCGAGACCGCGCAGGAGATGCTGACGGCGTGCGAAGCGGCGCTGCCGGTCGATGTCGCGGTCATGGCCGCGGCGGTTGCCGATTGGCGGGTCGAGCGTATCGCCGCGCACAAGCTCAAAAAGGACGGCGGCGGCCCGCCCCTGCTGCAGCTGGCCGAGAACCCCGACATTCTCGCGCGGATCGCGCAGCGTTCCGGCGACCGGCCGGCCCTCGTCATCGGCTTTGCCGCCGAGACCGAAGACCTGATCGCCAATGCCCGCGCCAAGCGCCTGCGCAAGCGCTGCGACTGGATCCTGGCAAACGACGTCGCCACCGGCACCGGCACGTTCGGCGGCGACCGCAATACGATCCACCTCGTCGATGGCGACGGTGTCGAGGACTGGCCGATCATGACCAAGCGCGAAGTCGCCACCCGCTTGGCGGCACGGATCGCAACCCGTCTGCGCTTGCCGTGAAACCCGCGTGACGATCGCCCCGCAAATCCGTGATCCACAGGCTCGCCGGCCACAGGCTCACCGGCCACAGGCTCATCAGCAGGTTTTCGGCCTTCGGCCGGGCCCGCAGCCCGCGCCGCAGCGCCGGCGGGACCGGTCCGACGCGCTGCGAGGCCGCTTGTCGCGGACGCGTTCCGGGACGACACTGCGAGACACCGTGAATGTTTGGCGGTGGACCGCATGACATGGTTCGGCTGACCAAAAAGCTCCTATTTGCAATCGAGGCGGTGCTCGACATCGCCTATAATGGCGGGATGGTGCCGGTGCGCTCGGCCGAGATCACCGAGCGGCAGGGCATCCCCCGCCGCTACCTCGAACCGGTGCTGCAGGAACTGGTGCGGCATGGCATTCTGCTGGGGATCCGCGGGCCGAGCGGCGGCTACCGGCTGGCACGCGAGCGACGGCTCGTCAGCCTCGGCGATATCGTGCGCACGGTGCGCGGCCTCGAAACCGCCGAGGATCCGATCAGCGATCCCGCGGGCAGCGATCTCGGCCGGCAGATCGTGCGTCCGCTGTGGCTCGAACTGCAAGAGGAGATGATGCGGCGGCTCGACGCCGTGACGCTCGACGATCTGTGCAGCAACGCCCACCGCGCCGGGATCGCTGGCCGGGCCAGCGAGTTCAGCGACTTCGAGATTTGAGGTCCGGCCGGGAAGCACCTACATAAAACACGCATGCATTCTGGGAGAACAGCCTGATGGACACTGCCAGCACGACGAATTCGCGCGGTGAATTCCGCGGCCGCGTCTATGACAGCATCACCGAGACGATCGGCGCCACCCCGCTTGTCCGCATCCACCGGCTGGCGCAGCAAGCCGGTGCCAAAGCCGACATCCTCGCCAAATGCGAATTCTTCAACCCGCTGGCCTCGGTCAAGGACCGCATCGGCGTGGCGATGATCGCTGCCGGCGAAGCCGACGGCAGGATCAAGCCCGGCACCGTGCTGGTCGAACCGACTTCCGGCAACACCGGCATCGCACTCGCCTTCGTGTGCGCCGCCAAGGGCTACCGCCTGATCCTGACCATGCCTGACAGCATGTCGATGGAGCGTCGCCGGATGCTGTTGCTGCTCGGCGCCGAACTCGAACTGACGCCGGCCGCGCAAGGCATGAAAGGGGCGATCGCCAAGGCCGAGGAAATTGCCCGTTCGCTGCCCGATGCGTTTATCCCGCAGCAGTTCCAGAACCCGGCGAACCCCGAGATCCACCGCCGCACCACGGCCGAAGAGATCTGGAAGGATACCGACGGGAAGGTCGATGTCGTGGTCAGCGGCGTCGGTACCGGCGGCACCCTGACCGGGGTCGGGTCGGTGCTGAAGCCGCGCAAGCCGGGGCTCAAGATGGTCGCGGTCGAGCCCGAGGACAGCGCCGTGCTGTCGGGCGGGGCGCCGGGGTCGCACCGCATTCAGGGGCTCGGCGCCGGTTTCATTCCCGACATCCTCGACACCAGCCTGATCGACGAGGTCGTGCGCATCGGCAACGACACCGCGTTTCGCACCGCGCGCGAGGCGGCGCGGCTCGACGCGCTGACCGTCGGCATCTCATCGGGCGCGGCGCTGGCGGCGGCGCTCGAAATCGCCAAGCGGCCCGATATGGATGGCAAGACGATCGTCACGGTGCTGCCCGACTTTGCCGAGCGCTACCTGTCGACACCGCTGTTCGATGGCATCTGAGAGGATCGCGGTGGACCTCAGCGAGGAGCAATTCCAGCGTTACGCCCGCCACCTGATCCTCGACGAGGTTGGTGAGGAGGGCCAGGCCCGCCTGCTGCAGTCGCGTGTGCTGGTGGTCGGCGCCGGCGGGCTCGGCTCGCCGCTGCTGCTCTATCTCGCCGCGGCCGGGGTCGGCACGATCGGGATCGTCGATCACGACCGCGTCGATCTGACCAATCTGCAGCGCCAGATCGTGCATGCGACGCTGAATGTCGGTGCCCTCAAGGTGGAGAGCGCGCGACAGACCCTGGCCGCAATCAACCCGGATGTCCGGGTCGATATCCACCCGGTGCGGCTCGGGCCCGACAACGCCGCAACGCTGATTGCCGGCTATGATCTCGTCGCCGACGGCAGCGACAATTTCGCGACGCGCTACCTCCTGACCGAGCAGTGCTGCCGGCTCGAAAAGCCGCTGGTCGCGGCGGCGCTGTCACCGTTCGAGGGGCAGCTATCGACGTTCCGGCCCTATCTCGGTGCCGGGCACCCCTGCTACCGCTGCCTGTTTCGCGAGCCGCCGCCGCCCGATCTGGTGCCGCGCTGCGAGGAAGCCGGCATCCTCGGGGCGGTGGCCGGTGTGCTCGGCACGCTGCAGGCGGTCGAAGTGCTGAAGGAGCTGCTGCGGCTTGGCGAAAGCCTCGACGGCACGCTTTTGCTGTACGACGCGCTGCGCGCCCGCTTCCACCCGATCAAGATTGCCAAGGACCCGGAGTGCCCGACCTGCGGCACACCGGTCTTCGCCGCCGGCTAGCCGGAAGCGTCTGAGGGCGCAGCACCGGCCCGCAACAGCCCGCAACAGAATGATGCGATCGGCGGCAGCGGTCAGCCCGGCGGGTTCGTCCGCGCACCGCCGACGCGGCACGACGCGACCGGCCCGGATCGATGTCCCGGGCGCCACCGATCTTTACGTCGTCCTTATGCCGGACGCATTCATTGCGCATCGAATTTTAACGGTCGGGCATGCAATTGATCGGGTGAGCGCGACGTCGCGCCGCCTGAGCGCCGCTCGAACGCGCGTCTCCTGGGATCATCGGCATGCTCGATTTCTTGATGATCGCTTACGGCACCGGGTTCTTCGCCGCGGCGATCCTCTATGTGCTCGCCTGCGAGAGGATGTGAGGCAGCGATGCTGTTCGGTTACATTCTCGGCGCCATCGTGACCGTCGTGGTCACGGTCTATCTCGTCTATGCGCTGATCAATCCCGAGCGCTTCTAGATGACAGCGAACGGATGGGTGCAGATCGCGCTGTTCGGCGCGATCGTGATTGCGATCACGCGGCCGCTCGGCGGCTATATGACGCGCGTCTTCGCCGGCGAGCGCACGTTTTTGTGGCCGGTGCTGCGCCCGGTCGAGCGCGCGGTCTATTGGTGCTGCGGCGTCGACGAGAACGAAGAACAGCATTGGCTGATCTATGCCGTGGCGATGCTGCTGTTCAGCGTCGTCGGCTTTGTCACGCTCTACGCGCTGCAGCGGCTGCAATGGTATCTGCCGTTCAACCCGCAGGGGCAGACCGGCGTGGCACCCGATCTCGCCTTCAACACTTCGGTCAGTTTTGTCACCAACACCAACTGGCAGGCCTATAGCGGCGAGACGACGATGGGCTATCTGGTGCAGATGGCCGGATTGACCGTGCACAATTTCGTCTCGGCGGCGACCGGCATTGCGTTGGCAATGGCGCTGATCCGCGGCTTCGTGCGCCGTGAGGCCAAGGCGATCGGCAATTTCTGGGTCGATCTGACGCGCGGCACGCTCTACATCCTGTTGCCGATTTCGATTGTCGTCGGGCTGGTGCTGGTCTGGCAGGGCGTGCCGCAGAACCTGCACGCCTATACCGCGGCGACGACGCTCGAAGGGGTGAAGCAGGTGATCGCGCAAGGTCCGGTCGCCTCGCAGGAAATCATCAAGGAACTCGGCACTAATGGCGGCGGGTTCTTCAACGCCAACTCGGCGCACCCCTTCGAGAACCCGAACGCGATCACCAACCTGATCGAGCTGGTCGCGATCTTCGCGATCGGCGCTGCGCTGACCAATGTTCTGGGGCGCATGGTCAAGGACGAGCGCCAGGGCTGGGCGATCTTCGCCGCGATGGGGCTGTTGTTCCTGGCCGGTGTCGCCGTCTGCTACAATTCCGAGGCACAGGCCAACCCCGCCTTTGCCGCGTTCGATGTCAATTCGGCGCCGAGCGCGTTGCAGACCGGCGGCAACATGGAAGGCAAGGAAGTCCGGTTCGGCCCGGCGCTGTCGGCGCTGTGGGCGACGGTGACGACCGACACGTCGTGCGGTGCGGTCAATTCGATGCACGACAGCTACCTGCCGTTGGGCGGCATGGTGCCGATGGTCAACATGATGCTCGGCGAGGTGATTTTCGGTGGCGTCGGTTCCGGGCTCTACGGCATGCTCGGGTTCGCCATCGTCGCGATGTTCGTCGCTGGGCTGATGGTCGGGCGCACCCCCGAATATCTCGGCAAGAAGCTCGAAGCCAAGGAGGTCAAGATGACCATCCTCGCGCTGTTGAGCCTGCCATTGTCGATCCTCGGCTGGACCGCGCTCGCCGTGGTGCTGCCGGCCGGGCTCGCCGGCATCGCCAATCCCGGTCCGCACGGTTTCAGCGAAATCCTTTACGCCTACACCGAGGGCACCGCCAACAATGGCAGCGCCTTTGCCGGGCTGTCGGCCGATACGCTCTTTTACAATACGACGATCGCGGCGGCGATGCTGATCGGGCGCTTCATCTTCGTCATCCCGCTATTGGCCGTCGCCGGGTCGCTGGCCGAGAAGAAGCTGCTGGCCCCATCCGCCGGCACCTTCCCGACCAACCGGCCCTTGTTTGTCGGGCTCCTGGTCGGTGTCGTGCTGATCATCGGCGGCCTGACCTATTTCCCGGCGGTGTCGCTGGGGCCGGTGACCGAGCAGGTGGCGATGAACCAGGGCACGCTCTATTCCGCGCCATGAGTGCCTGCGGCGGCGATGGGCGGCAATCATGCTCATCCCACCGGCGCGGACAGGAGCCTGTGGCGGCCGCCTCTACCGGCCTGCGTGGATGCCGGCGGCGACGGGCGGGCGGAAGCGAAACACAAGGAACAATCGGATGACCGACGTCACCCCGATCATCAGCTCGCCACCGGGTGGGATCGCCAAGCGCAATCTGCGGCCGATGTCGCTGTTCGACCGGTCGCTGATCGTGCCGGCGATCTGGGCCTCGTTCCGGAAGCTCAACCCGCGCACGCTGGTCAAGAACCCGGTCATGTTCTGCGTCGAGATCGTCTCGGTGCTGACGACGATATTCTTTCTGCACGACCTCGTTTTTGGCGCCAGCAAGATCGTCGGCGACAACGCGCGGTTTTCTGGCCAGATCACGATCTGGTTGTGGTTCACGATACTGTTCGCGAATTTTGCCGAAGCGGTCGCCGAGGGCCGCGGCAAGGCCCAGGCTGATTCGCTGCGCCGCACCCGCACCGAGGCCAAGGCCAAGCGGATCGCGGGGACGCCGCCGGATGCGTTCCAACTCGTCGATGCCGCAGCGCTCGAACCCGGCGATCTGGTACTGGTCGAAGCCGGCGATTTGATCCCGAGCGACGGCGAAGTCGTCGAAGGCGTCGCCTCGGTCGACGAATCGGCGATCACCGGCGAATCGGCACCGGTCATCCGCGAGAGCGGCGGCGACCGCTCGGCGGTGACCGGCGGCACGACGGTCACCTCGGATTGGCTCAAGGTCAAAATCACCGCGGCACAGGGCTCGACCTTTCTCGACCGGATGATCGCGCTGGTCGAAGGCGCGGTGCGGCAAAAGACGCCGAACGAGATCGCGCTCAACATCCTGCTCGCCGGCATGACCCTGATCTTCGTGTTCGCGACCGTGACGATCCCGAGCTTTGCCGCCTATGCCGGTGGTGCCGTCTCGATCGTCGTGCTGGCGGCGTTGTTCGTGTGTCTGATCCCGACGACGATCGGCGCGCTGTTGTCGGCGATCGGCATCGCCGGCATGGACCGGCTGGTGCGGTTCAATGTGCTGGCGATGTCGGGCCGCGCGGTTGAGGCGGCGGGCGACGTCGACACCCTCTTGCTCGACAAGACCGGCACGATCACGCTCGGCAACCGCCAGGCGACCGAATTTATTGCGCTGCCGGGGATTGACGAGGCCGAACTCGCCGACGCGGCGCAGATCGCCTCGCTGTCCGACGAGACCCCCGAAGGACGCTCGATCGTCGTGCTGGCCAAGGAGAAATACGGGTTGCGCGGGCGCGAGATGGCGCCGCTCGACGCCCATTTCGTGGCGTTCTCGGCGCAGACCCGGATGAGCGGTATCGATGTCGGCGGGGTTTCGATCCGGAAAGGGGCGGTCGAGGCGGTCATCGCGTTTATCGAGGGCGCGTTTACCGAGGGCGGCGCCGGGTCGATGCGGCGAGCTGCTGCTTCCGGAGCGGCGGCCACGGCGCTGCGCACGGCGCCGGCTGCCGAGGCGGTGCGCCAGCTCACCGTCATCGCCGAACGGATCGCCAAGGAGGGTGGCACGCCGCTCGCCGTCGCCAAGGACGACCGCCTGCTCGGGGCGATCCATCTGAAGGACATCGTCAAGGGCGGCATCCGCGAACGGTTTGCCGAATTGCGTCGGATCGGCATTCGCACGGTCATGATCACCGGCGACAACCCACTGACCGCGGCGGCGATCGCGGCCGAATCGGGCGTCGACGATTTTCTCGCCGAGGCCCGGCCCGAGGACAAGCTGGCGCTGATCCGCGACGAGCAGGCCAAGGGCAAGCTCGTCGCGATGTGCGGCGACGGTACCAACGACGCGCCGGCGCTGGCTCAGGCCGATGTCGGGGTGGCGATGAACACCGGCACCATGGCCGCACGCGAGGCCGGCAACATGGTCGATCTCGACAGCGATCCGACCAAGCTGATCGAGATCGTCGAGATCGGCAAGCAGCTCCTGATCACCCGCGGCGCCCTGACCACGTTCTCGATCGCCAACGACGTTGCGAAATATTTCGCGATCATTCCGGCCATGTTCATCGCGTTCTACCCGCAACTCGCCGCGATCAATGTCATGCGGCTGCACAGTCCCGAGAGCGCGATCCTGTCCGCGATCATCTTCAATGCGCTGATCATTATCGCCCTGATCCCGCTCGCCTTGCGCGGCGTCAGATTTCGCCCGATCGGCGCCGCCGCGATATTGCGCCGCAATCTGATGATCTACGGGGTCGGTGGGATCATCGTGCCGTTCGTCGGCATCAAGCTGATCGATCTCGCGGTTACCGCGATCGGCCTCGCCTGAGGAGCGCGCCGATGCTACGACAAATCCGCCCGGCGATCCTGATGATCGTCGTCATGACCGCGATCACCGGGTTCCTCTACCCGCTCGGCATGACCGGGCTCGCGCAACTGTTCTTTCCGCACCAGGCGAATGGCAGCCTGATCGAGAAGGATGGCAAAGTCATCGGCTCGAGCCTGATCGGCCAGAACTTCACCTCTGACCGGTATTTTCATGGCCGCCCATCGGCGACCACCGAGCCCGATCCGAAAGACCCGAGCAAAACGGTCCCGGTGCCGTATGCCGCCGACAATTCGGGCGGCTCGAACCTCGGGCCGACCAACCGGGCGCTGATCGACCGGGTCAAGGCGGACGCCGCCAAGCTCGCCAAGGAGAACCCGGGGACACCGATCCCGGTCGACCTGGTGACGACGTCGGCGAGCGGGCTCGACCCCGACATCAGCCCGGCCGCGGCATTGTTCCAGGTGCCGCGCATCGCCGCAGCGCGCCACATCGACCCCGACAAATTGCGCACGCTGGTTGCCGAGCAGACCCGCGACCGTTTTCTCGGCATCATCGGCGAAAAGCGGGTCAATGTCCTCGAGCTCAACCTCGCGCTCGACGCTCTAGGTACGACCTCGCGGCACTAGCCATCACTGGGTGGCAGGCAACCCCGGTCCGTCCGAGGGCGGTCCAGTGACGGAATATTTTACAATCTTAGCGGCCATCTCGGCCCGTCAAGTCTTTGAAAAACCGAACAAAATGACGAATCCCGCGGGTTAGTGCGCTGCCGGATATATTTACATGATTGAGATTGTCTGCCGCAGTTTGCCACTAACCCATTGACAAATCGTTTTGAACGTAATTGGCCCGATTGTTGCGTGCTTCTCCCCGATCAGGACCCAAGGCACCTGAACTTGACGAGAAGCAGGACTCGAACATGAGAAAACATCAGATCCTCGGCGCGGCATTGGCCGTTTCATTGATGCTCGGGGGCAGTGCGCACGCAACGATTGTAACCTTTGTCGGGCAAGACGATGGAGCCCCCGTCAGCGGACCGTTCCCGAATTCAGACGCGGCCCAGACCTCGTTCGAAGCCGCGGCGGCCGTTTTCGGCAGTCTCAACACGATCACCTACGAATCATTGGCGGTCGGGTTTTACTCGCCGATTGCCGCTGCGCCCGGAGTCTCGATCGCGTTGAGCGCTCCGAATGACGGAAACGGGTTCTCCGGGATCAGCAATACCACTTTTGGCAACCTCTACGGCTTCAACACCACCCCGGGCGGCAGCCAGTGGCTCGGGTTTACGGGAGGCTCGGCAACCTTCACCTTTGCCACTCCGACCTATTCCTTCGGGACCTTTCTGACCGGCCTGCAGACCTACTTCAGCGACACCACCGATCTGCAGATCACCTTCAATGACGGGACACCCGAGCTGCTGACGCCGCCGATCAATGTGAACGGTGGCGCCGAATATTTCGGCTTTACCGATACCACACCGATCACCAGCATCACCATCACCAACCTGACCGCTGACGCCTGGGGCGTCGACGACACGACCTACAACACTGCAAGCGTGGTCCCGACACCGGAGCCGGCCTCCCTCGCCCTCCTCGGCGCCGCCCTCGTCTTGCTGTGCCTGTCACGGCGCTGCCGCAAGACCGTGTAAGAAGCCGGCGATAATTCGACGACGCCCCGGACCGGCGCTTAGCAATCCTGTGTCGGACCGGGGGGTCAGTATTCCTTGTACGGCAAGAACTTGCCGCTCAAGGTCAGCCTGACGCGATCGCCTTTTGGATCGGGCTGGCGCTCGATCGTCATGTCGAAATCAATGGCACTCATGATGCCGTCGCCGAACTCCTCCTGGATCAGCTCCTTCCAGGTGGTGCCGTAGACCTGCACCAGCTCATAAAAGCGATAGATCAGCGGGTCGGTCGGCACCGCACTCGGCAGCGAACCGCGATAGGGGATTTCCTGCAACAGGCTCTCGTCCTCGGCGTCGAGACCGAAAAGCCGCGCGGCGCGCTCGGCCTGCTCTGGCTGCAATTTCATCTGGCCCAGGAGCGCCGCGGTCAGGTAGACGGCGCTGCCGCCGCCGATCTCGGTGACAATCGTCTTCCACGAGAGGCGCTTGGCGCGCTTGATCGCCAGGATCTTGCGGGTCAGCTCGTCGCGGGTCATCAGCTCCTCCTTGGTTGCTCGCGGTCATGCCACGCAGCCCTCATTCGACCTTCGTTTCCCACGCAAGCTTGATGCCAAAGCCACGTTGCGATCGAAATGGCACCGCGTCATGCGGCGGGGCGGGTGCTCGGCGCCGGGCGGCGCGGGCGGCGGAAGGCTTCGTGGCGCAGCAGGTAGACGCCGGTCAGGGTCACAATCGCCGAGCCGATGACGATCGGCATGGTCGGAACTTCGCGCCAGATGGCGAAGCCCAGGATCGAGCTCCAGATCAGCGCCATGTAATTGAACGGCGACACCGCGGCCGCGGGTGCATGGTAGAGCGCCAGCGTCGTCCAATATTGCGAGATGCCGCCGATCAGCCCGATCGCACAGAACAGGGCGAGGCCGAGCGGGCCCGGCGTCACCCAATAGAACGGCAGGATCGGCAAGCTCCCGAGCGTCATGAACAGCGCCGTGTAGAACACGATCGACGCGCTCGCCTCGGTGCGGGTCAAGCCGCGCACGGCCAGGGTGCCGACCGCGTTGCAGATCGCGCAGACGAGCGCATAAACCATGCCGGCGACGCTGCCGGCGACGCTCGGCCGCGCCATGATCAGGACGCCGACAAACCCGACGCTGACCGCGATCCAGCGCTCGCGCCCGACCCGCTCCTTGAGCAGCGGCCAGGACAGCGCGGTCAGAAACAGCGGCGCGGCAAAGGTGAGCGCCACCGCATCGGCCAGCGGCAGCAGGTGGTAGGCGAAGAACGACGCGGCGTTGGAGCCGCCCCAGATCGCGGCGCGGCCGAACTGCGCGCCGAGCCGGTTGGTACGCAGCACTTTGACGCCGCCGGCGCGCAACACCAGCAGATAGGACGGCAGCAACGCCACGGCACTGCGGAAGAACACCAGCATCGGGATCGGGTAGCCTTGCGCCAGCCATTTGCCGATCGCGTTCTGGATCGAGAACAGAAAAACCGCGGCGACCATGTAGAGGAGGCCGAGCCGGATATTGTCGGCCCGGGGCGCTGCGGCCGGCGAGGCGGGCACAGCCGGTCAGAACTGGTCCGGATCGAAGCCGAGCACCGTGGCGCCACCGAGGATCGCCGAGAGATGCCCCGGCGCCAGCGCCAGGAAATGCTCGCCATAAAAGCGCGCGGTTGCAATCTTCGCGCGCAGAAAGTCGGGCCTGGCGCCCAGAACGTCGGGCTCGGCGTTGCCGGTGGCCAGCAATCGGTGGGCGGCGAGCGCCTGGCGCGCCATCAGCCAGCCGGAAATGACGGTGCCATAGAGCTGCAGACAAGGTGTCGCACCCGCAGCGGCCGTCGCCGCATCACGTTTGAGCAGCCCCGCGGTGGCAGTTTCGAGTGCACCCTGGCCCGCCCGTAGCGCACCGGCAATCGCTGCGAGCGCGGGCTCGCCGGCCTGGTCGAGCGCGGCCACGGTGGCGCCGATTTCGACATGGATTGCCCTCGCCGCCTCGCCCCGGTCGCGGGCGAGCTTGCGGCCGACCAAATCATTCGCCTGGATGCCGTTGGTGCCTTCGTAGATCGGCGCAATGCGCGCATCGCGCCAATGCTGGGCGGCGCCGGTCTCCTCGATATAGCCGCTGCCGCCATGCACCTGGATGCCGGTCGAGGCAACCGTGACGCCAGTATCGGTGCACCACGCCTTGACCACCGGGATCAAGAGATCGGCGCGGCTTTGCGCCGTGGCGCGCGTGGTCGGATCGGGATGGCGCCGGGCGCGGTCGAGCATTGCCGCAGTGTAATAGGCCAGCGCCCGCATCGCCTCGACCGCAGCGCGCATCCACAGCAGCATCCGCCGCACATCGGGATGATGGATGATCGGCATCGCGCCAGTCCCGTCAACGATGCCGGCGGGGCGCCCCTGCACCCTGCTGCGGGCGAAGTCGCGAGCCTGCTGATAAGCGCGCTCGGCAATCGCCACACCCTGCACCCCGACCTGAAGGCGGGCATTGTTCATCATCGCGAACATGTATTCGAGGCCGCGGTGCTCTTCGCCGATGCGCCAGCCGATCGCATCCTCGTAGGCGAGCACGCAGGTCGGCGAAGCATGGATCCCGACTTTCTCTTCGAGGCGCAGGGTGCGGATTGCGTTGCGCTCCCCCGGCCGGCCCGCCGCATCGGGGAGGAATTTCGGCACCAGGAACAGCGACAGGCCCCGCGATCCCGATGGCGCCCCTGGAGTGCGCGCCAGCACCGCATGCACGATGTTGGGCGCGAGATCATGGTCGCCGTAGCTGATGAAGATCTTCTGGCCGGTGATCCGGTAATGGTCGCCCGAACTCCCGTCATTGGCGGGTCGCGCACGGGTGGTCAGCGCGCCGAGATCGGAGCCCGCCTGCGGTTCGGTCAGGTTCATCGTGCCGGTCCATTCGCCGCCGACCAGCTTCTTCAGATAGATCCGCCTCTGCTCGGGCGAGCCATAGACCTGCAGCAATTCGATCGACGCCTGGTTGAGCAATGGACACAGCGCAAAGCTCATCGCGGCGCCATCGAAAATTTCCATGACCGGCACCGCGAGCGCCAGCGGCAGCCCCTGCCCGCCGAATTCGGGATCGCCGCAGAGCCCGTTCCAGCCGCCTTCGACAAAACGGGCATACGCCTCGCGAAACCCCGGCGGGGTGCGCACGACACCGTTTTCAAGAACGCTGCCGATCCGGTCGCCAGGCCGGTTCAGCGGCGCCAGCTCGCTCTCGGCGAATTTCGCCGCCGCCGCCAGGATTGCCGCGATGAGCTCCGGATCGGCGGCACCGTAACCGGGCAGCGCCGCCACCTCGGCGATCCCGGCGACCGCGTCGAGCACGAAGCGCATATCGGCAAGCGGGGCGGCGTAGGACATCGGGCAGCATCTCCAGGCGGCAGCACGGGCGATCGCCGATCTTATGCGTTCGCAGCCGGCCTCGCGAGATGCCTGACCATAGACGGGGACGGGAGTCACACGGGGCGCAGGGGCCACGCGCGCAGGGGCCACACGGGCGCGAGGGGCCGGGAAGCCGCTGCAACAAGCTGCCCGGGGATCGACCGACGGCCGGCCCAGCGGCCGCGATCACCGGGCCGGTGATCGCATTATTGGCGATCGCATCCTTGACGATCGCGCCGCCGCCCTCTACTCGCCATGCGTGGACGATAATTCAGCCTGCGGTCAGCCAGCGGGGACGAGGCGCGATGGATTGCGAGGCCGGTCCTCCACCAGCCATTCCCGAGACCGAAGCCACCGACACGGCCGCCGCCCAGCGCGTCGCGCGGATCGTCCTTGCCACCGCGCTGGTGCTGCTCGGTCTGTGGATCCTGCACCGCTTCCTGCCGGCGCTGGCCTGGGCGACGATTTTCGCAGTCGCGCTGTGGCCGCTCTATCAGCGGCTGATCCTGGCCGTCCCGGGACCCGAACGGCGGGTCCTAGCGCCGCTCGCCGTCACACTCCTGATCGGCTTGGTCATTATCGCCCCGCTGATCTATGCCGGCATCGAGATCGGACGCGAAAGCGGCGCGCTCGTCGGCTATATCGGTGAAGTCCGGCACAACGGGCTGGCGATGCCGCCCTGGGTGTCGCGACTGCCAGGGCTCGGCCATCAGCTCGCGGCATGGTGGCAGACCAATCTCAGCGATCCGCAAACGATGCAGGCGCTGCTCGGCCGCATCTACACTCGCATCCCGGTCCGCTCGGCGCGGCAGCTCGGTGGCGAAATCGTCTACCGGGTGATCCTGTTCGGCTTCACTCTGTTGACCCTGTTTTTCCTGTTTCGCGAAGGCGCCGGGCTCAGCCGCCGGCTCTTGGAGCTGAGCCATCGCGTCCTCGGCCCAAGCGGCGAGCGGGTGGCCCGCAACATGATCGCCGCGGTGCACGGAACAGTGACCGGCCTCGTGCTCGTCGGCCTGGCCGAGGGTGTCGTGATCGGCTTTGCCTATGCGCTTGCCGGCCTGCCGCACACGGTTCCGTTCGCAGCGCTGACCGGTGTCGTCGCAGTGATCCCGTTCGGCGCGCCGATCGCGTTTTGCGGCGCCGGCCTCTATCTGGCGGCAAGCGGCAGCACCGGGGCCGCGGTGCTGGTGATCGGCTTCGGCTTTCTCGTCGTGTTCGTCGCCGACCACTTCATCCGCCCGGTTCTGATCGGCGGTGCAGCACGGCTGCCGTTCCTGTGGGTGCTGCTCGGGATCGTCGGCGGGCTCGAGACATTCGGGCTTCTGGGCCTGTTTCTCGGTCCTGTCGTGATGGCCGCCTTGATCTCGCTATGGCGCGAATGGACGCAGTTCGCCGACGCTGCCCGCATCACCCCGCCATCGGCTGAGCACCGGCACTCGCGGCACTGAGCACGACCTGCGGCGGGGCTCGACAGCCGGGCGATGGTTGCGCACAATACCGGCAGAGTCGCCGGCTTGGCAGGCTGGCGCGGCCTCCCGGGTCGATCCGTCGCGCCGACGCAAAGCACCAGTCGCGGTTTCGGCCCGTGCTGTGCAACATCGGAGGATGCATGAAATACGTTTGCGATGCTCCAGGCGCAAAAACCTGGTTTCGGATCGAGACCGAAGCCGAAGCGGCCAGCGAATCGGACGCCATGCGCCATGCGGTCGAGAAATTCTTTCGCAAGGAACAGGAAAAGGCGACACAGACGTTCCAGCCGCTCTCAAAGCTCAATTTCGAGCAGGAGATCGGGCTGAAGGCGCACATCCAGCGCGAGATGCCGCTGTTTCTGACCTTGCGCGAGGATGACGGCAGCCCGCTCGTCACCGCGATGCTGCCGCCCGGGGGGCATGACGACCGGACCTTCCGGCCGATCATCGTCGGCATGGCCAACGCCGACCCCTATGTCGAGCATGCCGACGCGATCCGTGCACTGGGGCAGCATTTCGGCCTCGCCCTCGAACGGTCGCGCTGCTACCCCTACCGTCGCGACTGAGGTCCCGCCCGCCCCGGCCACAGGATTGAGGCGGGCGCCCGCCTCGCTCCTGGCGATCGCCTCAGGACTGCCTTGTCTGCCGGCCGGCGCTGGTGCCGGCGATCTTGCCGAAGACCGAGCCCGACACCAGCCCGGTGCCGCCCGGATAGTTGAAATAGAACAACCCGCCGACCAGTTCGCCGGCCGCGTAAAGGCCGGGAATCGGCTTTAACGCGGTGTCCTGGACCCGCCCGTCGCTATCGATCCGCACCCCGCCAAAGGTGAAGGTCACGCCGCAGGTCGTGCAATAGGCCTCAAAGGGCGGTTTTTCGATCGGCATCGCCCAGTTGGTCTTGTCGATCGACAGACCGATGGTCCGGCGCCCGTCTTTGACTGTCGGATTATAGGGCGTGTCGCGTTCGACCGCAGCGTTGTATTCGCGGATGGTGGCGAGAAACCGCGGCTTGTCCACCGCCGCCCCGGTTTCGGCCATCTTATCGGCAAGCGCCTCAATCGTCTCGGCGGTGACTTTGGTGACCTGGCGGATGCGGTATTCATCGCGCTGCAAGTGGACCGTCTGTTGATCGAAGATCTGCCAGGCGAACTGGTGCGGCTGCTCCAGGATCAGCCGGCCATATTTGGCGTAGGTATAGTTGCGGAAATCGGCACCCTCGTCGCAGAACCGCACGCCGTCGGCATTGACCATGAGGGCGAACGGATAGCTGTGCTTCTGGAAATTGTCGCCGACCGCGAGATCGCCGAATTCGGGGGCGTTGTAGTCCCAGCCGACGGCATGGCAGCCCGACCAGTTGCCATAGGGCATCGCGCCGATGTCGAGCGCCATCTTGATCCCGGCGCCGGTGTTGAACCGGGTGCCGCGCACCTTGGCGAGATCCCAGCCGGGTCCGAGATAGCGGGTGCGCATCTCGGCATTGGCCTCGAACCCGCCGCAGGCGAGGATGACCGCCTTGGCCGGGATCGGCGTGGTCTTGCCCTCGACATTGGCAATGATGCCGTGGACGCCGTCATCGTCGGCGATCAGCCGCTCGCCGCGGGCTTCGTATGCGACCTGGATCTGGCGCTCCTCGGCTGCCTTGAACAAGCCCTCGACCAGCCCCGGGCCGCCACCCCAGGCTTCGAGCGCCAATCCGCCCCAGAACACGAATTTGCCGTCATGCTTGAAGGCTTGGCGCGAGTACATCGGGGCAAAGCGGATGCCCTGGCTGCGCATCCACAACAGGGTTTCCTGGCTCTTTGTGATCAACAGCTCGGCCATGTCGGGGTTGCTGCGATAGTCGGTCAGCCGGCCGAGATCGTCGTAGTACTTATCCTGGGTGTAGGTGCCGAAATCGCTGGTCGCGATCTCGGTCTCGCTGAGATCGCAAAGCTTCAGGAGATCGTCCACGCCATTGTAGACAAAGCGCAGCGCGCCGGCGGTGTAGCGGCTGTTGCCGCCGCGCTCGTCAAAGGGTGCGGCCTCCAGGACCAGCACCCGCGCCCCCTCGCCGCGTGCCGCCAATGCCGCACACATGCCGGCGTTGCCGGCCCCGACGACGACGACATCGAACTCACCCGAGATCATCTCGCTCCCTCCGCTCGCAATCGCTCCAGAGGGAGTAGCCCGACGGACCGACGGCAGGCAAGCATGGCGCACCCTTGCGAGGACCGCAGGCGCCACACCGCCGGCCGGTCAGCCCGAATGCCGGCGGCGACGGCGCTTGTACCACACCGGAACGAGCGCCAGCAGCGCGAGCGCGAGAAGCGGCAACAAAACGCTCGGGCGCAGCGCGACCTCGAGATCCGGCTGGGCGACGACGGTGCCGAGGCCGCTGCCGAGACCGGCATAGACAAAGGTCGCCGGAACGATGCCGAGGACCGTCGCCAGCACGTAGGTCGGCAACCCGACCCCGGCCAGAGCCGGAACGAGATTGACCAGCCAGAACGGAAACAGCGGGACCAACCGCAGCACCAGCAAATAGTTGAAGGCGTCGGCACGGAACCCCGCCTCCAGCCGGTCGAAGAACGGACCGGCGCGGCGCGCCAGACCGCCGAGCCCGGCACGCGCGGCGACAAACACGGCGGTGGCCCCCAGCGTCGCACCGATCACCGCGCAAGTGCCGCCGATCCAGGTTCCGAACAGAAAGCCGCCGGCGATCGTCAGCACCGCTCCGCCCGGCACCGACAACGCAATCAGCAGCGCATAGGCCAGGATGTAGAGGAGGGCCGAGGCGGCACCCCAGCGGGCGACCAGGCCGCACAGCCGATCGCGATTTGCCGCGAACGCGGCAAAGCGCAGATAGCGATGCCCGCCGATCACGATAAACACAACACCAGCGGCGACGAGCAACGCCAGCGGTACCAGGCGGCGCACGGAAACTCGAGGTCGCGGCGGGGGGGTGGCAGGCATCACAGGTCGGGCCGGGTCAACCGAAACGGATGCTAACCGCAATGTTGCTGCGGCGCGGTCACCTTCGCGTGAACCTGGCGCGTGGGCTTGGCGCGTGAGCCTGGCGCGTGGGCTTGGCGCGTGGGTTTGTCGCATCGGGTTGGCCGGCTGTACCGGGTGGCGCGTCGCGGCAGCCTGTCTGCCGTGACAGAGTGGTCAAAAATCCCGAACTGCCTGGCTGATGCAATCTCCCGACAACCGGGCCCAATCACCGCCGATCATGCTGGAAGATTCGATAAATGGTTAAATCCAAAAATGTTTATTGCATCCGCGATACACTTGCGGCAGCCTTGTGCAGCATCGTCATGTCTCCCCGGTGGTTGTCGCGAACGATGCCCCGGTCCTGCCCTTACCTCCGGGCGCAGGGCCCGAAACCCCGGTCGCCATGACCGGGGTTTCGTTTTTCACCCGGCCGCGGCTACGAAGGCTGCGGCGGCACAGCCGTTCGCTTTCGACCAGTTGCCAGGCGCCGAGCGCCGGCACCCCGATCGCCAGATCGCGCCCCCGCTTCAGTAGCGACAGCGCCAGCGCGGTCTGCGGTGTCAGGCCAAAGCTCAGCCCGAGCACGACATAGGCCGCTTCCTGGACCCCGACCGCATTCGGCACGGCAAAGGCCACGCTGCGAATGGCGTAGAGCAGGCTTTCGATGACCAGAACCGCGCCCAAACCGAGCGGCGCGCCGAGAAAGCGCAGCGCCAGCCAGATCTCGGCGGCGCTCACCAGCCAGCAGACCAGATGAATGGCAAAGCTCGCCCACAGCCCGGTGCGCCGCGCATAAATGACACTGATCGCGGCGTGCAATCCTGCCGCTCCGGCTGCGGTCCGCTCCGCCCAGCCCTGACCAAGGGCACCAGCGAGACGGTCGAGCACGCCAAAACCGCGCCGCTGCACGATCAGGAAGCCGATCGCCAAAACGACGGCGACCGCGAGGCCCGCCGCCACCGGGGCCGCGACCCGCGCGCGCGGGTCGCGATAGAGCAGCCACGACAACGCGATCGCGGTGTAGGCGATCTGGGCCAGGAATTCGAGAGTGACATCGACGATCGTGCTGGCCGCGGCGGTGCTGCCGGCAACCCCGGTTACGGCGATCGCCCGCGCCCCGGCGACATAGCCGCCGACCTGCGACAGCGGCAGCACCTCGGAAGCGCTGTCGCGGATCAGCCGCGCCCAGATCGCCGCCCAGAGCGGCGCGCGCCGCAACAATACCCGCCAGGCGACCCCCATTGCCGCGATCAGTACCAGCTGAATGACGCAGATCGCGCCGAAACCTGTCCAACCGACGGTGAAGAGGCAGCGCAGCACCGCGGCGACGCCGAAATGAATGACGAGCCCGCCGAGACAGGCGAGCCCAACCGCGGCGACGAGCAGCGGCACCGACCTCATACGGGTTGGCGCGATGTCCGCCTGCGCCCGGCAAGCCGCATGCCCGCCAGCACGATCGCGCCGAGCCGCGGCAGCAGGCGCGGCTGCAAGAGATCAGGATCGAAGGCGCGCATCCGCCTCGCATGCTCGGCGCAGCATTCCTCGATCAGCCCGCGCAGCGAAAAACCGTCGAGAAACACCTGCGCCTCGGTCGCCGAGAATTCCCTGCCACCGTTCATCGCCCGGCCGCGCCGCACCGTGCCCAAGAGCCGGCCGATCGCCCTGCCGTAATAGCCCGCCGCGATCGCCGAGCGCAGCCATGCGCGGCCCTGGCCACGGCGCGTCTGATCCCATGCCATCCAGTTGACAAAGAATACGATGTGGCGATTTTCCTCGTGCATCAGCAGGTCGAAGATCGCAAACATCGGGTCGGGCAGAAACGCCGCACGCCGGGCGATCTGAAACACTCCGAAGCCGAGAAATGCGTCGAGGCATTCGCCGTAGCCGAAATCGGCGAAAGCGCGATAGGGATCGGGGCTCGGCGGATCAAGCGGGCTTTCTTCGGCAGCGATGCCGTAGCGCTGGATCATCAGCCGCAGCAGCCGGGCATGCCGGGCTTCCTCGAAGCCTTGCAACATCACCGCCTGGCGCACCAGCGGATCGGTGATCGTTGCCGCATAGGCATCGACGATGGCTCCGGCGCGGCGCTCGGTATAAAGCACCTCCTGCCAGAACGGGATCGTGCGCAGCCGGGACAAAGCCGTGGCGCCGAGTTCGGGCCAGGGCAGCGCTTCGGGGTCGTAACCGTTATGGCTCGCGATGAACTGCTCGCAGAACCGCCGCTTGTGCTCGTCCGAACCGATCTTCATAACGCTGCCGCGACCGGACCGCGCCATCGCATCAGCCGCCGGGCAAGACGCATGGTGCGGGGCACGGCCTTGGGCCGCAACAGGCGCGGATCGTACCCGGACAGCCGGCGATCGTTCTCGGAAAGGCAGATTTCGATCAATTCCGCCGCGGACAGATCGCCGGAAGCGAGCGACTTGCTGCCCGTCACGGTGAAGTTGTTGTCCTGCTGGGTTGCGCCCGGCGCACCCGGCCCCGCCGCGTCCTTGGCACCGGTCCCGCCGATCTGCCAGGCGAAACCGATCCTCTCCCAGATCAGAAACGCCCAGACCGCCAGCGTCTTGGCCACGAATAGCGGGCGCCGCCACCAGGCCAGCCGGCGCCGGTGCCAAACCAGCCAATTGACAAAGAACAAGATATGGCGGCCTTCCTCCTGCATCACCGGCTCGAAGGTCTCGACCAGGGCGCGGGGGAAAAACCCGGAACGCTTGGCCAGCGCGAACAGGCCGAAGGCGAAAAAGCTGTCGATGCACTCGCTGAGGCCGGTCACCATGAAGGCCCATTCGGGGTCGCGCGGGCGCACGTAATCGGGCTCGGGAGCCAGTCGGATACCGTAGGCCTCGACGAGGTTCGCCAGCACCTCCTTGTGCCGCCCCTCCTCGCGACCGTCGAGTTCGATCGCCTGGCGCAGCAACGGGTCGGTCACCGTCTCGCCATAGCTCAGCACGCGCAGGCGGGCCTTGCCTTCGGTCTGCACCGCGATGTCCCAGATCGGCAGGTTGACCAGCCGTTCGCGTGTTTCGTGATCGAGCACCGGCCAATCGATAATCGCCGGCTTGTAGCGGTTATGGGTGTCGAGCAGCATCCGGCAGAATGCGGTCTTGTGCGCCTCGCTCCCCGGAACGATCGGTCCGGGCTCGGCCGCAGCCCAGATCCGGGCGGCACGATCGGCGGTCTCGACCGACACGTCATTCACCATCGGCGCCCACTTTGCTCTCCATTGACGCGGCTCCCCGTTTTGCGCGGCCGTCATCGCACGCCCGCTGCCACTGCTCAAGCGAAACGCCCCGGCCCGGGCGTCCATTCCGTTGGGGGACGCCAGCCGC
>Ga0335075_10002427_pt1 | contig 30059 bp, 27 predicted proteins | sample Lox_Sample_24_FD_206723 | JGI IMG/M metagenome (GOLD analysis project Ga0335075, IMG submission 206723) | Soil microbial communities from Loxahatchee National Wildlife Refuge, Florida, United States - Lox_Sample_2.4 | ecosystem: Environmental > Terrestrial > Soil > Wetlands | place: USA...
TGGACCACTCTCCAGCGCATCACCGCCAGCCCCAGAAGAACCACCGAGATAACCCAGGCCGCACTCGTCCTCACCCAGTTCGAGCACAAATACCTCGCCTAAATCGCTGAGATCACCTCATTGCGCAAATACGAGGGCTAATACGCGCAAGCCATGAAACCAGTTCCTGGGGGCGAATTTACTTATCCGGATGAATGTCGCGTTATTCCTGACTGGCGTTGTACGGGCGGCCTTCTGCATGCCATGATCATGGCCATGCAGCCCTCCCCCGCCCCGAGTCCGCCCGCGATACCTCAGATCGCGATCCTCGGTGGCGGGATCGGCGGCCTCGCCGCCGCCGCCTTCCTGCACCGCGCGGGACTGCCGTGCACGGTCTACGAGCAGGCGGCCCAGCTCACGGAGATCGGCGCCGGGGTCGTCGTCGCACCGAACGCGGCCCGCCTGCTGCGGCACCTCGGCCTCCTCGGCGCCTTCACCGAGCGGGCGGTACGCCTCGAGGTCGGATGGGAATTCCGCCGCTGGCACGACGGGACGGTGCTGTCGGCTGAGGATCTCGCGGCCAGGTGCGAGGACCTGTATGGCGAGCACACCTACACGGCCCATCGGGCGGACCTGCTTGGCGTCCTGCGCTCGGCCGTGCCGCCAGAGAGCATCCAGCTTAATCGCCGGTGCGTGGCGGTTTCGCTCCGCGACCGCGGGCGCCCGCGCGACGCCAGGCGCGGCACCGGCAGCCAGGCGGCGGACGACGACGCTAGCTGGCGGCCGGTGGTGCGGTTCAGTGATGGCCAGGTGATCGAGCCCGATGTGCTCATCGGGGCCGACGGCATCCACTCCGTGGTGCGCGCGACGCTGACCGAGGCAACGCCGCCGGTCTACAGCGGCCTGTGCGCGTTTCGCGGGCTGGTCGCCGCGCGGGACGCACCCGCGTTCGCCCGCAGGAGCGCCCAGGTCCTCTGGCTGGGACCCGGCCACCATCTGGTGCACTATCCCATCTCGGGCGGCCGGCTGGTGAACCTCGTCGCGTTCGCGCCCGCGGGCGACTACACGGTCGAATCCTGGACGGCGACCGCGACCATCGAGGAGTTCCTCGCTGAGTTCGACGGCTGGGACTCAAGGCTGACCAGCCTGATCCGGGCGGCCGGGACGCCGGGGCGGTGGGCGCTGCTCGACCGCGCCCCGCTCAAGCGCTGGGGCCTGGGGCCGGTCACCCTGCTCGGGGACGCCGCCCATCCGATGTTCCCGTTCTTCGGCCAGGGAGCCGCGCAGGCGATCGAGGACGCCGCCAGCCTCGCCCGCTTCCTCGCCGCCGCCGTGCCCGGCCACTCGCCCGCCGAGCCGGCCCTGGCCAGCGCGCTACGACGCTACGAGGCTCAGCGCATCCCCCGTACGACCACGCTTCAGAACGTCAGTCATGCGCGGGCGCACGTCAACCACCTGCCCGACGGCCCGGAACAGGAAGCCCGCGACAAGTCCTTCGCCGAGGCCGATCCCCTGCTCGCCAACGGCTGGATCTACAGCCATGACCCGCGGGCAATCCCTCAGGGGCAGGAGAGGTTATTGATGTCAGAAGTAGTCACTTTAATCTATATAGCCACGTGAGCCTCGGCCCGCCGGAACGCGAGCGCGGGCAACCGCGATATGCCTCTTTACCCGAAATATGCGGGAGAAGTAGAATACTACGCAACAGGGCGGGGGCTTATGTTTTCGGGCTTTTCGGGGGTAGCGTGGGAAGATCTGCCGTCAAGTACCCCGTGACCGCCAGGGATGTGGGACTCACGTGACGTCGGTGCGCGTGAGCGTGGAGGGACGCGAGCACAGCTTTCCCCTCGGAACTACGATCCGGATAGGCATGGCCCCGGCGGCTGACATAGTCCTCAGCTCCGCTGTCGTCCGCCCGTACCACGCCCGGATCTTCTCCGACGAGCGCGGCTGGTGGCTGGCCGCGGAGGCGGGCAGCGACGTCTGGGTGGCCGGCGCCCGCATTTCCACGATCGCGGTACACGACGAGACCAGCGCCTGGCTTGGGCCGCAGGGCGAGGTCCCCCTCCGCCTGCGCCTGGTCGCTGCGCCCCAGCCGCCCGCCCTACCGCAGCCGCCCGCCCTACCGCAATCGCCCGCCCTACCGCAATCGCCCGCCTCGCCGCAGCAGGCGCCCGCCCCACCACGACCGCCCGTCCCGCCGCAGTCGCCCGTACCGCCGCAGTCGCCTGTACCGCCACAGCGACTCGGGCCGCCACCGCTGCCGGCGGGGCCCGCACCGGTGATGCCCGGCGCGGCGCCGGGCGCTGCCGGAACCGCGACGACGGACGCTGGCTGGGCCGGGGGATCGGCTGGGCAGACGATCACCGGCCTGACGCTCAGCGGGCAGGACCGGCTTCCTGTCGTGATCACCCGGATCGGCGGCGTCCAGCGCGTGTTCCCCGTGGGGACGCAGGTACGCGTCGGGCGCGACCCGGCGCTTGAGCTCGTCTCGGCGAACCCCCTGGTGTCCCGGCAGGTCCACGGCCTGATCACCTCCGATGAGCAGGCACCTACACCGACATGTCACGGCGGGGCACCTTCCTCAACGGCAGGAAGCTGCGCGGACCGCTGCGGGTCACCGAGTCCGTGATCCTCCGGCTCGGCGACCCGGCGACCGGGGAGGAACTGGGCATCACCCCGCCGCTTACGAGCACAGAGATCGACCACAACCGGGGACGGCGGGTGCTGCGCGGCCGCGTCAGGGCGGTGGCGGTGGCGGTCGCGGCGGTCGGTGTCGCGGCGGGGCTTGCGGCTTACTTCCTGACCGGGTCGAGCTCTCCCGCGAGCAGCGTCGCCAGCAGCAATCCCCTCGCCGGGGGCACGCAGGAGGCGGTGCTGCTGCGGGCCGAGGACGCGACGGTTCGCCTGCTGCTTGGCTCCCCCACGAACTACACCGGCTGGGGCTCGGGGACCGTGATCGCCCCGACTGGGCTCATCCTCACCAACGCCCACGTGGCTGAGCCGCAGGCGCCGGGCGCCGCGGTGGCGCTCGGCCTGCCGGGCAGCCAGCTCGATCCCAATCCGCCCTACCTGAGCGTCGAGATCACGACCGGCGCGGCGTCACCGGTCATGGCCCGCTACCGGGCCAGGCCCGTGGCGGTCGACGGCTACCTGGACTTCGCCGTCGTGCAGATCTACGCCACGAGCAACGGCACCCCCGTGAACCCGGCCACCTTGCACCTGCCCTACTTGCCGCTGGGGGCGGACGGCGGGATCCAGCTGGACCAGCAGGTCACCGTCCTCGGGTTCCCTGGGGTGGCCGACTCGGACTCGATCACCGTGACCAGCGGGGTCATCTCAACCTTCGTGCCCGACCCGCTCGGCCACGTCCGCGATCCCAGGTTCGAGCTTGAGACGACCGCCCGGCTGGCGCACGGCAACTCGGGCGGCGCGGCGATCGACAACTCTGGCCAGCTGATCGGCGTGCCGAGCCTGGAGGTGACCGGCGAGGGCGGGGACCTGTCCTGGCGGCTACGGTCGATCGCCGAGGCACTGCCGCTGATTAACGCGGCCAGGGACCACACCGCCTACCACAGCAAGATCCTGGTACAGCGGACCGGCGCCGAGCAGGTGACCGGCGCCGGGATCGGCACCTCGGCCAGCCAGGCCTGCTCAGGGACCCAGTCCACCGCCACGGCGGCGTCGGCCACGTTCGCGGTGAATTACGCGCAGGTCCCCGCGGGGCTTGACCTGGCGCTGCTGATCGCCTTGCCCAACGGGACCGCCTTCACCGTGCCGACCGGCGGCCTGCCGCAGAGCATCGCGACGGCGAGCAGCGGGTGCCTGGCCCTGGCCCTGTCCGCCCAGGAGCTCGGGCTGACCTCGCTGCCCGCGGGCACCTACCAGATCCAGCTTTACGGCGGGCCGAGCCTGACCTCGATCGGGCAGTCCGCCACCGTCACGGTGACCACGTCCGGGACTCCGTAACGCGGACGCCCCCCGTCAGCACGTATGGATATGGAGGGATTGCGATGACCGGTGACCCGTTTGATCCGCAGGGGGAGGCTCGCGACGCACTGAGCACGGCCGTGGGCAGCTACGGGATGCGCGTGCTCAGCGACCCCCGGATTCTCGGCAACCTGGTCACCGACCTGCTGCCCGACTCACCGCGCGAGCGCAGCCTGCTCGTCACCGCGGCCGAGGCGGGGATGGCGACCGAGCTGTCCCAGCATGTGGAGCAGCAGCGGCTGTCGGTCGAGGCCGCCGTCGCGCTTGTCGCCCGGGGACTGACCGAGCGCCGGTCGATCGACATCGCGGCAAGCACCTGGGTGGCGACCGAGTACGCTCACGCGCTCGGCTACCAGCTGCGCACGGGGGTCCCGCCGTCGGCTCAGCTCGACGAGGACGAGACGCCGCTATCCGCCACCGTCCGCAGGCCGCGCCCGTCGCCGCCGGTGGCACCGTTCCCGGCCGCCGTCCCGCCGCTGGTGCCGCCTGCTGGACCACAGTCGCCGTCGCCCCAGGCGCCGGCACCCCAGCAGCCAGCGGGGCAGCAGCCGGCGGGGCAGCAGTCGCCCTGGTCGCCCCCGCTGCCCGGCCAGCAGGCCTTCCAGTCGCCGCCGGTGCCGCCGCTGCCCTACCCGTCTCCGCCGGCGCAGCAGGCCCCCTCCGGCCAGCCGGCCGCGTACCAGCCCACTGCCTTCCCGCCGCCGGCGGCCAAGTCGGCCTCGCAGCCATCGGCGGCTCAGCCCGCCGGCCAGCCGACGAGCCAGCCGCAGTCCCCCTACCAGCCGCCCGTTTACCAGCCGCCTGGTCAGCCCGCGAGCCCGCCGCAGTCGCCCTACCAGGCGCCATCAAGCCAGCCGCAGTCCCCGTACCAGGCGCCATCAAGCCAGCCGCAGTTCCCGCAGCCGACCCCGTTCGGCCTGCCACAGTCGCCCTACCAGCCGCCGTCCGGCCAGCAGGGAAGCCAGCAGGGAAGCCAGCCCGCGAGCGGGCCCGCGTCGCCTTACCAGCCGGCCGGCTTCGCGGCGCAGCCCGGGTACCCGAGCCCGGTCGCTGGCAGCCCGGCCCAGCCCGGCTGGGGTAGCGCCATCCCCCCGCGCCGCTCCCGGCGCAACCTGCTGCTTGGCATCGGCGGTGGCGTCGTGGTCGTCGGCGCGATCATCGCGGTCGTCGTCGTGCTCTCGTCCTCTCCACCGAAAGTAAGCCCCCCTGTGTCCCAGCCGACCGTGCGGCACACAGTCACCCACACGCCGACTCCGACGGCGTCGGCCACGCCGACCATCGGCAGCGGCGTGACCCCGCTGGTGCAGCTGCTGCCGTCCGACATCACGGACACGACGACTGAGTGCGAGCCGCAGCCCCAGCCGCTCCCGTTCAAGACGCCCGGCCTGGTCACCGCGACCAAGTGCGCGGACCCCGGCCTGACCGGCTCGGAGGTCTTCGCCTTCCAGGCGGACTCGAGCGCGGACTACAACGCCACCTGGGCCAACTACAACAAGTGGCTCGGGTTCAACCCGTCGAGCGCGGGGACGGCCTGCCCGCCGGCCGGCTCGCAGCCGCAGGGCATCACCGAGTGGAAGCCCAAGACCGAGTCCCAGTACCAGCGCAACCAGGTGCTCGAGTGCGGCACGCTCGGCAGCGGCAGTTCCTCCGAGGTCGTCTACATCTGGACCTTCCCCTCGCAGGACGCGTTCATCGTCATGCAGGGCGCGCACTCGACCACCTTCAGCCAGCTCGACACGTGGTGGAAGGCCGAGGCATGATGCCAGCCGCGGGATACTCCCGCATGCCCGGCGGCGGCATCGCCCGGCGGCCGCTGCACGTCATCATCCTGGCGGACTGCTCCGGTGGCATGAAGGGCGAGAAGATGCAGGCCCTGAACTACGCCATCGCCGACATGCTGCCGCACCTGGAAGCCTGGGAGCGCGACCAGGAGCAGGCCCAGGTGTTCATCCGGGCGATCGCCTTCGCGACCGAGCCGCGCTGGCACATCGCCGACCCGGTTCCGGTCGACGGCATGCGCTGGGTGCCGTTGCAGCCGGTGGCCAAGGGCCTGACCAACATGGGTCCCGCGTTCCGGCTCGCGGCCCAGGCGCTGGCCCCAGGGACCATCGAGCGCCGGGCGCTGCGCCCGGCCATCATCCTCGTCACCGATGGCCTGGCCACTGACCCGCCGGGCGAGTTCGAGGCGGGCCTTGCCGCCCTCATGGACCAGCCGGCCGGCCGGTCCGCGCTGCGGCTGTCGGTGGCGATCGGCCGCGACGCGCAGTCGGAGGCGCTCACCCAGTTCATTGGCGACCCGAGCGTGCCCGTGCTCGTCGCGGACAGCACCGAGGACATCGCCGACCGGCTGGTGGCGGCGTCGCTCGCGCTGTCCCGGATGTCGGAGACTGGCGCTGACCGGGGAGCCGTGGCCCGCAGGCTCTTCGGCCTGCCCGAGGGGGGCATGCCCAGTGTGTTCAGCCAGGACACGATCGTCTGACCGCCCGATGCCAGCGACCCCGGCCAGGTCAAGCCCGATTTCGTTCACAACGGCCCTCGGCACCTGGAGCATCGTCACCGGCAGCGCGCGCGGACGCTCCCATGAGGTGCGCGGCCTGCCCAACCAGGACGCGGTCGCACACCACCCCATCGCCGCCGCCCACGGCCTCGTCGTCGCGGTCGCTGACGGCCATGGCCATCCTCGGCATTTCCGCAGCGCCACCGGATCGGCCCTCGCCGTCCAGGCCGCCTGCGAGGTGGCCACTCAGCTTGCCTTCGAGCTTGGCCCGCTGGCTGAGCCGAGTGCGGGCGAGCAGGCAGCGGCCATGTCGCCGCTGACCGCCGACATGATCGCCGGCCGGCTGCCCGCCGCTATCGTCCGCCGCTGGCGCGCGGCAGTCGCGCGGGACCTGCGGGCCGATCCGCTGGGCGAGGAGGAAGTGAACGTCCTGGAAAGCGGGGGCGACGGTCCGCAGGTCGCCTACGGCGCCACGTTGCTGGTGGCGGTGGTGGCCGCCGGGTGGCTAGCCTGTGCGCAGATCGGGGACGGTGACATCGTGACGGTGGCTCCAGACGGAGCCCATGGCTGCCCGGTGCCAGGCGATGACCACCTCGACGGACTGCACACCACGAGCCTGTGCCAGCCGGACGCGGTCGGCTCCTTCCGCATCGGGACCCGTGACCTGGCCGCCGAGCCGCTGCGGGCGGTGATGCTTGTGACCGATGGGTACGGCAACGCTCAGGCCGCCGATCCCTGGCAGCCAGGGTTCGCCCGGGACCTGGCCCTCCTCGCCAGCTCCAGGGACCCGGCGTGGTTCGCCCGCCAGCTTCCCGGCTGGGCGCGGCAGTGCGCGTCCTCCGAAGGCAGCGGCGATGACACGACGATCGCGCTGCTGCTGGCCGCGGGGGACCAGTGGACGTCCTGATACAGCCGGGCCAGGAACTGCGGATGGAGCGCGGTGAGGCACTGGTGACCGTCGGGGAGTGCATCGGCCAGGGCGGCCAGGGGGTAGTGCACCGGGCGCGCCTTGGCAGCGCGCTGTTCGCGGTCAAGTGGATCAGGCCCGGGCCGAGCGAGGCCGAGGCGCGCGCGTCGGTCCGGGCGCTGCTGCGCCGCCGGCAGCCGCCGCACCAGGCCTTCGCCTGGCCGATCGACATCGTGACGTCACCGGTGACGCCGGGCTTCGGCTACGTGATGCCGCTGCTCGAACCGCGGTTCATCTCGGTTCCCCAGGTACTCAACGCGGGCATCCAGCCCTCGTTCCGCGCGCTTGCCGCCCTCGGCCGTGAGCTCGTTGACGCGTTCGCCGCGCTGCACTCATCGGGTCTTTGCTACCGGGACATCAGCTTCGGCAACCTGCGGGTCGACCCGATGACCCACCAGGTCGCGATCATCGACGTGGACAACATCGGCATCGACGGCGGTGACGCGCTGGTCCGGGGCACGGGACCGTTCATGGCGCCCGAGGTGCTGCGCGAGGAGGCCATGCCGTCCACGGCGACCGACCTGCACTCGCTGGCGGTGCTGCTCTTCTACCTGCTGGTCCACGGTCATCCGCTGGTCGGGCAGCGAGCCGACGCCTACTACAACTGGGCGGCCGGCCACCTGTCGGAAACCGAGGTGACCGTGCGCAATTTCGGCACGCATCCGCTGTTCGTCTTCGACCCGGACGACGCGTCCAACCGGCCGCTGCGCGACGACCCGGTGCGGGTCTGGTGGCCCATCTACCCGCTGGACTGCCAGCGGGTCTTCATCCAGGCGTTCACCACGGGGCTACGGGACGCGAGCCTGTACGGCCGGGTCAAGGAAGGGACGTGGCGGCGGACGCTGCTGCGGCTGCATGACGCCGTGACGTTCTGCCCGGCTTGCGGAGCGGAGGGCTTCCACGATGCGCGGCGGGCGGGCCACCCCTGCTGGCAATGCCAGGCCACGCCGCCGGCCCCGCCCCAGCTGCGGGCGCCTGGCGGCACCCTGGTGCTGTCGGACGGCGCGAGGCTGACCCCGCATCACCTGCTCCGCGACCGTGATCACCTGACGACCCTGGCCGCCGTCTCGCCGCACCCGTCCGACCGCGCCCGCCTGGTGATGCGCAACATGACCGGCGAGGTGTGGACGGTCACGCCCGACGGGGAGTCACCCAAGCCGGTTCATCCCGGCCAGCGCCTCGCCGTCCGCCCGATGGACATCGACTTCGGCGGCATCACCGCGCGGATCGAGTGACCGCCCTTTCCCAGGCGCCACGGCGCAGCAGGCGCAGGCCGTTAAGGCCCACGATGACCGTGGACCCCTCATGCCCGAGCACGCCGAACGGGAGCGGCAGGTGTCCCGCCAGGTCCCAGCTGACCAGCCCGGCGATGATGACCCCCGCGATGACGAGGTTGGCCGCGATGACCGCCCGCGCCCGGCGGGACAAGGCGATGATCGTGGGAATGGCGGACAGGTCATCGCGCATGATGACGATGTCGGCGGCGTCGAGCGCGAGGTCGCAGCCCGCCCGTCCCATCGCCACCCCGGTGCTCGCGGCGGCCAGGGCGGGCGCGTCGTTGACGCCGTCCCCGGCGAGCAGCACCTTGCGCCCGCTCGCGGCCAGGTCGCCCACCGCGATCACCTTGCCCGATGGCAGCAGGCCGGCCCGGACGTCGGTGATCCCCGCCTGCGCGGCCAGCCGGGTGGCGGCCCGCTCGTTGTCTCCGGTAAGCAGCACGGGCACCGTCCCGGTTAGCCTGGTGATCCGGGCGACGGAGGCGGCCGCGTCCGGCCTGATCCTGTCGGCGATGCCGAGCACCGCCACGGGCAGGCCATCGACCAGCATGACCGCGGCGGTCTGACCACCTTCCTCAAGCTCGGCGACGGCGCTATCCAGCTCGCTCAGGGCCGTGCTCACCTCGCTCAGGGCCGTGCTCACCTCGCTCAGGGCCGTGCTCACCTCGCTCAGGGCTGTGCCCGACGGCGGGGCTCCGGCCGCCAGGCTGGCGGATCGCGTGCTGGCGGCGGTGACCGGGCCGGTGCTGGCCACTTCCGCCAGGCCGGGCAGCTGCGCCGGGGAGCCGATCTCGACGCGGTGGCCGCCCGCGACGGCGGTGATGCCCCGGCCGGGCAGCGCGGTGAACTCCGCCGCCTGGGCCACGGGCAGCCCGGCCTCCCTCGCCGCGGCGACGATCGCGCGAGCCAGCGGATGCTCCGACGGGTTCTCCGCCGCGGCGGCCAGCGCGAGCAGCTCGTGGCGGCCCCGGGTGTGGTCAAGCACCCGGATCTCCGTCAGCCGCGGCATGCCCTCGGTCAGCGTGCCGGTCTTGTCGAAGGCGACCACGCCGGCCAGGCCCGCCTCCTCCAGGGCGACGGCCGACTTGACCAGCACGCCGTGGCGGCTCGCGTTGGCCATCGCGGCCAGCAGGGGCGGCATCGTGGCCAGCACCACGGCGCACGGCGAGGCCACGATCATGAACGTCATGGCCCGCAGCAGCGTCGGCTGGAATGCCTGGCCGAGCAGCAGCGGCAGGGCGAAAAGCGCCGTGGTCGCCGTGACCATGCCGAGTGAGTACCGCTGCTCCACCTTCTCGATCAGCAACTGGGTACGGGCCTTGGTCGCCGACGCCTCCTGCACCATCGCGACGATGCGGGCGAGCACGGTGTCCGCCGCGGTCCCTGTCACCTCGACGGTGAGCGTGCCGGTGCCGTTCAGGGTCCCGGCGAAGACCTCGTCGCCCGGATGCTTGGCCGCGGGGAGCGGCTCGCCGGTGATGCTGGCCTGGTCGACCTCGCTCGCCCCGGCCAGGACCTGGCCGTCGGCGGCGACCCGCTCGCCCGGCCGCAGCACGATCACGTCTCCCGCCCGCAGGGACGCGGCGTCGACGACCGACTCGGTCCCGTCAGCCAGAGCGAGGACGGCTCGTTCTGGCGCAAGGTCAAGGAGGCCCCTGACTGCCTGAGCCGTCCTGTGGGTCGCGATGGCCTCAAGCGCTCCGGACGTCGCGAAGATGACAATGAGCAGTGCACCGTCGAGGACCTGCCCGACGGCCGCGGCCCCGACGGCGGCCGCGACCATGAGCAGGTCAACGTCGAGCGTCCTTGCCCTCAGCGCCCGCAGCCCGGCCAGGCCCGGCTCCCAGCCGCCCGCCAGGTAGCAGGTGAGGAAGAACGCACAGTAAAGCGGCCGCGGCCCGGCCGCGAGCCTGACGGCCAGGCCCATCGCGAACAGCGCGGTGGCGATCGCGGCCCACCGGGCCTCAGGAAGCTTCCAGGCCATCGCCACTCCCGCCACTCCCGCCGATTCCTGAAATAGGATCATATGAAGACGTCTTCATGTGATCATTAATGTAGCATGAGGTCATGGGACATAAGCCGGTGGACACTGGCTCGCACGTGCCGTCGGCCGCACTCGATGCCGCGTCCGCGGCCACGGTCGCGATGACGATGCAGGCGCTGGCGACTCCGAGCCGGCTGCTGATCCTCTCGCGGCTGCGCCGTGACCCGTGCACGGTCAGCCAGCTCGCCGCCGACGTCGAGATGGAGCAGTCAGCGGTCTCCCATCAGCTGCGGCTGCTGAGGAACCTGGGGCTGGTGCAGGGCACCAGGCACGGCAAGACCACCGTGTACGCGTTGTACGACGACCACGTCGCCCGGCTGCTCGATGAGGCCGTCTACCACAGCGAGCACCTGCGCCTTGGGCTGCGCGACCAGGCGAGCGAGGCCGAGCCAGCCGCCCTGGCGTTATCCCTGTCGCGGGCGACCCGTGGCGAGCCGGGGCTGGCGGAGTTAGCCTGGAGACACGACGGATCGCACTTCCGGGAGCCGCTCGGTGGATGACCAGCACTCAGCCATCACGCTGCTACGCCCTGCCATCGATCCGACGATCCCCCGTCCCGCCCGCGACCTGCTGCTCGCGCAGGCGCGCACGGCGGCGTCACCGGGCCTGCTGCCCCGGGAGCCCGAGCAGCGGCTGGCCACGGTGAGCGGGGCCGCCACCGGGCTGACCGCGGGGATGGTCATCGCGGTGACCGGCGCCGCGCCGTGGGCGATCGGGGTGCTGATCTTCCAGGGCGCGGCCGCCTGGCAGTCGGCCACCGGACGGTGGGCGCTCCTGCTCACCGAGATGATCGTGATGGTCACGATGGTCATATTCGGGACGCGAGTCGCCCGGTTCGGGCAGGCCCGCACCCGGTACGCGATCACCGCCGCGCGGGCGCGGTACCGTGGGCGCTACCTGACCGACGCCGACCTCGACGCGCCCGCCCGTGCGCTGCTGCGCCGCGCGCAGCAGGCGGTCAGCTCAGCCCGCGAGGCGCGGATGGCCCGGGCAGGCCTGCTCGAGATGGGCGCGGCCCTGGCCGCGCAGGAATGGGATATCGCGGTCTCGCTGCGCGAGCAGGCCCGGCTGCGCGGGCGGCGGGCGGAGCTCGCCGCGCAGGCCAGGCTGTCGCCGTCCGCCGCCGGGCTGCTGCGGCAGCACCAGGACGCGGCGGACGAAGCCGAGCGGAGCACCACCGCCCGCATCGAGGCCCTCGAGGACTTCGCCGCCACGGTGGGCGCGGCCGACTCGGCCTACCAGGGCTGGCAGGCCCGGGACAAGCTAGCCGAGCTGGGCGACGCGCACCTGGACATGCTGGCCAGGACGGCCGCCGACGCCCACGGCATCACCGAGCTCACCGAGCTGACGGAACGGGCCCGCCTCATCGGCAGCGCGTACACCGCGGATGAGCCTGAGGGCACCGCGGCCGGCGACGCGGGAAGCGACCCTGCCTAGCCCCGCCGCGACCGCCTCGGGCCGGCGACCCGGTCGGCCCCATCGACCCTAGCGCCACCGGCCTCATGCGCTGGCCCGTGCTGCTCGCAGCCGCCTGGCGGAGGCGTCGATCGCCAGGCACAGCCCGCATACCGTGCCCACGGCCACGGCCGCGCCGCCAACGGTGTCAGTGAAGTAGTGCCAGCGCAAGCCGATGACGCCGATGACGGTGATGACGGTGAGCGCGAGCAGGACCGCGAGGCCGCACAGCCGCCAGGCACGAGCCCGGCTGTCTTGCGGCGGGAGCACGAACAGCACCACGTAGACGGCGACGATCGATACCACGCTCGTCGTGTGCCCGCTGGGATAGGAGATCGCGCCGAGGTAGGTCCGGTCGAAGAGGGGCTTCAGCAGCCACTCGTCGAGCTGGGTGGCCACGAGGTCGGCGATCAGGGCCAGCACGGCGGCGGCATGCCGCCGCCTGGCCAGGGCGAGGATCGCCATCGCCAGGCTCAGCACCACCGCCGGCACCTGAGTGCCGGGGAACTGGAGCCAGCCAAGCAGCGCCCGGTCCCGGCCGAGCCAGTTGATGACCGGGTCGTCAATGACGCGGTCCAGCCCGTCCGCGGTCGTCTGGTGGGCGAAGGTGGCCCCGATCGCCAGGACCAGGATGACGCAGGCGCCGAGCAGCAGCCAGGCCCAGCGACGCTCCGGCCCGGGTCGCAGCAGGGGCAGTGACGCCGATCCGCGCAGGGAACGGTGCCTGGGCAGGCGCCTTGGTCCCGGCAGGGGTCGCGCCCCGACCTGCCGCCAAGCCGCTCGCCGCATTCCTCTGCTCTCCTTCCCAGCCTGCTCAGGATATCCGGAGCGCAGCCGCCTACCCTGCTGGCCCGCCTCAGCCCAGGAGCTCGAAGTCGCCGAAATCAAAGCCGGGGGCCACGACGCAGCTGACCAGTACCTCGTCGGCGGACGCCGGGCGGGCGGCCTGCCAGTGACCAGCGGGGATCACGTGCTGGGGGACCTGCCCGGCCGCCAGGCCCGGTCCCAGCTTGACCACCCGGGGCGAGGCGGCCGGGCGGTCGCCGTTGCCGCCGTCGAGCAGCGCCAGCGTCCCGCCGGAGTGCCAGAGCCATACCTCGTCGGACCGGACGCGGTGCCAGGCGGACTCCTCCCCCGCGGTCAGCAGGAAGTAGATCCCCGTCGCCGCCGCCCGCGGCCCCGGGTAGCCATCAGGCACCGACGGCGGCCCGGCTCGCCAGGTCTCACGGAACCAGCCACCCTCGGGGTGCGGTGCCAGGTCAAGCAACTCGGCCGTCGTGGGCCGTCCGCCAGGAACGCTCATGAGCTTCATCATCGCCTAAGGCAACGGCACCGCGGTCCTCAGGGCCGCAGCGTGCGCGAGGCACCGTGGCCGGTCAGCGCGACCAGCAGGGCGAGCGCGGCGACAGCGACGATCGAGACCGCGATCAGCCACAGCCGCTGCGCGCCTGGCCTGCGGAGGTGGGCGATCCACCAGATCACCGGGGCGACGAGCAGGATGGCCAGTCCGCCCGCGATGCTCGCCTTCAGCACCGTGCCGCCAAGCGCGGCGAAAGAGATGGCCGTGCGGCCCCAGGCCAGCGAGGTCCGCTCTCGCGCCAGCCCCGGATCCCGCTGTTCCAGGTCATCGACGTCGTGCGGGGGGTCGCCTGGCGAGATCATGGCTCAGCGAGTCGCCGACAGGAGCAGGACGACGGCGGAGATGATCGCCATGAGCGTGATCATGGCGGCGAGCAGCCAGGGCAGGATCGAGCGTGGCAGCGGGTCGCCGCGGCGCAGGGCGCGCTGGTTGCGGACCCACTCGGCATAGGCCACGGCGGCGAGCACCGCGCCCAGGATGATCAGCGGGACCCCGAGCAGGTGCCGGCCGAGCGGGACGCCGGGAAAGGGCGGCAGCAGCTGGACAATGCCCAGCCCCGCGACGATCAGCGCGAGTGCGGTCCGGCTCCACGCGAGGAACGTCCGCTCGTTCGCGAAGGTGAAGCGGGGATCGGGCTCGGTGCCCTCCTCCGTCATCCTCGCGGCACCATTCGGGCTGATCCAGTCCCATGGCGACGCCATCGCGCGGTCCCTTCCTCCGGCCCGGAGCACGGCGGCCCTGTCGCCCTAATTCTGCCGGTTACATCGGTAAACACGGACGGCGGGCCCGGCCCGCCCCGAGCGCAGTCGCCGCATATGGCTCATCGCCACCTTCAGCTGACGATTTGCACATTCTGGAACAGCCGGTGACATTACGATGGCCCCATGAGCACCCCGGCCGAACTACAACCATGGAAGCCCGGCTGGCAGGAAATGGGGCACCTGGAGCGCCGCGAGCTTACGATCGCGGGTGTTGCGCGCAGCTACTGGCTGGCGCGCCCGCAGCGGGCCGAGGCACCAGGTCCGTTGCTTATTGTCCTGCACGGATCAGGGATGACCGGCAAGGAGATAGCCAAGTTCACCGGCCTGGGAATGCGGGGCCCCGCGGCCGGCCTGACGGTGGCCTTCCCCGACGGCTGGAAGGGCGCCTGGCATCCGGCCAGGCCGCCGGCCGAGGAGCCGAGCCTGGATGACGTGCTGTTCCTGTCGACCCTGGGCTCTCACCTTGAGGCGATCGGCGTCGCCCAGGCGTGGCCGGTCTTCCTGGCCGGCATATCCCATGGCGCGCTGTTCGCCGAGCACGTGGCCCGGCACGGCCTGCTCCCGGTGACCGGGCTGTTCCTGGTGGCCGGCACGGGCCTCGACTTCAGCCGCCGCGTCATGCCGCGGCCGGTGCTGCGCACGACGGTGACCTGCGTCATGGGAACGGGCGACCCGACCATCCCTTACCGGGGCGGGCCGCTGGCCCGGCGGGGCCTGCCCGGGATGATGCAGCGGCGCCGGATGGCCCGGCACGGCGAGCTGCCGGGTGAGGCGGTCGTCGCCGGGGCCGAGGAGACCTGTGCCGACTGGGCCTCAGCGAACGGCATCACCGGCAGCCCGACGGTGGCCGAGATGCCGCCCGTGTCGGACGACCCCGCGGTGACCAGGAAGTCCTGGTCCGCACCCGGGTGCAGGCCGGTCACGCTGTACCGGATCGACGGTGGCGGTCACGGCTGGCCCGGCGGCCCCCAGTTCCTGCCCGCCCGGGTCATCGGGCCGATCTCCCAGCGGCTCGACGCGACCGGGCTGCTGCTCGGCCTGGCTGACCGGGAGACCGCCCGCGCGGCCGGCCGCCGCATCCTGCAGCAGCGGGGCGACTTCAACTGACCTGGCCGGCGACCTCGAGCCGGTGCGCGCGCAGCAGGACGACGAACCGCTGGACTCAGGAGTGTGCCTTCGCCGCCGCCTCGATCGCGGACGCGGGAAGCCAGCCGTCGTGCGACCAGGTGACCTTCCCCTCCGCATTGACCAGAACGAGCCAGGGCTGGTCTTGCACCCCGTAGCCGTCGGCCAGCTGGCCGGTGGAGTCAAGGCCGACCGGGTAGGCCAGCGGTCCGGCCGCCTTCAAGGCGGCGTCGACCGTCGTCGGTGACGGCTCGGTGACCGCCTCGTCGACCGCAGTGAGGCCCGGCAGGTGCTGCGCCCTGGCCGCCTTCGCGTAGGCGTTGAGCCCCTTGAGCTCGGCAGGCAGGTCGGAGACCTCGGTGAGCCAGCTGGAGAAGAACACCACCAGGCGCGGCTTGCCCGGCCCCAGCTCAACCGGCGTGCCTGCGCCGGCCGCGGGCAGCGTGGCCTTCGCCGTCGGGTCCTGCGGCGGGATGGCCGCCAGCGACTGCAGGCTGGACAGCTTGGGGTGCGAAGGCAGCAGGCTGGCCACCTCCTGGGCGACGACCTGCGCGGACTGGCCCACGCCCGAGTAGGACATCTGGGTCAGGTAGACCTTCTGCTCCTGCCCCTGCGGATTGATGACGAACAGCGCGGGGGTGTGGTCAATCTGGCCCTGCTCGATCTGCACGGCGACGTGGTAGGCGCCCCAGACCTTCTTGAGCTGCGCGACCGAGCCGGTGAGGAAGTCCCACTCGTTGACCATGCCGTGCACCCGGGAGTAGGACATCACGTCGGACACGGCGGTAGCGGACGGGTTGGCGTCCACCCCGACCAGCTGGACCGAGTCGCCCGCCTTGCCCAGCAGCTCCTTGGCGATCACCATTGCCTGCGTGGTCAGCGGGCAGACCGTCGTGCACTCGGAGTCCTCGAAGCTGAGCAGCACGACCTTGCCCCGGAACTGGCTGAGCGACGTCTCCTGCCCGAACTGGTTCGCCAGGCGGAAGTCCGGTGCTTGCGCGTTCCCCAGGGAGCTGCCCAGGTCGATGTTCGGGTTGGCCTCGGCCGCGCCGCTCAGCGGGCTGGTCGCGGCGGCGGCCGACGCCGAGGAGGGGGCCGAGGCGGCGGAGGTCGGGGAAGCGGACGTGCAGCCGGCGAGGGCCACGCCGCCAAGCGCGATCAGTCCAGCCAGCGTCGCGAGAGCCCGGGGCTTGGTAATCACCCCACCGAGGCTACTACAGCATGTAGCGCAAGCCGGGACTAGGGCCAATCACGGCGAGCCGGGCGCATCGCCGACGATCACTCCGCCGCCGTGCCCCCAGGCGATGTAGCGCCAGGACAGGTTGATCAGCGTGGTGATCCTGTTCCTGTTGCCCAGCAGGTAGAACAGGTGCAGGCCCAGCCAGGCCAGCCAGGCCAGCGTCCCGGTGATCCGCGCGCCGTGCGCGAGCTGCACCACCGCCGAGCGGCGGCCGATCGTGGCCATCGTCCCCTTGTCGTGGTAGCGGAACGGGACCGTGGGCTGCCCGGCGACCAGGCGCATCACCTGCGTCGCCGCGTGCTTGCCCTCCTGCAGGGCGGGCTGCGCCAGTTGCGGTGACGGCTCGTCCGGCTGTAGCGCGATGTCGCCGACGGCGAAAATCCGCTCCTGGCCCTGGACGCGCATATCCGGCCGGACCAGGATCCGCCCGTGCCTGCCCTGCGGCAGCGCCCAGTCCGCGACCGCCGGGGCGGCCGCGACCCCGGCGGCCCACACCACCAGGTCGGCCGGGAACTCACGCCCGTCGCCCAGGATCACGCTGGACTCCCGCACCTCGCGGATCTCGGTGCCGACATGGACGTCCACCCCGCGGCGGACGAGCTGGCGCTGGGCATAGTCCCGCAGCCGAGGCTCGAACGGCATCAGCAGGGCCGGCATCATCTCGACCAGCCTGATGTGCATGCGCGACGGGTCGACGTCGGGGAACGTCGCGCGCAGGGCCGCACCGCGCAGCTCGCCCAGGGTCCCGGCCAGCTCCACGCCCGTCGCGCCGCCCCCCACGACGGTGATGGTGAATTCACGACCGCTCTCGTCGGCGCTCATCTGCTCGAAGACGTTCATGATGTGGTCCCTGAGCACGATCGCGTCGGCCCGGGTGTAGAGGCCAACGGTATGAGCAGCCGCGCCCTCGACGCCGAAGAACGTCGCGGCGACCCCGGCCGCCACGATCAGGTAGTCGAAGCCGATCGCGCGCCCGTCCGCCAGCTTCACCTGGCGGCCCTCGGTGTCCACTGAGGCGAGGTCACCCCGGATGTAGCGGGCATGGCGGGGGCCGGTGAACCCGCCGACCGGGTAGGAGACGTCGCCTGGATTCAGCCCGCCCGTCGCCACCTGGTACAGCAGTGGCTGGAACGTGCTGTACAGGTTGCGGTCGATGACCGTGACCCGGACCTTGCGCGGGTCCAGAGCCCGGGCGGCCGACAGCCCGGCGAATCCGGCGCCCACGATGACCACGTGCGGCGCGTTCTGGTCAGGCGACTGGCGTGCCATGTCCTGCTTCCTCCTGCTGCTCTTCCTGGGGGGAGGCAGCCTCAGGCGACGAGGCAGCCTCCGGGGACGTCGCCTGTGCGGGCACCGGTTGCGATTCGGCTTCCCCGGGCCCGGCCGCGCCCGGCAGCAGCGACCGGGGCCAGTGCCGCGTGACCAGCACCACGTCGACCTCCGCGCAGTAAAGCGTGACGGTGGCCTGCAGGTAGAGCCAGCCAAGCAGGCCGAGCACCACCCCGAACGTCCCGTAGAGCGCCGAGGCGCGGTGCAGCTCGTGCGCCACGACATAGCCGCCCGTAACCTGGAGCACCTGCCAGACGAGCGCGGCGAGCATCGCCCCGACGCGCAGGCTCGCCCACGCCACCTTCCTGACGGTGGCGAGCCGGAACGCCAGCCAGAACACCCCGACGTTCGCGACCAGCGAGATGGCCACCGCCCCCGCGTGCGCCACGAAGCCGCTCAGCACGTGCCCGGTACCGCCGGCGATGCCAGAAAGGAAGCTCGTCACGACCAGGCCGAGCCCGACCACCAGGACAAGCGCCAGCCCGTACAGCCACCGCCTGAGCAAGCCCGGCCGCTGCTCGCGCCCGATGCCCCACACCGTGCACAGCGCGTTCTGCATGGCGAAGGCGACGCCCCGGGTGCCAAGCAGCAGCACCACGATGCCGACGACCAGCGGCAGGCCCGAGGAGTCGATGGAGCCGAGGCGGCTGTCGATCTCGCCGCCGATCACCGGGTACTGCATGAGCGCCGAGTTCAGCAGGTCCCGGTGCAGCGTGGGGTCGCTCTTCAGCGTCATGTCAAGCACCGTGACGAAGATCAGCAGCAGCGGGAAGACCGCCACGAACCCGAAGTAGCACACGAGCGCGGCCAGGTAGCCGGCCTGGTCGTCCTGGAACTTCTTCCAGACGGCCACCGGCACCGCCGTCGGCGGCCATCGGGCCTGAAGCCTGTCGGCCGCACCGACCGCCCGCTGCACCCAGCTCATTGCTCGCTAACTACCCGCCAATCCCTTATCCATACAGAACGAGCCCGCCAAGTCTCCCACTTCCACCGATACGCCGCCTAGGCGCCTGGGCCGGCCAGCATCGGGTGGCCGGCCGCCTACAGCGCTAACGTTGGACACGATCAAGCGCCACCGCGAGCACAAAGAGGTAGCTATGGCAAATCGCGCGCCACTTCCCTATGACTTCCTGCCCCCGGTCCCGTCGTTCACCGTGACGAGCGATGACGTCACCGACGGCGCGGCGATGTCACAAAAGCAGGTGTACAACAGCTTCGGCATGTCGGGCGAGAACATCTCCCCCCAGCTTTCCTGGTCCGGCTTCCCCGCGGAGGCCAAGAGCTTCGCCGTGACCTGCTACGACCCGGACGCACCCACCGGATCCGGGTTCTGGCACTGGCTGGTCATCGACCTGCCGCAGTCCGTGACCGCACTGGCGGCGGGCGCGGGCGCGAGTGGTGGCGGCGGCCTTCCCGCCGGCGCCTTCCACGTGCGCAATGACTACGGGACCAGGGACTTCGGCGGCGCGGCGCCGCCGGCCGGCGACGAGCCGCACCGGTACGTATTCGCCGTTCACGCGCTGGACGTCGAGACCCTGGGCATCGACGCGGACGTGACCCCGGCGGTGGCCGGCTTCAACCTGCGGTTCCACACGATCGCACGCGCCGTGATCATCCCCGTCTTCGGCCACTGAGGCTTTTCCTGGTGCCATCGGCCAGCCGGCCCTGCCGGGTCGAGTGCTTGACCAGCAGTGCTTGACCTGCACCGTCTGGCTGGCCAGCACTGCCCGGCGGTTTCCCGCGGTTCGCTGATCAGTTACTGCTCGTCGCTGGGAACCGCCGCACCAGGCAGCGCGTCCTTGTGCTTGTCCTGGTAGTGCTTGGTGAGGACCGCGCTCGCCTCACCGGGCCGGTACGCGATCGTCCGCTCGCACAACTGGCAGCGGAGTACTGGGAGGCGCGTCACCGTGACCGGGAAGCGCTTGCTAGCTGAGTCGCTCATTTCACTTTTCACAATGCCACAGGAGCCGCGATAATTCCGCCGAGACGATATCACTTCTCCAGGTAGCCGCACCCGAGGCCACCGGGTCCCTGCGGCTCGCTACTGTATCGGGCATGCTGACTCCTGATGAGTTGTTGACGACTACCCGATCGGTACGCAAGCGGCTGGACCTGACCCGCCCGGTGCCGATTGAGCTGGTTCGCGAGTGCCTCGAGATCGCGCTGCAGGCGCCCAGCGGCGGCAACGAGCAGCCCTGGCACTGGATCGTGATCGCCGATCCTGACCTGCGGGCGCAGGTCGGGGAGTACTACCGGCGGTCCACCGAAGCCTACCTCGCGGCCCGCCGGCCCGCCGACGAGGCCGGAGAGCGGATCAAGGACAGCGCGGCCTACCTGGGCGAGCGCATGGGCGAGGTCCCTGTCCTGGTACTTGGCTGCGTCACGGTCAGGGTCCCGCGGATGCTCGAGGGCAACCAGGCGGGGCTGTGGGGCTCGCTGCTGCCCGCCGCCTGGAGCTACATGCTGGCCTGCCGCACGCGCGGCCTTGGCACCGCGTGGACGACGCTGCACCTGCGCTACGAGAAGGAAGTCGCCGAGCTGCTCGGGCTGCCCGACGACGTGCGCCAGGGGGTGCTGATCCCGACGGCCTACTACACCGGGGAGACCTTCCGTCCCGGCCTTCGCCGCACGCTCGCCATCCACGAGGACCGCTGGTAGCGCCCGGGCAGCCCGCAGCCACCCGATATTACGGCTAATTCGTTACCTGTATGGCCGCGCGCGATTAGCCCGGCTCGTTACGTTTGTTGCCATGTCTGACGGGGTCAAGGAACCGACGCCAGCCGAGGATGATCTCGACCGGGCACTGCGCGAGCTCACCGAGGGGACCGCGGGCGAGGCCAGGTTCAGGGAGCTATCGGCCAGGGAGCGCGCGAAGGCCGCCAAGGGCCAGGCGAGGCAGGCTGGGAAGCGAGCGGGCACGCGGGCGCGGAAGGCGCCCGCCCCGTCCGCGGGCTGGCGCGGCGGCTACCGCTACGACCTGCCCGCCCGCGAGCTGCGCAGGCAGGGCCGCCGGGCCAGCAGGCGCCGCGCGCTCAAGGCCACCGCCTGGATCGTCACGATCGTGGTGCTGGCCGGCGCGGGCGTGTTCGCCTACCAGCACTTCGCCAAGGCGCCTGGCGGCCCCAACGACATCCGGGTCGTGACCAACGGCGCGGTGCCCGCGGTGAGCGGTGGGCTGTCCGGCGTCTCGGGGGCGGACAATGACCCGCCTGCCGACCCGTTCGCGGGCACCCCGGCCGATCACTGGGCCAATGGCGCGGCCGGGATCGTGGTCCCCACGGCGACGGCCATCGGGCAGTACAGCGCGACCGAGGTCGCGCAGGCGTACCAGACGACGCGCAGGCTGCTGATCGCGCAGGACCTCGACCACACGACGCTGATGGGCGGTGCGCCGGCCGCGTTCGCCGGCCTGCTCGTCCCGGGCCAGCGCACGCAGTTCCTCGCTGACCTTGACAAGATCGGCCGCCAGAAGAATGGGCAAGAGCCGAGCACGCGGGCCTTGGTGGCCTCGTTCGCGCCCGGCACGGCGGCCCTGGTAGGCAGCGTGATCAAGGTGCACGGCACGATGACCGCGCGGGCCACCACCGACCAGGGCAACCCGGTGCTCGCCGTCGAGGTGAACTACCGGATCGTCTACCCGGTCGAGCCACCGCGCGCCCACCAGGACTGGATGCGGATCGTCGTCCAGGCCACCGGGCCGGTGGAGTTCGGGACCTGGCAAGACGGTGGCGGCTCGTTCGAGCCATGGGTCCTCATCGCGCTCGCCACCGACGGAGCCAGGTGCGACTCCGTGGACGGGTACATTCACCCGGACTATCCCAGCAGCTCACCCGATAAGGTCCAGCCCAGCGGCCAGGCCATCGACCCCTACTCGATGCAGAATGACTCGAGCAGCCAGGGCTGCCAGCGGACGACCGGGACCTGAGGCCGCGAACGGCGGTGCCGCCGTCCACTATGTCCGCCGATTCGTTATCACTAATTTCCCGTTCTTTGAATCATATTCGTTAGATTTGTGCCATGCCTGACGGGACGGGGACGCAGCCACCGGGCGAGGACGACCTCGATCGGATGCTGCGGGAGCTAAGCGAGCGGATGGCCAGCGAGGCCAAGCGGCGGGCGAAGGCGGACAAGAAGCAGGCGCGCAAGCAGGCCAGGACGCAACCGGCGCCCTCGGCTGGCGCGGGCTGGCGTGGCGGCTACTCCGGCGACGAGGCGGCCGACGAGCAGCGCAGGCAGGACCGCCGGACCCGCAGGCACCGTGCGCTCGGGACCTCGGTGACCGTCGCGATCCTGGTGCTCGCGGGCGGCGGGGTAGCCGTCTATCAGCACCTCAGCCAGACCACGGCGGGCGGTCCCAACGACGCGCAGGTCGTGACCAATGGCCCGAAGCCCACGTCGAGCGAGACGGCAGCGCCGATCGCGCCGTCGCTGAGCGGCCCCCCTGCCGACCCGTTCGCCGGGACACCGGCGCAGGCGTGGGCGGACGGCGCGGCCGGGATCGTCGTGCCCAAGGCGACGGCGGCCGGGCCGTTCAGCGCGAGCCAGGTCGCCCTGGCCTACCAGACGGTGCGCAAGCTGCTCATCGCCCAGAACCTTGACCACACCACGCTGCTTGGCGGTTCACCGACGGCGTTCGCCAACCTCCTTGTCCCGAGCCAGCGCTCCCAGTTCGTCGCGGGCCTGGACAAGACCGGCCTGAAGTCCGGCCGGGTGCAGAGCACCCGGGCCTGGCTGGCCTCGTTCGCCCCCGGCACGGCGGCGCTGATCGGCGGCGTGATCAAGGTGCACGGCACGATGAGCGCGCGGGCCAGCACAGAAGACGGGAACCCGGTGCTCGACATCGACGTGAACTACCGGATCGTCTACCCGGTCGAGCCGCCGCGCGCGCCACAGGACTGGATGCGGATCGTCGGGCAGGACATCGGCTCCATCGAGTTCGGTAACTGGCAGGGCGGAGGCGGGGCGTTCGAGCCCTGGGTGCTCACCAACCTGGCCGAGGCGGGCAACCGGTGCGATGCCAGCGACGGGTTCATTCACCCCGACTATCCCACCAGCACGCCGGACAAGATCCAGCCGAGCGGGCCAACGGTCAACCCCTACGACCTGAAGGACGTGCCGACGGGCAAGAGCTGCCAGCCGACATCCGGTACCTGACCAGGCGGTCGCCCTGGCCAGGAAGAGCCCGCGGAGCTCCGGTGGCCTATGCTCGGTCCGGTGAACAGCCAGATCATCCGGGTGCGGACCGGCGGCAGCCCGGTGGTGCGTGACATCACCGGCGATTGCGCCACCTTCGCCCGCTCGGCCTCCGGCGCGGGAGACGGGCTGCTGCATGTCTTCGTGCCGCACGCGACGGCGGGCGTGGCCATCATCGAGCTCGGCTCAGCGAGCGACGATGACCTGCTCGCGGCGCTGGCCGACCTGCTCCCGCCGGATGACCGCTGGCGGCACGCGCATGGCTCGCGCGGGCACGGCCGGTCGCACGTCATGCCCGCGCTCGTGCCGCCCTACGCGACGGTCCCGGTGATCGACGGCCGGCTGGCCCTTGGCAGCTGGCAGTCCATCGCCCTGGTCGACCTGAACGTGGACAACCAGGACCGGCAGGTGCGGCTGTCGTTCCTGGCGGGCTAATCACAAGGATCCCGCTCTGTTACCTTCACCACGCCCGTTTCGCGCTGCCCCAGCAGAGAGGGGCTTCAGAGGAGTGGCACTGCTTCGCTTTGATAACCATCTCAGCTGACGCGCTGGTCAGCGCGGGCTGGATGCCGGTACCTTAGAGTCCCCATCCTGGCTGGCACTGCTGTTGGCTGGCACTGCGCCTGGCTGACACTGCCGTGCCGGGTGACGGGCGGAGCACTGTGGCCCGCGGCCTGCCCACCCGCGGTGCCGTCGCGCTGGAACCGCCCGCCACCTGGCGATTTGCGATAACGAGGTGATGACGACAGTGGCCCGCATCGTTGTCATTGGCGACTTGATGACTGACACGGTTGCGCACGCGATGCTCCCGCTTGCCCGCGGTAGCGACACTCCCGCGACCGTCACTATGCACGGTGGCGGCTCCGGCGCGAACGTGGCCGCGTGGCTCGCGGCCGACGGCGCCGACGTGGCGTTCATCGGGCGGCGTGGCGCGGACATCGCCGGCCGCAACCGGGACATGGAGCTGATGGGGTACGGGGTGGACGCCCGCCTGGTGATGGACCCCGAGCGTCCCACCGGGACCTGTGTCGTGATGGTGACGCACAAGGGCGAGCGGACGATGCTGTCCGACCCCGGCGCCAACGCGGCCCTGTCCCCAGACGACCTGCCGCATGACCTGTTCGTCCCCGGCGCGCACCTGCACGTTTCCGGCTACACGCTGCTGGCGGACGGATCACGTAACGCCGCGCTCGCCGCGCTCGACTACGCGCGCCGCGCGGGCATGTCCTCCTCGGTGGACAGCGCCTCCGCCGCGCCGCTCGAGCGGGTCGGCGCCGAGCCGTTCCTTGAGCTGTCGAACACGGCGATGGTGCTGTTCGCCAATACCTCCCAGGCCAAGATCCTCACCGGCCGCGACGATCCCGAGCAGGCCGCCCGGGTGCTCACCGCCTGGTACCCGCAGGTGGTCATCAAGCTGGGCAAGGACGGCGCGCTCTGCTACGCCAACGGCCGCCCGCCGGTGCATGTCCCGGCGCCGCCGGTGGAGCGGGTCATCGACGGGACCGGCGCCGGGGATGCCTTCGTGGCCGGCTTCCTGCCGCCCTGGCTGGACAAGAAGCCGCCAGTCGAGGCGCTGACCAGCGGTCACCGCCTAGCCGGGCACGCCATGAACCTGATCGGGGCACGGCCGGTCCTGTAGCGATCATCGTGCCTGACTTCATTACCTGCCTGTTCTCGCTCGACGGACGAGTGGCCATGGTAACCGGGGGCAGTTCGGGCATCGGCGCGGCCATCGGGTTGGCGCTTGGCCGGGCGGGGGCGCGAGTCGTGCTTGTCGCCCGGGATCACGGGCGGCTCTCGGCCGCCGTGACCGGGCTGCGCGCGGCGGGCTGCCAGGCCAGCCAGGTGAGCGCCGACCTGGCCGACCGGGGCGAGGTGGCGCGGGCCGCCAGCACCGCGGCGGCGGCCTTCGGCGAGCCGGACATCCTCGTCAACTGTGCCGGGGTGAACCCGCGACCGCCGCTTGACTCGCTGAGCACCGATGAGTGGGACCGGACGATGGCGCTCAACCTCACCGCGCCCTTCCTGCTCGGCCAGCGGTTCGGGCCGGTGATGGCCGGGCGCGGCTGGGGGCGGATCATCAACGTCACCTCTCAGCAGGCGCACCGCGCGTTCGGCAACAGTGGCGGGTACGGCGTGTCCAAGGCGGGCCTGTCCGCCCTGACCCGATCCCAGTCCGAGGCGTGGGCACCGTCGGGCGTGATGGTCAACTCGCTGTGCCCTGGCTTCGTCGCCACGCCGCTGACCGAGGCGGTGGCGGCGGACCCGGTGCGCTCGGCCGAACTGGCCAGGCGCTCCATGGTGGGCCGCAACGGGGTGCCCGCTGACTTCGCCGGGGCCGCGATCTTCCTCGCCTCGCGGGCGAGCGACTACATCACCGGCCAGACCCTCTACGTGGACGGCGGCTTCTCCGCCGCGTAGCGGCCGGGCCGGCGCAATCATGACCGTTAGACGAGTTAACGAACAAGCGCAATCCGCTACCTTCTTAACGAGAACCATACGATCTTGATCATTTCGTTTCATTCGCATTCCGCCTCCACCCGCTGGCCGGCTCGTCCGTTAAGCTGCTTTGCCAGGCAGGGAGACAACAATGTGGCATGGTCGGAGCCGGCGATGACGACATCACCAGAGGCTTCAAGGAAATCAGGGGAGCTAGCGGCCCCCGGCAAGCTCGACCGGGCGGAGGGCTCAGCCAACGGCGCAGAGCCCGGGCCCGCGCAGGCGCCGCCGCCTGCCCAGGGGCACCGCCCGGCCCTCAGCGACCGGCTGCCTACCCCCTGGCTGTTCCCGGTGCTCGCGTTCGGCGCCAGCTGGGTACTGATCCTGGTGGCCTGGCAGGTGGCCAACAGCGTTTACCACACGGCCTGGCCGTGGGGTAAGTACTTCCGCTACGGTGACGCCGGCAACTACAACTGGATAGCCATCCACGCCTACTCGTCGCCGCGGAGCTTTACTGCCCCGCCGTTCAGCCGGACGGTGTTCTTCCCGCTGATTCCCGAGCTGGCCCGGACCACCGCGTACATGACCCAGCACCAGTACCTGTCGGCCGAGATCCTCGTCCAGGTGGTCGCGGGTGCCGCCAGCGCCGTCGCGGTCTGGGCGCTCGCCGCCCACATCAAGGACCACCGGGTCGCCGACAGGACCGTGCTGCTCTACCTGGCCTTCCCGGGCGCGATGACCCTCGGCATGTTCTATCCCGAGCCGCTGGGGAACGCGCTCGCGGCCCTCAGCCTGCTGGCGGTGCTCAACCGCAAGTGGCTGGCCGCGGGCCTGCTCGCCTGCGTCGCCTCGGCCGATCACCCGGTCCTGATCGTGCTCACGCCCGCGCTCGCCGTCGCCGCCTTCCAGGCGATAAGGCGCCGCCGCGAGTGGGCGGCGCTAGTCGCTCCGGTCCTGGCGCCGCTGGGCATGGCGGGCTACTTCGCCCTGCTGGCCGGGGAGTACCACGACTTCTTCTTCTGGTTCCGTGACCAGGGCGGAAGCTGGCTGCAGCGGGCCGACTGGATCGGCCACGAACTGCGAGTGCTCACCTGGACCGATCCGGCTACCAGGGCGCACCCGTTCTTCAACGCGCTGCTGATCGTGATGGCGCTCGCGCTGATCGCCGGAATCGCGCTCATGCGTCCCGCGCGGCTGCCCCTTGTGGTCTGCGTCTACACCGTGCTCGCCGTCCTCGCCCTCGGCCTGGCCGACAAGCCGGGCCCGACCCCCCGCCTGGCCTGGACCGCGCTCGGCGTCTTCATCGCCGTGGCGGCCAAGGTCCCCGCCCGGCTCTACTGGCCGCTGCTCGTCCTGTCGGCGGGCCTGCTCGCCTTCCTCTACGGCTGGTGGCCGCACCAGGGGCTCGCGCTTGCCCCATGAGCCCACGCCGGCCGTGGGCCGGCGCCAGGCCCCGGGGAGAGCCGCTCAGGCGGTGCCGATGTAGGCGAGCTGGCGGGTGAGGGCGGTGCCCGACCCGTCGCGCCTGCCGCTCATTCCTGACAGGTCGACGGGCGTCCCTGCCTCGGTCTGCCCGACCACGGGCGATGGGCCGACCCAGGCCGTGAGCAACTGGTCCTCGCCCTTGAGGAACCGCTGGCAGCGCACGCCGCCGGTTGCCCTCCCCTTGGCCGGGAACTCCGCGAACGGCGTCACCTTCACGCTGGCCCCGCCGGTTCCCGGCAGTGCCCCTGACCGCCCGGCCATGGTCACTACCACGATCTCGCCGAAGCCCGTGCGGCCCTGGTCCTGGCCGACCACATCCGCCCCGACCGCGCCGAACCACACCGCCGACACGCCTTCCGCCAGCTTGATCCCGGCCATGCCGCCCGCCGGACGCCCTTGAGGCCGCACCGACGACGCGGCGAACCGCAGCAGCTGCGCATCCGAGCTGACGAAGATCAGCTCCGCGTCCTCGCCGGCGAGCTGGACGGCGCCGACCACCCGGTCATCGTCCTTGAGCGTGATCAGCTCGAAGTCGTCCCGGTTGGCCGGGTAATCCGGCTGCACCCGCTTGACTATCCCGTTGGCGGTACCGAGGGCGATGCCCAGGCCCGCGTCGTCCGACCCCTCGGGCGGTAGCGCGGCGAGCGCAAGCGCCGCCTCGCCGTCCTCAAGCGTCACGAACTCGGCCAGCGGTGTCCCGCCAGCGACGGACGGCCCCTCGCCTGACGGCACAGGGATGTCGATCACGCTGACCTTGACCAGCCGCCCGGCCGAGGTGATCACGCCCACCGTGCCCCGCGTCGTCGACCTGACAGCCGACGCCACGAGGGAGTTCGCGACCCGGCCAGCCGCCTTGCCGCCGCGGCCCTTCGCCGCCGCCGGCGCGCCGGCCTGCCCGGCATCAACCGGGAGCTGGCCTGCCGACGCCAGGTCGGCCCGTTTCGCGTCGGGGGAAGCGGGAAGGGGCAGGCGGGCGACCAGGCCAGTGGCGGACAGGGCGACGGCGCAGGGCTCGTCGGCCATCTCGAGCGGGACCGCGGCCGAGACCTGCGCGCCTCCCTCGAGCAGGACGGTCCGGCGAGGCGTGCCGAACTTCTTGGCCACCTCGGCCATCTCCCCGCTCACCACCTGGCGGAGCTTGGCGTCGGACTCGAGGATCTCGGTCAGCTCGGCGATCTCGGCGCGCAGGACTTCCTGCTCGCGCTCAAGCTCAAGCCGGTCGAACCTGGTCAGGCGGCGCAGCGGGGTATCGAGGATGTACTGGGCCTGGACCTCGGACAGGTCGAAGATCTCCCGCAGCCGCGCCTTTGCCTGCGCGGAGTCGTCGCTCGACCGGATGACCTGGATGACCTCGTCGATGTTGAGCAGCGCGATGAGGATGCCATCGACGAGGTGGAGCCGCTCGCTGCGCTTGCGGCGGCGGAACTCACTCCTCCTCCGAGTGACCTCAAGCCGGTGGTCGACGTAGATCGACAGCAGTTCCCTGAGTCCGAGAACGCGCGGCTGGCCATCGAGAAGGGCGACGTTGTTGATGCCGAACGTCTCCTCCATCGGGGTAAGCCGGTAGAGCTCGGCCAGCACCGCCTCGGGGTTGAAGCCGCTGCGAACCTCGATTTCCAGGTGCAGGCCCCTGGTGCGGTCGGTGAGGTCCCGCACCTCGGAGATGCCCGTGAGCTTCTTGGCCTGGACCAGGTCCTTGATCCGGTCGATCACCTTCTCCGGGCCGATGTTGTAGGGCAGCTCGGTGACGATGATGCCGGTCTTGCGCGCGCTGATCTGCTCGACCCGGGTGGTGGCGCGGGTCCTGAAGATGCCGCGCCCGGTCGCGTAGGCCTCCTTGACGCCGTCAAGGCCGACAATCCGCCCGCCGGTGGGCAGGTCCGGTCCAGGGACGTACTTCATCAGGGTCTCGAGGCTGGCGTCCGGGTGCTTGACCAGGTGCCTGGCCGCGGCGATGACCTCGCCAACGTTATGCGGCGCCATGTTGGTGGCCATCCCGACGGCGATGCCCGCGGTGCCGTTGACCAGGAGGTTCGGGATCGCGGCCGGCAGCACGGACGGCTCTTGCTCCTGGCCGTCGTAGTTCGGGCCGAAGTCGACGGTCTCCTCGTCGATGCTCTCGACCATCGCCATGGCGGCCTCGGTAGGACGGCACTCGGTGTACCGCATGGCGGCCGCCGAGTTGTCGCCGCCGAGCGACCCGAAGTTCCCGTGACCGTCAACCAGCGGCAGCCGCATCGCCCACGGCTGGGTCAGCCGGACCAGGGCGTCGTAGATCGCGCTGTCGCCGTGCGGGTGCAGGCGGCCCATGACGTCCCCGACGACGCGGGCGCACTTGACGTGGCCGCGGTCCGGCCGCAGGCCCATCTCGTTCATCTGGAACAGTATCCGCCGCTGGACCGGCTTAAGGCCGTCGCGGGCGTCCGGCAACGCGCGTGAGTAGATGACGCTGTAGGCGTACTCCAGGTAGCTGCCGCGCATCTCATCGGTGACGTCGATGTCAACGATGTTCTCTTCAAAGTCGTCGGAGGGCGGCGGGGCCGTGGTGCCGCGTCGAGTTGCCATGCGCCCCATTGTGCCCTGTGTTCGAGTGCGATGCGCACGGGAAGGCCCCATTGCGACGCGCGCCGACCAGGATCTTTGCCTGGTCGGCGCGCACTACCTCGAAAGCTGGGCTTCGATAGCCCCGGGACTATGAGCCCGCTGCCCGGCCAGGCGGGCCTGGCCGACCGCTAGCGGGCATGGATGTCAGTTCTCAGGCTTAGACGTCAGGCGCTGCGTCTCATCCTGGATGTCAACGGCGACCTTCGCCAGCGCGGCGGCGTGCTCCCTGCCATGGTGTGCGCAGAAGAGCAGTTCTCCGGAATTGGGCAGCAGGACGCGGACGTACGCCTGGGCACCGCAGCGATCGCATAGAT
>Ga0335075_10002428_pt1 | contig 30055 bp, 12 predicted proteins | sample Lox_Sample_24_FD_206723 | JGI IMG/M metagenome (GOLD analysis project Ga0335075, IMG submission 206723) | Soil microbial communities from Loxahatchee National Wildlife Refuge, Florida, United States - Lox_Sample_2.4 | ecosystem: Environmental > Terrestrial > Soil > Wetlands | place: USA...
GTTACGATATCGTGAAAACAATTTGTATAATTGGGTCCCAAGCCAATGGAGTAAATGGCCGGGTTCAAAAAGCCAACGGGCGGAAGGTCGCGATTGGTAGCCTGTTGGTTAATCAGCGCGGTATAACCGGCCCACAGTGGAGCGGCGCAACTGGTGCCGCCAGAGTAAAAATCCGCGGTGTTCTGTCCGTTTCCATAGACGATATAGATATTGTCCGCCGTCAGCGCCACATCGGGAACGTTACGCAAGGTTGTCGAACCCATGTTATTTATCATCGGAACATTCTGCTGGTAGAATGGAATAGGAACGCCATTAATATTCGTTCCGCCGCCACCACCGCCCGAGAAACCGTATTCGGACCACCAATTCCAAACGGTTTCTGAGGACCATGCGCCGCCGGGACCGGTCGTGGACAACGTCGTACCTCCGACGAGAGTAATATTGGTATCATCGGCCCAGTCAGGATTTCCTATATAATAGGCACCCTCATCACCTGAGGCCTGAAAGAAGCTCTGCCCTTGTAACGCCATTTGTTTATAGAAGACATCGTAGCCCGGATTGTCGTAGATACCCCAGGAGGAGCTGATTTGATTGGCAAGGTCATCCGAGGCAATCCGGTTCAAAACGTCAATCGGGGTTTTGAAATTATCGGGAGCTTCATAAACGAGGACTTCTGAAAGATTTGTGGCCATTGAAATCACCATTTCAATGTCCAGGGAAACTTCGATGTCGCCACCGCCTGGCGTCGAAATACCGCCGTCCACCGGGATATTTGTAAGCATAATGCCTGGCAGTCCGGCTTGACTTTCATAAGAGAGAATATCGGCCGTGTAGTAACCGTCCAACTCAAATAGGGCCACTTTTTGTCCGGTCCCGTCGAGAGTAACACCTGGCACATAAGCAGCGCGGAAATCCTTGCCCATATACTGGCCGCTTGGAGCTGAGCCGATAGAGGGTTTTGGACCGGCGGATGATTGGCCTACGGGTGTTTCCTTCAGCAACGGATGCGGAATCACATAGTTGTCCAAACCGCTGACATGTTCAATAGGCACCGATGAGTCCACGGTCGGGTCTGAGTCCGGCGCGAAGAAGGTACGGTGTTCGATTGGATGATTATAGGTGCGCAATTTTACGTGAAAGGCGTTTTCGATGTCTGACGCCCTGCCCGTGACGTCCAGGAGCATTCGGTTTGAATAGTCGCGAATGACGGTGAGGTGGTTGGAATTGGCGAAGTCGATGACCTTTTGATAATCACTCGAGGCCGGTCCGTATCGCTGTGCGAACTCCCCTGGTTTTAGGAAGTGATGAAAGTTGGTGCTGGCGGGGTCGTACATCGCGGCGAGCAAGGAGTCGAGGTCCTGCTCATTACGCACCGGGAGACTGATGGCCAGGTTAAGATTCGTATCGCCCGGCAAATCGCCGATGGGTTGCAAATGCAACCACGAGATCGCGCGCGGCACATGGCCGGGCAACGTTTTCATTTGCTGCGCGGCAGCCAGGCCCGGGACAGCCAGGACCATGAGAGCGCACAGCGCGATGTTCACTATAAACTTATTCGTTTTCATTGCCGATCAGGGGAAGGTGGGTGTAGTTCCGTATTGTGTCGGAGTATAAACGCCATTGGTAATTGGTAATGCCGTATCATTTGTCTCCGGCAGCGGGTTGAAGAAGGTAGCGGAATTGCTGAAGGTCAGCGTGACGCCCGATGCGGCAACCTGCTTGGTGCCGACACCGGACATGAGGAGGACATCCTGCTCCGCAGGTGAAACCAGGAGGACGCTGACTGCCTGGGGCGACGTGTCAGAGAAATTGGTCAGGGTCGCGGTAACGCCGACGAGCACGCCGCCGGCATTGCTGACGGTGATGATAGACGGATACGGCGAGGCAATGACGGGACCGCCGCCTGGTGATTCGCCGAATATCACGATGGCATTGGTATTGGAGAACGTCTCGCTCGTGGTACCAATGGTCAAGGCAAAGCTATTGGTCTCGGTGGTGGGAGTTGTACTGCCGACGGAAGTCACCTTGAGCTGGAAGTTAGCCGCGATCGTCTGGCCGTTGGTGCCGATGGGCGTGAGCGTAAACTCCTGGGAACGGGAATGTCCATTGACCGTCATATTGCCGTACGATTCGGTTTCCGGAATGGGTGAGGGAGTAATATTGGCCGACTGGATGAGCGTGGCGGTCATGTTGGAAACATCGAGTCCGCCGGCATCGCGGAAACCGAACCAGAGCTGAACCTGTTGATTGGATTGGAGGATGCCATTGGGAGCACCGCTGCTATTGGCAAGCGACACGCCTGCGGGAACGATGTAGCTGCCATTCTGATTGTAGATGGTCAGGGTTGCCGCCGAGGGCGCAGTCAGGATTGCAGGGCCAGCACCGCTGGAATTGGTCGGATTGGACAATGCCATCAGAATGGTTTTATCCGGTTCAACGGAGGAGCTTCCAATGACGGTGACCTGGAAATTGGTGCTGGTCTGGCCCGGCTGGAAGGTCAGGGAGCCGTTTGTGGGAACATAATCCGAGTTGGCGATAGCCGAGCCGCCGGGGACTGTCGCGTATTGAACGGTGGAAGTAGCATTTGTATTATCGACGCGGACAACGGTAATGGTTGCATTGCCGCCATTATCAATCGAATAATTCGGGCTGGAGAAGGCCAACCCGCTGTTATCGTCGATGACTGTGATGACTTCGTTAGTCGGCTGGACGAGTTTGGCTACATTTGCCGTATTCGTCGTGGGCTGCGGATTGAACAAATACACGCTGAAGGTGCGCTGGCCCGAAATCAGGTTATTGTTCAAAATCTGGACGGAAATGGTGTTTGTGACCATGCCGTTGGTAAATACGAGCACGCCGTTGGTGGCGACATAATCGATATTGGAGATGCCGGTTCCGTCCATCGTGGCGAAATTGACCGACAGCGGGATGGAATTCGAGTTGAGAATCGGCGGTTCGTTGCTCGGATTGATACAAATGACCGGGAGAAGAACGAAATTGGTGCCTTTGACCACGCTGTTGGTGGGAGTGACGAAGGTGAGTCCGGCGGCAGCAGGCGTTATCTCGACGAGAGTGTTGCTGGGCGAGAGGAGTTGAACTCCGTTGGTCGGATACAAGGAGATGCCGAACGTCAGATTGCTTACGTTCTCGTTATTGTAGAGGGTAATGTTAATGGCGGACTCGGTTTCGTTTGTGCCAAATTTCAGCGTGCCACTGGCGGGCACATAATTGTTGGTGGTCGCGGTGCCGGGGGTCGTGGCGAAGGGCACCGAGAAGGCGGTGTTGGGGTTGCCGACGCGCTGGACCAGCACGGAGATGATTCCGTTTGTTTCCTCATAATAATTTGTCGCGTTGACGAAGGAAACGCCTGTGCTGACGTCGTCAAGAATTGTGACGGTCGCATTCGAGGGCGAAATGAGTGTTGCGCCGTCAGCCGCATTGGTCAGGACGACCGAGAAGTTGAGAGGGCCTTCCGGCGTGTTGTTGGGCGGCAGTTGGACAACGATCGGAAGAGCGTTGGTACCATTTCCGAAATTGAGCGTTCCGCTGATAGGCGTGTAATTGTAAGGAGCCTGGGCTGTGCCGGATACGGTCATATAGTTGACGGAAACCGCGTTATTGCCGTTTGTGTACAGGACAGTCAGGACGGCCTGGCCGCTGCTGACATCAGCCGTATAGTTCGAGGACGAGAAGCAAATCTGGCCCGGCACATTCAAGACGTCATCAATGGTCAGCGTGGCATTGGTGGGCGCGATGAGGTAGGCGCTCGATGCATTCGACAGCGTCATGGTGACGGTCTGGCTCCCGAAGTAAGTGGTGGTGTACATCACAGGCACCGGCTCTTCGATGTTGGTGACACCCGGATTAAATACGATATTGGTGGGTCCAACCGGCATATACTGAATGTCCGGCGCGGCGGTACCGCCGGTGGTCGTGAATTCCACGGACACGGCATTGCTGGGATAGCCCGTGCGGATCAAATTAATGAAGGCATACGGAGGTTGAACATTATCGGCAACGCTATACGCCGTGGAGGCGAAGCTGATAAAGCTGCTGGTGTTGATAATGATCAACGTGTTTGTGTTCTGCTCGTTGTTGATTTGGAGCGAAGCCGGCACCGGGTTCGTCAACACGATGGGTACGGTCCATTGAGCGGGCGATTGCACAGCGTCATTCAAAATCGGGATGTTTGTGGTTACCTCCACTTCACCCGGCGGGAACGTGAGCGTGGCAGACACGGGGGTATAATTCACGCCGGGGACGGCGGTGCCGCTATTGGTCAGCGTGAGCAGGTTGACATATACGTTTCCGGAACCATCGGCGTTGGGGCCGGCGGTGCCACCGTAGCGGAGGACGGTCACTTGAGCGAAAGGCTGGTCTTCAGGCGCCTGTTCGCTCGCAACGGTGAATCCGAACGAACCGGACCCCACCGTTGACCGGCCATAGATGCGAACCAGATAAGGATGGAGGATGCTATTATAATGCTGAAACGCGCCGCCCAGATCAATATTGCCATCCGTCTGTATGACGGCAGCGTAGATAGATCCATCGGCGCCGGTTCCGAAGTTGATGGTCAAATCTGTGGTGCCGTCGGCATTGAGCCGAGTGATGCTGTTTCGCGTAACGCCGTTAAATTGGGTGAACTGGCCGCCGACGACGATCCGGGAATCGGATTGGACGGCTATGGTGGAGACGGGACCGTTGGCGCCCAGGGCTGAATTGGCCGAAGCGTTGATAAAGCTCGAATCCAAAGAGCCATCACTGTTGAGGCGGGCAATATAATTGCAGGGCACACCGTCAACGCTGGTGAAATTACCACCGATGAGGATACGGCCATCCATTTGCAGGGTGATGACACGGACCGATCCATTGGCGCCGGCGGAAGGATTGGAGATAGCGTTAGTAAAGCCATAGTCGAGCGAGCCGTCGGCATTGAGCCGGGCAATATGATCAACCGTGACGCCATCGACGTTCGTGAAGTCACCGCCGATGAGAATCTGGCCGTTGGGCTGGACGGCAATGGCATAGACGGTAGCATTGGCGTTGGCGTTGAAGTTCGGGTCCACACCGCCCCCATCCAGTAGCTGGACGATGCTGGCGGAGGGGACCTCATTGAACGAAGTAAATGCGCCGCCCACGAGAATGCGGCTTTGGCCGCCCACGAAAGTTTGGGCAAGGGCATAAACAGGATTGTTGGCGCCATTTCCCGGGGCGAATGCACCATCGATAGAGCCATTGGCATCAATGCGCGTCATGTAACCTGCAGTCTGGCCGTCGAAATTAGTGAATTGGCCGCCCACCAGAATGTAGCCGTTTGTCTCGAGTGCTATCACTTGAACCGGAGAGCTGGCGCCCGAGCCCGGCAGGTAGGAGGAGAAGGTGGAATCGAGCGAGCCATCGGAATTGAACCGGGCAATATAATAGCGCGGCACACCGCTAAATTGGCCGCCTGTCACCTGCCCGGCTGCAGTAAAGTCGCCGCCCGCCAGCAACTGACCGTTGGTCTGTAATGCGAGCGTAAGAACCGTGCCGTTCAATGCCGGATTATAGGTGGTGTCGGGGTTGCCGGGCGGTTCGTTCACTGAATCGGCGCCATTGATGGTGACCTCAGCAAGATTGGGACTGCCCAGGGCGTTTGTGGGCGTGGCGTCGGTAAGGCCGACTAAGAAAGTCAATGCGGTTGGCGAATTCAGGTTGCTGAGGCCGATGGTGATATTCGTGGCGACTTGTCCGGCGGCAAAGACGACGGTGTTGGTGGTTCCCTGGTAGTTGGTTCCATTCTGAGCCGAGCCGTTCATCGTGTAAAACTGGACCGACAAATTGCCCGCGCTGCCGCCGGTACGGACGATGGGAATAATGGCATCCCCGCCATTTTCATTGACATTATAAGAAGATGATGTGAATTCGGCGGTGCCGGGCAAATCCGTATTGGTGATAGTAATCAAAGCATTGGTAAATGCGCCGTAGTTGGTGTAAGCGGCGGTGCCCAGTATTGCGTTTGTCAGGCTAACCTTAAAGGTCAGGTTGCTGCCCTGACTGCCGGTGTCATAGACCGGAATGTACACGGTTTGGACGACGTTAGGAGACCCGCTGGCCCAAACCAGATTGGTCGTAAAAGCGGCATAATTGACTCCGCTTGAAGCGGTGCCATTCTGGGTGGAGAGCGTGATCTGCAAATTGCCCTGACTGCCGCCGAGACGGGCAACAGAAACCTGGGCGACGCCGGCGTTTTCATTGACCCCATATTGCATGACATTTGTCACTGGGGTTCCGTTTACGAAATCAATAAAGCCGTTGGCAATGTTATCATTTACGATTTCAACCTCCGCATTGGTAATGGGTCCCAATGTGCCCGCACTGGGTGTATAGATTTGGACTTGAAAAACGCGGTCCGATTGATTGGTATAATAATTGATAATCGGGACAGCAATGGTCTGGGAAGCGTCGGATCCATCTTTAAACCTCAAAGTTCCATTGGTTGAAACATAATCCCGGCCGGGCACGGCATCGCCGCCTGTAGTCTTATAATCCAGGTTCACTTGCTGGGAACTGCCTCCAGTGCGCGTGACGGTGAGCAGGGCATAACCGGCATCCTCGTTGGTATAATAGATATTTGACGAAAAGCTAAACACACCAGAGCTGCCAGATGCGTGAGTGATGGTCATGAGGGCCGACTCCTGGCCAAGGGCCACACCGAGAGGGATGTTTTCTCCATCTTCTGTGGCCGGATTTCCAAAGCCTCCCCCGCCCGCTTGCGCTTCGGCGCTTCCGCCCAGGAAGAACGTGTCCTGGTCTTTGGGACTGACCAACTGGAGGTTTAAAGTCACCTCGCTGACGGTGTTGTTGCTGATAACATCAATATAGGGGATGGGGTTAGCCAAGTTTCTGCCATTGATGGCGCTTTCAAATTGATTCGTACCGATGTATCCGTCTTCCAACATCCAGGTGTAGGTGGGTCCGTTACCATAGGAAACTCCCCACGTCGGGGTCGAATACTGAACTGCGTTAAAGGTGTAATCAACGCCTTGTTGCGCGGCACCCGCCCCTGTGCCCTGAACCGGCTGGAAGGTCACGGCAGCCGTACCGAGCTGGCCATTCACGCGGGACAGTGGAATGAACGTATTTGGGCTTGTATTGTCGCCTCCATAGGTTCCCAGAAAGCTGATATTACCCGGCCCGGGAGTTGAGCCGCCGATGAGCCGGGCCACATTGGAGCGCGGATGCGGCGGAGCTTCGCGGTTAAACGTCAGGGTGTAGTTTGGCGAAGGCAGTCCGCCGTCACCGCCTACCTGGCTGAAGGAGCCGCCGATGATGATATCGTTGGTTTCGGATTGATCGTCAGGCGGTGTAACGGGTTCGACGGCGATCGCATTGACTGAGTTGGGCAAGTCCCAATAATAGTTATTTACGACGCCGGCGAATTGGTTGTAGGCCGTGTCCATGAAGGTGGTATCGAGCCAGCCGTTTGGCAAAATTCGGGCAATGCCAACACGCCGCGTTTGATTATAATTCTGGAAGTAACCGCCAATATAAAACGTGCCGTCATTTTGCAAATTGATGGCATAGACGGCGTTATCGGGCCCGGTTCCCGAGAAGAAATTTGTATCGAGCGAGCCGTCCGGATTGAGGCGCGCGAGATAATTGAAATTCGGGTTGTCGTCCATCGAGGTAAACCACCCGCCGACGAGAATCAAACCGTTTGTCTGGAGGGTGATGGCTTCCACGGTGTCTTCCGCCCCGCCGTTCAGATTGTCAAAGGTCCCATCCAACGAACCGTCCGGGTTGAGGCGAGCGATATTATTGTAACCGGCGCTAGGACCGGAGTTGTCCACGGATGAGAATGTTCCACCGATGAGAATGGCGCCATTGGGTTGAACGGCAATGGCATCCACAGTACCGTTTGGACCCAGGCCCGGATTAAATGTGGTATCAAGAGAGCCGTCGGGATTTAAACGGGCAATTCGGTTAACATTGGTGCCATTGTAATAGGTAAAATCGCCGCCGATGAGGATTTGGCCATTGGGTTGAACGGCGACCGCCCAGACATTGCTATTTGCGCCCGAACCGGCGTTATCGAAACTGGGGTCTGGAGCGCCGGTGGGCAGGAGGCGGGCAATACCGCCGGCGGGATTGCCCGCAAACTCGGTAAATGTGCCCACTGCGATAATGTTGTTATTGGAATCCTGCGCCAGCGCATTCACCGCGGCGCTTCCACCAACGAAACCGCCGGTAAATCCTGCTGTGGGTCCTGAGCCCACGGCGAAGCTTCCGTCGAGATTACCGTTGAGGTCCAGGCGCGCGATGTTATTCTGCGGGCCGGGTGATGGGTTGGCTGTAAACGTGTTGAATTGACCGGCAATAACGGCGTATCCGTTGGTTTGCACGACCACGGCATTAACCTGACCGCTGCTTGTGCCGGGATCCGACTGATTCGCATCATTTCCACCTGGGTCGGGATTATTCTCAGCCATGTATGAGGTATCTACGGCGCCCGCGGGCGGCGTCGTCATCAAAATGGTGAGGGTGCAGGTGTTGATTTCACCAATGAAACCGTTCATTGTTGTCGGGGTAACGCTAGGGGGATAGTACAAATCAATCCTGATGTCCTTATTGAATTTGACGGTGCTGTCCTGTGTGATGGGGATCTTAATGTATTGCACCGCGCCGTTGCCATTCCATACGATTTGACCCGATGGCGGGACCTGGCTGCCGAAGAAATCGGGCGCCGCGGAGAAGATGCCATCGCCGGCGTCGTCGGGCCGGGCATAGTCCGAACCGGCCTGGGTAGCGAAATAATTGTAGGAATCGTTGCCACCCGGCAAAACGTAATCTATCCGGTAATACACGTTCGCGGTTTTGTTCGGGTCGTAATTATTCCAGGTAACGCCAACATACGCATTCCCTCCAAAGGCGACGGTTTTATCACAACGCAACGTTGACCTTTCGAAGTTGAAAACGTTTGTGCCATCGGCGTTTGCGCCGAAGACGGCCGGGTCAGGGTAAAGGGAACCAAAATCATTTTCAAAACTGACATACGCCACGTTTCGCGTGGACGAAATTTGCGGGGCGGTCAAATCAGGATCTTCGTACGGATCCAGGGTGGCGCCGGTTAGTATGACTAGGGCCAATGGGTTGGCCTCGTTAAGGGTGTGACCGTAGGGCGCTGTAATCGAAATATCAGAATTCATCTGAAAATCGTTGAACACGTTGGTTTGCGGACGGACCGGGAAACCGTAGCCCAAATACGTCGAAATGATATTCGTCACGTACAGGTTTGTGTATGTGAAGAAATTGGTTGTATAGATAAAAGCTGGGATCGAGGTATTGGTCACCGTTGCCAGGCCGAGTTCGTTCGTGATATAGAATCCATTTGTGATTATTCCTATGCCGGTGTTGGTATTAATGATGGTATTGGTAAAGACGGTAATCGGCCCGTTCAGCACGCCGAGATTGGTTACATAAGGCAGGCTTGTATAATTGGTACTGATCAACATCCCATTGGAATAGGCTTGTTCGAAGAGCGACGAACTCAGGTTGGTCACATTAAAAAAGCCCTGGGAAGTGTTATAATCCTGATAGACCGTCGTATGGTTGACAACGGTAGTGACGCCATTGGTCGTGTAGAGGAGCATAGTTAAATTTGTGTTCCAGAACTCCGCAAAGGTATTCGTCTGATATGTCACTGTGTCGGTCCAGTTGGTATATAGCGTGTTGGTAAAATAATAGCCAACGTCCGTCATGCCGTCGGCGCCGCCAATACGCGTGATTGTGGCGCGGGCGGGTGTCTCGGTCATCGCGGCGTGGTCCGCGCCCTCACTCTCGTCTTGGCTGAACTGATATTGCAACGAGGTAAATTGGAACGTTCCCGAAGCAAGCGGTCCCGTTCCCGAACCAGGCGTACTCGCTGTTTGGTTCCAACTGAGGGCGACGTTGCCGGGCAGGCCGCCCTTTGAGTCATTGACATAAACTGAGATATAGTAGGTTTGGCCGCCAGACGCGAAGAATGTCAGGCTGCTGTTCAGGTTGGTATTATTTATGTTGTCGTCGGCATAACCAAGAAATGTTAGATTGGTAACGCTGTTAAAGAGGAAGGCTGGTACGTTTGGGGTCCAGGCCGCCAGCACCGTGTCCTCCGGATTGCCGATTTCGTCGGTGCTGCCCAATGTACTAAAAGTCACGTTTCCACTGTCCGGCGCGGTCCAGTAATACCATATGGAGTTGCCAACTGTGACCGGCCCATTATCAGGGGTGCTGATCGATGTAATCTCATTGGTTTCCATTGTGGCGTCTACGTTGATGCCGTTGGTTGAGCCCGAAAGGCTGTCTCCCAGGTTGGCGGCGTTGATAACATCATCATTGGCGGGTTCCACTGCGTCCCAGTTGAGCATATAGTTGCCCGGTTGCGCCCCGAGCGCGGCGTCGAGGTCCACAGAGATGTAATAGTTTGTTCCCGCCAGGGCCGGGAAGGATACGGTGCTGGCGAGGTTGGAAGAGAGAAGGTTGAAATCATCGAACGTTTGGGCGCATGAGGCGACGAGTGTGAGGTTGGAAACGGATGAGCCGGTCCAAACCGCCAATACCGTGCCCATGACGTTGCCAAATTCGTCGGTGCTGTCGAGGGTATCAAAGGTGGCCACGCCATTGGTGGCAGCAGTCCACTCGAACCATACGGAGTTGGTTACAGGGACCAATTTGTTGTAATTGTACGGGTCATTGGGATTGTCGATCAGGACCTGATTGGTTTCGCCCGCCTGGAGGGTTGCGCCGATATTGCTGCCGTTGGTCGTTCCGGCAGCGCCTGTGATGACAAATGCATTGGCAAAATTATCATTGGCCGGCTGCTGGGCGATGGCCGAGACGGCGAGGAAACACGCGAAGGCGGCGAGGATTGCCGTGGCAGCGGTTGTTTGTTTGCGGCTACGACCGACAAAGGATGCCCTCTCCGGTGCTGTGTGATTTGGATAGGCGCGAGAAAGGAGGTTTTGCACTCCCTGGCCCCAAAAGATTTTCATAAGCTATACTCAGTTCACGCGCCTGGCGCGTTCAATTGCATTTACTTGGTAACTATATCTGTACGCCGGTTTGGTTTGACCGGCGCCTGTCATTTGTAATCTGTTAATCTCCGTAAAGAATCGCATTGTCCTGGTCAATCCTGACGCGGTAGGAACAACTGGGCGATTGCCGATTCAACGGAACCGGCACATAAATAACGTTGGTAATCGGCCAGGTGGCAGACGACTCGGGCGAAACAAAATTTGTATAGACGTTCCAATTGGCCCAATTCGTCGTGGCGTACAGGACAAAATTGGTCGCGCCGGGAACCGAAATCCATGTGAATTTTTCGAGCGAGTTTGAAACTCGAACCTGCTGAAAATTAATCTGGCTGCTGACGAAAATGGGGTCCGGACTTTCGTCATTTGGGATACCGCTGCCATTGGAGTCCAAAAACGGATCGTTCACCATGCCGACGTTTAGCCGGTTGACGCTGCCATTCAGGTAGGTCATGTTCGTGCTACTGAAGTACCCCATATATTCCGGGATCCACACCAGGTGATTGGTGTTGAAATGGTTAATCAGATCCGAAACGTCCACCAACGGTCCGCCGACAAGATCGCTGTTGGCGAGAGCATCCGCATAATAGATCGTGAGGTTGGTGTTAATCTGGACGTTGGGAAGCACGGTTGTGCCTTCACTAAATGCAAGGCTGGTGTAATTGCTTAGAATGAGGCGGTCCACGTAGATCGCGTTGCCTGTGGCGGTTCCCTGAAAGTTAAAGGCGCTGTTGGGCGAGGTGGAATTGAGGACCAATTGGCCGATGGCGACATTATTGGCGCCATATCCGTTGGTTTCAGGGCCGTAGTCAATGCCGGCCCAGGTGCTGTACACGGTCTGATTGGGCGGGGGCGAGAGCATGGAAATAGTCGTGCCGAGCAAATTATTGGCTTCGGAAGCGGGATTAGCCGTATTGTTCGGCAGGATGGGCAGTATCAGGCCCTTGCCGTTAAAGCCGGTGGCGTTTGAGCTGCCGATGACCCACATATTTCCGTTTGAAACGTCGTCATCTGTCAGGAAATTTGTAATCTGCAATGTCAAGGAACGTCCGGCCAGCAACGTCAGGTTGCTGACCTCGAGTGTGTTTGCCGCGATGGACACATCGCCGCCTGCTACAATCAAGCCGTTGGTCATGGTGGCAGTAACCGCCGTCAACTGGAAGGAACCCGGACCGTTTGTGAAGATGCCGCCATTCTGAAAATTGGCCACCGATATTGTTGTGCCCAGGTCTGCGAACACGCCGTTATTGATAACTGCGCCATAGGGCGCCGGAGCGAAGGTAATGTTCGTTACCGCGGAGTTGGAGGCAACGCCACCGGAAAGGTAGTTGCCCATTGCCCATGCCAGATTTGTGGCGGAGGTTGAAGTGGGAATATTGGTTCCCTCTGTTCCTGAAAAACTTGCAGAGGCTGTGACAATGAATCCATGGTTTGTGTTATTTGCGATAGGCAGGCTGGTTAACAACAACCCGGCCGTGGCGGCCGGGTTTGCATACGTGCCCGAGCTATAAACAGTTCCAGCGCCCGTGCCCCCATTGACTGCGGCGATCAAATTCGACAAGGAAGCATCAAAATTCGCGCCGATCTTAACGCTAAACGCCGGTTGGCCGCTGATTGTGTTTGTGAATGTGTACTTACTTGCGCCAATGAGCACCGTGCTGCATCCGGCCACATTCGCGCCGCCGTTTTCGAATAATATATTTGTTGCTGAAATTGCCGGAGTCGGCGGAGTTATGTTTGTGACGGCCTGGCTGCCGATAAGAGCGGCGAAATTGGGAGCGCGGATTGCGCCATCATTGGTGAGCAAAACCAAATTAGGAAACGCGCCGGACCATGTCCATCCTGTCGGCAGAATTTGCTGCATATCCAATTCACCATCGGGCGACGTTGCGCCGGAGCCGTAAAAATTGGTTGTCAGGGTAATGTCCTGGGCGTTGGCGAATACCGAACCGAAGACGTTCAGGACGTCGCTGATGACCAAATTGGTGGCAAACAAGGTAAGGTGTTGCACTGCGGGCGTAATTGCGGGCGTGAGGTCGGAATAAACGAGCATGACACGGAAGTCTATGAAATTGCTGTTGACGTCAAAGCCGGTCCAGCGGGTGCTCCATTCATTGAGAGTACCGCCCCATTGCGGTATTGTGGACGCCAATAAATTGCTAACCGTGAGGGGATTGCTATTGGTGACACCAAGACTGAGATCGGAGTAGGGCGAGGAAATGTCGGCGCCGGGGCTGCCGTCAAACTCATTTGTGGCCATGATAGACATGTAATTTGGGCCGGAAACGATGGCGCGGCTCATCTTCAAATCGCGGCTGGCATTGATGACGAGCCGGTTCGGCAGGTTCGTCAAAGCGCCGCTTGGGTTAAGCCCAGACGAGTTGGTGGGGATTGTCGTTCCACTCAACGTTGCATTGAAGAATTCGTAAATGTTCGTGATGAACAAACTGGCGTTAAATATACCATTCGGAAAGCCGGGGGTGTTGGGCGCGGGCAATGAAAGGGGCGTAGATTGCTGCCAAAGGGTATTCGCAAACTCGCCCTCGTCATTCTGTTGGGGAATGGTGCCGGTGGTGAGAATAGGCAGGAAATTGGTTGAATTAAAATAATAATGGAATAGATACAGGTAATTGGTATCGGTCAGGCCGGTAATCGGGTCAGGGTAGGTTCCGGACCATTGCAGCAAGGCGCCCTCGTTTTCAAAATTGGTGGGAGCAATATAGACGTTGACCGGCACATTGGAATTGGCATTCAGGACGTAAACAACCCGGATGATATAATTCGTGGGACCTATTTGATTTGTGGCGAAGTAAGGGGTTGGCAAATTCAAAGTTAAAAAGTCCGGAAACGAAGCTGTGGCATTGGTGGCGGTCAGTTCGAAATACGGCGAGTATCCGTTAGTGTTGATGCCCTCGCCTTCGGAGTTGACCGTTACATTCACGTTGTTGGAGGTAACGAACCCCTGCTCGAGCGTCAAATTCGCGGCGGTGAGATCCACATATTGGCCGTTGAGATTCATTTGTCCGCCATCGCCGACCCGGATAAAGCCGGGGTTTATGATATTGGTGGCCCACACAAAGCAATTGCCGATGCTGTTAAAGGGTGTGATTCCAAATTCTTCGAAAATGATGTCCTCAGCGTTATTGCTGTCGAGAATGGAGTCGCAATGAATTGTGCCCGGATTGTAGAAAGTTCCGGCCATTGAGTGGGAGTTTGTCAACGACTGGTAATCAAACTGGTAAGTGACGCCATCGGTGAAAGATTCGAGACTATTAGGGGACGTATTTGTGGGGACGGGAGCATTGACATACATCTGGCCGGTATTGGTGTAGAACAAGGTTCCGTACCATGGCTCGCAGATATTCACCTGATTATAACTGACGAGATTGTAGGTGACAGCGAAAATATTTTCGTTGTCAAAGGCAATGGCGTTAATATTGGTGAGGGTCGGGGGGCCGGGCAGATAATATTCCGAGACTTCGTTGTTGACATAGGTCTGCGCCGTGGCTGCCTGGACAGACAGGAAGCACAAGCATACAGCGATCAGCGCCGCGCCGAACCATTGGGAACCGAAACCTGAGTGGGAAGACATCTTGGACATCATATCGGCTAATTAATGGTAATGGTATAGGGCGTGACCACGAGGTTGGTCGGGTTGGAGGAATCCATCAAATCGATGCTTACGTCAAAGGTGCCATTGGTTTGGGGTACGCCGGTCAGTTCGTTGCCAAAGAGGACAAGACCTTCGGGGAGGCTTGAATTGGGCGCCACGGCCCATGTGTACGGTGAATTACCGCCCGTTGCGTTAAAATACACAGGCCCATAGGTTTCGTTGGTTGTGCCGTTCGGAAGGCTTGTAGGCGAAATGGTTATGATCATCTGGCTTTGCAGTTCCTGGAGGCTGGCCGTATTGGGATAAAGGATGGGCGGATTTGTTGTGCCGTCGAATGAGGCCCATAACAGGGCTGGAATGCCTGTTAACTGGTTCACTTCGGCTCCGGCGCCGAAAATAAGGTCATTTGTGTCGGTGAACGGCCCGTTCCACCAGGCGGTTCCCACCTTGTTGAAGTCAAACTGAACTGGGCCGTTAATGACGCCAGGGCCGGAGAGTCCGGGCAGAACAGTGCCGGTATCGAAGTTGGGCGCGGTACGGGTGACTGTGCCGTCAAAGGTATTGGCCTGAGCGTCATCAAAGGCGGAGAGGACAATGTCAGGCTGGGTGACGACGCGATAGAATGTCTGCACATGTATGACGTGATTGGATACCACGTTCATGGTATATGTGTTGGTGATAGGCTGAATGTAGAGACCAGTCAGGGGCTCCAGATTTTCGGTCGAGATTTTCACAAAGTGAATTCGCTCGATACCCTGGTAGTAATTGGGACCGTTGGATGCCTGAAGGGCGCAGGCGTAGCCCAGGGCGACACTGTTCGTCAGGGGTACGAGGATGCTTTCAGAGCCTACGAAACCGTTTGGGGCCACGCCCGTGGTGTTGGTCGATAGAGCAATCATTAAATTCGTGTAGTATCCAGCAAAATAGGAATTTGTATACACGATATTAACGCCGCAGGAATTTGTTGGAAGCAGGTAAAACTGGCCGGAGGGTATATTCAGATAGATTGGCTGATTACTGACGTTGGTGCCAATGGTTCCCGCGTATTGACCCACGACCGGTCCCACGGTAACTGTCTGCAAATAAGCAAGTGTATTCGTGAAGTAACTGATGGGCACCAGATTGTCAAAGCTGTACACGTAATTGGTTTGCCAGGACAGGGTATAGCCGTTGGTGGCGACAACAAAAATCGGGGCGCCGGCATTTTGACCCACGATATTCGTGAAATACGAGGTGACGATCCAATTGGTGACCAGCGTGTAATAGTTTGAGTAGATGGGATCGATGACCAAATTTCCGTATCCCTGGGCCGTGGCAAAGGTCGCGACATTGGCCGGCGGATTAGTTAGGGCGTATGACTCCAGCGGGAACAAAGGAAAGATTTGAACGGGCGTCTCGGGATTGGTCACTTCCAAGTCGCTCCCGGCGGCGGGGTCTTCGTATTCGATGTTGTTTGAGCTCATCAGATACCGGAGGCCCGCGACGTCGTCCTCGGTCAAGCCTGTATAGAAGCCACCGATTTCCAGTCCACCCTGTCCGTCTTCGACGCCCCCCTCGAAATTATTCGCCGCAACCGCGGTATATTCCGCAATTGTTGTATCCACCGAAAAGGGAACTGTCGCGGCCGTCCACGCTGGAGGGTGGTGACCGCAATCTTCCAAAATATCGTAGGTATAGAGAATGTTATTGACATAGGGAGTATAAATTGTTCCGGTTTGAGGGCCGGTGAATGTCTGGTCCTGGTAGCCATAATTTCTTTGGACCACGAGATATGTATTGCCTGTGGGACAGCCTGGAGGCGAAAACACTACACGATCATGAAGCGTCCACGTGTAGCGCTCGGGTTCGGCCAGGCCCATTTGCTCGACGAGCAGGTGCAAAATCACGGATTTGAGGTCGGTCAGGTAATACCCTTGCGCCGTGCCGTTAAAATCCTGGGAATTGAAGGGAAATTCGGTCAAATTCGGGGTGTAACCATCCACGCCGCTTGGATAGGCGTTAAAAACATTGTTCATTATGGTGAAGGCCTGGTCGCCATTCGTTACGCCCTGGGCGCCAAACCATCCTGTAAAGGTCGAATCATAGGAGTAAAAGAGGTAAGGATCGTTGCGGCGATAGGCTTCGCCGAGATTTTTCGGGCCACCGATGTCACCCAACCAGTTTGGCGAACCTGGCAAGCCTGCATTTTGATACGCCATGTCATAGGCGAGCACGATCGTCTGCCAGGTGGCATCCGGACCAAAGAATGGCCCAAGGAAGGCGAAGCCCCAAGCCTGCTGCCCGGCCAGGACCAGCAACGCTGCAAATAAGGTTCTAATAATAAATCGCCGCATAACGTTACTCATGGCTGCAAGAGCTGAACTCGGTAATAGGCGCCGCCGCCGCTTCCGACAAAAATGCTATCGTTGGCGCCCGTCGCGAACTGCGGCGACCCAAAATTGGTCCAGGTTTTGAAATCGGTAGTCACCTGCGCCTGATACGTCCTGCCGGGCACGCTGTTCCAAATCAAATAGAAGCCATTGGACGACATTTTCAGAGTCGAGCGCAGCCAGGTTGCGGAATTGGTCGGGTTGCCGCCGGTATTGAAAATCTGCCAGACGGTGGGGCCTCCGCGAACCACGGGAGAGTCTACCGACGGCCAATTGCCTTCGCCGCCGTAATACATCTGCAGCCATTCAAAAGGAACCACGTAAGGCGGAGTTCCCTCATAAAAACCGAGCCAGGTCTTGCCGCTGGCGGAGGGCGAAGGGGGCGAAACGAAACCCTGAGAAGTGACATATTCGAGGGCAAACGTATGGGTCGTGTTTGCCTGCAAACCGTTTGCCGGGGTCATGACCCAATTATTGTTGGTTACGGCAGCCATGTTTGTATTCGCGCCATCCACAAAGACGAGGTAACTCGACACAGTCAGGTTCGTCACCGGAGCCCAGGAAACCGCCAACTCGGGCACATAATTGTTGTTGGTGTCCAGGACAAATGGCGCCCAGACATACGGAGCGGGCATTGGTTCCAGCGCGGCGCCGGCGTTCACGTACGCTTGCGAAAATAAATCGAAGCTGCTCGGGCCAAAGGTAAAGCTTGTCCAAACTGTGAGGAACTCTTTGTCGCCGTCCGATGCCACGGCGGGCTGCATTTGCTGGCCGAGCGTCGTGGTGTTGACGAGGAATTCGCCATTCACCAGATCGCCATTTTCATGGACCATCTGTCCATACACCCCTTCGCGGTCGCCGTCCTGGCCCAAGCTGGTCCAGGCGATCATATAATCGCCGCCGATGGCGCTGATTTGGGGATTATATTGGTCGCCAGCCGTATAGGAATTGACGTCGATGACCGGGCCACCGGTGGAATTGGTAAAGGAGCGGGCATAAATGTCCCAACCGGTATCCAGAGCATTTGTGACGTCATTGGCACACCACGTGACCATATAGCTGCCGTCGGAAGCTGTAGCGATGCCAGGACCGGCGCACGGGTAAGGCTCTTCGTCTACCTGGATCTCCCCGGAGGATGGAGTGATCGTGGCACCAGACACCGTGAAGAGGCGCTCATAGACATCTGCGCTGGGCAGTGTCGATGCCGGGTAGATTGTATACGCCACATTATTTGAGCCGTTGTTCTGCTCCTGGGCTTGTTGCTGTTCCGAAATCCAGGCAACAACGAACCCGTTTGTGAGCGCCGCGACAGCGGGGCTGCGCTGATTATAGGCAGTGGTAAGATTAATCAAAAAGTTCGTTCCGATTGCGGTCCCGGTTGGCGAAAACAATTGGCCATAAATGTCGAAGAGGCTGTTCGTGCTCGCCTGGTCGAAACTGCTGAAGACAACGACGACGTCACCGTTTGGGAGGGTGGCGATGGCTGGACTGGACTGAAAGGTATTGGTATCTGTGCTGACCAGAACATTGGTCGGGGTCGTCCATCCATTGGCGGAATTCAAAAAGCGAGCGTAAATGTGCTGGAAGTTGTCCGGACCACCCTGCCACGCGAATACCGCCCCTCCATTGTTGAGCAACGCGACGCGCGGGTTAACCTGGTCGTTTGTTGTGGTGGTGTTTACGGGGAAAATAGTTCCCGTGCCTGAAATCGTATTGTTTACGTTGGTCAATTGCATGGCACTGATGCCGATGCCGGCAGGGTCGGTGATATTGTCCTGCCAAACGACATAGCCGCCATTTTCATTGATGGCGACATCCGGATGGGTTTGATCTCCGAGGAGCGAACCAATTATGGGAAATTGTAAACCGTATGCAACATAAGCATTGGTTTGCGCAACAGCAACAGCGGGGCCTCCCAGGAACAAACCCAAGCAAAAATAGACTAAAGCACGACGAGCGAACAGCAACGGCATATACGGTTCTTGCCATTGTAGAAAACATCCAGCGGCTTGTCTACAAATTATTGTCAGAAAATTTGACTGTGACCGATGAAGCATCGGCTCCGTCAATTTCTTTGTCCAATTTCGCAATTTCATTGTCTTAGGTTCCAAAACTATCCTATCCAAAACCTCGTGCTGTTACCTTATATAAAGGAAACCCGGGGAAAGGTTACAAACCCCGGACAATCCGCGATTGCCAAAACGCGGCGACCTTCGCACACATCACCATTGCGCCGCTCACCGCTAACGGCCGCGGCAGCGCTCATTTTCCTTCAGGCCGCTTTAAACAAAAGCGCCTGGCTATCGCGCGAAGCGCTTTCTTTGAGCGCAGCCAGCAGCGTCTTGAATCCCCATCGTTCATACAGCGCGGCCAGCCGAGCCGTGTCCGGCGGCTTGACGGCCATTTCGTCGGCTGAAAAATCACAACTCACTTTGTGGAGCCGAACCAGTTCGCGATTACGCACGACCGTTTCTTTGGCTGCGAGCAACGCGCCCTGCACTCTTGCGGACTTTACCTGGTCCAGCCGCTTGAACAATTCTTCCACCGAGCCGAATTGGTTCAACAAATCCGCCGCGGTCTTTGGCCCGATGCCGGGGACACCGGGGATATTGTCCACATTGTCGCCGATGAGGCTGAGCCAATCCACGATTTGCGCGGGTTCGACGCCTGCTTTGGCGCGGACCTGCTCAGCGGCCCAGACGACTTCGGTCTTATCGTGCGGGTTCAACAGCCCAATCCGCGGCGACACCAATTGCATAAAATCCTTGTCCGAACTGGCAATCACCGTCGTCCAATCCAGCTCTTCGGCGCGCCGGGCGAGGCACGCGATGACGTCATCGGCTTCGATGCCTGGACTGCAAAACGATGCGATGCGCGCCGCTTCCAGATACTCGACGATTTGGTCGAGCTGCGGCCGCAACGGTTCGGGCATTTCGGGCCGTTGGGCCTTGTATTCGGGCAGCGCGGCGCGCCGCTCGGCGCTCAAGCCGCCGTCCCAGACCACAATCCAATGCGTCGGACTGATCGTCCCGCGCAATTTTGCCGCCATTTTAATAAAACCGTAGATGGCATTCGTCGGCTGGCCGGACGGCGAATTCAATTCGCGAATCGCGTGAAAGGCGCGATAGGCGTAAGCATGTCCGTCAATGATCAGCAGCCGTTCCACGTTTATTCAACCTTTCATTCGTTTATTCGCCAGGACCCGCTTGCCGCTGCGATGCGCCGGACCATCTTCGGACTTATTGATTTACCTGCTCCGACGGCTGCGTTGTCAATATTTCGGTTCCGGGCGCCGGGTTTTGGGTCGGCGGAACTCCGGTCTGGGCAAAGGGCAGCTCGTCTTCGGAATGCACGCGGTTTCCAGCCGGATCAATCATCGTGGCCGTGACAAAAATCATCAAGTTTCGTTTCGATTCAGTTTTGGTCGAACTTTGAAAAAGCTTGCCGATGATGGGGATATCACCGAGCACGGGGACACTGTCCTGAGTATACAAATTTGGACCCGACTGCACGAGGCCGCCCAGGACGACGGTCTGGCCGTCCCAGACGTTCACGGTGGTGGTCACTTCGCGCACGCTGAATTCCGGAAGCGCGGTGGGCAAGAGCACAACGTTCAATCCTGAGGTGCTAAAGCTGCCCAAACTGGGCGGGCTCTGATAGCCGCTGAACTCGATAAGGGACGGAATCAAAGTCAGGTTAATCGTGTAGCCATCGGACAAAACGTCAGGCACCACGTCCAGGACGGGGCCGACCTCGACCTGTTGGACTGAGGGTGTAATGGCTGAGACGCCGGGCTGGATGGTGGTGACTTGCGCATGAACGGTGACCATGCCGGCGGCGGAAAGGGCCGCGACGGCTGCAAGCGTGAAAAAGTTTCGGTATGTGTTCATATTGATCCTTATGCTAAATCAGGGAATACCGGCCGATGTTGCGGCCGCCGGGGCGGCCTGGAAGGTATAACCTGTGACGACGGGTTGGACGACAGTAGCGCGCATTTGCGTCTGGCGTCCGCTGAGGGTGGTGACTTCGGGCTCTGCCAATTCCTGTGTGCCGGAGCGCTGCTCGATGGCGTGGAGGACGACTTGAAAATTCGGATTTGTCAATATGCCGGTGATTGTGCCGATGGCGGGGATGGCGCCGTTGTTGAGGCCGCTGGTGAGGCTTTGGACGCCGTTCGCAATCGGCGTCGTCACCCCTCCGACCGAGCTGGACGGGAAGACGCCCACGGTCCCGTTAGGACCGGGAACATTATATGAACCTGCGTTTCCGCCTTGACCGTAGACACCGCCTCCGATGTTGAATTGACCCAGGTACCAGTCGAAGCCAAGACCGCTGGTATTATTTTCCGACACGTCAATAAAGCGCGCTTTGATATGAACCATGGGCGGCGCCTGGTTAAGGACGTGTATGGCGCTTTCGATCAGGTCCAAATCCTGGGGTGTGGCATAGACAAAAAGGGTGCCGATCTTGTCGTTGAAAAAGACAGTTTTGGGAGGGGAAAGATCCACGCCCAGGCTTGAAAAGAACTGGGCGGCAAGGGCGCTGACATCGCGCGCGAGATTCGGAACGGTTACGTAGAGAATGCCACCACCACTGCTCTGCACCCGGGCGTTAAGGTCGCCCAGGGGGTTCGAAAGGTAGCCGACACCGGTAGCACCGACTCCGCCGGCGCCGACTCCGCCCGTGGCGCCCGTGGCTCCGCCGCCCGCGCCGCCGGAAGATGCACGGGCCTGGGCGGCTCCCGGGGAAACGTCCACGACGGGGACGACCGCGCCGCTGGGGCTTTGGCCGCTGCCGCCGGAACTGCCACTGCTGCTGCTTCCACCGCTGCCGCTGGTGATATTCACCGAGCCGAAGGAGAAGGAATTGACGTTTTGCAAGCCGGCATAGAACGTATTGGGGTCGACTTTAAATGTGCGCATTTCATATTGCGGGGAATCGGGCCCTTTTTGAGCGAACACGATGCCGTAATCCTCAACGGAATATTTGATCGGGTGGTCGGACACCAGGCAAATGGCGTTCAACACATCCACGAGTGATACATCCTTTAAAGAAAGGTTGATAGTGATTTGGGTGGGGTCGGCGGGTTGCGGGGCTGATGTGGAAGCTTGTTCGGGCAGGCCGGTTTGGGGATTGATGGTTTGCGGCGCTCCGCCGCGCAAACCTTCCTGGCCGGGAATAGCGGCGGTTGAAGGAATGTTTTCGATATTGGGATTAAATAGGAAATTGATTCCCTGCTTTTGGGGGTCGCGATCGTGCGATTCCTGCCGCAGTGTCCGCATCACTTCACTCAACGGGACGGATGGAAAGTCGACATTGTCGAGGCGGATGTTATTAAGCTTGCTGTAAATGGCCTGGCGGCTGGGGCTGGTATAGACCAAACTGTTCGTGAAGTAAGGATTGGCGAAATTAGTTACGACATTGACTGGCTTTTCCCAGGCGTGCACGACCTGAATCATGCGGTCCTCGTTGTCCAGGTCACTGAAGCGGTCAGAGCGGGCAAAGCGGGCCTGTTTGACAAGGCTCAGATAGTAGAGGGCGCCGCGATTGTCGGGGTCTATCTTCAATGACTGCTCCAGCTTAATTTCAGCCTCGTCAAGCTTGCCCATTTCGTAAAGTATTTGTCCGTCGTGCGCGAGCGTTTGGGCGTCTGTGTTGGCGGATTGAATGGCGGGAACTTCCTGCATCGTTTCCCGGTCGGGCTGAGTTCCGCGGGTCTGGGCGATGAGCAGGTCATTTTGTTTCTTGAAAGCGATGGCGTCTGCGTTGGTAGGATCGACTTTGAGCACGCGAGTGATATCAACGTCTGCCTGGTAATAATCCCCGTCGCGTTGTTCTTCGCGGGCCAATTCCATGTGGACGGCAACCAGTCCGGCCACGGTTTGTGATGTTTCGTTCGGTATGCTCATCGGGCCGATGCTCTGGGCCAGCGCGTATGCATCTTCATAGAGCCGGGCGGCGGCGGTGAGGTCTTTTCGCTCCACCGCGGCGCTGGCATCCTGAAGTTTCTGGCGCAGGACAATGGTGTTGGCCTCGCGGAGGATGGCTTCGTTTTCAGCGTTGGTGTAGTATGATGTTGTTTGCGCCGGCACGGTGGCAGCAACCATAAAAATGATAGACGCTATCGGGAAGAGAACTGCTTTGGTCATGGGATTGGGATTGGGAGCGCAGTCGGCGCGATTTTCTAACGAGATTTTTATCTACGGCGAATACGGTCGTGTTGTCTTTTTTTGGTTTGCCTGTGCGGATAATACCACTTCGTTCGCATCTATGACAACAACTTTATAGTCATTGCCGTTAAGATTTAGCATAGCGCCAACGCGCTGGTCATTCCAACGGTGGCTTTCCTGGTTTAGCGGCGTGTACTCGAGGTCCGCGGCGTAAGCGGTCACCTCACTGAATGGTTTATTTGTCGATATGGTAATCTGTTCACCGGAGGCAACCAATTGCAAGGTCAACTCGGGGTTGGCTGCGGGCCCGGTCGCGGATATCAGCGATAATTCGGAGTCTTTTTCACCGACGGACAGCCAATGCTTGCGGGGACGGCGTTTTCCGGCGATTGGATCGTCCTGGCGTTCAACGCTCACGACGTAACGCGCGGGGCTGAACTGGTTCGCCGGTTCGATGCTGTCCAGCCTCACTATATAATAGAGCGGCACAATTTTAGCCACATTAACCGCGTTGGGACCCACTTCATTGCCGTATTCAAGTTCGATCAACCGGTGGTCCGGCGTCATTTGCCATGGCATTGGGTTGAACAGGCGATTGGTATTTTCAAAGTCGAGTTCGTAGGGGGATTTCACGCGGTCCAGCGCGATATCCTGCATCGACATGTCCAGGGGTGGCAGCACTTTGGGTTTTGGGTGGGTGAAAGTGCGAATCAGGTCGTCAAACTCTTGTTTATCGTGACTGATTTCGACCGGCAATGCCAGCAAAGCGACGAACAATCCCAGCAGCACGGCGCCGAGCAAAACCTTTTCGTAATGTTTCTTGATGAAGCTCATTATTTAGTCAACTTCACAACTTCTATTCCCAGAGTCACGCTCAACAACTGCTCGTCCAGGACAGTTTGCAATTGGCCGTTTGGGAGGTTTGGCTCCGGGTTTGGGGGTGGCGGGGGCGGGTTTTGGCCTTGTGCGGCATTTACACCGGCGGCGGGCCTGACATTGATTCCCGTGACAATGAAACAGTGGTCCGAAGACGCCATTTTCGCCAGCACGTTTCCTAAATCGCCCGAAAAGCAACGGAAGGTCACCGCGTAGGGCGTGATCACGGCCAAATCGCCCACGGTACGGGACCTTTCAGTGAGGTAATCGGACTGGGGACCGGCGTTGTCGTTCTCTGAAATCATTTCGCGTTGAATGTTATCAATGCCATTGATTTTGGCGTCGAATAGAATATCGCAAATGGCTTTGACTTCACCCAGGTGCGACGCCAGCGCATTGAGGCTGCCCGGCGAGAACGTCAGGAGGTTGCGCTCGGCCACAAATGAGAAACTGTAGTCGTCGGGCACTTCCACGTTTGCCGCGACCGCCTGGACCTGCATGTCATGAATGGTTCTTCTCAAACTTTCCGACAATGCGGTGGGTGTGACCACGCCGTTGGGCGGATTGGGTATGGGCGCGACCGGGACAAAGTGCGCGTGTGCCAGGGCAATCCAGTCCCGCAATTGCCTTTCCTGCAACCTGGCCATGTCGATGTTGGTTTGCGCCGGGGTCGGCACCTGTTTGTAATCGTTCCCCAACTCGTTGTACGCGCTCTGCAGGGCTGCCCACGAGTCGCTGTTATGGCGCCAGCTTTTGTAATTGTAGAAGATCGAAGCGCCCAAAAGGGCCAGCGCAATCACGCCGCCAATGGTAAAAAGTAAATTTCGTTTAATCCAACCCATGTTAAAATTGCGGCGGGGGTGAAAGTGTCACATTGACGCCGAAGGTAAATGTCCCTTGCCCTTCGGAACCAATGGGCTCATCGGAACTAATGGTGCCGGCAAGTGTCGTGGTCTTGGGATCAAAATATTTGACCGCTTGTAATTCGGTCTCGACGTCGAAGGCCATGGCGCTGTTGGCAGAGGCATCCACGTCATACAAGCTGACGGCGCGGCAAGACAGCTGGAAGGTTGGACCTGCCTGGATTGTGAAGACGCCGTTTTCAGCGCCCGGATTCCCCGGCGGCTGCTGCTGTGATGCGTTATTCGCGGATTGTCCCATGGTTGTCATTTGCTCAACCCAAATGCCGGCCTGCACGTTGGGTTTTTCAACGGACAATTTCTTTTCGACGTCATTTTCGGCGCGAATCAGGGCCGCGCGCATTGCTGTCAACCGATCACCCCAATAAAATCGATCCTGCATCCAGGCGGCGATTTGATTGGCATCATTCTGGGCAGCTATCATTTGGTCATTGGCTTGCTTGGTCCGATTGGCCAGTTCGCGGACGGCATTCAGCGGGGTTTGAACAGCGTTGAGCGCGTCGTCCTTGACTTCGGCCAGCCGCTCGAAGACAAGTCCCACGGCAAAGCCCACCAGCACCAGGGCAAAAACCGCGACCATGAGGTACGGCTTTTTCTCGTTGAAATTGCGCCAGCGAAGGGTGCTTTCGGGCATCAAATTCATTTCGACCGGGCAATTGGCAAGGTTTCTCAGGCCCAGCCCGACGACTTCCGCCAGTGAATGCGCGACCCGCTGGAGCGCTTCCAGGTTCACCGCAGGGTCAATCTGGACGTTGCGGAACGGATTGAAATACTCGACCTGCACGTTGAGTTTTTCAGCAAAGAACTGGGCGGCATAGGGCATGAGGCTGGCGCCGCCCGCGAGGTACATCCGTTGCGGGTTCGAACCGCCCTGCTGGCCCCGGTAAAACTGCAACGTCTGGTTTACCTGGATGTGCAGCCGGGTCATGAACTGGCGCGCGATTTTGGAAATGGCGGCCTGGTTGGGATTTTCCGGCTCCTCGTAGGCCCCGCCCAGGCTGACGAAGCCTTCCTTTATTTTAATTTGCTCGGCGATTTCAAATTTTAATTTTGATTCGTTGGCGAAGTCCTGGGTGATGGCATTGGCCCCGAGAGGAATGCTTCGCGAAAAGACTTTTCCTTTTTCGAAGAAGAGGACGTTGCTGGTCTTGGCCCCGATGTCCAGGAGCATCGTGCAATCCTCCAAATCGCCGTAGTTATATTTGAAGGCATTGCAGAGCGCGGCGGGGGAAACGTCGCACAATTGCAATTTGAGTTTCACCGATTCGGCGACGCGGAACAGGCCCTCGACAATTTCCGACTTGATGGCGACCAGGAGCACTTCGAGTTCACCGCTGCTGCCCGAACCCATGATCTGGTAGTCCCAAACCACTTCGGCCAGCGGAAAGGGCACGTTTTGCTGGGCTTCGTATTGGATGATTTGCGTGACTTTGTTCGCGTCCACGGGCGGAAGCTTGACGAACTTGGAAAAGACCTGGAAGCCGGGGGCGCACACGTTGATGTTCCGGGATTTCAATGCGCCTTCAAGCAGGGCCTCTTTTAACACTTTGAGGATGGTCGCCTCGCGGGTGGCGTCCGCGGAGCCTTCAGCGCCCAGTGGCCTGATGTCAAAATATTTCAGAGACAATCCACCGGCCTCGGTGATATCGAATTCGGCAAGCTTTAAACTGCCCGCCCCGAAATCAATGGCCAGAAAGGATTTTGGATTTAACATGGCTGTTTCCGTTCCGCACTAAAAATCAATTTTTGCATTGTTACTGCGGCAGTCCTCCTGCGTACAGCAATTTTTTTCTCTGGTCAAATATATTTGTTCCAAAAAAGGAATATTTTTGAAACCGTGTATTGTCCTGGAACGCAAAGAGAAGCATGCTGCGCCTTCAGAGTTATTCACCATCACCGCTGCCATCCACTTTGCATCATTCACTTTGCTATCATTCCACTCCGGCGAGCGTAATTAAACAAGCCGCCCGCGTCAACTACAGGACGCACATCGCCCAATGGTTTTATTTTAACGACGCGTCCGCTGGCTTTGACCGTAGCCGTTTGCGCATCCAAATCAACCGTTACCACGTCCCCGATTTTTAAAACGTCGCAGAGCCGCTCAGTCAATTCGCACGGATACAACTCGCCGGTGGCCACGGAGTTGCGGAAGAAGATGCGCGCGAAACTTTCGGCCAAAACGATCCGGCATCCCGCCGAGCCCAGGGCGATTGGCGCGTGTTCGCGCGAGCTGCCGCAGCCGAAATTTTTGCCTGCGACGACGATTGGGTAGGCGCTGTCGAACTGGCCGTCCCTGACAAAACGGTCCGGGTAGAGGGATTCGGGCAGGCCCGCCATGGCGTGACTCCCGAGTTTTTCGTATTCATCGGGGATGGTTGGCACGAGCGCGAGAAATTGGGCCGGGATGATTTGGTCCGTGTCAATATTGTCCCGCACGACATAGACAGGGCCGTCAAAAACGGATTTCGTCATAACTGGATTTTGCACGCGGTTGAAATAATTATCAATCGATTTTAAACATTTTGCAAAATGGCTTGTCCTAATTTGCTGCACGACCACTCCTTTTTATAGGGACGAATAGTCTCGCCATTTGGATTTGTCATAGGCAGTGTATTGATGTTTATGTGTGTAAATCGAATATTTGCCGCGATTGCGGCGCTGGCTTTTTCCGGCGTCTTCATCGTCCGCGCCCAGACGACCAATAGCAATATCATTGGCTTTACGGGGCCGGAGATTTTTCCAGTGGACGATCAGATCAGCCTGTTGCACTCGGCGGATCTGCGCGGCGACGGCCTCAACGACCTGGTCATGGCGGACAATCTCAAATCGAAAATTGTCCTGCTCTATAATCAGACCGGCAAGACCAATGGCGCGGACACGTCGGATTCCGGTTATTCGGATATCAATGATTTGCCGCCCGATGCGCGCTTTCACATGGATTCGATTCCCACGGACGAGCGCGTGGCATCCATGGTCGTGACGGACCTCAACGGCGATGGCCGCCCGGATATCGCCTTCTACGGCGACAACAAAGACCTGGAAGTGATTTACAACGAAGGGACCAACGGCTGGAGCGACCCCAAACGATGGCACATTGACGACGGCAGCATGGATGGGAATGCTCTGGCATCGGGAGACCTGACCGGAGACGGACGGACGGACCTGGTTTTGCTCGGCGATAATGGCTATCTTTATCTGTGGAAGCAGAATGCCGATGGGACCATGGCTGAGCCGCGCAAGATTCCTTATTCGGGCTCGCCCAAAGCGGTGCAAATCGCGGACGTGGACGGCGATGGCCGCCAGGATTTGCTGCTGGTGGACTGGGAAAGCCCTACGCCGTTTCGTGTTCGCCTCCAAAAAGAGGACGGAGAACTCGGCCCGGAAATTTATTTTAAATCACCGGCCATACGCTCGTATTGCGCGGATACCCTCGATGGCGGTAATAAGAATTACATCGTGACGATCGCCGAGAATTCGGGCCGGGCCAGCGTCTCCGAAATTGTGAAGGAGCCCGGAGACGTTTTATCCGGGACATTTCAACACGGACAATTTCAAGTATTGCCATTGAACAAAACAGAAGCCGCGCAACGAGGGATGTTGTGGGCCGACGTGGACGACAATGGACGCCCTTCCCTGCTTGTGGCAGAACCCGAGAGCGGGCAGCTCTCCGTATATGCGCAACAACCCGATGGTTCGCTGGCGTCGCCGAAAACGTTTCCGTGCCTGGCTGGCGTCAGCCAAATCGCCACGGCAGACTGGAATGGCGGCGGCCACCCAACCATCTTTCTGCTAAGCCAGACTGAAAACGCCGTGGCTATCACGCAGTTTGACAAGCACGGGCGGCTGCCGTTTCCGACGCCCATTCCGCTCGATGGCAAGCCCATCGCGATGGCCGTCGGCTCCCTGAAACCGCGGGCCAAACCCACCCTGTGCGTAATTGTTGACAAAGACGGCCAGCGCTCGCTGGTGACGGAAACAGCAGACGGCAAAATGAAAGAGCAAAAGCTTTCTGAAGATTTCAAAGGCACGCCAACCTCGATGGCCATCGAGGACGTGAACCAGGACGGGCGCGCCGACCTGGTCATCCTGATCCCCTATGAAAAAATCAAAGTGCTGCTGCAAAAACGCGACGGCACATTTGACGAAGAAGACGTCGATGCGCCGGGCGGCGGCATCGAGCAACCCTGGCTGGGCACGGCTGACCTGGATGGGAGCGGCAAATCCGAATTGCTTCTGCCGCAGAAAAATTTCATCCGCGCCGTAGTGCTGGAACAGGAAAAGAAAACGGACAACTCGACCAACCAGCCTTCCTGGGTCTTTCAGGTGAAGGACCAAATTAATGGCGCAGCGAGTGATTCCCAAATCGTGGGCGCTGTCGCCGTCCCAAACGGCAATCATCGAAGCCCGTCGATCTTCCTTTTTGATGCCCAATACCAGCAGTTGAGCCTGTGCGAGCGAGACACAAACGGCGTCTGGCAGATCGTCAAGAACATTGATCTGCCGGTGTCGGACTTTAACAGCATGCGGTCCGTCACGATGGGCAAAGACCACATCCCGAGTATTGCGTTCCTGGGTCAAAATTCAGTCGCATGGATGCCCCTGGCTGGCGACGACTGGAACTTCGTGCCTTTGGACGGTTACGATACACCGATCAAGGACGGTTACCTGAACGACGTGACGACCGGTGATTTGGAGAACAACGGGCGCAAGCAGCTCATCTTCCTGGAAACCGCCAAGAATTATCTCGACCTGGTCAACTTCACGCACCATCACAAACTCGAGCCATTGGAACGATGGCAGGTATTTGAAGAGCACACCTTCCGCAATTCGTCCGATTCATTGCCCGAGCCGCGCGAGGCGCTGGTTACGGATGTAACCGGGGATGGAAAAAACGACCTGGTCGTGGTTGCACACGACAGGATATTGGTTTATCCGCAGCAGTGACAGGTCAACGTTGAACCTCAAAAATGCGCCTTCCAGAATGGAAAAGGAATAAATTCGTTGATTTTATCGGCTTAAAAGCGATTTTTGGCTTGGTGTCAATAACCTCACTAAA